>Ga0172368_10001068_pt1 | contig 38166 bp, 21 predicted proteins | sample Lak11m_FD_114540 | JGI IMG/M metagenome (GOLD analysis project Ga0172368, IMG submission 114540) | Freshwater microbial communities from Kabuno Bay, South-Kivu, Congo - kab_022012_11m | ecosystem: Environmental > Aquatic > Freshwater > Lake | place: Democratic Republic of the Congo: South-Kivu... | reverse complement strand
CGGTGGAAGGACGATTCACAGTCTGGAAGGGTGCGAGAGCCCCGCACGAATATAGGTAGGCCTACCTATATTCGTGCGGGGCTCTCGCACCCTTCCAGACTGTGAATCGTCCTTCCACCGCTATCCGGAAAAGCAGGCCCGAGTAGTTCAGTGGCGAATGGTGTTACTTCACCAGCACCCACTTCCCGTTCTTCACCTGCACCATCACGAAGGCGTCCTTGGTCATGCCGTTGTGGTCCTTCTTGCTGAACTTGAACACGCCGGAGACGCCGGTGAAGGTGGCCGTCTCCAGGTAGGCGCGGATCTTCCCGCGGTCCGGGCCGACCTTGGCCAGGGCGTTGCAGACCAGGTTGAATGCGTCGGAGGCATGGCCACCGAAGTGGTCGGCGTCATGGCCGTAGGCTTTCTTGAAATTGCCGGCGTAGGCGATCAGCGCCTTCTTCTGCGGGTCTTTGTCGCCGATGCTCTGCGCGACCAGCAGCTTGCCGGTGGGGAAGATCACGCCCTCCGCGCCTTTGCCGGCCAGCGTGATGAACTGCTGGTTCGACACGCCGTGGCTCATGATCAGCGGCACTTTGAAGCCGAGGGTCTTCATGTTCTTCGCCACGATGGCCGGGCCGGGGTTGGTGCCCCAGCAGATGACCGCCTGCGGCTTTTTGCCGCGGATGCGCAGGATCTGCGCCGTCATGTCGGTATCACTGGGGCCGAAGGTCTCCTGGGTGACCAGGGTGACGCCCGCACCCTTGGCCTGGGCCTTCACCTGATCGAGGCCGGACTGGCCGAATGCGTTGGATACCGAGATGATGGCCACTTTCGTCAGCTTATGCGCTTTGCAGTAGTCGAGTACCTTGGTGGCGGCGTAGACATCGCTCTGCGCGGTCTTGAAGATCCACGGCTTCACCGGCTGGTTGATGGCGTTGCCGGCGGCACAGGAGATCATCGGCACCTTTGACGACTCCACGGTCTGCGCGCAGGCCAGCGTGGTGCCGGTCTGGCTGGGCCCGATGATGGCCAGCACCTTCTCCTCCTGGATCAGCTTCTTCACCGCGGAGACGCTTTTCGCCTCGTCGCTCTCATTGTCCAGGATCTTCACCACGACCGGGTGGCCGTTGATGCCGCCCTTGGCGTTGATCTGCTTCTCCAGCAGGCGCAGGGTATCCCGCTCGGGGGTGCCCAGCGGCGCGCCGGTGCCGGTGATGTCGAGCACCGCGCCGATGACATACGGCTCTTTCGCCGCCTGCGCCGCCGGTCGCGACAGGGTCAGGCAGAGCGTCAGCACGCCCAGTGAAAAAATGCACAACAGGGTAAATATTCGCATTCGTCAGCTCCTTCTTCGAATCCCGTTTTCTCGGCAGGACCTGGTTGCCGAAGGGCATGCCGCTGCCGGGTAGACAGACTCTGTGATGGATTTCACAATTCGACGAGAGAGCGGCCGGATTCCTTCTGTTAAATGAAAATTTAATAAATAATAATGCAGGCGGTCTGCTTGCATCACAGACCGCCTGCATCGGCTGGAACTATTTACCGTGCTTTACTTCGCCAGCACCCACTTGCCACCCTGAATCTTCACCATCTCGAAGGCGTTTTTCTGCAGGCCGTTGTGGTCCGTCTTGCTGAACTTGAATACGCCGGAGATGCCGGTCATCTGCAGCTTTTCGATGGCATCGCGGAGCTTCGCGCGGTCGTTGCCCGCCTGACCGAGCGCCTTGTAGACGACCATGAACGCGTCATAGGCATGGCCGCCAAAGGTGTCGGCGTCGCGCTTGTAGGTCTTTTTGAAGTCGGCGGCATACTTGAGCAGCACCAGCTTTTGCGGATCGCTGTTGGGCAGGGTGTTGGCCACCAGCAGCTTGCCCGCCGGGAAGACCACGCCCTCCGCGCCGGCGCCGGCCAGATCGATGAACTGCTTATTGGCGATGCCGTGGCTCATGATCAACGGCACCTTGAAGCCGAGGGTTTTCATGTTCTTCGCCACCACCGCCGGGCCGGGATTGGTGCCCCAGCAGACCACCGCCTGCGGTTTCTTGCCGCGCAGGCGCAGGATTTGCGCCGTCATGTCGGTATCGTTGGGCCCGAAGCTCTCTTCGGCGACAATCTTGATCTTCAACCCGGGCGCCTGTTTCTCGAGCTGTTTTTTCCCCGATTCGCCGAAGGCATTGGAGACGGAGATCACCGCGATATTCGTCAGCTTCTTCGCCTTGCAGTAATCCAGCACCTTGGCGACCGCGTGCACGTCGCTCTGCGCGGTTTTGAAGATATACGGCTTCACCGGGTCGACGATGCCGACGCCGGCGGCGCAGGAGATCATCGGCACCTTGGCCGACTGGATGGTCTCCGCGGCGGCCAGCGTGGTGCCGGTCTGGCTGGGCCCGATGATGGCCAGCACCTTCTCTTCCTCGATCAGCTTCTTCATGGCAGAGACGCTCTTCGCCTCATCGCTCGCGTTGTCCAGCATGACGACCTTCAACGGGTGGCCGTTGATGCCGCCCTTGGCATTGATCTGCTTCGTCAGCATCAGCACGGTGTCGCGCTCCGGGGTGCCCAGCGGCGAGCCCATGCCGGTGACATCGAAAACCGCGCCGATGACATACGGTTCTTTCGCCGCCTGCGCCGACGGCAGGAAGATAAGCCCAACCAGGGCCGCCGCAAGCAGCCCGCACAGAGTCAGGACGGTGGCAATTCGCATGACTGTTCTCCTTTTCCACGAAGGTGGTAACGGTACATTGCTGATGCGGACACCCGGTTAGTGAATAATGATTCACCGCGCGGGCAACAAAAATCACGGGCCTGGCGTCCGCGGTATCTGACTTCCGGAAGGAATAAGCTACTAATCGATCAGTAGGTAACCCCGGAAAACGCACACATTATACGAAGAGGGGGCAGGATTGGCAATAGTTTGAGTAAATTAGCGTTTAGCCGGAGCGCAGGCAGCTTGCCCCGATCTATCGGGGTCCCGCCTGCACGTGGACCGGGAGTTATCCCATGGTGAAAGCCGGAGGGGCGGGCCGAAGCTGCCTTCACAGCCGCCCCTCCGCCGGGTTGTTATTCCCTAAAAGTAGTGATGCCGGTTGGAACCGTCGAAGCAGTTGCCCCTCATGCAGCAGTGCTTAAAAACGGTGTCCGGATCCGCATGGGCACGGATCGTTCCGACCGAGCTTCTCGCACAGCTCCTTGTCCCCGTGCACCACGCGCTCGCCGCGCTTCACCCGGGTCTCGGACGGGAAACCGCGCTTACGCTTGCTGGTCTGCTCGAAAGCAAAGCTCGTCCTGGATGTCGTGTACCTTCTTTATGGCACACCTCCTTTCTGGCACTCCAAACTGGAAGCACAGCATCCTATCACTTTTGTTGAAATCCCTCAATATCTATGGCCTCCAGTATCCGTAAGCGTCAGTGACTCTTGCTCTTGCTCTAATCTCTTGCTCTTGCTCTGAAAAGCCTTACGGATCCGATAGTCGTAAGGCTTTTCAGAGCAAGAGCAAGAGGTTAGAGCAAGAATAGCCGGAGCAGAAAAAGTGTCAGTTCCCCTTCGCCTTCATCGCCTCCTGATGTGCCTTGATATCGTCCTGCACGTTGATGAAGAAATACTCGCGCACCATCACCGGCCAGTAGGGGTCGGTGGAGAGGTATTTCTGTTGCAGCGCCTTGATGCGCGGGGTCTGGTCCTGCAGGAATTTGATATCGGCCGCGTGGTCGGTCTTCACGCCCAGGCGTTCCTGGCGGCGGGTGTAGTCGTAGGTGCGCGTCATCAGTTTCGCGTAGTCGAAGGCGTCGCGGTTGAGCTGCACGCGGTCGGCGAAGCGCTTTTGCTCGGCGGGCAGGTTGGCGACAGCTTTTTGCGCCTGCGCCAGGCAGCGGTCCAGCTCCGCCCAGAACTCCGGGCGGGCGGCGACGCGCGTCTCGGTCATGATGCCGGGGCGCTCCAGCGCGAAGTCGCGTTCGGCGGTGAGCCAGAAATTGCGCATCGGGTCCGCCGCCGGGCCGTAATATTTGGAGAAATATTCCTCCAGCAGCAGGTCCACGTCGGCGTCCACGTCCCACTCCAGGCGGGCAGCGATGTAGTTGTTCAGCCCCTGCATGCCGAAGTTGGGCTGGGTCTCCAGCACCAGGAAGGTGCCGCCCAGCTCGCGGAACTCGGGCAGGTCCTCGCGCATTTTATGGATCACCGCAAAGGGCCCGAAGTAGTAGTAATGGCCGTAGTAGTCGTAGTACCCGAGCTGCTTCAACTGGCCGCCCCAGCCTTTGACCAGCCGCATGAAGTCGCGGTTCTTCTCGCTGGTGGGGTCGTCCCACGGGCGGCTGTGATCGTAGCGCGGCGGGAAGTTGCAGATGATGCCGGCATGGTGATCGTGCGCCTTCGCGCCCTTCGGCAGCTCCATCTGGTAGCCATAGATGAGGATGCCCAGGTACTTGTCCTGGTACTTCGGGTCCAGCCGTTTATAAATTTCATTCGAGAAGTGCAGCAGGCGGTCGCTGACCTCGGTGCCGTCCTCCTTCTCCTGCCCGTATTGCTTATCCAGCGCCAGGCAGTTGTCGCACAGGCACATGGGCGCGTAATCGTTGGGATCGATCGACTTGACGATGGCGTCCGGGTTGGCGGCAAAGTAATCGTTCACCTTCTTCGCCACGATGTCCAGCGCTTCGGGATTGGTGGTGCAGAAGTTGGTCTGCGACCAGTCGTTGTCGAACAGGCGGATCTTCCCCTCGCGGTCGCGCGCGTAATATTGCGGGAACTTGTCGTAGGGGTATTCGGTGTTGTTGAGGTAGCCTTCCCACGAGTGCCCGAAGTTCATGCGCGCGCGGTTGACGACGGAGCGGTTGCGCCGGTCCCAGAGGCCGTCGTAGCCCCAGGTCGCGCCATTGCAGGAGAACCAGCGCGAGCCCCGGCATTCGTCCATGGCCGGCAGCCGCACCGTGCGGTCCTGCGGGATGGCAATCTCCTCGCCCAGGCCCTTGGGTTGGAACCAATGGCAGTCCAGGTGGTCGGTGAGCAGGCCGTAAACCCCGTTGCGCAGGCCATCCAGCGTGGCGGCCTCGATGATGACGTCCTTCCCCATGGTCTTCAGGTAGTAGGCGTCCTGCAGGCCGTAGGCGGAGCGGCCCACCGCCACCCAGCGCAGGCGGATGGCCGGCCCGTCGGTCTTCGCGCAGAACGGCAATTCGGCGCCGCTCTGCAGCTTCAGGCAGCGTTGCAACTCGGCCAGCGCCTCCAACAGCTCCTGGTGCTGCGGGGTCAGGTTCGGTATTGCTTTCCAGGAGGCCAATGCCTCCTGCCCTTCCGGCGGGGCAGGCAGGATCTCTACACAGATCGAGTAATCCGTCCTGCCCTCGGCGGCCAGCGTCACCGCGATGGGCTGGCGTGTCGCCTGCAGGGAACGCACCTCCGCCTGGATGCTGGCTTGCGACCGCGGGGCATACGTGGCCACCACGCGCGCCGCCTCGCTGATCTTCTCCGCCCCCGCGTCGTTGAAATCGGCGGGATCGCGCCCCTGCACGGCCACATACAGATCGCGCTCCGCCACGCCGTTGATGGCGATGCCGCCGGTGAGGATCTCCCGCTTCACGCCCGCGGGCGGGGTGAACTGCCACACCCAGACGGCGCTCTGCTTCGGCGCCACGGTGGCGGCATATTCCCCGCCAGCAAAGCTGATGGCCTTGCAAGGATTCAACCGGGCCTTCAGCGCCAATGGCGCCTCTCCCTCGTTGCGGAATTCCGTCTGCGCCGTGATCGCCCCCGAGCGCTCGGCCGTGCTGATGGTATACACCTTCAGGTCGCGGTAACGCATGCCGGCCAGGGACAGCGCCGGGACGAGCCACAGGAGCATGAACAACAAAAGATATCGAGACATACGTTTCTCCAAAAAACTGACCGGCCTCAGATGGGAGGGCGAGCGTCCCCGCGAGCCCCGATCATGCGCCCATTATCGCCAACAATGCTGTCGAGCCCTGGCCTCCGTATATACCGGGTTTAGGGTCGGTCACGGATGCCTCGCGCGGGGCTCGCGGGGACGCTCGCCCTCCCATGCGCTCGCCCTCCCATGTGCTTACGGCCCGAACGTCGTCGGCCGGTCATACTCCGTCTCTTTCTTCAACGCGTCCTCGTGCCCCTTCAGCATGTCGCCGAGATTCCACTCCAGGTAGCTGGGCAGCAGCATCGGCCAGTAGGCGTCGCCGGCGGGGTATTTCTTCACGATCTCCTGCATGCGCGGGCTGTTTTGCTGCAGGTATTTCACCGCTGCGGCATGATCGACCTTGACGTTGAACTTCCCGGCGAACTCGCCGAAGTCCCGATCGTACTCGAACATCAGCCGGCCGTACTCGAAGCCGTCGCTCGCGACCTGCACGCGGTCGGCGAAGCGCTGCTGCGCGGGGGGCAGCTTGGCGGTCAGCTTCTTCGCCTGCTGCAGATACCCATCCAGCTCGGTCCAGAACTCCGGGTGGTAATACACGCGCGGCGGGCTGCTGTTGCCCGGGCGCTCGGTATTGTACCAGCGCTCGCCACCCAGCCAGTAGTTGCGCATCGGCGCCGCCGCCGGGCCGTAATACTCGGTAAAGAAGTCTTCCAGCAGCAGGTCCACATCGGCGTGAATGTCCCACTCCAGCCGGCCGGCGATGTAATCGTTCAGCCCCTGCGCGGCGAAGTTCGGCTGGCACTCCAGCGCCAGGAAGGTACCGCCCATGTCGTGGAAGGCGGCCAGGTCCTCGCGCAATTTACTGACCATCGACCACGGGCCGAACGCCGACCAGTGGCCGTAGTAATCGTAGTAGCCGTATTGCGGCAGCAGCTTGCCCCAGCCCTTCACCAGCTCGTTAAAGTGGCGGTTCTGCGGGCTGGTGGGGTCGTTCCACGGGCGGCTGTGATCGTAGACCCACGCCATGTTGCAGATGATGCCGGCGTGATGCTCATGCGGTTTCGCGCTGATCGGCAGCTCGATCTGGTAGCCGTAGACGAGGATGCCCAGGTACTTGTCCTTGTACTTCGGGTCCAGGCGGGTGGAGACCTGGCGGGAGAACTCCAGCATCCGGTCGCTGACCTCGGTGCCATCCTCCTTCGTCTGCCCGAACTGCTTGTCCAGCGCCAGGCAGTTGTCGCACAGGCACATCAGGCCGTAATCGTTGGGGTCGATCGAGCAGACGGCAGCGTTGGGGTTGGCGGCAAAGTAGGCATTCACCTTTTTCGCCACGATGTCGAGCACCTCCGGGTTAGTCGAGCAGAAGTTGGTCGACGCCCACGAGTTGTCATACAGGCGGATCTTCCCCTCGCGGTCGCGCGCGTAATACTGCGGGAATTTCTCGTAGGGGTACTCCGATTTGCCGATATAGCCGGCCCACGAGTGGCCGAAGCTCATGCTGCCGCGGTTGGTGAAGGCGCGCAGCCGCAGGTCCCACAGGTGCTCGGCGCCCCAGCACACCCCGGTGGTGGAGAACCAGTCGCATCCCTGGACTTCGTTCAGCGCCGGCATCCGCACCGTTTTGTCCCGGGGAATGGCGATTTCTTCACCGAGCTGCTTGGGCTGGAACCAGTGGCAATCCAGGTGGTCGGTGAGCAAGCCGTAGACCCCGTTGCGCAGGCCTTCAACATCGGCGGCTTCAATGAAGAGATCCTTGCCCACCGTTTGCAGGCGGTAGGGGTTCTGCAAGCCTTTCGCCGCGCCTGGGTCGGCGATGCGCAGCAGGATGGCCTGGCGTCCGGAGCGCGCCAGCACCGGCAGCATGGCGCCGGTCTTCAATTGCAGGCAGCGCTGCAGATCCTCCACGGCGGCGACCAGCTCCTTCTGCACGTCGGTCAGCTTCTCGCCCTTCCAGAAGGCCAGCGCGTCCTGTCCTTTCGGCGGCGCCGGCAGCGCTTCCACCACGATGGCGTAATCCGACTTCCCCTTCGCGGCCAGCGTCATCACCGGCTTCGGTTGGGCGGCCTTCCGGTACGCCTGCTCGGCCAGTACGCTGCCGCGCGTGCGCGGGGCATAGGTGGCCACTACCTGCGCGCGGTCGGTAATCTTCATCACGCCGGTGTCCTTGAACTCCTCCGGATCGGCAGCCTGTACGGTCACGTATAAATCGCGCTCCGGCCGGCCATTAATGGCGATGCCGCCGGTCAACACCTCGCGCGTGAAGCCGTCCGGCACGGTGAACGCCCACACCCACACGGCGGTGGTATGCGGCAGGAGGGTGGTGGAGAACTTGCCGCCGCGGTAACTGAAGTGTTCGGCGGGCTTGAGCGAGGCGGAGATCGCCAGCTCGTTCTCGCTCATGTTGAGGAACTGCATGCTGGCGACGATCTTCCGCGAGTCGCGCTGATCCGGCACGCTGACGGTATACACCTTCAGGTCGCGGAACCCCGGAAAGGGCGACGCCGCCGTGCCGGCCAGCGAGGCCAGCAGCAACAGCACCAGGGTGATGCCGGAGGGCCGGCAAACGGGATATGACGAGAGCATGTAGGCCTCCTTATAGTGGGGACCGGTTACCTCGCACGGAGGCACCTCTCCCCACGACTGGCCATCCTGGCCAGTCGTGGGGAGAGGTGCCCCCGTATGAGGCAACCCGTCCCGCACACTGTTATACGTTCACCTACGGTAACGATTCATCGTGCCTCAGCAAGGCCGTCCTGGTGCATCTTGATCTGCGCATCGACGTTCATCTGCGAGTAGTAGGGCAGCAGCGCCGGCCAGTAGGGTGAATCCAGCGGGTATTGCTTCAGCCGGCCTTCGATGTCCGCGCGGTGATCCCGCAGGAACTTGATGGCGGCAGCGTGGTCGACGACACCGTCCTTCCGGCCGACACGGTTGAAGTCGCGGTCGTATTGGAGGACGATATTACCGTATTCGAATCCGTCGCGGTTGAGCTGGATGCGATCCTTGAAGCGCTGCTGCGCGGTGGGCAGTGTGGCCACCGCCTGTTCCGCATCACGCAGGTAGCCGTCCAGCTCCTGCCAGAACTCCGGGCGCAGGGCCACGCGCGTCTCGGTGCCCTTGCCGGGACGCTCCAGCGCGAAGTAGCGCTCGGAGGCCAGGAAGAATTTGCGCATCGGCGCCGCCGCCGGGCCGTAGTAGCCGCGGAAGTAGTCGTCCATCAGCAGATCCACGTCGGCGTCCAGGTCCCACTCCAGCCGGGCGGAGACGTAATTGTTCAGCCCTTGAATGCCGAAGTTGGCGTCCGCCTCCAGCATCAGGAAGGTGCAGCCCAACTCGCGGAAGGCGGGCAGGTCCTCGCGCATTTTGAACATGACGCCCCACGGACCGAAGTACCAGTAGTGATCATAGTAATCGTAGTAGCCGAACTGCGCCAGCATGCCACCCCAGCCCTGCACCAGTTCGTAAAAGTGCCGGTTCACCTCGCTGGTGGGGTCGTTCCACGGGCGGCTGAAGTCATAGCGCGGTGGGAAGTTGCAAATCATGCCGGCATGGTGGGCGTGGGGCTTGCTGCCCTTGGGCAGCTCCATCTGGTAGCCGTAGATGAGGATGCCCAGGTATTTATCTTTGTATTTCGGGTCCAGCCGCTGGTAAATCTCGTTGGAGAAGTGCAGCATGCGGTCGGAGACATCGGTGCCGTCCTCACTCGTCTGGCCGTATGACTTGTCCAGCGCCAGGCAGCGGTCGCACAGGCACATCGGCCCGTAGTCGTTGGGATCGAGCGAACAGACGGGGGCGGCGGGGTTGGCGGCAAAGTAGGCGTTGACCTTCTTTGCCACGATGTCGATCACCTCCGGGTTGGTCGAGCAGAAATTGGTGGAGGACCAGTCGCTGTCGAACAGGCGGATCTTCCCCGCGCGATCGCGCGCATAATACCCGGGGTATTTCTCGTAGGGGAACTCGCCCTTGTTGATGAAGCCGTACCAGGAATGCCCGAAGTTCATCCGCCCCTGGTTGATCAGCGTACGGTTGCGGCGATCCCACAGGTTGTCATATCCCCAGGTAGCGCCGCCGGTGGAGAACCAGCGCGAACCCCGCACCTCGTCCAGCGCCGGCAGCCGCACCGTGCGGTCCTTCGGAACGGGGATCTCCTCGCCCAGTTCCCGTGGCGCATACCAGCGGCAGCCCAGGTGGTCGGTGAGCAGGCCGTAGATGCCGTTGCGCAGGCCGTCCGTGTTGCCGGCCTCGATGATGACATCCTTCCCTGCGGTTTTCAGCCGGTAGGCGTCCTGCAGCCCCTTCGCCGTGAAGCCGGGATTGAGCCGCAGACGGATGGCCGGGCCGGTCACCGCAGCCGCCACCGGCAGCTCAGCGCCGCTCTGCAGCTTGATACAGCGGCGCAGGTCGTCGATGGCCGCGGACAGCTCCTTCGGCGGATCGGGGATGCCGACAATGGCATAATCCGTCTTCCCGGCGGTGGCCAGCGTGAGCACCGTTTTCGGCTGCTGCTTATTTCGTGCGGCCACCTCCGCCTGAATGCTCGCCTGCGCCCGCGGGGCGTATGTCGCCACCACCCGCGCCCGCTCGGTGATCTTCTCCGCGCCTGCGTCATCGAAGTCGGCGGGGTCCGGCCCCTGCATGGCGACATACAGGTCGCGCTCCGGCTTGCCGTTCAGCGAGATGGCGCCGGTGAGGATGACGCGCTTGACGCCGTCGGGCGGGGTGAAGCTCCACGTCCAGACGGCGCTCTTCCCCGGCGCCAGCACGACGTAGGTCTTCGCGCCGGTAAAGCCGATGGCCTGCTCGGTATTCAGCGTGGCGCCGATCTTCTGCGGCGCCTTCCCGCGGTTGACGAAGGTGGTGGCGGCAATAACTTGCGCGGGATTGGCCTTGTCCGGCGCGCTGGTGGTATACACCTGCAGATCGCGGTAGCGCGGAAAGGCAGTCTGGGCTGCATTGCAGGCGGACCAGAGGAGGAGCAGCAATAAGGCAATATACTTCAGCATATGTCAACCTCAATAAGCTCTGGGACTGTCCCGAGCCCGCGTAACCAGTGGCCGTCGGACTCCCTCAATCGCTGTCTACACACAACCACGGGACTGTCCCCCCTCGTGCGAGAGGTCAACCTATCCACGCGGGGGGGGACAGTCCCGTGGTCTTATTTCCTGGCGCTTAATTTGAATAACCGGCTCTGGTCCCGCGGGGGCGGGACAGTCCCTGAGCCATCACTTCGTTGCCAGCGCGTCCTGATGTTCCTTAATCTGCTCGTCGATCTTCAAGTGGAAGTAATTCCAGATCAACGGAGGCCAGTAGAGATCTGCTTGCGGATACATGGTCTGCAGCTCCTCCAGGCGCGCGCGGTGTGCCTGCAGATATTGAATCGCCGCCGCGTGATCCACCTTCTCCGCGCCGGAAAAACCGGCAAACTGGCCAAATTGCTTGTCGTAATTGAAAGTGAGGCGCGCGTAGTCGAATCCATCACTGGCCACCCGCACGCGGTCGGCAAATCGTTTTTGCTCCGCCGGCAGGTTGGCGACGGCCTGCCGCGCCGCGGCCAGATCTCCGTCCAGCTCGGTGAAAAATTCCGGGTGGAACAGCGCGCGGGGAGGATTGGTGGTGCCCGGCCGCTCCAGGTTATAAAACCGTTCGGAGGCCAGCCAGTAGTTCCGCATCGGCTCCGCTGCCGGGCCGTAGTATTTCGTGAAGAACTCCTCGAGCAGCAGGTCGACGTCGGCATCGACATTCCAGCACAACCGGGCGGCCATGTAATTGTTCAGCCCTTGCGTGGCAAAATTCGGCAGCGCCTCCAGCACCAGGAAGTTGCCGCCCAGATCGTAGAAGGCAGGCAGGTCTTCCCGCATTTTGTGCAGCATCCCCCATGGTCCGAGGAAACTCCCAACGCCGTAGTAGTCGTAATAACCGTATTGCTTCACCAGGCCGCCCCAGCCCTTGACCAGGTCGTTAAAATGGCGGTTGAAGCTGCTGGTGGGGTCGTTCCACGGGCGGCTGTGATCGTATGTCCAATACATGTCGCAGACAATGCCGGCATGGTTCGCATGCGGCTTCGCGCCTTTCGGCAGCTCGATCTCATGGGCGTAAATGAGGATGCCGAGGAAGCGGTCCTTGTACTGCGGCTCCAGGCGGTCGTAAATTTCTTTCGAGAAATGCAGCACGCGATCGGTCACCTCGGTGCCGTCTTCTGTTGTCACCCCATACTGTTTATCCAGCGCCAGGCAGCGGTCGCACAGGCACATGGGCGCATAATCGTTGGGATCGAGTGAAGCGACGATTTCATCAGGATTGGCGGCAAAGTAGGCGTTGATTTTCTTCGCGACGATGTCGATGACTTCCGGGTTTGTCGAGCAGAAATTGGTGAGCGCCCAGGTGTAATCGTTCACGAGAATTTTCCCCTGGCGGTCACGGGCATAATAGTCGGGGAATTTCTCGTAGGGGAATTCCGTTTTATTGATATAGCGGCCCCACGCGTGGCCGAAGTTCATCCGTCCCCGGTTAATATAGCCGCGGTTGCGCTCTTCCCACCGCCGGTCGGTGCCCCAGCTCAACCCCATGGTGGAAAACCATCTGGACCCCTGCACCTCGTTCAGCGCCGGCAGCCGCACCGCGCGGTCCTTCGGGATGACGATCTCCTCACCGAGCTGCCGCGGCTGAAACCAGTGGCAGTCCAGGTGGTCGGTGAGCAGGCCGTAGACACCCTGGCGCAGGCCTTCCAGGTCGTTGGACTCGATGATGACGTCCTGTCCCGCGGTCTGCAAGCGATAGGCATCCTGCAGGCCTTTCGCCTCGACCTTCGCCACCCGCAGGCGAATGGCCGGACCGTCCGCTTTCGCCACAACCGGGAGGAGCGCGCCGCTTTGCACCTGCAGGCAATGCTGCAGATCTTCAACGGCGCTTGCCATCTCCCGCTGCGATTCGGTGAGTTTCATCTCCGTCCAGCACGCCGGCGCCGCTTTGCCGTCCGGGGGAGCGGGCAGTACTTCCACCTCGATGGCATAATCCGTTTTGCCCGCGGCAGCCAGCGTCAGCAGCGATTTGGGCTGGCGCGCGCGCAGGTATTGCTGCTCGGTAAGAATGCTGCGGCGTGTCCGCGGGGCAAAGGTGGCCACCACGCGCGCCCGCTCGGTAATGCGCTCGACCCCGGCGGCGTTGAAATCGGCGGGGTCTTGCCCCTGCACGGAGACGAACAGATCGCGCTCCGGTCGGCTGTTGATGGTGATGCTACCGGTGAGAATAACGCGCTGCACCCCGTCGGGCGGGGTGAAGGCCCACGTCCAGGCGGCGCTTTTCCCCGGGGCAAGCGTCACGTTGAATTTCTTGCCGGCAAAGCCGACAGCCTTCTCCGCCTTGAGGGCCGCACAGAGCTTCATCGGCGCCGTACCCCGATTGACGAAGGTAGTTGAGGCGATAATCTTCGCCGGGTTCTTCCCGTCAGCCGCGCTGGTGGTATAGACCTGCAAATCACGATAACGCGGGAAGGCCGGCTGCGCCGCGATGCAGGCGGCACAGGCCAGCAGTAATAAGAGAGATGTGTACTTCAGCATGATTCGACCTTTCCTGGATCGTAGGGGCCGGACTCCGTCCCGGCCCTGTTCTCGCTTGCCGAACCCGTGAGAGAGGACCAGGCCGGGACGGAGCCCGGCCACTACGATTCCGGGAGATTTACTTCGCCGCCAGCGCGTCCTGGTGCCCCTTCGTCTCGGCGGCGGGACTCAACAGGAAGTAGCCCGCGAGCAAAGGCGGCCAGTAGGGGTCCTCCATGGTGTATTTCTGCTGCAGCTCCACCATGCGGGCGCCGTGCTGCTCCAGGTACTTGATGCCGGCGGCGTGGTCGACGGTGCGGCCGAGATTACCGTAGGCGATGACCCAGTAATAACTGTCGTACTGGTAGCGGAGCTTGCCGTATTCCAGGCCGTCGCTCGCCAGCGTCACGCGGTCGGCAAAGCGCTTCTGATCGGCGGGCAGGTTGGCGACCAACTGCCGCGCCTTCGCCAGGTAGCCCTCCAGCTCCGTCCACGTCGCCGGGTTCTCGCCCACGCGGAAGAGCGGGTCGTAGCCGGCGCGCTCGGTGGCATAGATGCGCTCGATGGCCAGCCAGTAGTCGCGCATGGGATCGGCCGCCGGGCCGTAATATTTCGTGAAGAACTCCTCCATCAGCAGGTCCACATCGACGTCCAGGTCCCAGAACAGCCGGTCGGCGATATAGTGGTTCAGCCCCTGTGCGGCGAAGATGGGCTGGGCTTCCGGCACCACGAAGGTGCCGCCCAGCTCGTGCAGCGCGGGCAGGTCCTCGCGCATTTTATGCACCATCCCCCACGGGCCGAAGAAGAAGAAATGGCCGTAATAATCGTAGAACCCCAGGTTCGGGATGGCGCTGCCCCAGCCTTTGACCAGGTTGTAGAACACCTGGTTCCGCTGGCTGGTCGGGTCGTTGAATGGCCGGCTGTGGTCGTATTCCCAGGTCATGTCGCAGATCATGCCGGCGTGGTGGGAGTGCCCCTTCGCGCTCTTCGGCAAGTCCATCTGGAAGCCGTAGACGAGGATGCCGAGGAATTTATCCTGGTATTTCGGGTCCAGCCGCTGGTAAATCTCATTGGAGAAATGCAGCAGGCGATCGGCGACCTGGGTGCCATCCTCCTTCGTCTGACCATATTTTTTATCCAGCGCCAGGCAGTTGTCGCACAGGCACAGCGGCGCGTAGTCATTCGGGTCGAGCGAGGTGACGATGGCGTCCGGGTTGGCGGCAAAGAAGGCGTTCACCTTTTTCGCCACGATTTCGATCACCTCCGGATTGGTGGTGCAGAGATTGGTATAGGTGCCGCCCCCCGGGGGGTCGCAGATCAGCACCTTTCCCTGGCGGTCGCGCGCGTAATACTGCGGGAACTTGTCATAGGGGTATTCGTTGTTGTTGATGTAGCCCTGCCAGGAGTGCCCGAAGGACATGCGAGCGCGGTTGACGATGGCGCGGTTGCGCATGTTCCAGAGGGGCGGCACCCCCCAACTGGCGCCGTTGGCGGAGAGCCACGGGGAACCCTTCACCTCGTTCAGCGCCGGCAGCCGCACAGTTTGATCTTTCGGGATGATGATCTCTTCCCCGAGTTCCTTGGGCTGGAACCAGTGGCAGTCCAGGTGGTCGGTGAGCAGGCCGTAGACGCCGTTGCGCAGGGCTTCCGGGGTTTTCGCTTCGATAATGACATTCGCGCCGTCGGTGCGCAGGCGGTAGGCGTCGTGCAGCGTATCCGGCGCGCCGGGATCCGCCAGGCGCAGCAGAATGGCCGGGCCGGTCGCCTTCGCCGTGATCGGCAGTACGGCGCCGGTCTGCAGCTTGATACAGCGCTGCAGGTCATCCACCGCGGCCACCAGGTACTTTTGCACGTCGGTCAGCGCCGCCTCCCGCCAGAAGACCAGCGCCTTGCCGTTCGCCGGCGGGGCGGGCAATACCAGCGGGTCAACGACAATAGCGTAATCCGTCTTGCCGGCGGCGGCCAGCGTCAGCACCGGCTTCGGCTGCCGCGCCGCCAGCGCTTTCATCTCCGCCAGCAGCGCCTGCCGGTTGCGCGGAGCGTAGGTGGCCACGACGCGCGCGCGCTCGGTGACCTTCTCGATAAATTTCCCGTCGGAATCGGGCGGATCGGCTCCCTGCACAGTGATATACAGATCGCGCTCGCGCTTGCCATTGATGTCGATCGACCCGGTGAGGATCTCGTGCTTGAATCCCTGCGGGGCGATGAAGGTCCATGTCCAATCGGCCGTCTTCCCCGCCGGAATGCTCCCGGCGAATTTGCCGCCGGAAATCTTCAGCGTCTGGGAGGCGTTCAACTTCGCGCCGATCCGCACCACCGCCTTGCCCTCGTTGACGAACTGCGTGCGGGCGACGATCTTCGCCGGGTTCTTCTTGTCCGGCGCGCTGGTGGTGTAGACCTTCAGGTCGCGGTAGTTCGGGAAGGCGGATGCCGCCTGCAGCGCCAGGCCGGAAAGCAGCAGCGCCAGTACGCATGCCAGGTTTCGTATCGACATGGTATCTCCTCTATTCAATCTCAGGGACTGTCCCGAGCCCGCGTGACCCGTAGCCGCCAGTCTCCCTCAATCCCTGTATTCACCACCACGGGACTGTCCCCCCCGCGTGCGAGAGGTGAGCCTATCCACGCGAAGGGACAGCAACTCAGGGACTGTCCCGAGCCCGCGTGACCCGTAGCCGCCAGTCTCCCTCAATCCCTGTATTCACCACCACGGGACTGTCCCCCCCGCGTGCGAGAGGTGAGCCTATCCACGTGGGGGGACAGTCCCGTGGTCCTGCAAGCGGGCAGGAGGAAGGCGAACAGCCACTCGTCCTGCGGGGACGGGACAGTCCCTGAGTTATTTCATCGCCGCTTCATGCCCCTTAATCAACGCATCGATGTCCGGGTGGAAATAATTCGGCAGCAACAGCGGCCAGTAGCTGCTCTCCTGCGAGTAGGTCGTGAAGAGCTCGTTCACCCGCGCGCGGTGGTCCTGCAGGGACTTGATGGCCGCCGCGTGGTCGATGGGGCGCTTGAGCCCGTCGGCGATATCGCCGTAATTGAGGCGGTACTCGAAGGAGATGCGGCCGTATTCCAGGCCGGCGCAGGCGATCTGCACGCGGTCGGCAAAGCGCTTCTGCTCCGGCGGCAGCTTGGCGACGGATTGGCGGGCGGCATACAGGTAGGTGTCCAGCTCTTTCCAGAACTCCGGGCGGAAGGCCGGGCGCGGGATGTTGCCGGTGCCGGGCCGCTCCAGCGCCAGCCAGCGGTCGATGGCCAGCCAGTACGCCCGCATGGGCTCGGCCGCCGGGCCGTAATATTTCTGGAAGAACTCCTCCATCAGCAGGTCCACGTCGGCGTCGGCGTCCCACATCAGCCGGCTGGCGACGTAGTGGTTCAACCCCTGCGCGGCGAACTCCGGCTGGCATTCCAGCATGAGGAAGGTGCCGCCCGCGTCGCGGAAGGCCGGCAGGTCCTCGCGCATTTTGTGGACCATGCCCCATGGGCCGTAGAAGTCGAAGTTGCCATAGTAATCGTAATACCCCAGTTGCGTCAGCATGCCGCCCCAGCCGGAGAGTTGCCCGGCGAATTCCCGGTTGCGCGCGCTGGTGGGGTCGTTCCACGGGCGGGTGGCGTCATAACGCCAGGTCATGTTGCAGATCAGGCCCGCATGGTGGGCGTGCGGTTTGGCGCTCACCGGCAGGTCCATCTGGAAGCCGTAGATGAGGATGCCCAGGAACCGGTCCTTGAACTTCGGGTCCAGCCGGTTGTAAATCTCCTGCGAGAACTGCAACAGGCGGTCGGCGACCCGCGTGCCATCTTCGCGCGTCTGGCCGAATTTCTTGTCCAGCGCCAGGCAGTTGTCGCACAGGCACATGGGCGCGTAATCGTTGGGGTCGAGGGAGTCGACGATGGCATTGGGATCGTTGGCAAAGTAGGTGTTGACCTTCTTTGCCACGATATCCAGCACCTCCGGATTGGTGGTGCAGAAATTGGTGTAGGTGCCGCCGCCCGGCGGGTCGCAGATGCGCACCTTCCCCTGGCGATCGCGCGCATAATACTGCGGGAATTTGTCGTAGGGATACTCTTTGTTGTTGATGTAGCCCTGCCAGGAATGGCCAAAGGTCATGCGCCCCTCGTTGATGATGGCGCGGTTGCGGCGGTCCCAGCGGCGGTCGTATCCCCAACTGGCGCCGCCGGTAGAAAACCAGCAGGAGCCGCGCACCTCGTTCAACTCGGGCAGCCGTACGGTCTTATCCTTGGGGATGACGATCTCCTCACCGAGCTGCCGCGGCTGGAACCAGTGGCAGTCCAGGTGGTCGGTGAGCAGGCCGTACACGCCGTTGCTCAGGCCCGCCACGCTGTTCGCCTCGATGATCACATCCTTATTCCAGGTGAACAGCCGGTAGGCGTCCTGCAGGCCCTTCGCCGCCTTGCCCGGATCGGCCAGCCGCAGGCGGATCGCCGGCCCGGTCGCCTGTGCCACCACCGGCAGCTCGACGTCGCTCTGAATGTCAATACAGCGGCGCAGGTCGGCCACGGCGTCGGTCAGCACCGGCGAGGACGCCGGCGCCTCCACCACGATGGCGTAGTCCGATTTGCCGTTGGCGGCCAGCGTCAGCACCTCGGCTGGCTCCTTCACCGTCTTCCACGGCAGCGCCGCCCGGTAGGCCATCTCGGTGCTGATGCTTTTGCGGGTGCGCGGCGCGTAGGTGGCCACCACCCGCGCCCGCTCGGTAATCTTCTCGACGCTTTTGTCCTGCGAATCGGCGGGGTCCGGCCCCAGCACGGCGAGGTAGAGGTCGCGCTCCGGCTTGCCGTTCAGGCTGATGGCGCCGGACAGGATCTCCCGCTGCACGCCCTCCGGCGGAGCGAAGCTCCACGTCCACACCGCGCTCTTCCCCGCGGCAATGGTCTTCGTGAACTTGCCGCCGGGAAACTTGATCGCCGGGCAGGCCTTCAGCGTGGCGGACACCCGCAGCGCATTCGTGCCGTGGTTTTGAAACTCGGTGCGGGCGACGATCTTCGCCGCATTCGCCGCCTCCGGCGCGCTGGTGGTATACACCTTCAGGTCGCGGTACTTCGGAAAGGCGGGGGTGACGGCCGATGCCGGTTGCGACAGGCAGAGCAACAGGGCGAAGACCAGTGCCGGAAAAACGCTTCCGGAAAGCTGACGATGGTCGAGCATGGAAGCCTCCTCTCGTCCAGTGAAGCATAATAGCAGTGCTACCGAAGATAATTCGCTCTCGACAGGCGTTTCCCTGTCATGCAGGAGGTATATTTCGTGATCACTTCCGCCAGCCAGTGCTGGGGGGGGGTAAAACCCTGCATTCTTGACATCCTTGCACTCTTGGTTCGGGGTGGGAGCATTTATAAACCAGAATATAAATAGATATATATAATAATATAATCTCCAGACCTTACGCTCACCAAGTATGCAAGAATGTAATGGATGCGAGGTTTTACCCCCCCCCGCGGACTTTTAGCTTGCTTGCTCGCGCGGCAGCAGCCAGTACCACCGACCACTAGCGCCGTCCTTCTTTGAGGCAATGCCAAGCACCTTTTTCGCGGTCGAGAGCGTCCGCCAACAGATATCTGCCTTTTCCGCCGCCGCTTGCAGGTCCGTTTGCCAGCGCGATTGCTCAGCGAGTTGCTCCCGCAGGAACGCCTTCGCCTCCTCCAGCGCGCTCTGCTGCCGCGAGGCCATCGGCGGAGTGCTGGTAAACTGCAGGCCGGCGTCGCTGATGCGCATGCCCAGCGGCTCGGGCTTCTGCTGCAGGTTGTTCTTCAGCACGGACAGGCGGATGGCCTCCGGGTCTTCGGCGTCGGGACTGTCCAGCGCCCAGATGGTGCGCGGGTATTGGATGATGCTGGAGTGGCCGCGGATGCGGTCGAGGGTGATGTGCTCGGCGAGCGTGTTATTTTTGTTCAGGTGGTGCACCGCCAGCACGGGCTTGCCGGTGTCCTGCGCCAGGTAGGCCAGCATCTTGGCGATATCACCGGTCTCCGCCGAGTTCTCGTCGCGGGAGTGGCTGCCGGAGAGCGAGTCCACGATCAGCAGCGCCACCTCCGGCTGCCGCATGAGGCAGTTGATGCGCGCCAACTGCTCCGGATTGTCCAGCCGGGTGTCGGCCAGCGGGTCGTCGTGCGGCAGCAGAATGGCGTCGTACAGCCGGTCGTCACCGCGCCGGTGCACGCGGTCGCAGTGGATTGCCAACCCCGCTTCGGTGTCCGCCAGCACCGTCTTGCCGCGGGGCAGCGCCGGCGTGCCGTCCGGCCACTGCCCGCCGAAGGCGAACAGCTCCGCCAGGTGCAGCGCCAGGTAGCTCTTCCCCTTGCCGGGCTCCGCCACCAGCAAGGTCAGGAAACCGTTGGGCAGCCAGCCCGGCCAGGCCCAGCTTACCTCCGCCACCGTGCAGGCATAATCCCGCAGCGTGCTGAGGCGCGGGGCCGGGATCAGGGGTTCCAGATGGATCATCGTGTTCATCGTCGTCCTCCAATCACATTGAACCAGGTACCAAATACAACGTCCCAGCATTTGTCAATGATACCGGACGCACGGCGCCGGTACGTTCGGCAAATCTGGGGATCTGCTGCCGGTTTGCAGCTCTTCAATTCCTTGGGTCAATACAGACTGTCAGTAACTATTGACATAATACCATGCAATCCCCTGGTTGTAAACCGGAATTCAGCGGTTACTTTGCATTTTTTTCGCAAACTCGCAAGGGGAACTGATACCATGGGTCACGGACGGCTGGGGCTGATGAGGATTGGGCCGGCAGACTCACCGGCTGGCGAGAGTAATGGGAAAAATAGGACGAATGGGAAAAATGTGTTGGTGCGTTTTAGAGAAACCTTCTGTTAATGCACCAATACATTTGTCCCATTCACTCCTATTCTCTCCCATCCCCTCGCCGACAGGGCGGCTTACCGGCCCAATCCTCGCCAGCACCAGCCTTCCGTCACCCGGATAGACGACCGATAGGCGAGGGTCCAGAGGCCGGGGCAAATACGGACAGTCCCCCCTCGGATGTGATCGGTGAGTATTCATTGCCATGAGTTGCACGATACCACGGGTAGTATTATCATGAGGCAGAGCGCTCAGTCACCATCAGGAAGGGACACCGAGCATGAAGATCGTCGCATACAGCCTGGTGCCGCCCGCGCCGGTGCCGTATCTGCATCTCGGGTATATCTCCGCCGGGATGGCACATGCTAACCAGATGACCAGCGCCATTCCTGGATTGCAGGCGATATTGTCCGCGTGTTTTACCCTGAGCGTGCTGGGCGTGCTGCTCTTCCGATACGCCGGGCAGCGTTTTCTCCGCCTCCGGCCGGCGTTTCTCGGCATGACAGCGCTCGCTTTCCTGGCCATGGTTGCCGGCATCGTATGCAACTCGATGAATTATCCGCCCCGTTTTGCCGATCCCGTCGCGGCCACGCGTTATCATTTGCAGATGCTCCGGTCGAATCTGGCCTACAGGCTGGAGATCGGTGAAACGGCGCCGGACTCGATTCAGGGATTGAATGCCGACTCGGATATGCTCCAGGCTTATTACGAGCGCAGGACGCTGGCCGGTGACCTGCAGGACGAGGACCGGTACCAGCCCAAGTGGTTCAACGATAGCCATGATCCCGGCATGCTCTATAAAGACGGCTGGCTGCTTCCGCTCAAGCTCGAGCGCGGCCAACAGGACGGGAACCGCGAATACGCTCTGGTCAGCGCGGGACCGGACGGTATCTTCGCCAACCATAACGACATCCGCATGACCGTGACCGACCGCGCCATCACCGAGACGCGGATGCGCTACCTGGTGACGCTCATCAACCAGTTGGCCTGCCGGACGGCGACGCCCGCGCCGACCGATATGGCCGTCATCGCCAGGTCGGAGAAACTCGTGCCGCCTCCCTGGAAGGTGACGATCCGAAAAGTGCAGAAGCCATTGCCCACCGACACGCGCGATGCCTGGGGGCAGGCCTTCCGCATCGTGAGACCAAACGGTGCGCTTTACGCGGAGGGGCTCACCAGCGCGGGGGCGGACGGACGCTGGGGAACAGCGGATGATATCACCGTGAAGCGCCGTCCTGACAAGGTGCACAACGATGTCGCATACAGTGAAACCATGGAGAACGGCCGCGACCTCTGTAAGCAGATCAATAAACAGGTAAAAGGGCAAAACGATCTTAATCCGGCCCTCGTGCTACGCGCTTGCCGAGATTACGGCATCGACGCCAAGTATCTATTGGACGGCTGGGGACGTCCATACCGGTTATCTCTCGATCGCGATAACACGGAAGCCCTTCTGCACAGTAGCGGTCCGGACCGGCAGTTCGGTACGGACGATGATATCAGCGAAAAGTTTCGTTCGTGGTAAGCCCCGACGCATTGATCGCCGCTCCCGTCGCCGCTTCCTCCTGCCCCTCGATGAGAACCAACGGCAGCCCGAACACCTCCTCCGCCATGTGCTTCAGCAAGGGATTACGTCGCAGGGCGTTGCCGCTGGCGAGCAGGCGCTCGCGACCGGCGTAGGCTTCTTCCGGCAGCATGTCCCGCAGGTTGGTCATGATGCCGCACGCCAGACCGCGGGCCAGCGGGCCGAGGGTGAAGTTGTGCAGGTCGATGCCGTCGATGTGCCCGCGCAGGGTGGGGGCGTGCCGCTCGCCGAGGAAGTGCGGGGAGACGGACAGCTCGCTCTCCGCCGCCAGCCCCAGTGCATTCAGCTTCTCGTATAACGCGTCATCGGCTGGGCAGGGGAGGCCGAGATCGCGCAGCCAAGCCTTTACCGCCTCCGCCAACCACGCCCAGGCGGCGCCGCCGCAGAGGCTGGCGGCGGTGAGGAGATAACGCCCGCCGGGGTAGGGACGGTACTCGTACGTTTCACCCGCCGCGCCGAGGGACGGCACCACCGCGGACAGTTGCCCGCCGGTGCCCAGCGTCAGCGCCAGTTCCCGCTCCGGCTCGCGCAGCGTGGCCAGCAGGGACGCCTGGTGATCGCCGATGGCGACGGCGACGGGCGTCCCGGCGGGAAGGCCCAGTCGCCCGGCTATCGCCGGAGTGGCGCGCCCCGCCAGGCTCCCGCTGGGCCGCACTTCCGGCAGCAGCCGCCGCTCGATGCCCGCGCGCTCGACCGCCGTAACATCCCAGTCCAGCGCGCGCAGGTCGAACAGGCCCCAACTGGCGGCATCGGTGGGGTCGGTAACAGGGTGGGGGAGGCCGCACAGCCGCGCGGTGAGGTAATCGTGAATCGTGCAGGCGCCGGCCGCCGCGGCCGGCAGCTCGTCATGCCCCCGCAGCCACGCCAGCGTGGCGCACCCGAAGCCGCTGCTCAACCGGTAGCCGGTCCTGTTCTGTAATTCCTGCAGGAACGCCTCGTCACACCGCTCATCCTGCCAGGTGATCAGCGGCGACACCGCCTGCCCGCCGGCGCCCGTCAGCAGCACGCCGTGCATCTGCCCGGTCAACCCCACCGCCTGTACCTGCGCACGCAACGCCGCCGGCAGCTCCGCCACGCAGCGCCAGGCCGTCTCTTCAATAGCCGGAGCGCAGGCGTCCCGCCTGCGCGTCTCATCACGTGCAGGCGGGACGCCTACGCTCCGGCAAGCGAGCACCCGCCGGCTGTCATCGATGATGACGGCAGCAATCTTCGACGTGCCGATGTCAATACCGAGCAGCATTACACACGACCTGACAATGGGAAGGCAAGCATTGCTTTATAGTATCATATATTGGATACTGAACCACGGAGACCCAATCCGATTTACCATCTTGTTCCCGGGGTGATGCACATGGCTGACATGCAGATTTCAACAACACCTGACGGCTGCCTGACGCTGGCCTGCCCGGCGTGGGACGGCTTGCTGCTGTCGGAGCTGGCGCCGGCGCTGGAGATCGACGGCAAGCTGCTCGATCCGCTGGTGGCGCACGCCCGCGGGCTGGCGTTCGATTTTGACTTCGGCCCGGCCGTGCTGACGCTGTCCTTCATGCCGGAGGGTGGCGGATGGCGCATGCAATCGTGGTTGCGCAACACCGGCGGCGCGCTGACGCTGAACCGGGTCTTCCTGCTGCGCACACAGACGGCGCGCTTCGGGCGGCCGGAGGACGTGCGGGTGCTGACGCAGAACGCCTACTTCGGCGACATCCTGCCGCTGTGCGGGCAACGGCCGGCACAGACCGCCGCGGGCGAGCCGGGGAGCGAGCAGGCGCCGGCGGGGCAGAGCATCTCGTCGCAGAACGTCTGGCTGGCGTATGACCGGCAGGCGAAACAGGCGCTGCTGACGGGCTTCCTCACCGGTGAGCGCTGGCTGGGCACGGTCGGGATGGAAACGGCGCCGGACGGCAGCGTGACCCGCTGGGAGCTGGGCTTCGACGGCGGCGACCTGCTAATCGATGCAGGGGAAGAGCTGCCGCTGGAGGACGCCTTCTTCCTGGCCGGCGACGACCCGCATGCCATGTTGGAAGCCTATGCCGACACGGTGGCCGCGCGCTTCCCCGCCGAGATTCCGCCGCTGCCGCCCGTCTCCTGGTGCTCCTGGTATCCCTACCGGCTGGGCGTCACCGAGGAACGGATGCTGGAGAACGCCCGCATTGGGGTGGCGCGGCTGGGCGCCTACGGCTTTCGCATCGTGGAGGCGGACCTGGGGTGGGAGCGGCAATACCTGCCCAACGAGTTCACCGAGAACGACCAGTTCCCGCACGGCCTGCGCTGGCTCGCCGACGAGCTGGGGGAGCTGGGCCTGGTGCTCGGGACGTGGAAGGGGCCGTATTCCATCAGCGAGTTCAGCGCGCTGCCGGCGGAGCATCCGGAGTGGCTGGTCCAGGACGAGGACGGACAGCCCTTCGTGGTCTGGGACTGGTTCTGGGAGCCGCACGGCAAGGTGTACCTGCCGGACCTGACCCACCCCGGCACACAGGGCTGGCTGCGCGAGCGGATGCGGAGCCTGCGCGAGCGCGGCGTGGGCTATTTCAAGGCGGATTTCATCGGCAGTGCCTCCAGCCCGGCGGCCAAGCGGCGGCATGACCCGCGCATCGTCGCCGGCGGCGGGGTGGAAGCGGCGCGCATCGGCGCCCGCATCATCCGCGAGGAACTGCCGGACGCCTTGCTGCTCAACTGCGGCGGGCCGGAGCTGCCGGGGACGGGCCAATGGCCGCTGCTCTACCAGTGCGCCGACACCGGCAACACCGGCTTCATCACCTGGGAGTTCATGCGCAACAACTACCGCGCGCTGGCCACCCACCTGTTCAAAAACGGGCGCTGGGGGTGGATTCAGCCCTCATGCCTCTGCGTGGGCCTGCCCGGCACGCTGGAGGAAGCCCGCCTGCGCGCCACCGCCGCCTTCCTCTCCGGCGGGCAGATCGACATCTCCGACACGCTGCCCACGCTGCCGGAGGACCGCTGGCAGGTGCTGCTGCAGACGCTGCCGCCGCTCGGTCACTCCGCGCGCGCCGTCGACCTTTTCGAGCCGGTGTATGACCCCGGCACCGCCGATTACGTGGCCGTCTGCAAGGGCGAAAAAGGCGAGCCCAGCGGTCGCGAGCACCCCGCCGGCTCGATCTGGCACCTGCCGCTGCAACGCGATTGGGATGCGTGGCACCTGGTGGCGGCCTTCAGCTTTGAGTCGGCAGCCACCACCGAGCATGCGCCCGTCGCCCGCTTCGCCATCCCGCTGGAACGGCTGGGCTTGTCCCCGGACGAAAAGTATTGGGCCTACGAATTCTGGTCCGGCCAGTTCCTCGGCGAAGTGCCGGCCAAACGCCGCAACCCCGGCGGGTATGTCCACCCCGGCGATTACCAGGACCTGACGCTGGGCGATGTCCCCGGCATGCTAGACATCGCCTTCGCCGGCCCCGGCGTGAAGCTGCTCTGCCTCCGCCCCGTCCGCCCGCACCCCTGGGTCGCCGGCGCCAGCTTCCACCAGAGCTGCGGCGCCGAGCTGGAGAACGTGCGCTGGGACCCGCAGGCGCGCACCCTCTCCGGCACCCTCCGCCGCCAGCCGGGCGAGACGGGCTTCCTCGTCCTCGCCGGCGGCCAGCCCGTCAGCGCCGAGGTCGCCGGCCGTCCGGCCACACTCCAGCCCACCGCCAACGGCGCCTGGCGGCTGCCGATCGTGACCGAGGAAGTGGAAACGCCGTGGTTTATTCTGTTTTAGGTGAACTGTTTCATGCAGAGGACGCAAAGGTTGCAAAGGCAGGAGTGACTGAAGGCAAGCACGAATTTGACGGTATAAAAGCAATCACGGAAGCGAGAGACCATGTCCCGTCCGAATATCCTCTTCCTGATGACCGACCACACCAATGCCGAAGCGCTGGCGCCCGGCAGCCCGTGCCTGACGCCGCACCTGGACGCGCTGGCGGCGGAGGGGTGGCGGTTCGACCGCTGCTACACGCCTAACGCCATCTGCTCGCCGGCGCGGGCGTCGCTGATGACGGCGCTTTACCCCTCCATGCACGGCATGTGGGACTGCACGCATACCCAGCGCAGGGAGTGGGTGGACGTGCCGGCCTCGCGCTTCCGCTACTTCTCGCAGGTGCTGGCGGAAGCGGGGTATGACAACGCCTACTACGGCAAGTGGCACGTCGAGCAGAGCAACCTGTTGGAGGACTTCGGCTGGCACGAGTATGAAGTGCGCGAGTGCCAGGGCGCGCGGCTGAAGCCGTCCGATCCCGCCGAGTCGGTAATTGTGCCCAAGCGGGGATACCGGGATTACCTGCTGGCCGGGGTGGCGGATGTTTCGGAGCCGCGGCATCCGGCCTTTGACCGTGGCATCGACTTCCTGCGCCGCCATGCCGCGGAGGGAGGGGACCGGCCTTTCTGCCTGTTCGTCTCCGCCATCGAGCCACACGACCCCTACGTGCCCCCGCGGCCATTCTTCGACCTCTACGATCTCGACCGCGTGCCGCTGCCGCCCTCGCTGCATGACGACCTGGCGGACAAGCCGGAAGTGGTGCGTCGGCTGGCCGCCGTCTGGCGCGGGATGACCGACGAGCAGTGGCGGCGCATGCGCGTGGCCTACTGGGCGACCATCAGCTTCCTCGACCACGAGGTGGGACGCATCCTGGCGGAACTGCGCGAGCTGCACCTGGACGAGGACACCCTTATCGTCTTCACCAGCGACCACGGCGACATGCTGGGCGCGCACGGGCTGACCACCAAAGGCATCGGCACCCCGTACGAGGAGGTGCACAACATCCCCCTCATCTTGCGCGTGCCCGGCGCGCGGTCGGGGGTGGAGGACCGGCAGACCTGCACGAATCTCGTGGACCTGGCCCCCACGCTGCTCGATTACGCCGGCGCCGAGCCGTTGCCCGCCGCCCAGGGCCGCAGCCTGCGCCCGGTGCTGGAGGGCACGGCCGACCCCGCCGACTGGCAGGACGCATATGCCGAGTTCTTCGGCCAGCGCTTCGTCTACACCCAGCGCGTCACCTGGCACGGCGACTGGAAATACGTCTTCACCCCCGGCGGCATCGACGAGCTCTACAACCTGCAGGCCGACCCGCAGGAGCGCGCCAACCGCGCGGACGACCCCGCCTGCCGGGAAGTGCTGGAAGAGATGTGCCGGCGCATGTGGCGCAAAATGAAAGAGATCGGCGACGACTCGCTCTTCAACACCCAATACGCCACCCTGCGCACAGCGCCGGTGGGACCGGAGGAGGTATGTCAGCCATGAATGGGATCATCGCGCTGTTTCTACTCGGCATCACCGGCGGCCTGTGCCTGGCCGCGGGGCAATACCCGACAGCTAAGGCGGATCTGAAAGCGGCCTACGATGCGCTGGAGCCCACTTCGCGCACGGACAAGCTGCTGCATGACAACCCGGAGCCCGGTAATCTGGCCTGGGGCGAATCCTACCGGCTGCTGTCCTACGTGACCGCCTATGAAGCCACCGGCGATGCCAGGTACCTGGACCTGTTCTGCGCCCGCTTCACGCTGGTGCTGGCGCTGCGCGACGATAAGACCGGGCAGCAGGATGCCGGCCGCGGGCGGGTGATGAAGGCCTGGGGCACCAAAGGGTATACCGGGGGCGAGTGGTTCTGCTGGCTGGCGCACGCCGGCATGATCGCCTATCCGGCCGCGCGGTTCGTGCGCATCGTCAACGCGGATGACAAGCTGGCCGCCTACCGCCCGCAAGCCGATGCCTTCCTGGCAGCGGTGCGGGAAACGGTGGCCGAGTTCGACGCCGACTGGCGCACCGGGCCGGGGCCGGATGAAGGACACTATACCAATGGCCCGCGGGGCGACGGCCTGCCGTTGAACATGCAGAACGCGCTGGGCTGCATCCTCCTCGACCTGGCGGCGGTGACGGGCGACAACGCGTACCTGGACAAGGCGACGCGGCTGGCGCAGTATTTCAAGGCGCGCCTGAAGAAACGGGAGGACGGCGCCTTCACCTGGGAATACTGGCCCGGCAACGGCGGCAGCGAGGACATCTCCCACGCTGGCATCAACCTGCTCTTCGCCCAGCGCGCGTATGAAGATCACGTCGTCTTCACCCGCGAGGACATGACCGCCTTCACGCTGACCTTCACAAAAGTCGTCGCTAAACCGGACGCCGAATTCACCGACACCGTGGGCGGCGACATGCTGGCGCCGGAGAACCACGAGATGTACCGCCGCCAAATCATGCGCTGGGCCGGCCTGACCGCCTTCGATCCGGCGGTCGGCGACGCCATCTCCGCCTACTACTGGCCGGACGGCAAACCGCGCGGCGGCGGCGATACCGACCTGCTCGGTCTGGCGCTGTTGATGAAGTACCGGAAGTAGCGTTATCCGGAGTAAAACGCCTCCGCTTCCTCCCGCGCAATGCGCACCCAGTCGTGGATGCGTTGCGGCTGGTGGCGGCAGGTGTGGGTGTCCTTGAGGATCATCTCCACCACGCAGCCGCGCGTGCGCTGCAGGAAGTCGCGCAGGCCCTGGCGCACGGCCTCCTGATCCCAGCCTTCGCCGGCGACTACCGCCGGGTTGGGCTTCCACGAGAAGATGTAGCGGTCGCCCAGGCTCTCCGCCGATACGTCCACGTCCGCCCACGGCGAGATGGAGACGCGGCGCAGGCGCGGGATGGTCTTGATGATGTCCAACTTGTGGTGCAGTGGCTCGCAGCAGCCGTAGCAGTTGAGCCCGAACAGTTCGAGCACGCGCTTCTCGTACTGCAGGGCGAACTCCTCGTGCATGGCCGGCGACACCTCGGAAAAGATCTGCGCGGTGGCGAAGCCCCACTGGTCCAGCGGCCGTACGTGCGTGCCGTCGAAGCCGGGCGAGGGCAGTTGCTCGGTGAAGGCGGTGCCGCCGGATCCGGTGTAATGCCGGCCGTTGGGTAGCGAGAGCGCGCCTTCGCGCTCAAGGGCGTGGATGACGGCCAGGTGCCCGTCTACCAGCCGCCCGATCGCCTTGTGCACCATCGCGGGATTATCCACCAGGTCTAGAAATAGACGGTCCAGGCCGCGCAGCTTCGCATACTGATCGATCGGCGCCAGGCCGTAACCCGCCGGCCCCTGCACCACCACCGGCAGGATACCGTCGAAGACTTCGGCGAGCAGGGCCTGCCGCTCGCGGGTGGCCGCCCAGTCCACGGTGACCTGCGGGATCTGCAGGCGGTCGACGTCCGCCTCCGTGTTCAGCACGGGCTCGATATGGAATGCACCGAGCGAGTCGTCCGGCCTGGTTTGGGCTTCATCGACGCCCCAGCCCGTGTTGTGCACGATGACCGGGGTGTAAATCTCCGCCTCGATCACGTTGTCGTCGCGCAGGTGCTCCCGGTAATACAGGCGGACGCGCAGGTCATACTCGTAGTCCTGCGCGATGCCCGGCTCGCACGTCATCCCCTCGCGCGGCAGCATCTCACGCCACGACCCCTCCGGGAAGACCAGCACCAGCGGCCGCTCCGGCTGCAGGTCGTTATGCCGCGTCCACATGGCGGCCTTTTGCGCCTGCACGGGATCGGCGGCAATCTCCGCGACTTTGCGGCCCAGCTCCCGCAGCGTTTGACGGTCTTTCGGACTGATGGCCATGCGATTTCCTCCCCAAGGCTCTTACTCTTGCTCTTTCATCTTGCTCTTGCTCTGAAGCCTCATGGATTCGATCTCCGTCAACTTCTTAGAGCAATAGCAAGAGATTAGAGCAAGAGCAAGATTGTGTCCGCATCATACCACGCCACGCCGGTCTGAAAAAGAGGTGACATAAGCGCTGGTGTTGTATTACAGCCGTATGGCTACCATCCTGTACGACGCGTTCTTCCACCAGCTGCCCGGCCACCGCCTGGGCGAGCACCTGGTCACCGGTGGGTATGGCGAAGGCACCGGGCGGTATGCGCCGGACGACTGCTTCCACCCCAACGGGTTGTCCGTGCTGCAGGCGGACCTGGCGCCGGAGCACGAGATCCGGCTGCTGCACGCGCCGTACAGCGACCTGTCGCTCTACAATGCGGACATCCTGCTCGTCCCCAACCCCGATTACCCGCTCTACGCAGGCGCGGCGACTTACCGCTGGACCCCGGCGGACGTGGACGCGCTCTGGCGCTTCCTGGAGCGGGGCGGCGGGGTGCTGCTGCTGATCAACTCCTTCCTCTCGCGGCCGGATTACTGGGAGGAGAACTTCGACCTGGAACGCGTGAGCCTGCTCTTCGACCGGCTGGGCGTGCGCTGGGACGCCAATTTCATGTCCGACGACAAGCGCATCGAGCCGGCGAGGGTGGGGGACCGCCTCTTCGGCTACGGGCAGGGCGGCCGGGTGGTCGGCGCATTGCCGGAAGGCGCGGAACCGCTCATCACCTTTGAAGGCAACACCTACGGCTTCACCGCGCGCGTCGGCGCCGGCATGCTGGCGGTAGTGGGCGACGCCGGCTCCATCAGCAACGGGCTGTACTGCTACCCGGGCTTCGAGAATGCCGCGGTGTACCGTGAGTTGCTCGACCGGCTATTGCCCGCCTGGGTCGGTCAGACGTCCCGCTGGGATTACCGCAGCTTCCGCTCGGTCAGCGCGGCGCCGGGCAAGGCAGTGACCGAGGAGGCGCTGCGCTCGCTCAACCCGACAGCGGACTGGACGGTGGACCACCACTTCCGCCACCTGACCTGGAACGGGCCGGAAGCGCAAGGCGCCGATGTCTGGGAGCATGCGCCCTTCGACCTGCGCGCGATCTGCGATCACTCTTCCGTCGTGCGGCCGTTCCGCTGGCTCTCCCTCGACGGCAGCGACCGCGGGCCGGCCTGTGAGATGCCGCTGGCCGTCAAATGCGCCCGCAGCCGCGACGGCGCCGAGCTCTTCGTCACCGGCCGCGCGCAGTCAGATACCGTGACCTGGGAAGACCTGTGCGATCGTCCCGAGCTGCTGTCGCCCGCCGGCCGCCTGGAGCAGATCCACGCCGTCTTCCAACTGCACGCCATGCTGGACACGGAAGGCCGCCCCCTTCGCGCCCGCTGGTCGCTCGGGCAGAACCTGTACGCCCACACCCCGGACTCCGCCAAATATGGACGGCTGCTGAACAGCGAGAGCGGTGTGATCGTGCCGCGGGCGGTATAAGGCTGCTTTCTCTGGGAACCGTTATGCCAGGCCGGCGTCCTTCACCCGCGCCACGAACTGCGCAAACGTGGTGGGTGAACGCCCAAGCAGCCAACCGAGCACGTTCGGGTTGCCGGTGAAGCCGTGTTGGGCGTAGTAGCGGAACATAGTCGCCAGCGTGGCGGCCGAGTATTCCGGGAATCCGGCCGTTCGCACACGCGCCTCCCACTGGTCGACATCCAGGGCTTCGGTGGTGACGGGACGGCCCAGGACGTCGCTCAGGATGGCGGCCATCGTCCCGGCATCCAGCACCTCCGGCCCGCTGAGCTCGTAGGTGGCGAAATGATGCCCCTCCTCGGTCAGCACGATTGCCGCCGCCTCGCCCACGTCCTCCAGGTCCACCAGCGACATCGGGGCGTGCAAGCCGTAGGTGGTGACATAGACCCCCTGCCGCACGATCTGCTCCCACGCGCCGAGCATGTTCTGCATATAGGAGGCGGGCTGCAGGATGGTGAAGGGCAGGTCCGACTCGATCACCGCCCGCTCCATCCGCAGCTTCTGCGCATGGTGGGACATCGCCGCGATCTGCGGGTGCATGGCGGAATGGTAGACGAAATGCCCGACGCCGGCCGCCCGCGCCGCCGCTAGCACGCCTTCTCCGATCTCCGCTTCGTCCGGCTGCACCGGTGGGCAGATATGGTACACCGCCTCCGTCCCCGCCATCGCCTGCTCCAGCGCCGGCCGGTCGCGCAGGTCGCCCACCACCACCTCCGCCGCGCCGAGCGCCCGCAGCTCCGCCACGTACTCCTCCCGGTGCACAAATGCCCGCACCGAAGCGCCTTTCCGCACCAGCGTCCCAACTACCGCCCGCCCGGATTTCCCACCCGCCGCCGTCACCAGAATCATGTGAGGCTCCTTTCGCCTTCCATTGTATCGCGGCGCGCGGTGCCCGGTTGTGTCAATCGGGCACGTGACATCGGGCGGACGGAAGCGGGTGCGCTCACGGCGTCACCTCCGCCTCCCAGGCGGTCAACGCCCGTTCCAACGCCTCCACCCGCTCGGGGCAGGCGCCGGCCAGGTCGTGCGTCTCGCCGATATCCTCTGCCAGGTTGTACACCTCCGGCGTGCCGGCGGGCTCGAGGCGCACCAGCTTCCACTCGCCGTCACGGATCGCGGCGGCGCCTTCGCGGCTGGTGCGCCAGCAGAGGGTGCGCGCGGGCAGGGCGTCGTCGCGGAAGAGCAGCGGAGAGAGACTGGTCCCGTCGAGGGGGGTGTTGGGGCCGGGCGTCACGCCCGCCAGCTCCAGGCAGGTGGGCAGCAGGTCCATGGTCATCGTCGTCGCGTCCGTCACCGCGCCGGAGGCGATCTGCCCGGGCAACCAGGCCACCGCCGGCACGCGGTGGCCGCCTTCGTAGACCTGACCCTTCGCGCCACGCAGCGGGCCGTTGGAGGAGATCTCGGTATAGCCGCCGCGGTACTCCACGATGCCGCCATTATCCGACACGAAGAAGACCAGTGTGTTCCGATCAAGCTCCAGCGCGCGCAGGGCGGCCATCACGCGGCCGACGTTGACGTCCAGCTCCTCGATCATCCGGCGCACCACCGGGCCCGACTCCTCCGGCGGGTGCGGGCCGAGCCGGTTCAGCGGACCGCTCACCTCCCGGTAGCGTTTCCCCTCCTCGCGCTGCGGACCGTCCTCCGGGATCTGCCACGGGAAGTGGATGGCCAGATGGGGCAGGTAGAGGAAGAACGGCTCGTCCCGGTGCCGTTCCATGAAGCGGATTGCGTGATCGGTGATCAGTGAGGTAACGTACCCCTCCTCCCGCACCCGCTCCGCGTTGTGCCACCAGTCCAGGCGGCCGTAGGTGTCGACGTGCGAGTGATAGTCCACCGCGCCGTGCAGGTGCCCGTAGAATTCGTCGAAGCCGAAGTGCACCGGCCCGTCCTCCGGCGCGTAGCCCAGGTGCCACTTGCCGGTCATGCCGGTGGCGTAGCCGGCCTCGCGCAGGTAGTGCGCCAGCGTCACCTCGCCGCGGGCCGCCTCGCCGCCCAGGCCGCGGTCGCCTTCGCCGAGTACCTGCTCGATGCCCATGCGCTGCTGGTAGCGCCCGGTGAGGATCGCCGCCCGCGTAGGCGAGCACATGGCGCCATTGCTGTGGAAATCGGTGAAGGCCAGGCCCTCCGCCGCCAGCCGGTTCAGATGCGGCGTCTCCGCCCGGCCGCCGTAGAGCCCGCCGAGGTCGCCGTAGCCGAGATCATCCGCCACAATCAGCACGATGTTGGGAGGCATCTGCGCTCCTTTCCGGTTTGCCCTGCCGGCGCGAGCAACGCGTCCGGCAGGCGTCCAGGTATTCCGGGGATATTTGATGAGTTTTGAGCGTGAACCGTTGAAAAAAACCTCAAAATGATAGGTAGGATATTCCCCCGCCCGAACCTACCCGCGCCAGGGGCGAGGGCATGATACCACGTCAGATGGCAGGAGGGTAATGCATACATTTGTTTTATCATGTTCCAGACGGGGTGAACGGTCAAGGGAAAGGGTCGGTGGGCTGTATACAGGTTATTCCCCGAAAACGCCCTGGTAAACATCACCCGCCACGGCCTTGAAAAGGCCGTGCTAGTGTAAGACGCCGGATCAATCCGGCTTCAGACTTACGAATCGAAAGGGGCAGGTTTCCCCCGGTAGTTCGCCTGAAATATCTCGAAGGCGGTATAATGAGCGGCGATCTTGCCAAGGGGGAGAGGCCTGTTATGGCGACAGATATCTGGACCACCGTCCGCTGGATGAAAGAAGCGAGCGACCGCGGCGTCGATCTAGGCAGCGGGGCGGAGATCACGCGGCTGACCGGTTCCGCGCTGCACACCTACAACAATTACTCTCCACAATGCTTTTCTGCGGACGGCAAACGATGCCTGGGCGTGCGGGTGGCCGATATGCTGGTGGACGGATCATTCGCCTTGCTTGCCCATGATCTGGAGACGAAATATACCGTCCTGCTGGATGCACACAGCACGACGTGCGAGTTCATTCTGCGCGCGCCTGCCGATGCCGGCGGTCATACGAGGACGGGAAATTCTCACCATGCGACAATTTGATGGCGGACAATTCGGTTCCAGCGCGTTGCCGGTGCTGCGCGAGGTCGATGTGCTGGTAATCGGCGCGAGCGCCGGGGCGGTGGCGGCGGCGTTGGCCGTGCGGGCGGGCGGGCGGCGGGCCATGGTGGTGAGCGATTTGAGCTACCTGGGCGAGGAATCGGCGGGGACGCTCAATCTGTGGCCGTCCGGGCTGGAGCGGTCCGATCCGCTGCTGCAGGCGATGTTCCCGGAGGACGGTCCGGAGCCCGCACTGCCCGGCGCGGTGAAGCGGGCGCTGGAGTCGGCGCTGCTCGATGCGGGCATCCCGTTTCTCTACCTGGCGCGACCGGTGGCGTTGTTACTGGACGAGGGGGGCCTTGCGGGCGCCGTGTTGGCCACGCGCACATCCCTCTGCGTGGTGCGCTGCCGTGCAATCGTCGATGCCTCGCGCTACGGCGTGGCCGCCCGACTCGCGGGTGTTCCGCTGTCGCCCCGGTCGGCGCTGCCGTCGCGGGTGGCGTGGACGGTGCTGACGGATCGCGCGCCGGAGGGGTGGGCGGACCGTGCGGAGGCCGTGCAACCGCCGTTTCGGATGATGTCAAAAGATGAGGAAGCGGTGTTTCCAGCCTGGCGACTGCAGATCGACCGTGCCGGCCTGGGTGGCGACCCGAAGGCGCGGGAACATCGGATCCGCGCGGCGGTCAGCGAGGCGCAGATCCGGGTGACCGCGGATGTCGTGCCGGATGCGCCGGCCGAGGTGTCTGACGCCGGGGCCGGCGCGCTCTGCCCGGCGCCCGCTCAGCTCAGCGATGCACAGTGCGCGCCGCGGCCTGATCTGTTCCTGTTGAACGGCCTGTTACCCCTGATGTTGGACGGCGTGGCCCTGCTGGAGCGCAGCGACGTGCAGGTCGCCCTGGGGCGGCGGATCGGCGGGCTGGCTGCCGCGGCCGTCAGCGAGCGACCGGCCGCCGGAGCATTTACCATGTTGACCGGTGGCGATGTGGGTGGCGATTACCGCTTTGCCCCGGCCTTTTTCCGGCAGACGGCCGGCGTGGTGGCGATGCCGGAGCTGACTTTCCCCTCCCTCGGGGAGTGCGACGTGCTGGTGGCCGGCGGCGGCACGGGCGGCGCCCCGGCGGGCATCGCCGCGGCGCGCGCCGGGGCGAAGACCATCGTGCTGGAGACCCAGCATGCCCTGGGCGGGGTGGGGACGGCCGGCTTGATTGCCACCTACTGGTTCGGCAACCGGGTGGGCTTCACCGCCGAGTTGGACGACGCCGTCATGCGCGTCGACCCGGTCTCACGCGAGCACGAGGGTCGGTTATGGTGGCCGGAGGCGAAGGCCGCCGTCTACGCGCGGATGCTCGAGGAGGCCGGCGGCGCTGCCTGGCTGGGCAGTTATGCCTTCGGCATACGCATGGACGGCGACCGGGTGTCGGGCGTGCTGGTCTCGACGCCGTTCGGCTGCGGCGTGCTCAAGGTGGGCTGCGTGGTGGACGCCACCGGCAACGCCGATCTCGCGGCCGCCGCCGGCGCGCCCTGCCGGGTGATCGGCGCGGCGCATGCCGCCGTGCAGGGCACCGGATTGTCGCCGCGCGCGACGCCCGGCATCCGCGCGTGCAACTCCGACCACACGTTCATCGATGACACCGACGCCGAAGGCGTCACCCATGCCTTCGCCAACGCGCGCGCCAAGTTCACCCGGGCGTTCGACACCAGCCCCCTCGTCAACTCGCGCGAGCGCCGCCAGATTCTGGGTGAATTCGAGGTGTCGCCGCTGGATATTCTCGCCGGGCGCACCTTCTCCGATACCGTGGTGACCGCGCGCAGCAACTTCGACACGCACGGGTTCATCGTGCACCCGCTCTTCATGGTGGCGGCGCCGGACGAGGAGCCGCTGCAGGCCCACGTGCCCTTCCGCTGCCTGCTGCCGCGCGGCGTGGAGGGTGTGCTGGTCACCGGGCTGGGCATGAGCGCCCATCGCGACGCGCTGCCCGTGCTGCGCATGCAGGCGGACGTGCAGAACCAGGGGTACGCCGCGGGCCTGGCGGCGGCGATGAGCGCCGGCACACCGCTGCGAACCCTGGATATCCGCGCGCTGCAGCGCCGGCTGGTCGAGAGCGGCATCCTGGCGCCAGAGGTGTTGGCACACGAGGATTCCTTCCCGCTCGGCGACGCGGCGATCCAGCAGGCTGCTGCCGGTCAGCTCACGTCGCTGATGCCCGCGGCGATCCTGCTGGCGCACCCCGAACAGAGTCAACCGCTGCTGCAGCAAATGCTCGCCGAGGACGCCGACCCTGCCCGCCGCCTGGACGCGGCGCTGCTGCTGGGGATGATGGGCTGCGCGGACGCCGGCCCGCTGCTGGCGGAGGCTGTGCAAGCGACGGCGTGGGACGACGGCTGGAATTACCGCGGCATGGGGCAGTTCGGCCCCAGCATGAGCCGGCTGGACGCGCTGATTCTCGCGCTGGCACACACCGGCCTGCCGGACGCCGCCGGGGTGATTGCGGAGAAAGTCCGGCAGTTGCCCGCCGACGCCGCGTTTTCGCATTGCCGCGTGGCGGGCATCGCCGGGGCGCTGCTGCGCAACGCGTGCCTGGCCGAGGCGCTGGCGGAGCTGCTGCGGCAGCCCGGCATGCAGGGGCACTCGCAACTCGACACCCGGGAAGTGCTTCGCCAGGCCAATGACGACCCGGTCGAAACGGCAGCCCGCAACCGCGCGCTGCGCGAGATGTACCTGGTGCGCGGGCTCTACCTGGCCGGCGACATCGATGGCCTGGGCCGCGCCATCCTCGAACGGTACGCCGGCGACCTGCGCGGCCACTTTGCGCGGCATGCTCAGGCGGTCCTCTTCTAGTCCGATTCCAATTCCAGTTTGATAATCTACCGATCCCAGCCAGGAAGGTATGCTATCATATATATGATCGCCAAGTGCGACACCGATATCCTTCAGATATGCGAAGCGATGATCTTCATATCGCCGACGATGACGACCGTATATTCACGAGGAACACGGGACACAGGTAAAAGGAGATTGCAGTGTCTACTAATGAACTGAACGGAAAATATAGGAAGCTTGACCCAAATTATGAAAGGGATCGGGATGAAGGCTATACTCTGTTACACTTTGCCTCTGAATTAGGAATCGTTGATGATGTGGTTTCGATTATTCAAGACATCATCAGAGAAGCTATTAACACAAGAACGCACCGTTTAGATAGTAGCCCATTGTATTTAGCCGCTGGTAAAGGGCATTATGCAGTGGTAAAAATTTTAGTAGAGAGTGGTGCGTCTCTAAATATTATTAATGATGACGGTTGGACACCATTACATGTATCTGCATATGAAGGATATTATGCAATAGTAAGATACCTATTAGAAAATGGCGCCAATAAGAATGCTAGAACATATGGTGGTGAAACAGCAAAAGATATTGTGACAATTCGTTTAGAACATATATCAGATGAAGAAAGTAAACAAAACTTATCTAAGGTGCTAGATTGTTTATAATTCACATTAAAATACTTGACAGTAGTAATACCAGATGCGTTGGATTAGACCCTCTTGCTTGAAGAAGGTTAGAAGGCTGGATGCATGGACCACCCCGTAAGCCGCACCCTTTACGGGGGCGATGAGGTAAGCCCGAATGCAGGGGCACGCGCAACTCGATACCCGTGAAATGCTACGCCAGGCCAACGACGATCCGGTCGAAACGGCGGCGCGCAACCGCGCGCTGCGCGAGCTATACCTGGCGCGGGCTCTACCTGGCCGGCGACATCGATGGCCTGGGCCGCGCCATCCTCGAACGGTTTGCCGGCGATCAGCGCGGTCACTTTGCGCGGCATGCTCAGGCGGTCCTCTTCCACAATGGTTCCCGTCCGGTTTCAGTCCGATAGACGTCAGGTTCCTGGTGGCGTACCCAAAATTCGGAAATTCGAATTCCGCCCCGCAATTCCATATGCCATGCTATTACCCCTTGAAGTCGCCTGACAATATTGGCATTCTGCACTACATAAAAGGTGTGTAAGATGATTTGTAAAATTGTCGTTCTACACTACGTTAAATTAGCCTAATTCGCTTGACAATATCGGGTTTCAATACTAGATTTATTATGAAGGGTTAGCCCGGATTATTCATGAAGGAGCCGACTGCTCCTCTTTTGCCTGCCGACACGCCGCCTGTGGGCTGATTTCCCTCTGCCGCTGGCACTGCTCGCCGCGGTCCTGCGCCCCGATCTGCCG
>Ga0172368_10001067_pt1 | contig 38196 bp, 32 predicted proteins | sample Lak11m_FD_114540 | JGI IMG/M metagenome (GOLD analysis project Ga0172368, IMG submission 114540) | Freshwater microbial communities from Kabuno Bay, South-Kivu, Congo - kab_022012_11m | ecosystem: Environmental > Aquatic > Freshwater > Lake | place: Democratic Republic of the Congo: South-Kivu... | reverse complement strand
TATCAAGCGTCTTAACAATGATCGCATCATCCGAGGACTCAACCACAGACGCCAGAAGCTGATCGCTACGGCTTGCCTTTTTGGATCCATAAATAATAACTATCGATACAAAAAGCAAGCAGCATACTAGCGTCGTTACAATCATGCCGAAGAATTGATAAAAACGCATTTGACTTGCCGACGCAAGAAAGACAACATCCCATTGCGCAAGATTGACAGAGGATTTAAAAATAAAATATTTCTTGTGTTGAAGTGTAATCTCCTGGCCATTCTTGAAGGCATCTTTATTAAATACAAGTGTCTTTGGACCTATTGCTGCCTCTTGCGGCCCTGGGCTTTTAAAAAGGTGTTTCACTGCAGGCTCTTCCTGTAAAAAATCTAAATTGTTGGTATCCGAAAAGAAGATGGTTCCTTCGGGGTCAATTAAAAAACTATGAGGAAATTTCTGAAAATTCTCGATCAAGGCATCGGCATCTTTTTTAACAACAACAACGCCGATCAGCGCGCGCTCTGAATCATAAATCGGACAAGACGAATAATACCCTTTCTTTCTTGACGTTTTACCAATAAGAAATAACCGTGACGGCTTGCCGGCAATAGCTTCTTGAAAATAGGATCGGAAACTATAATTTTGACCAACAAAACTATCTGGCTGGTGACGATTAGAAGAGGCGATCGCGCTGCCCTCTAAATCCAAGACATAGCAAACAGCTGAGACAAGTCCTTCCGCGTAGCGATCCAAAACTTTATTAGCCAAATCAATGCCGGAGGATTCTTGGCTCAAGCCCGCAATCACCCCGGGAGACGTTGATAAAATTCTTGCAATTTTATCAATTTCTTCCATGTCACGATTCACAAGCTGGGTCAAAACATATAAAGATGTCTTTGAATTTTCATAAATTTCTTTTTTGGAGTGCTCCGTCAAGAATATCGTTCCTAAAATACCGCCCAAAAGAACAAAAATAAGAATAACGGCATAGGAAAACATGGACCGAGAAGAAAGGACTTCTGTTATTTTAGAGGGCTGATGAACCAACATGAAGAAATTCCTTTACGAGTGTCTTTTCAGCAACATGCGAATCCTTGCTACGAGCTTCTCGTGATCAAACGGTTTGCAAATATAGTCATCCGCGCCGGCATCAAGGGCTTCAATTTCGCTTGCGCTATCGGTTTTAGCCGTTAACATAACAACGGGAATGGAGGCTGTCTCCAGGTGGCTCTTGATCTTTTTTGTTGCGCTAACGCCGTCTAGCTCAGGCATCATCACGTCCATAATGATCAAATTGGGCCTGCGCTGATACGCCGCTTGCACGCCTTGCTCCCCGTCCACGGCCTCAACAACCTCATAACCTTCTTTCGTAAGCCTTGTCTTAAGGATGCGCCTGATGTCTTCTTCATCATCAACAACGAGAATCATAAATCGTTTATTGACCGCACGCCTCAAATCAGCGGTCACGGCAGATATCTCTTTGATTTCTTCTTTTGTAGGTGCTGACAAATTTACTCCGTGCTCAGGCTTCCCTTCGCTATCGCGGACATCACAAACCGATTCAACTTCTTCGATCGTCGTCAGACCTTCTAAAACTTTCCGAATGCCAGATTCGGCAAGGGTTCGCATACCTAACGTGCGCGCCACCTTGAGCATCTCTCCCTGATGCGCCTTATTCGAAATAAGTTCTTTCATTTGGTTATCAATCTTTACTATTTCACTAATGACTGTCCGCCCCAAAAATCCCGTGTAACAGCATCGATCACACCCTTTGCCATAAAAGAATTTTTCAATCTTATTTTTTTGTATAAAAAGGCCGAATTTTTCATGTAAACTTTGTAACTGCTTGGGATCTGTTACTTCATGTTTACAGTAGGGACAAATCGTGCGCACCAGGCGCTGGGCAACAATCAAAATCAAGGATGAGGAAATCAAGTACGGTTCAAGGCCAATATCCATCAAACGAACGATCGTCGCCAAAGCATGATTGGTATGCACGGATGACAGCACAAGGTGTCCGGTGAGAGAGGCGCGAAACGCGATTTCCGCGGTTTCCAAATCACGGATTTCTCCTACCAAAATGACATTCGGATCCTGGCGCAAAATACTTCGCAATCCTGTAGCAAAAGTAACATCTTTAAAAGGATTGACCTGAATTTGATTGATCCCTGGCATAAGATATTCAACAGGATCTTCAATAGTTACAATATTTTTACTTTCGCTCTTAATATTTCCAAGGGCTGCATAGAGTGTTGATGTTTTTCCTGACCCTGTTGGGCCTGTGATTAAAATCATCCCCTGGGGCTTATGAATTGCCTGCTTAATAATATTAAGATCATCGTCATAAAAACCCAAGTTTTCTAATTCAACCTGAGCTTCTTTTTTATCCAAAAGCCTTATAGCGATTTTCTCACCAAAAAACGTCGGGATCACCGAGATTCTTAAATCAACCTTTCTCTCGTTGATCAAAATACTACAGCGCCCATCTTGCGCCTTACGTGTTTCTGAAATATCCAAATTGGTTAAAATTTTTATCCTGACAACAAGGCTGGGATATAAATCAGCAGGAATCTTCATAATGCTACGCAAATTGCCATCAACGCGATAACGAACTTCGACAAATTTCTCAAAAGGCTCTAAGTGAATATCGCTTGCGCGCGCGGATCGCATCATACAAAATCACATTGCCGATCTTAACGGCAGGCGAACGATCGCTGTCCACGCTCGAAGAAACGTCGTGCATGGTTTTCTGATCAATGATCTCATCGTCTTTGATAATTTCGACGGTCGCTTGATCGGTAATATTTTTCATAAGATCATAAACGGTATCATCTAAAAGATAATACCGTTCAATGAAGCTGGAAATTTCACTCTTGCGAGCTAATACCGGCTTGATTTTAGCGCTGACCAGCATGCTCAAGTGATCCATGGCAATAATATCCTGCGGATTGCTCATGGCCAAAAGTAAACTACCCTCTTCATAGCGCAAAGGGAAGACACCATATTGTTTTGCCTTGTCGCTAGGGATCCCTTTAAGGACCGCATCTTCAATTCTTTCGGCTGAAAGATTCACAATCGGCATCTTATAGACTTCCGACGCTGTCTGGATCAGGTCTTCTTCGCTTAAAAACTCCATTTCCACAAGAACTTCGTGCAGGGGTTTTTTGGCGCCAAACTGCTTGATCTTGGCATCATCAACGTTTTCTTGCGTTACAAGGTTCTTTTTAACTAACGCATCGACAAGGGTAATCATATTTTTTATATTTTTGCGTAATGTAACAAAAAAATACTCGCCGCGAGCTTATCTATGTTCGCGTAGTGTATCAGCGTTGATTTTCTTTGACAAGTTTTGCAAGTTGCTTTGTCAAAGAAGTTGTTATCTGACTAGGCAGCAAGCGCCACTGCCAGTTATGGTCAACGGTGCCTGGAATATTCATGCGGCAGGCTTCGTCAAGGCCTAAAATATCTTGCATGGGTAAAATAACTGTATCGGCCACGGATCTTAAGGCCAGGGTAATAAGCTGCCAATGAACATTCTCCAAGAGAGGCTCTTCACCTAAGACTTCCCTCATTTTTTGTTTTATGTGGTCCGTCGCCTCTTGCTTGAACCAGCCCTTGACCGTATTGTTATCATGCGTACCTGTATATACAATACAATTTTTAATATGATTATGCGGCAAATAAGGATTTTCATCATCACTGTCAAAAGCAAAAAGCAAAATTTTCATGCCGGGAAATTTATATTTTTTAATTAGCTCCTTCACGTCATCGGTCAAAAATCCTAAGTCTTCAGCAATGATCGGAAAATCTTTGAACATCTTTAACATCTTGTTAAAGAAATCTTTGGCTGGGGCTTCCGCCCAGGAACCATTGACGGCCGTTGTTTCACCCTTAGGCACCTGCCAGAAATTGACAAATCCTCGAAAATGATCAATGCGCACAATATCAAAAAGAGTTAAATTCTGTGCTAGGCGCTCAGCCCACCATTGATATCCTGTTTCTTGAAGGGCCTCCCAATCATAGACAGGATTGCCCCACAGCTGGCCCGTCTTGCTAAAATAATCCGGAGGAACGCCAGCTAAAAATTCCAACCCCCCTTCATCGTCGAGTTTAAAGATCGATGGGTTCGCCCAGACATCCGCGCTATCATGCTGAACATAAATCGGAAGGTCGCCGATAAGGCTTACGCTTTTGCTTTTACAATATTTTTTAAGCGCAAACCACTGCTCAATAAAAACATATTGAAAAAACTTTTGCCTTAAAATAGCCTCTTGCAATTCTTGCTCATATTTCTTAAGGGCAACGGACGTCCTCGCGCGAATATCTTCGGGCCATCGATACCAGGGCGCCCCTTGAAAATACTGCTTCAAAGCAATGAACAAACTATAATCATCAAGCCAGAATTTATTTTTTAAGCAAAAGTTCTTAAAATCAGCATCTTTGACTAAATGATTGCGATAATACAAAAAGGCATGATCCAAGAGCCCTGTCTTGTAAGAAATAACAGATTGATAACTGACATGGTCTTCGGGAAAAGAAGGAATTTTCTTTAAGGCATCAGGGGGAAGAAAACCCTCTTCAACAAGCTTTTCAGGGCTGATAAAAAGAATATTGTTAGCAAAGGCAGAGTTGCTGCTGTAGGGACAATTGCCCAGGAGAATATCCGTTGGGTTCAGGGGCAGAATCTGCCATTGCGACTGTCCAGCCTCTTTTAAAAAATCAACAAAATGATACGCCCCTTTGCCCAAATCTCCAATGCCAAAGGCAGACGGCAAAGAACTAACATGAAGCAAGATCCCGCTTGTTCGCTTATCCATATTTTACCCCACAGAAACGCCTAAAAATTCACCCAAAAGCTCGAATGCAGAAACCCATCGAGCGCTTCCCCTGTCTCCTTCTTGAACTCTTTTCTTCTGTTCAGCATAACATGTTAACCTTAAATCAAAAAAGATATTTTGTGCTTTCCATAAATTCACATCAAATTTTAATGTATTTAAAATATTCAAAAGGGCCACGATATTTTCAATGAAAAGAGCATCTCCTTGCTGCCAAGAAAGCTGTTCCATAAGTTTGCTCAGTCGCGCGCTTGTCACAAGGCTCATGCCGTCCCGATCACGCGCAAAGGACCAGCGCTTGAGTTCCCAGGCTAAGACTTGGATACGTTTAAGATTAAGCGGTTCGCGCTCAATTTCTTGGCACATTTCATGGCTTAAAACAAATTCAACAACCGTCGAGAGGACTTTTGGCAATCGAACAGGCAATTCTTTCTGAAGCTGCATCAAAGGATAATGCTGCTCATAAATTTCCATGAACGATCCTTCAATCTGCTCCATAGTTGTTTTTAATACTTCATCTAAAATTTTCTGTTGCTCGTTACGGAACAAATGCTGGATCGTATAATTTTCATGCCCAAAATATTTATCAATTAATCGCGTCGTTTCCGGAATTTTCCTTGCTTCAAAGGCATCAAGGATTTCTTTTTCGGCTCTCGTATAATCTCCTAGCGACATGCAATCAATCCCGCGAATCATATTATGATTTCCCATGTGAAAGCCGACAAAAAAGACCGGTGTTTTTTCAAGGGTAATATGAGAACGCACAGACCCTCGGCCGATACAAAGCTTTAACCGATTGGCTTCTTTCTTTTTGTATTCGTCCTTGATCACGCTATAACAATAGACATTGGTTTCTTTAGGATAATCCTCGAACAGAGACGACACCGCATAATGAACACCGACCCTGAGCAATCCCACCACCGAAGGACGGACAAGGCTGTTATAGATATCACGGCCGTCTTTATACTCTTCTTCGTTGCTATTGGCGTTAGCAAGGAGATCCAGGAAATTATTTTCAACATTACGCTCGTCTAATTCCAAAATAAGCTGAATCACGCGGGCCGCATATTTTAAAATCTGCACAGGTTCAATGCGCGACAGCTCATCAAAAAACCATCCGCAGCTTGTATACATTAACTGCGCATTGCGTTGCATTTCAAGCAGCTTTAGAACCTTGACTTTCTCTGTTTCGTTAACAGCCTTGACAACCTGTTCAGTGATAAATTTTTCAATATTCTTTTCATTGCGATTTAACATAACATCAATATACGCATTACGAGCGCCCCAAACGTCCTTAACGTAAGGGCTTAGCTGGCTCGCATACACCCCAGCTGCCTCTTCGTTGAGCCAGTCCAGTGCTTGGCGCAAAGGAGCACGCCATTTTTGATTCCATTTAGGATTTGTCCCTAGGCAGCATCCGCAATCCGCACGCCATCGCTCAATGCCATGGGCACAGCTCCAAGATGTATTTTCAAAAATGCGGACTTCTTCTTGCGGAGGAAATTTCTCTAGATATTCGCCATAAACCGTTAATGTGGCTAAATTTTCTGTTTCAATCTTGTTGATGGCATAGGCCAGCGCCATGTCTGCAAAACGATGATGATGTCCATAGGTTTCTCCGTCGGTTGCGATATGGACCAATTGCCTTTCTTGACCGTTGCCATAATCAAAACCGCCTAAAAGCCGTCTTGTAAAATCATCGCCGCTTTTAAGCAATCCTTCGAATGCCACCGCGCGCGACATAGGCCCATCATAAAAAAAGATGGCAATACTTTTTCCAGACGGAAGATAACATAAATAAGGTTTTTTCGGATCAATGCGCTGGCCGCTGACATCAAACCAATCAAAGCTCGTGATGGGTTTAACGCTTTTGGCCTGATGCGGCGCAAGGATCGTAAATTTAATTCCGTATTCAGCCATGATGCTCAGGCTTTCTAAGTCCACCGCGGTTTCCGCCAGCCACATCCCTTCTGGTTTTCTCTTAAAACGATATTCAAAGTCTCGAATCCCCCAATAAATTTGAGTACGTTTATCATGCTTGTTCGCCAAAGGTAAAATAATGTGATTATAAACCTGAGCCAATGCTGAACCATGGCCTGAGAATTTCTCCTGGCTTATTTTGTCTGCTTTTAAAATATCCGCATAAACCTCAGGATCTTTTTTCTCCATCCAGGAAAGCAGGGTCGGGCCAAAATTAAAACTCATCTTGGCATAATTATTCACGATCTTGATAATTTTTTTTTGAGAATTTAGAATACGCGAGGTGGCATTGCGCGAGTAACACTCGTCAGTTACGCGTTCGTTCCAGTCATGAAACGGATACGCGGAATCCTGCAGTTCAACCTCTTCAAGCCAAGGATTTTCCCGGGGAGGTTGATAAAAATGGCCATGAATGCAAATATATTTTTGCAAAAGGACACCTTTGTAAAATACTTAATAAACGAAACTAGGCCTGAGGATCAAATAATTTTCTAAAGCTAAACTTGGAGCAACATGTTTTTTTCTCAGCGCCCTTGCCGCCATGGTGCCGATGATACGCTTCCAGTTCTTTTGGCGTGAGGGCAACATAGTCTTCGCCGCAGCGTGAAAAATAATTGATTTTGTCTTCACGGGCAAGCCATCCGAGGGATTGCAAAACAATTTCTTCTTTTTCTTCGACTAACTCCGCGAGGAAAGAAAGCTCAACTTCTTTTTTTGCCCCTAAAACACGCCACGTCTTTCCTGCTGTTTCAATTATTTTTGCTTTCATCTTTTTTCTCCTGTTTTATAACGGTATAGTTTGTGACTTCGTAAATATAGCTTTTTTTACTTTCGCCCAGGCCTTCTAATCCCGCGCCGCTGGCGTGATCCGTAATAAAGGCTTGCTGGGTCGCATCTTTCTTTAAAAAAAGAATTCCTAAGGGTGGCAAGGTCAAAGACAAAGACTGCGCAAATCCGTGGGACTTCACCGGATCGGTATTTTTTCCTCCAAAGTTTCCTTGTCCGCTGCCCCCGTACTCTTTGCCGTCGCTATTAAGCAGTTCTTTCCAATGCCCTTCCTCGGGAACGCCCAGCCGATAGCCAAATCGCGTCTCAGGAGTAAAATTACATACAACGACAATCTTGTCCTCTGCAAGGTCTCCCTGGCGCATAAAAATAATGATGCTCTTTTGCCAATCTCCGCCGTCAATCCACTGAAACCCGGATGTCTGAAAATCATATAAAAATAACGATGGCTCTTTTTTATACAACGTGTTTAAATCTTGCGTCCATTTTTGAATGCCGTGGTGGGATGTATACTGCAAAAGGTGCCAATCCAAACTTTGCTCATGGCTCCATTCTGCACGCTGTCCAATTTCTCCACCCATAAAAATAAGTTTTTTACCCGGATGGGCATACATATATCCTAGTAAAAGACGCAAATTTGCAAATTTCTGCCAATCATCACCGGGCATACGGCCGATCAGCGATCCTTTTCCATGAACAACCTCGTCATGAGAAAAAGAAAGGACAAAATTTTCTGTAAATGTATAAAGAAAGCTAAACGTCAAATCATTATGGTGGTATTTGCGATAAACAGGGTCTTTGGAAAAATAGACAAGGACGTCATGCATCCATCCCATATTCCATTTCATGCCAAAACCCAGCCCCCCGGCGTACAGCGGACGAGAAACGCCAGGCCACGCGGTTGATTCCTCGGCGATCATCTGAACATCAGGATAATATTCATAAACTCTTTTGTTAAGATTCTTCAAAAAATCAATCGCTTCAATGTTTTCTCTGCCGCCATAGCGATTCGGAACCCACTGTCCATCATAGCGAGAATAATCCAAATAAAGCATCGAGGCGACGGCATCAACGCGCAGTCCATCCACATGATATTTGTCCAGCCAAAACAAAGCGCTTGAGACCAAAAATTCGCTCACCTCTTTTCGACCGTGATCAAAAATATAACTTTTCCAATCAGGATGAAAACCTTTTTTGGGATCCGCGTGTTCGTAAAGATGGGTACCGTCAAAATACACAAGCCCATGAATATCCGACGGAAAATGGGAAGGAACCCAGTCTAAAATAACGCCGATGCCATTTTGATGAAGCGTATCGACAAGATACATAAAATCTTCTGGCGTGCCGTAGCGAGATGTCGGCGCGTAATAACCAAGGGTTTGATAACCCCACGAGCCATAAAAAGGGTGCTCCATCATGGGCAAAAACTCAACATGAGTAAATCCCATGCTCTTAATATATTGCGAGAGCTGCTGCGCGGCTTCGCGATAGGTGAGCGATCGATTGCCTTCTTCAACGACGCGGCGCCAAGAACCAAAATGGATTTCATAAGTGGCCATGGGCGCTTTCAGGCTGTTTGTCTGATGCCGCCCCTTCATCCACACTTCGTCCGCCCAGGCATAGTTCAAATCCCAAACAACGGAAGCGGTCTTTGGCGAGACCTCGGTATACACAGCAAACGGGTCTGCCTTGTCAGCGCGATAATTATTATATTTTGAGACGACGTGATATTTGTATGTCACGCCTTTTTCAAGGCCGGGGATAAAGCCTTCCCAAATACCCGAAGAATCCCATCGGACAGCTAAAGGGTGGCTCGCCTTGTTCCATTGGTTAAAATTGCCGAGGACGGAAACACTTTGAGCATTGGGGGCCCAAACAGCAAAATAAACACCTTGCTGATCGTTGTGCGTGATGGCATGCGACCCTAATTTTTCATAGAGTCGATAATGATTGCCTTCTTTGAACAGATGAATGTCTTCTTCGGTTAAGAGAGAAACTCCATGGACAATGGCACCGTTTTGGGAATTCATACCTAAAACAAAACTTTCTTAAGTTCGTTCGATGGTTATTTCAAGCTGCTGTCTCTGCCCTCAAAGAAGTGGTGTTATTTTAGCTAAAAAATCGACATTTTTCCATGTTAATTTTTAAATAAACACCCACGGCGCGCAAGAAAGGTTTGGAGAAAAAATAAAGGATAATTTTCTAAAAACATATTTTTGTTTTTTAAAAAATGTTATAATGACGCTTGTGAAAAATAAATATTACATTGGGATTGATGTTGGTGGAACAAAAATTTCTGGCGCCCTCATCACTCCCCGAGGAATTATTATTTCCCGCAAAAAAATTTCTTCTCCCAAAAAAGCCAAACCCCAGGACATTGTCCATGCGATCCGCGAACTTATCAAACAGCTTCTTAAAACTCCTTCTTCCCGCAAGATTTCACTTGCCGGGATCGGGATCGGGATTCCAGGTATCGTTGATAACACAAAAAAGAAGGTTATAAATACGCCTAACATTAATCTATCGTCTGTCGCCCTCGCCCCTCTTCTCAAGCGGACATTTAAAACGAGGGTGTTGCTAGAAAACGACGTGAATTTAGGCACGCTTGGGGAAAAGACGTTTGGGACAGCCAAACACGTGCACAACGTCATTGGCGTATTCCCCGGCACAGGCATTGGCGGAGGCATTATTATTAATGACAAACTGATCAGCGGCGCCCACGGCGCTGCTGGCGAAATAGGACATATGGTCATGGATATTCACGGGCCCCTGTGTGGTTGCGGGCATCATGGCTGCCTTGAGGCCTTAGCGAGCCGATGGGCTATTGAACGTGATATCCGTCAAGCCATCAAACAACATAAAAAAACACTGATTAAAAAATTAACCAAAAATAAACTCGCAACCATCAAAAGCGGTGTCCTTAAAGAAGCCTTAAAGAAAAAAGACCCACTTACAATAAAGATCATGGCGGAAAAATCAAAAATTCTAGGATTGGCTTGTATTAATTTGCGTCGTCTTTTTGACCCGGAAATGATTGTCCTCGGCGGAGGACTTACAGAGGCCTGCGGTGATTTCATGTTACCGATCATCCGAAAAACGGTAAGTGAAGATCGTTTCTTCAAAAAACTAAGGCCTTGCCCCGTAATGCCGTCGAAGCTGGGGGATGATGCCGTGCTGCTTGGCGCCGTGGCGTTGTTCAAGTTCGTCAATACTTCGTCCTAGACGGATCGAATCTATCAAAATCGACGGAAACCTTTCTTTTCTCATTTTTTGTAAATTCTTATCAATGTCATACGATAAACGGCAGCGCTTAAGTGTTAATTTTTTATCATCAATCTCCAGCATCACGTAGGAAGCCCTCTGTTTCCCATCAAAAGACCGGCCCACGCTTCCGGGATTAATAAAACGAGTTCCCGCAATTTTTTTATCAAAATAAAAATGCGAATGCCCAAACAAAACAACATCAGCGCGCGCGGCCTTTGCCAAAAATAAAAAACGCCTCAAAGGCGTCTGTTCACTTACGACCTCATCAATATCTAAAGGGCTCGCATGGACCAAAAGAAAACGTATTCCAGCGCGCTTGATCCTTCGCTGCTCTGGAAGATTTTCTAAATACCTCTTATGGGCTTTGGATAAACACCGGCTGGCCCACTGAAAAGAAAAATATTTGGCAGGGGCTTTTTCTTTTCGCCATTTTTTTTGAACAGAAGGAAACGCCAAAACTTTTTTATCATAATTACCAAGAACCCCCTTAACTTTTTCTTGTCGAAGAGACGCCAAAACTTCGTTGGGAAAAGGGCTGTATCCGACGTTATCCCCCAAATTCCAAATCTCTGCAGCTTTTTTCTTCTTAATATCGCTCAAGACGGCTTTTAGGGCCGGAACATTAGCGTGGACATCAGAAATAACAGCAATTTTTATCAAGATCTTTTATGCGGGTCAAAAAACTCCGTCATCCTCCATAAGAACGAAGAAGATATTCTTGAATATTAAATTTTTCTTTTATCTCTTTAGGCCGAACATACTCTTCTTTAGATGTTAAGACGCGGGCCTTCACATTATCGCGCCAATAAGCATTGAGTTGTTCACCGATTTGCTCTTTGATGTCTTGCTTATAAACTTCAAAAAGAAGCTCAATGCGTTTATCAAAATTGCGTCTCATCCAATCGGCAGAAGATAAAAAGATACGGTCATCAGAATTATTATGAAAAAGAAAGACGCGGGTGTGCTCCAGGAAACGGCCAACAATGCTTTTAACCTCAATATTCTCGCTTAAACCTTCCACTCCTGGGACAAGACAACAAATCCCGCGAACTAAAAGCTTAATCTTAACCCCCGCGCATGAAGCCTCATAAAGCTTTTGGATGATCTTAGGATCTTCCAAGGAATTCATTTTGGCAAAAATAAGCCCATTGCGGTGCCGTTTTTGATGCTCAATCTCGCGATCAATCAATTCAAAAAAGTATTGGCGCAAGTCATACGGCGCCGACACGATCCTCTGCCAGCGTGACGGTAGCGAATACCCCGTAATGACATTAAACACATCGGAAATATCTCTAGCAAAATCATCGTTCGCGGTAAAATATCCGATGTCCGTATAAATTCGTGCGGTCTTTTCATTATAATTTCCCGTCGCCAAATGCACATAGCGGCGGATGCGCCCTTCTTCCTTGCGAACAATCAAGGTCATCTTGGAATGGATCTTCATGCCGGAAATACCGTAAATCACATGACAACCAGCTTCCTCGAGCTCCTTGGACCAGTTGATGTTACGTTCCTCGTCAAAACGCGCCTTTATCTCAACGAGCACGGTGACTTGTTTTTTATTTCTTGCCGCATCCTTAAGCGCCCCAATAATGGCCGAATCATCATTGGTGCGATAGAGCGTCATTTTAATGGCCAGCACATCCTGATCGTGCGCTGCGGTATAGATTAAATCTACTGTCGGCTGAAAAGACTGAAACGGCACATGAACAATAAAATCGCCTTCTTTCACGCGATCAAAAATATTTTCATAATCGATTTTTTTGGGAAGATAGCCCGGGTAAAAAAGTTTTGGCGCGTTAACCTGCGCCACAAGCTCAAAAAGGTAGCTGAGATCAAGATCCCCATCGATATACGTTGCTTCTTCTTTATCAAATCCTAAAATCTTGCACAAATAATCCAGCAGTTCTTCATTGTACTTTTTTTCAATTTCCAAATGAACAACTTTGGCTTTAGGGCGTTTACGTACCTCTGCCGTAATGGCTTTCAAAAGGTCAGGAGAATATTCTTCCTCCCCGGACATTTCACTATCACGCATGAGCCGAAACGTAAACTGCGCCATGACATCAAACCCGTTAAAAAATTTCACAATATGTTCTTTGATAAGGTTCTCAACCAGGATAAACGTCACCTCATCTTTCTCGGCGGGAAGACGAATCAACCGAGGAAGATTTTTAGGAACAGGAATGATGGCAAAATATGATTCCTCATTTCGCTTAAGCAACACAGCCAAAGCTAGCGTTTTAGAAGGTAATACCGGAAATGGCCGCCCTGCGTCTACCGCCATCGGCGTTGCAATTGGAAAAACCGTATTGTCAAAATAACGCTTTGCATATTTTTGCTGATCTTCGGTTAGCTCAGAAAATAGGCGAATGGTGACTTCTTTTTTAGCAAGCTCTTTGCGAATTGTATCCTGATAAATTTGATACAAATCCTTCAAAAGTTTGTCTGTTCCTTTTTTGATCTTTTCAGCAACATCTTGAGGATAATACCCGTGCGGGTCTTTTTTGTTATATTGCGAATCGATCAGGCGTTTCAGGCCTGCCACACGAACCATAAAGAACTCATCGAGATTGTTCACAAAAATGGCTAAAAATCGAACCTGTTCCAGCAAGGGGTTATTCGGATCAGTCGCCTCTTCCAAAACGCGCTCGTTAAACATGAGCCAGCTGATGTCGCGATGAATAAAACGCTCTGCCGCTTTTGCTTCTTTGGGATCCATGCCTTATTCTTTCAATAATAAACGGATTTTATTTCCTGTAATTTCTTCAAATAAATCTTTTTTCTCAAAAAAATCAACACGCTCGACTAGAAAATTATCCTGAACATGAGCCTTGATCATGATGTCCCCTGTTCCTTCTACCTCGAACTCAACATTCTTAACTTTTTGGCGATGCGTGCTGTCCAGGGCATTGGCAATGCGTAAAATGGAAGAAAGTTTTTGGATCAAAATCTGGCTCTCCGAAGGCAATGATCCATAAAGAAAATGCGTTTTCGCCGGTGTCGCCTTGCGATGATACCGGGCGATACAGGCGATCATTTTAATTTCTTCGTCGGTCAAGCGAAAAAGATTGAGCGAGCTAATAATATATTCGCTGTGTTTATGATGGGAACGATTATTGACAAAAATACCAATATCATGTAAATAGGCGGCCAAAATTAAATAAAGTGAATCCTGGTCTTGAAGGCCTAGATGTCCCTTAAGATAGGCAAACAGTTTTTCGGAGAGCTGCGCGACATGCTTGGCGTGATTCAAGTCCAAATTATACCGATGGCAGAGGTTCGTCGCAACGGCAATCAGCTGATTTGCCTTGTCATATTTTTTAGAAACTTCAAGCCCGGAGAGAAGGCTCGCCAAGATGGCTTCAGACAACGATGTTTGAAGGATATAAATGTAATTTTTTGACGCCAAAACAAGAAATTGCTGCAAAATCGTTGCGTAGGCTTCCAGGGTCTCGGCGATCGCTAGCGGAATTTTATAGTTTGTCGATATCGTCTCAGGGCTTTTACCAGAAAGCTCTTTTAAGATGTTTTGCGTTTCGGCCTTCGTAAGCTGAAAAAAATCAAGCGCTGCTTTCTTTTCAGGCAAAAGATTCTGGAAATAAAAATAATTTTCGTTGATCAAAACAACATCGTCAAGCTGGATCCGGGGAATGCTTTTAGAAAGATAAACGAACTCATTTTCGATACATTCTTTGAGCGCTTCGGAACTTTCTTCGCGGCTTCCCCCAATCTGGTTTAGTAGTTGTTGCAATCGCATGGTTCCGATCGAAAGACCGACGTTCATCAAGGTAAAACCTTTGCGCATCACCGACACATCGAGACTGCCGCCGCCTAATTCAGCAATCAAAAGATTTTTCTCATGGACAGGATATGTTTTCTCTAAACTAAAAGATAGATAGGAATCAATGTAAAAAACAACATCGCCGACATTTAAAACTTCAATCTCGAGGCCAGTCTTTCGTTTAATGGTATCTAAAAAAATGTTCTTATTCCCGGCTTCGCGGACAGCGGTTGTCGCCACCGCCTTGATTTTCTGCACTTCATACTGCTTAAGGATCTCCTTGTATTTCTCCAAAATACCGATAGTTTGATTGATCATGTCTTGAGAAATGCGCCCTTTAAGAAATGTGCTGCGGCCAATCGGAAGGGTATTCTGAAGAGATTCAACAATATGGATGCTTTGCCCTGCCTCTTCTCCAATCAAAAGACGAATCGTGTCTGATCCAATGTCAATAACACCAGCTCGCATGACGCTCCTTTGTATTCTTAATATGTTCTTATTTAATTTTCAGGAAGTGTTAGGAGTTGAATTCTAGCATAAAATACACAAACTTCAAACAACTAAATGGCAAGGGGATCAAAGGAAATAAACAAGTGAGGAAACAAATCAAAAAACATGGCGCAAGGACGAAAAGCTCCCTTTTATTGGATGTCGGCAGCTAAAAGGGCAACTTCATGGAGCATTTTGCGGCGGTCATCGTCAGAAACAGACGCCACAGAATTAAAATATTTTTGCTTGGTCAATGTCATGCCGCAAAAACTTGCCAGGCTTTGCCCAATGGTCGCATCCATAGCTTTTAAAATGCCTGTTTTCTCACAAACAACGCTAGGCGCATTCATCGTTGCAATCACCAAAACTTTCTTTCCCGTCAAAAGGCCTTTGGCATCTTGCGTATAGGCAAAACCGACACTGAGGACTCTGTCAATATAGCCTCGCGCAATAGCCGGCAAGCTGTTCCACCAAACAGGAAAAATAAAAACAAGGGTGTCCGCCCAGCGAACATGGTCTTGCTCTATCCGAACATCGGCGGCCACGTCTTGTTTATCCATCAGCTGAAAATCTTTTGGCTTGAGGATGGGGTCAAATTTCATGGCGTAAAGATCGCGCACACGAACTTCGTGTTTTTTCTCTTGCAAGGCTTTAGTCAAGATTTCCAAGATAGCATGATTAAAACTTTTAGGGTTCGGATGACTATAAATAATTAAACAATTCATAAAACTCCCCCATTTTTATTGTAAAGACCTTTAAGAAGATTTACTTTAATACACAGAAGATCAAAAAACATTCTTGTAGCATCCTTAATAGGGTTGACCTTGCTCTGCGGGCTGTTGAGCCACACCACAGGCACTTCTTTGACCTGAAATCCTTTCTGCTTTGCAATCACGAGAATCTCAACATCAAAGGCAAACCGCTCAATGCGCTGCAAAGGAAATATCGTCTCTACGGCTTTTTTGCTAAAACATTTAAAACCGCACTGCGTATCGCGAAACTCTTTTAAGAGCAAGTAACGGACAAAAACATTAAAAATTTTTCCCATATGTTGACGAATCCAGCTTTGTTTAATACGAATGTCAGACTCTCTGAGTCCCCGGGACCCAATCGCAACATCACAAACACCGTTTTCCACCCATGGCAAAAGTTTTTGAATTTCTTCAATCGGTGTCGAATTATCCGCATCAGCAAAAAGACAATAATTTCCATGAGCTTCTTGCATGCCCCGACGAACCGCAAAGCCTTTGCCGCCATTAATGCCTTCGCGCAACAATTTGATGCAGGGATAATCCCGCATAAACGTCTTAACAATATCGGATGTTTGATCTTGGCTGGCGTCGTCAACGACAATCAGCTCTAAATCCACGATGGACCAAAAAGGAAAGCTTAAAATATGGCTTAGCGTCTTTCCAATACGCGCTTCTTCATTATAAGCAGGGATAACAACAGAAATCATCATCGTCCAAAGGCCTTGTTTTTAAAAGCTGTGTTTCTTTTTTATTTTAGCAGTTTGCCAATCTTTTAGAAATAACTTCTTTTTACCATGCACACCCCTGCTTCATATCAAAGATATTAGCAGTACGCTATCCTGACGCAGACTGGATCCCTTGCACGACCTCGGGGATGATACCTTTCTTGATATAAATAGGACGGATGACTTTTCGAACCCCGGGCAGCTGTCTGGCAAAGCCCACAGCGCCCAACATGCAGCACAATCCTCCTAAACACAATGTCCAGGGCGCGCCGATTTTGGCAGCAAGGCTTCCTGCGGCCAAGCTGCCAAAAGGGACCATCCCCATAAAAGCCATAGTATAAAAACTCATCACGCGCCCGCGCTTGTCTTCATCAGAAATAGTCTGCAAAATAGTATTGCTGGCCGCCATCTGAACCATCATAAAAAACCCCGCCATAAAAACAACGCCTAAGGAAAACCAAAAAATATGAGAAAAAGAGAAGATCATTAATCCCAGGCCAAACATGCCTGAGGATACGGCAATCATTTTCCCTAGCCCAACAATACTCTTTCTGCTCGCCAAATAAACAGCGCCAGTTAACGCTCCGGCCCCGGCCATAGCGACAAGCAAACTCAAGGTTTGCGGCCCTCCTAAAAAGATATCCCGTGCAAAAATAGGCATCAGGACTTGATATGGCGTTCCTAAAAAACTCACGATCCCAAGCAAAAAAAGAATGTGTCGAATAGGAGAAAATTTGATCACATAGGCAAATCCGGTTCTCAGTTCCGCAAGAAAATGCGATCTTTTATGCGGAATGCTGCTAAGACGAACATGCATGGCCAAAAGACAGAAAATAACAGGGCCATAACTCACGGCATTAACTAAAAAACACAATCCCTCGCCAACCGTGGCAATCAAAATACCGGCAATGGACGGCCCAACCAAGCGTGCCAGGTTAACAATTGAAGAGTTCAAAGCAATGGCATTGCTTAAATCTTCCTTGTTATCCACCATTTCAATCGTAAACGCTTGACGGATCGACATGTCAAATCCATTCACGATTCCAAGAACAACGCTCAAGGCAATGATGTGCCATACAACGATCTGATCGCTTAACACTAAAAAGGCTAATGAAGACGCTTGCAACATTGATAAGGCTTGTGTGATGACCAAAGCGCTGCGTTTAGGATATCTGTCAGCAATGATGCCGGCGACAGGAGAAAGAAAAAAGGCAGGGACTTGTCCTGCAAAGCCCACAACCCCAAGCAAAAAAGGAGAATTCGTCATGCGGTACACAAGCCAGCTTAAAGCAATCTGCTGCATCCATGTGCCGATGAGCGATAGGCTTTGGCCTGTAAAAAAAAGGCGGTAATTGCGATTTCTTAAGGCACGAAAAATATTCTTAAAGTCAAACATGAAAACACTCCACATGCTTATAAGTGTCGATATTTAACAACCTTTACCTTTTTCAAAGTCACCATCTCTTCTACAATTACTTCTATTCTTCGTCTATACCTTCAGCCATGATCTTACCAACTTTCTTTTTCTGGTCAAGAAGATGGATAGGCAAAAAAACTAAATTAGCTATCAAGGTTGGAATGACAGCGCTTGCAATAACGGTCGCAACTAGAAAAGAATACTGCTCCTGCGTCACTATCCCATGTGAATATCCATAAAGCGCCGAGATCGTGCCAAAAAGGTAAGCCCGGTTGACATCAAGAGCGTATAATACCATCTTTCTCTTTGTTCTTTACAAAAAATACCGATGACGGGAAAAAGACCGAAGATCTTTGATGCAACTTTACCGATAAAGAGCACCAAAAACACAATTGGCGCGCTTAGCAGCGCAGAAATGGAAACAAGAGACCCTGCGCGAATAAAATAAAACGGTGTAAGAAATCCTACGGTTAAAGTCCTCAACCTGCGCACCCAATGATGTTCTTGAGATGCAAATTCAGCAAGAAGCATACCGGCGATATATGCCGGTAGAACTGCTTCACTTCCTGCCCAAAGCGCAAGCGCCCCAAGGCCAAAGAGCACAAACATGACACACTTCGCACGAATTGCAGCAGTCTTGTTCCCATAAACTCTTGTCAAAAGTGGGATCATAAGAGGAAAGAGCATAAAGACTACAACGCTTGCTAAAATAAAAATAATTGTTTTATAGTTAAATGGAGCGAAAAGAAGGCCAAGGGCAACGACCGTTCCAAGGTCGTTGACGAAACATGCGCCCAAAATACCTTTACCAAATTCCGTCTTATTAAATCCTGTTTCAAGCATGACCGCGTAAACAACGGCCATCGAAGTTGTCGAAAGAGCAATGCCTGCTAACCAGCTTGCCCGAGGATCCCAATGAAGGATAAAACAAGCAAAGGCTGCACAACCAAGAAATGGGGACAGAAATCCTATCGTACCGACGACAACAACTTCTTTCCATTTTAACCGAATCACTTTGGGATCAAGTTCAGCCCCGGCCAAAAAAGTAAGAAGGATGGCTCCTGTTGAGGCAAGAAAGCGTAGCCACTCAAGGTTGCTTCCAAAAGCATGAGGTCCCCAAAAATGGCTTACAATATTAGCAACAACAACACCAACGCATATTTCAACAAGCGCAATTGAAACCCTTAAATGATGTGCAATGATCGCTGAAAATAAAGCCAAGCCCAACCATAATGCAGCAATCGCATAAATACCCTCCATGTCTCAACGCCTCTCTTTCTTTATAATTTTTAAAATTCCTTCCTGCTAACTTACTTTTATAATAAAATGTCTCTGCCTATTTAGGTAGAGACATCTAAAAAACCTCTACCTTGTGCAAGTAGAGGTCATCAGCTTATTTTTTAAGCATTTCCAGGCGAACCTCATCGCCTTTTATTATATTTTCTTATCGACAAAATTTATGAGCACAACAAAAAACAAAAAATATCTTAATAAAGATATTTTTATTATACAACAAAGCTCATTAATATCAATTGCTTCATCTTTGTTCATCACCGCGTTTTGACCTCGCCAGGCGATAAGTGGCATAAGCCGTTAAAAATATTAAAACAAAAAAAGTTGCTACCAAAGAAAAGGTGTTTATTTTTTCAGACAAAGCGCCATACACGCCAAAAAAACCAAATAAAATAAACACAATAGCCGAAAACCATTTGATGGATCTCTCAGGAAGATGCTTGCGTAAAACAATGCCAGCCATAATACCAATGCCATCCGCGACGACCATCCCAAGGGTCGTTCCCATAAGCACATTAAGCATGCTCTGGTATTGAACAGCAAGGCTGATGGTCGCAAGTTGTGTCTTGTCGCCCATTTCGGCAAGAAAAAAAGCAACCGCTACAGTCACGATGGGCCCAAAACGGCTTTCTTTTTTATCTTCCCCGTCAAGACGATCCCCGCGAAGAGTCCAAAGCCCAAAGACAATAAATGATAACGCAGCAACAAGAGAAATGATATGTAGTGGAATGATCACGGTTAAAAATCGTCCCACGGCAACGGCAAGCGCGTGGTTAAAAATCGTGGCTAAAAATACTGCAATTAAAACTTTCGTTGGGCTATAGCGCGCGGCAAAGGCCATGGCCAAAAGCTGCGTCTTGTCCCCCATTTCAGCCAAAACAACAAAAATAAATGATGCAATGAATGCCGCCATTCCGTTCCTTTTTTATAACGATTTATTTGTTCTTTTTATTTATGATAAACCACGTAATTATATAGAAAGGGGGCAAATATCAAGGAATTCAAAAACGTTCCTCTCTCGATTCTATCTTTCTGATGAGATCAGGCTTTTCTCTGATATAATACTATCATGCAAAAACATGTTTTCAACCCTAAAGAAATTCTTTTCTCGTCAACAACGCGCTGTAATTTACGCTGCCCGCATTGCGATATCAAAAAATATCCTAAATCGCTACCTATTAAGATTGCGAAACGTTTTATTGCCGCCTGCGCAAAGATTAAATTTAAACGCGTTGGCTTTACCGGAGGGGAACCGTTTCTCGATGATAATTTTTTATGTGCTGTCGCAAAAGAAACGGTCAAGCATCAGTTGTGCTTTAGCCGTATCATGACAAACGGAGCGTGGTTTCGCACGAAAAAGAATTTAGTAAAAACGTTAGCACGTCTTTGCCATGCCGGATATGACGGCAGTTTTTGTATCAGCGTTGATGCTTTCCATGACCAAAGCCTTCACAAAGTAGCAACATTTATTCACGTGACAAGAGACATCTGGAAACGGCCGAATGTGGTCACGATTACCAGCGTCACAGGAGCTTTCGAAAAGAAAACGCATACGCGCCTCAAAAAACTCGCGCTTTTATTAAATGCCCGGCTTATTTCTCTTGCGCCTGGGCAGAGTGTTATTAAGAACGATTCATTATTTATCCGCATATCAACCATTGCCCTTTCTCCGATTGGTAAAGCCAGCCGACTAAAAAATCCATGGGACGGGAAATGGTTTCGCGATGATTTTTGTAAAGGGCCAGGGCATGTTTTCTTTGTTCTCCCTGATGCAACCGTGAAACCATGCTGTGGTTACGCAAACGACAGCCCCGAGCTAACCATCGGTTCGTTAAAAAAAGATTCTCCACGGCGCCTTGCCGCAAATGCCCAAAAGAATTCTTTTGTTGCCAAAGTTTTTTCGTCAGGCCTTCATCCCCTTCGCAAAACCCTTGAAAAATCCGGGATTTCCTTCCCCGGGAAGACAACAAACCACTGCTTCTTCTGTCATTATCTCGTCGCTAACGTCCCTCGCAAGACATTGCTTGCCGTTCTTAAAAACTCTTCGCCAAGGCTATCGCCACCTGCGAGCCGTTTAAGACAGCCGTCTCTTTGCGGTCAATAATGCAAGGCGTCATTATAAATTCATTGACAAATGATGCAAGATAGCGTATTCTATCGTCAGTAGTAAATAGGTGACTAGAAGACTTTGACCGCAAGGCAAAAATCATTCGCCTTGCGGTTTTTTTCTATCCCTATTTACTAAAATTTTATTGGAAGGAGGAAAGTAATCATGGCAAGAGGAAAAGTAAAATGGTTTAACGACCAAAAAGGTTATGGCTTTATCGCTCCAGATGATGGCAGCAAAGATTGTTTTGTTCATCACAACGCAATTCAAGGCTCAGGTTTCAAGTCGCTAGCTGAAGGACAAGAGGTTGAGTTTGAAATCGGCGAAGGACCCAAAGGTCCCCAAGCAACAAACGTTGTAAAGATATAGCTGACAACTAATAAAGCCCGGCGGTTTTTTCGCCGGGCTTTATCTTTTTACCCCCCCCCACCACTTCAATCAAAAGTATTCTTTCAAAAATCTCCTTCTTATAAAGCTACAGAACAACATTACGTAAAAGATCTACTAATAAAAATTGATAACTTGGCGAAACGTCTCTGGCCTTATACTGACGCTTCCGGTAAATGGAAACTCAAAAGACAATATCGTTAGTAAAATCAAAGCGACAATAATGGCAAGCGTTGATGTCATCGCCACATGAATGAAATACTCCTCAGAACCGAGAAAGAACGTCAGAACAACGATGGTGACCGCCCCAACGACTAAAATAAACCATAACACGGGATGGATCCCTTCTCTGGATTCAATGAGGCGAAAACGTCTTGCTTCGCGTAATTCGTTGAGCTTCATGACGGATTCTGAAAAGAACACCTTTTCTGTGTCTGTAACTGGCTTAAAGGTTGTATAAAACGTCCAGATTTTCTTTATGGCTATCCGTGCATTTTCACTCTCTTCTCCTCGCTCAAGAAGCTTCCATTCTTCATCAACAACAATCCGCACATAATCTCTGATTAACGCACGCACCTCTTCTTTAGCTGGTTCTGCAAAAGCGCCGCTATCACGATACAAATCTGCTAAGCGGTTAGCCTCAAGCTCGGTATGTATCTGGGCCTCATCAAAATTTTGCCACGACACAACAACGACAAACGCCAATAAAACAGTATACGCCAGGGCAATGGACCCAAACATCGCAGCAGTTAAATCGCTGTGAGCTCTTAACATTTGCCGAGGAACAAAGCGCCAGACGAGCTTAAGCCCAAAGATCGAAAAACCAACGGCAAGAGCTATCATGATCAGCCCTAAAGGAATAATAGGAACATACAGCATTAATTTTTGGATAAATGGCATACGGCCTCCTTTTTATGGCAATAATGAACAGCTAAAAGCTGCGTTTGGCTATACTATATTGAAGCCGTGCAGCTTCTTAAGAGCTTCTTTGATTTCATAAAGAAAAACCCGATGATGGTAAATGTGACAATGGGGGTCACCCACTCTGGAACTTTTAATCCAAAACTTCGAACGACCATAAAAAGCCCTAAAAATAAGACGGAATACATCGCGCCATTTTTTAAATACAAATATTTCTTAACTCTCTCAATGTTCCCAACGGTCATTTGGCGCACCACGATAGCCCCCAAGCCGTTCCCGGCTAGGATCAACGGAACCGACAAGGTAAATGCAAACGCCCCTAAAACACCGTCAATAGAAAATGTTGTATCAAGGATTTCAAGGTAAAAAATCTTACTAAGATCCGATGCCCGAGAACCCAGTAGTTCTTTTTCTTTGCGCTCAGCGCTCATTTTGAAAGCATGGGTCACCAAAAAAACAACAACACCAACAACGATGCTCACAACCATCAAAAAACTTTTCTGCCATGCCAGCCACAAGGCAAGGGCTAAGACAGCGCCGGTTGTTAAATAAAACCAGGGTCGTTTTTGCATTACAGTTGTTTCATAGGAAAAAGCACAATTTTTTTTCTCACAAAAAAACCAAGAAAAAAATAAAAGAACTAAAAATACCCCGCCACCAATCAACAAGATCGGGCTTGATTCTTCAATCGCAGTTACCGCATGGCTATTACCGGAAAACATCGCCGTAAACGCTCCCCAGAACCCTAACTGAGGTGCTGTAGCCCATATAATGACCCACGGTAAAAGCCCTCGGACAACAAACACCGCAAAAAAAATCCCCCAGGACAGGAACCAAAACCGCGCACGCTTGCTCATACCAGAAAGCACTTCAGCATTAATAATGGCGTTATCAACACTGCTGATCGCTTCAAACAAGCATAATCCGAAGATAATAAGGATGGCGGAAAAAATATTCATAAGATTAGTTTCTAATTTTTAACTGCCCCGCATGGGCTCGAACCATGATACTGAGATCCAGAATCTCATGTCCTACCATTAGACGACAGGGCAATCTACCTTTGTGTCTTTTTTAAAAAAGATTTCCAGTCCGCGATGACTTTCGCGGTCAGGGCAAGTAACCTTTATTTCAATTCTAGTGAACCTTGCCGACTTCTGATGCCTTTGCAGAAGCAGGCATTCTTTTCTTATTATGTTTCTTTAAAAAATTTGCCCGGCCCATGATGCTTTTCAGGGACAGGGCTATTTTTTACCAAAGATTTTTCTTAATCCAGTCATCAGCCTTCATGACGCCGTGCCATGTATTCTTTGCATCCTTGCCAACACCCATGGCTGTTGCCCCAATACCAACGGCAACACCTTTTGTTGTTTCACAACCATTGATCATCAACGCACCCATCATCACGACACAAACAACCAAAATCGTTCTTAGCATATTCATGCCTTTTCTTTCTTGAGCCCTCATGAGACCTACCACATATTGTCTTTAATCCAATTGTCCCAGCTCTGGACACTTTTTACAGGGTCAGGATTGCCCTGTTTTGTCGTAACACACCCTAAGAAACAAAAAGAAAACATACAAATTAAAAACGCCATAACTGTTTTTTTCATCGTTGTTCCTTTTGTTATAAAAACATTTCTTTAAGCCGCTGAACCGTCTTCTGCTTTCCTAAAACACTCATGGTCTCAAAAAGTCCTGGGCCTACAGATTTTCCTGTCAATGCGACTCGCACAGGATGAACGAGGTCCGAGGTTTTTGCGCCAAGCTCAGAGGCGACATCACGAAAAGCCTTTTCAGCAGCTTCAGGCGTAAAAAAATCGAGCCCGTTTAACCGGTCACTTAAAAGAGAAAATTCACGAGCTAAATTTCGAGAAAGAAACTTCTCTTGATCCTCAGGCCGAATTGAAACCTTATCAATAAAAATAAAATCTGCCCAGTCCAAAAAGTCTTCCAACGTCGATAGCCGCCCCTTGAACAAGCTTACAATGTTTTCCAGCTGTTTTCTATCAAATTCACCGGCTAAGTAATTCTTGTCCTTGAGCAAAGGAATGAGGAGGCCTGTCAAGCGTTCCAGGGTCATCGCCTTGATATGCTGTGCGTTGACCCATCTTAGTTTATCCATGGAAAAAATAGCGGCTGTTTTATTAACTTTTTTGATTGAAAAATTTTGACATGCCTTTTCAAGACTCACGATTTCTTGATTTGGCCCAGGCGACCAACCTAACAACATCAAATAATTGACAATCCCTTCAGGCACAAAGCCCATTTTGCGATAATCACTCACGGCAACGGCCCCGGTACGCTTGGATAGCCGCCCACCGTCTTCACCCATGATCAAAGGCAAATGCGCAAATTTCGGTAATCTAAAACCAAGAGCATCATAGATCACCATTTGTTTTGGGGTGTTCGAAATGTGGTCTTCGCCGCGAATCACATGCGTGATCTCCATCAAGGCATCATCCACCACACACGCAAAACTATACGTCGGAGATCCGTCAGACTTCATCAACACTTGGTCTTTGATGGTCTCTGGATCAAAAACAATTTCCCCTCGAATCAGATCATAAAGTTTAATTTCTTTTGGTGGTATTTTTAAAATAATAGCTTCGCCGTCTTTATAGGCTTTGTTTTCGGAAAGGAGCTTGCTGGCATATTCTCGGTACAAATCAAATCGATCGCTTTGCAAAAATAACTCATCCCATGTCATGCCAAGCCATGCCATGCTCTCTAAAATTTCATCAAGATATTCTTTCTTGGAGCGCTCGAGGTCCGTATCTTCAATGCGTAAAACAAATGTTCCGCCTTGAGATTTTGCATACATCCAGTTAAAAAGCGCTGTACGTGCGCCGCCGATATGAAGATAGCCTGTGGGGCTGGGGGCAAACCTGACTTTCATTTTATCATTCCTTGTTCTTCCAAAACGATAAGTTCTGCCGAATTCAACATCATTGCCGTGTTTAAATACGATATGGTGTTTTCTCAAAACCTTCTTTGATGAGCTGGTTGACAACGTCGGCAATGCGTTTTTGATCTTTCGGGAGAATATTAACAAACTCGATGCCAGTATCAAAGACAGGCGTCTTTTCTGGTTTTTTGGGCTGAACCTTCACCGACCAAACGACTTTACCCTTGCATTTAATATTTTTTTCCATATCCAGAAGGTCGATTTCAAGTTCTGCCTCAGAAAAAAGTTTAATATCACGCTTGAAAAGAAGACAAACACCGCCGGTTCCGATATTCTCGGTGTGCGTTAAAACCGCATCCATGCCGCTCGCCTCATGACGAATCGTAATAAGACACGGATAATTAACGCGCGGAAATTGTCGCCTCTCCAAACCATTCCAGTTGCTCATCACAGCCTCCTTTGAATTCTTAAAATCTTTGTTGTCACGCCGGTCTTCTCATCAATGGTAAACACAACCCCGTTTAAGGCCACATCGCCCGTGGCAACTTCAAATTTATGCGGAATTGTTGTCAAAAAACGTTCAATAATACTTTCTTTTTTCTGCCCGATCACAGAATCAAACGGCCCCGTCATCCCAACATCGGTCAAATATCCTGTCCCGAGAGGCAAGATCTTTTCATCAGCGGTTTGCACGTGCGTGTGTGAGCCAAACACCGCTGACACCTTACCGTCCATAAAATGGCCGAAGGCGATCTTTTCGCTGGTCGCCTCCCCATGAAAATCAACGATGGCGATTCTCGTTTGCCGATAAATCTCCTTGAGAACTTTCGTCGCACTTTCAAAGGGACACAAAACATTATAGCGCATAAAAACACGCCCCAAAAGATTTATCACGCCGATTTTTCTTCCCCGTTTTGTCTCGGTAACAAAAAATCCATGCCCAGGGGTGTCCGCAGGAAAATTGGCAGGGCGCAATAGCGCGGGCGTTTGGTCCAAAAAGTCAAAAACATCTTTTTTGTCCCAAACATGATCCCCTGTCGTTAGAATATCACAGCCGGACGCAAAGAGCTCTTCAGCCACTTTTTGAATAATGCCTGCCCCACCAGCTGCGTTTTCCGCGTTCGCGATCACAAGCTCAAGATCGTGCTCTTCAATGAGTTTTGGCAAAAGACTGGCCACGGCTTCGCGGCCAGGCCTTCCGACAATGTCTCCAATGCATAGGATATTCATACTATTTCGCAAACTCCGTTGCGCGTGTTTCTCGGATAACGATAATCTTGATTTGGCCAGGATATTCCATGTCGGCTTCAATTTTTTTCTTTAGCTCGCGCGACATGACCACAGCTTCATCATCAGTAACTTTATTTGGTTTCACCATGACACGTACTTCACGTCCTGCCTGAAGCGCAAAGGCCTTTTCAACACCTTTGAATGCATTGGCAATCTTTTCTAATGAATCAACACGCTTGACATAGGTCTCCATGGTTTCGGCACGAGCCCCAGGGCGCGCAGCGCTGATCGCATCCGCGGCGGCAACCAAGACACCATAAATTGACATTTCGACTTCTTCATGGTGGCACTGAACGGCTTTCACTACTTCTTGCGCTTCGCCATATTTGCGAATAATCTCTGCGCCAATTAAGGCATGCGGGCCTTCAACATCTTGTCCGGCCACTTTGCCAATATCGTGCAAGAGCCCCGCTCTCCGAGCGATTTTAAAATCTAAGTTCAGCTGCGAAGCCATGATCCCCATAAGCGAGGCAACTTCTTTAGAGTGATTAAGGGCATTTTGACCAAAGCTTGTGCGGTATTTTAGTTTCCCTACGAGCTTAACGAGTTCTGGGTGCATGCCATGGATACCGAGATCAAAGGTGGCCTGCTCCCCTTCTTCTTTCACTTTAACTTCAATTTCTTTTTTAACCTTTTCTACAATCTCTTCAATGCGCCCGGGATGGATACGCCCATCCTGGATCAAGCGCTCAAGGGCAATTTTGGCGATTTCCCGCCGCATCATATCAAAACATGATATGGTGGCGGCTTCCGGCGTGTCATCGATAATGACATCAACGCCCGCCGCGGTTTCAAAGGCGCGGATATTACGTCCTTCCCGTCCGATGATGCGCCCTTTCATTTCATCAGAAGGAAGGTGCACAACGCTCACCGTGGTTTCCCCGGCATGTTCACTGGCACAACGGTGAATAGCAGCAGAAATAATTTCTTTAGCTTTTTTGTCTGCGGATTCTTTAATTTCTTCTTCAATGGCGCGGACACGCGAGGCCTTTTCTCCTAACAAATCTTCATCAACGCGAGACAACAGCAAATGACGTGCTTCTTCAGCCGTCATCGAAGAAATCTTTTGCAACCGTTGTTTTTCTTCATCCACTAAAACATTGAGCTGTTTATATTTTTCGGCAAGGCCCGTTTCGTCTTGATGAACCTTGGCGATCCTCGCCTCCACGTCCTTTTCTTTCTTCTCAAGAAGTTCTAGGCGCTTCTCGACATTCTCTTCTTTTTGCAAAATACGTTTTTCAGCAACCCCTATTTCTTCCCGTCGCTCTTTTGTTTCGCGTTCAAAATTTTCACGCAACTGAATGAGCATATCACGGCTTTTGATTTCTGCTTCTTTAAGCTTGCTATCAATTTCATGCTGGGCTTTTTCCAATAGCTCTTTAGACTTCATCTTGGTCTTTTGCAATCGCTTATCAGCAAAAAAACGGCTTAAAGCATATCCTGCTAAAACCAAAATAACGGCAAGAGCTGAAAATCCTGCATTTTGTAAAAGTGGTGTGGCTCCTGTCATGGCAACGTCTCCCCTCTTTCATTAATGAATACGCTTGGTCTGTTAACGGGTACGAACGATTATGCTGTGAGGACGAGAGAAACCGGCATGTCATGAGCTTCAAGCTCAGGAAGTGTGTCAACAAGCTGAAAATCAAACGCCAGGCCAATGGTCGGCGTTGTGGAGGGCAAAAGTTTTAAGAAGCGATCATAATAACCTTCACCGCGGCCGAGACGATTGTTCCGGCGATCAAAAGCCACCCCCGGGACCACAACAAGATCCAGGCGGTTATGTGGGACAAATTTTTGGCTTTCTTTTTTGGGTTGTTGAATTCCATACGGTCCTTCGGTTAATTCTTCTTCAATGTTCTCAACAAGAGAAGGTATGATTTTCTTTTCAGCGCGCACCGTTACAGGAACGGCAACGTCTTTGCCCATCTTTTTAGCTTGTTTCAGCATGTCATGCGTTTCAACTTCGCCATCAAACGAACAATAAAGCATCACGGTCTTTGCCGATTGAAATTCCGGCGTCTTGAACAACCGCTCTTGGATAAGCCTACTTTTTTTTCGTCGGATTTCCTCCTTCTGATTCTTAAGTAGTCCTAAAAGCTTCTGACGTAAAGTCTGTTTTTGATTAACGTTCATATCCCGATTTTCTTTGTGCGGAATCATCCGCAACGATTAAAACGAACAACTATTTTAAAAATTTTACTGAGCGTCATTGTATCATTTTTTATATTCTCATACAACTCTAAATTTGGCAAAGCAAACAACTTACGAAAAATTAAGAATGCCCTTTGAGTGTCTTGAGCCGTTTTTGAATTTCTTCTTCAAAGCCCTGGCTGGTTGGTTCGTAAAACTTTGTTTTTGACGGCATATACTCCTGCACAACAAAATGGTTCGGATAATCATGGGCATATTTGTATCCTTGGCCATGCCCAAGCGTCTTAGCGTTTTTGTACGATGCGTCTTTTAAATGCATCGGCACTTCTTTTAGCTTTTCTTCGGAAACTTCCTTTAATGCTTTTTCAATGCCAAGATAGGAAGCGTTGGATTTTGGTGCACATGCTACATAAACAGCCGCCTGCGCCAAAGAAATGCGCGCCTCAGGCAAGCCGACAAATTCGGACACCTGTAACGCCGCACTCGCCAGGACAAGCGCCTGCGGGTCAGCATTGCCGACATCTTCAGCGGCACAAATGCAAATCCGCCGCGCAATAAACCGCGGGTCTTCCCCGACGTAGATCATTTTCGCCAGCCAATACAGCGTGGCATCCGGATCTGAACCGCGCATAGACTTGATAAAGGCTGATGCCGTATCATAATGCGCATCCCCATCATGATCATAAAGAATTTGCTTTTTCTGAATGGATTCCTGTGCCACATTAACGGTCAGATGAATGAGGCCTTGATCATCTTTTTCTGTTGTTAAAACACCGACCTCCAGAGCATTTAACGCGCGCCGGGCATCCCCATCGCTTGCTTTTGCAATAAACAGCAAAGCTTCGTCATCTGTTTTAACAGGATATTGCCCTAACCCTTTTTCCTTGTCCTTTAAGGCTCTTTTGAGAAGAATCAAAATGTCGTCGGAAGACAGTGCTTTAAGTTCAAAAACAAGAGAACGGGACAACAAGGGGCCGACAATGGTAAAAAATGGATTGAGCGCGGTTGCGCCAATGAGAACGATATTGCCGTTTTCCACATCCGGCATCAAAACATCTTGCTGGGCTTTATTAAAACGATGAATTTCATCGATAAAAAGAATGGTTTTCTGCCCTGAAATTTTTTTGCGCTGGCGGCTGGCCAAAAGAGTTGCCCGCAACTCATCAACACTTGAAGACACCGCATTAACGCTTGCGAAAAAACTTTTGGTTTGAACGCTAATGCATTGAGCCAGGGTTGTTTTGCCAACGCCCGGAGGGCCGTAAAGAATAAGGGAGGTGATTTTGTCCGCGCGAATCGCGCGGGAGAGGAGCTTGTCCGGCGCTAAAATATGTTTCTGCCCGACGAAATCCTCTAGGTGCGTCGGCCGCATGCGAAAACTTAACGGCGTATCTTTGGCGTCACTGACCTGACAAGGTTTCGACACATCAAAAAGCATGTTCTCGTCTTGGGGAGGAATATTTTTTCGCATAAAATCTTATCCCCGCATGTGCCGTCAGAAACTGAGGTAACATGAACCATGTGTTTCAAGTGGGTGCGCCTCTGAAATATCCAAAGATATTAACAGAAAAGTTGCTCCCTTTTATACTGTATTGGTTCAGTATAACTTGATTCCAGCGAACACCGCAGGGAAATCTACCTTTTGATAGCGTGAAATTCGTTTAAAATTTTATTACAAATGCGCTGATGAGCCTCTTCAACTTCTTGGTCAGTCAATGTTTTTGTAGGTGACTGATAAATCAATGAAATCGTCATTCCTTTTTGCCCTGAAGGAATTTTATCCCCTAAATATTGTTCCACAAAATCAATGTGTTTCAAAAGGGGTTCGGCAAGCGCCTGAACACAATCTTTAATGCTCTGAAAGCTGACGTCTTTTTTGATCGCAAGGCTGACGTCGCGGACAACGCCTGGGAAAGCGTTTAGCGGAGTATATGCGCTTTGATATTTGATATCTTGCTGCCATAAAGGATCAATAAAAATCTGAGCAAAATAAACATCCTGATGTTTAATGTCCCACTGGCTTAAAATATCTTTTTGAATCTTGCCCAGAAATCCAATGGTCTTCTCTGCTAAAGAAATCTGAACGTTTTCGATTCTGTCTAAAGAGGCATTGTTTGATTGTTGCACAAGTATTTTTTCGCTCTTTAAGGCATGCGTAATATTTTCGACAACACCTTTAATATCATAAAAATCAACCGCCTTAGGCTGTGGCGCGCGCCAGTCGTGCGCATGCTCTCCGGTCAAGCCAAGCACCAAAACATCTCTTTCGCCCGACGGCAGATAAATCCTGCCTATTTCAAAAAACCTTAAATTTTTTTGCCCATTTTTAAAATTATGCGCAATGACGTTCAACATGCTTGGCAAACAAGACGGCCTTAAGATCTCCTGATCTTCGTTAAGAAAATTTTGGTTATAAACAAGATCTTCTTGGGGCACCTTGGCCTTAGCCAAATCTGCGCGACTTAGCGTTGTATAGGAAATGATCTCGCTGCAACCTTGGGCCGCAAGAAGCGAGGAGAGTTTTTCTTTAAAAATACGCTTCTGGTCTGTGGCAATATTGACAGGATTGATCGCGGCAAGGCGCGAAGGAAACGCATCGAAGCCCATGATACGCCCAATCTCTTCAACAACATCAATATCCTCTTTAATATCAAGGCGAAATGAAGGCGGCGAAACTTTCAGCTTGCCCCTGGCAGTCGAGGCAACTTTAAACTCAAGCTTGGTCAAAATATTTTTTACTTGAGCTACAGAAATATTTGCTCCTAAAAACTGCACGGCTTTTTTGGGGTCAAAAATAATTTCAATAGGGTGTTGTTTCTTGGTTTTTCCTTTAACCGCATCACAAAAAGAAAAAAGTTCTGCACCGGCAAGATAAGAAATGAGGTTTACAGCGCGCAGGCAACCTTGATAAACCATGCTCCTGTCAACGCCCCGCTCAAAGCGATAGGAGGCATCACTGCGAAGGCCTAATTTACGCGAAGCTCGTCGAACAATCAGGGGATCAAAGTACGCGCTTTCCAGCAAAACATTTTTGGTTGTTTCTGTCACCTCGGTGTCTTTGCCGCCCATGATCCCGGCGATCGCCACCGCTCTTTTTGCGTCCGCGATGACAAGAATAGACGGATCCAGCGCATATTCAACGTCGTTAATTGCAACGATCTTTTCGCCCGACCTTGCCCGACGAACAATAATCTTTCCTCCAACAAGTTTGTCAAAATCAAAGGCATGCATGGGCTGGCCGCATTCCATCAAACAAAAATTCGTAATATCAACAACATTATTAACACTGCGAATGCCTAAAAACGAGATACTATCTTTAATGTCTTGGGGGGACTTTGCAACCTTAATATCTTTTAAAACAGCGCCAATATAACGCGAACAGTCATCGTAGTCGTCGATTTTAATATCACAGACGACCTTAGGAAGTTTGAATTTCTTAATCGCAGGCTTCTTTAACGGCTTGTTTAGAATGGCAGAAAGTTCTCGGGCAATGCCAATGAAGCTCAAGCAATCAGGGCGATTGGGCGTAATTTCAAGCTCAAAGACGGTGTCGCCCCCAATAATTTCTTCCTTCTCGACCTCGAGCCCTGACAAGGTCAGCCGGCGAGAAAGTTCTTTGGCAGAAATCTTGTAATCAATATAATTTTTAAGCCACTTCAAGCTGATCTTCATTGTCTTTACATTTTAAGGTGATCCTGCGGTCGCTAGCGCTCCCTGGGGCTTCCTCAAGAATTTCAATTTATGGGACACTAATAAACATAAGCTTGCTTAAGCGAGCTTTCCTTGCCGCACTCTTTTGAATGCTAAAGGCAAGGATTTCCATTAAATCATTTTCATAAAACAAACAAGACGCCTTCAACGCTCAACAATGCTAATCTATGAATACCTGCGGTTCGAGACTCGGCGTAGGAGTACTCCCTCCTCTATTCCAGGTTTTTATATCTACCCATTTCAATATCCCGAACTCATAATCACATATGGCTAAATGTCCGGCTCCTCCCACAAGAACATAAAACCGCATCTTGCCAATATCTGTATTAGCCGTACATCCTGCCGTTGCACCGAGAGGTCCTGGCGATACCAGCTGTATGTCTTTGAAAAATTTGGCTTTCCCTCCAAAAGAAGCCGCATCGCTAACAAGCATTGTCCCATAAACCTGAGCTGTTGCCGTTCCACTAACTGAGCCGGAGCCATAATTGCCAACAGACAAAACAGAGGCTTTCTTTACCATATCCATTGACCCGCTAAGAGCAGGATTCACGTCGAGCTTTGCCCTTGGAGTATTTGTTCCAATGCCTACATTGTCGGTAAGCGTGGCGGGGTAAAGCCAGCCCTTTGAACTGTTTCTTGTCCACTCACCGCCACCACCAGTACTATAAATATTACCATCGACCCAAAGATCATTTTTGATCGCTACCGCGATACCGTTGGTGCTTGCTGGGACAGTGCTCGTCGGATCACCGACTTGTAACGGATAACCAGGGGCTGTGGTTGCAATGCCAACATTACCGTCGCTTGTTATTCTCGCGCGCTCAACTCCTTGCGTTTCAAAAACAACGGGGATGGTCCCTCCGACTGAAGTGGTCCCAAGATAAACGCTGTCCGGATGAGTTATCGAATTTGTATTCCCTAAGCCTGTTCCTCCTACAAGGGTAGTATTGTCTGCATTATAAAATCCGATGCCCGCCCATCCCGAAGGGTTTTCATTGCTCAGCCTTAAAATTCCTGCATCAGCAGCATTCCCTCTAAGCTCCAAAAGGCGTTGCGGGTCTGTTGTTCCAATGCCAACGTTTTGTTGAAAATATGTTTTTCCCCCAAAAAAATATCCGGCATAGTCTGCACCATAGGCGTATAAACCAACATTGCCCGCGTTAGGAGTCATGACCCCAGCGGAATCAGCTGAAACAACAGCTAGCGCAGGTTTATTTGCTGTACTCGTCACAAATACCCCAAGAGGGTCGAGCCCTGTTGGCGAATAAACTCCAGAGGCATCCTTAACAGTAACGATGCTTGTTGGGTCTGTTGTCCCTACCCCTAGCTTACCCATGACGCGCATCTCTTGGTACATACCAAATGGCGCCGGATAATAGGTCGTGAGCGTTACATTATCTGCAAAAGACAAAGAACAAAAACCAGCCACGAACAACAACACAAAGCATATTCTTCGCATAACCCGCTCCTTTTTTAAGTCGTTGCTCCGCTAAAGACGGCGGAGTAAATTATGTCCTTACTTAAATTGCTTTAAAAATCGTAAATCGTTTTCATAAAATAAACGAATATCATTAATACCATGCTTGAGCATCGCAATGCGCTCCACACCCATGCCAAAGGCAAGGCCGGTGTATTTCCCTTTTGGGTATTTTACCGCTTCAAATACTTTAGGATGCACCATGCCGCAACCTAAAATCTCAAGCCATCCTTTGCGGCCACACACCGAACATCCTTTCCCCCCACAAATATAACACGAAATATCGACTTCCGCCGAAGGTTCTGTAAACGGAAAAAAATGCGGGCGAAACCTCATCTTAATGTCCGGGCCAAAAAATTTTTTGCAAAAATTTGTTAAAAATCCTTTAAGGTCAGAAAATTTTATGTCTTCATCAACAACCAAACCTTCAATTTGATGAAACATGTATGAATGGCTAGCATCCATGGCGTCGGGCCGATACACTTTACCCGGGACAATGACCGCCAGGGGTGGTTTATGCTGTTGCATGACGCGAATTTGCGCCGGAGACGTGTGACTGCGAAGCAATAGATGTCGCCCAGGATTTGTGAGATCTTTTTCTTTTAAATAAAATGTATCAAAGGCGTCACGTGATGGATGATCCGCCGGGATATTGAGCGCTGTGAAATTGTTAAACTCCGTTTCGATCTCCGGGCCTTCAAAAACAGCAAATCCCAGATGTTCAAATATCCCGCAAATATCATTGATCGTTTGGGACAAAATATGACGCCGCCCGATTTCCGGCGAAACCCCGGGAAGCGTAAAATCAAGAACGGTTGGTTGATTTTTTTGAGAAGGGGTTTGCGCTCCAAGGCTTTGGCGCCTTGTTTCAAGGAGTTCCGTGACCAATTTTTTTAAATCATTGGCCCCTTTGCCAATGGCGGGTTTTTCTTCAGGCGAGGCTTGCGGCAAGCTATTATAAATTTGTGCGATCAAACCATTGCGGCCAAGGTATTTGACGCGCAAGGCTTCAAGCATTCCGGCGTCGGAGGCTGGTTGAATTTCCTGCTGTGCGGTTACTGTAAGTTCGTTAAAATTCCAGAGAGGCATGCCTTTAATATTAGTATTTTAAAGTTTTATTTATTATACTATAAAAAAGAAATAAAACAGCTATAAAAAATTAAAGGATTAGAAGGCATTTTTTCACCCTCTAATCCTTTAATTTTCAAATCCAAAACTATTTTCCGTTTGCTTTTTGTGCTAAAGCAATCAAGCTCTTAAAAGCAGCCGGAGATAAAACCGCAAGCTCAGAAAGCATTTGGCGATTCATCTCAACTTTGGCTTTCTTTAAGCCGCTGATAAAACGGCTATAGGTCATGTCCGCTTCACGGCAAGCCGCGTTAATACGCGTGACCCACAGATTGCGAAATTCGCGTTTTTTAACTTTTCTGTCACGGTAAGAATATTTTTGACCCTTACGGACAGAACGATCTGCCTGCTGATAACGCTTGCTGCGATGCCCAAACTGGCCCTTGGCAAGCTTTAAAACTCGTTTTTTTCGTCGGCGTGACGCAACCGCATGTGATACTCGTGCCATGGAACAACAGCCTCCTTCACTCTTTGTGTTACCTTATATTTTAGGCGTAAGGTAAGATTTTCCTGATTTTTTTTGCATCAGAACTGTTTAAATATGTGCTCTGACGTAGTTGACGTTTTCGCTTTCGGGCCTTTTTGCCTAACATATGGCCGCGATTAGCGCTTCGTTTCTTTAATCTTCCGGATTTCGTAACGCGAAATCTTTTTCTTGCGGATCGGTTTGTTTTAAGCTTTGGCATCTTCTTATCCTTTTTGTGTTTCTGGTTTTTTTGCTGACTTGGGAGCAATCACGATGGACATCACGCGCCCCTCGACCCCTAAATCTTTTTCAAGCTGTCCATGATCGGCCAAATCGGTCACAAAACGACTCAAGACGCCCTTGGCCTGATCCTTAAACGCCATTTCTCGCCCTCGGAAAAACAAATTAATTTTGACCTTATCATGTTTATCTAAAAAGGAAGCTGATTGCTTAAGCTTCACTTGATAATCGTGCTCATCAATGTGGGGTTTCACGCGAATTTCTTTTAAGTGCGTCACGTGCTGACTTTTTTTACTTTTTCGTTCTTTCTTTTCCTGCTCATATTTGTATTTACTAAAATCAATGATACGGCAAACTGGCGGCTTGGCCATGGGAGCCACTTCCACGAGATCGAGCCCGTGTTCGCGCGCAAGCTCCACGGCGCGTCTGACCATTAAAACCCCGAGTTGTTCTGAATTCGGCCCAATGACGCGAACCTCAGGAACGCGAATGTACTCATTGATACGAATATACTTGTTAATACAAACCACCCCTTTCTGATTTTTTATTTTATTTTTTGTTGTTGTTCTATTTTGAGTTGTTCAATAAATTTCTCGACGGACAAAGTGCTTCCCTGGTCTGTGCCTCGTTTACGCACAGCCACGGTATTTTGCTGTGTTTCTTTTTCGCCAATAACCACAATGTAAGGAATTTTCTTTAACGACCCTTCTCGAATTCGCTTATTCAGCGTTTCGTTGCGTGCATCCATTATAACCCGAAAGCCGTTAGCTTGTAAATCTTCTTTTAGCTGTTTTGTATAAGAAATCTGTTCGTCGCGGATCGGAACCAACAAAACCTGGGTCGGTGCAAGCCATAACGGAAAAGCTCCGGCGTAATGTTCAACAAGCATACCAAAAAAACGTTCAAGGCTGCCTAAAATAGCGCGATGGATCATGATCGGACGCTGTTCTTTTCCTGCATCATTCACGTATGTCATTTGAAAACGCTCAGGTAAAGCAAAATCACACTGGATGGTCGCGCACTGCCAAAGACGGCCAATCGCATCTTTGAGCTTAATATCGATTTTAGGGCCGTAAAATGCCCCGTCGCCAGGATTGATCTTGTATGGGATCTTTTTCTCTTTCAAAGAATCTTCCAGGGCTTGGGTCGCGGTATCCCAATTTTTTTGAGTCCCGATAAATTTGGCAGGCTGTGTACTGAGCTCAATTTCAGCCTTGTCAAATCCGAAATCTTTCATAACATCAAAAACAAAATCAATGGCATTTTTGACTTCATCGCGGATTTGATCTTCACGGCAAAAAATGTGTCCGTCGTCTTGTGTAAATCCGCGGACACGTAGAAGTCCATGCAACACACCAGCTTTCTCCTGTCGATAAACCGTGCCCAGTTCAAAATACCGCACCGGCATTTCACGATAAGAATGCAGGCGTGATTTATAAATCAGAATGTGCCCGGGGCAATTCATGGGCTTGACAGCATATTCTTCGTTGTCAACCTTAAAATAATACATGTTTTCTTTATAATATCCCGCGTGCCCTGAAATCTCCCAAAGTTTGCCCTTGAGCATATGCGGCGTCATCACAGGTTCATAGCCGCGCTTCATGTTTTCATCTTTTATATAATCTTCAATGATCCTTCGCACGATGGATCCGGCTGGATGATAAAAAATAAGCCCAGCCCCGGCTTCATCTTGGTAAAAATTAAATAAATCAAGCTGCGGGCCAAGCTTGCGATGGTCGCGTTTTTGCGCCTCTTCCAAAAGATGCAAATGCTCTTTGAGTTCTTTCTCCGTCGGAAAACATGTCCCGTAGATGCGCTGAAGCATGGCATTTTTTTCATCCCCATGCCAATACGCCCCTGCCACGGATAATAACGCAAAGGCTTTGATCTCACCGGCATTTTTGACATGCGGCCCTTTGCATAAATCAACAAAGATGTCCCCTGTTTGATAAATAGAGACTTGGCTCTCCGGGATTTCCTGGATTAATTCAACCTTGTAAGGTTCATTTTTGTCTTGGAAAAATTTTATCGCGTCCGCCTTGGACATAAAGCTCTGTTTGAGCTCAGGCTTTTTCTCAATGATCTGACGCATACGCTTT
>Ga0172368_10001066_pt1 | contig 38205 bp, 35 predicted proteins | sample Lak11m_FD_114540 | JGI IMG/M metagenome (GOLD analysis project Ga0172368, IMG submission 114540) | Freshwater microbial communities from Kabuno Bay, South-Kivu, Congo - kab_022012_11m | ecosystem: Environmental > Aquatic > Freshwater > Lake | place: Democratic Republic of the Congo: South-Kivu... | reverse complement strand
GACCTGATTACCCCAGCCAACCGGGGGCGTTGCTCAACTTCCCCCTAACCGTAATCGCGTTCCCGCCAACCGTAATCGCGCCGTAATCGCGTCGTAACCCCAGAAACGCGATCCAACCCTCTCTCAGGTGGGCAGCCTCTTGGCAGGCTAGAGGCGGCCGAGGACGTGGCGGCGCACCTGGTGTCTCAATACCCTCTCAGGTGGGCAGCCTCTTGGCAGGGTGGCGGTGGCTGTCAGAAGGTGACTCCGGTCATGTCTCAATACCCTCTCAGGTGGGCAGCCTCTTGGCAGCTACCCCCACCGCCGGCGGCGCCACGTCCGGCCAGGTCTCAATACCCTCTCAGGTGGGCAGCCTCTTGGCAGGTTGACGCCTGATCGAATTTACGCTCGATAACCCCGTCTCAATACCCTCTCAGGTGGGCAGCCTCTTGGCAGTCCGTGCCGGCCGGCCAGCCGTGGTAGGCGCGCAAGTCTCAATACCCTCTCAGGTGGGCAGCCTCTTGGCAGTAGGTGACGCTGGAGGGCACGTTCGCGACGGCGTTGTCTCAATACCCTCTCAGGTGGGCAGCCTCTTGGCAGCATCTTGGCCTTCGTGGCTGCCTTGGCATTGACCGTGTCTCAATACCCTCTCAGGTGGGCAGCCTCTTGGCAGGCTTCTACTTCGGGGGTAGGCAGGGGAAGAAATTGTCTCAATACCCTCTCAGGTGGGCAGCCTCTTGGCAGCGGCGACCTGTGCAACGATCCTACGGTCATGGTCTGTCTCAATACCCTCTCAGGTGGGCAGCCTCTTGGCAGTTGGGAGACAGGCAACGGTATGTTGGATGTACAAGGTCTCAATACCCTCTCAGGTGGGCAGCCTCTTGGCAGTACAACCGCGCCGGCGGCGGCTCAACCTGAGGCAGCCGTCTCAATACCCTCTCAGGTGGGCAGCCTCTTGGCAGTCAAAGCTACTTTCACCGGTAGCGGTGACATTCTCGTCTCAATACCCTCTCAGGTGGGCAGCCTCTTGGCAGCAATGGCACTGCTTGCCGCCGGCTGCGGTACAGTGGTCTCAATACCCTCTCAGGTGGGCAGCCTCTTGGCAGAGGCTACTATGTCTAACTGTCCCCACGACGGAATGGTCTCAATACCCTCTCAGGTGGGCAGCCTCTTGGCAGTCACTAGAAACGGAGTAAACATGAAACGCCAAACGGTCTCAATACCCTCTCAGGTGGGCAGCCTCTTGGCAGTCACCACCGTGGCTGGATCAGGGGTAATGCAACAAGTCTCAATACCCTCTCAGGTGGGCAGCCTCTTGGCAGCAGTCGACCGTACGCTCGATAATTCCGAGCTCTATGTCTCAATACCCTCTCAGGTGGGCAGCCTCTTGGCAGAACCCACAACACCCACAACACCAAGGCACACAGATGTCTCAATACCCTCTCAGGTGGGCAGCCTCTTGGCAGTCCTTTTCATTGCCCAGCATAATCCCACGCCCGAGCGTCTCAATACCCTCTCAGGTGGGCAGCCTCTTGGCAGGGCCTAAAGGTGATTGACCTGATAGCTCCATTCTGTCTCAATACCCTCTCAGGTGGGCAGCCTCTTGGCAGCGGCTGTTCGTGCTTGGCCGTGATTCTACTGGCTTGTCTCAATACCCTCTCAGGTGGGCAGCCTCTTGGCAGGGCGAATTGCTCCCGCAAAACACCCACTCGCTCTAGTCTCAATACCCTCTCAGGTGGGCAGCCTCTTGGCAGGGACCCTCGTCTACGCCGAGGGTCAACGATACCAAATGTCTCAATACCCTCTCAGGTGGGCAGCCTCTTGGCAGGCGTCCCATGACCACGCGAAGTTTCTCCATCGTGGGTCTCAATACCCTCTCAGGTGGGCAGCCTCTTGGCAGGTGGATGCAGGATCGCGCATGGAATTCCGGTGAGAGTCTCAATACCCTCTCAGGTGGGCAGCCTCTTGGCAGCCATTGTAGATGTTGGGGGACGTATGTCCGTTGAAAATGTCTCAATACCCTCTCAGGTGGGCAGCCTCTTGGCAGACTGGTTGCTTGCATCTGGCACCGTTGCGGTGACGAAGTCTCAATACCCTCTCAGGTGGGCAGCCTCTTGGCAGTGGGCTTGGGTGACTGGGGCGTGGCCGTCGGGGGTACGTCTCAATACCCTCTCAGGTGGGCAGCCTCTTGGCAGTTACTTTGTCCTTAGCTCATTATGCAAAACTCCAGAAGTCTCAATACCCTCTCAGGTGGGCAGCCTCTTGGCAGTTTACCCATGGCTACCGGACTGAAGGGACTCATGACGTCTCAATACCCTCTCAGGTGGGCAGCCTCTTGGCAGGATCGATGTCAGTGGTGCAGCGATCTTCGCGCTTGTCTCAATACCCTCTCAGGTGGGCAGCCTCTTGGCAGGGCCCAACAGGCGCAGGTGGCTGCTCTGTCCAACGTCTCAATACCCTCTCAGGTGGGCAGCCTCTTGGCAGGCGGAGATGCGCGCGATCCAGGCTGCGCAGGTAGGTCTCAATACCCTCTCAGGTGGGCAGCCTCTTGGCAGATGAGAACCTCCGTCATGCTGGAGTTTGCCCAAAAGTCTCAATACCCTCTCAGGTGGGCAGCCTCTTGGCAGCCGTAACCTCGAACGCGTCCCGTCTGTAGACTCTCGTCTCAATACCCTCTCAGGTGGGCAGCCTCTTGGCAGACCCCGAAAAAGAGCCTTTGGGACGGTTTGTTAGGGTCTCAATACCCTCTCAGGTGGGCAGCCTCTTGGCAGAGTTGACGACCAGAAGGCCATCGTGCGTTACTGGATCGTCTCAATACCCTCTCAGGTGGGCAGCCTCTTGGCAGAACGGACGCACGGTCAAGGTCAACGGCTGCGGCATGGTCTCAATACCCTCTCAGGTGGGCAGCCTCTTGGCAGCCGCGGTGCTGATCGTACAACCGGTCGCTCCGTAAGTCTCAATACCCTCTCAGGTGGGCAGCCTCTTGGCAGCAGATTTGGCGCGTATCGCTAAAATCCGGCCTTCACGTCTCAATACCCTCTCAGGTGGGCAGCCTCTTGGCAGAACTCCTTCGCGTTTGGTATTACAACGTCAGTCCTGTCTCAATACCCTCTCAGGTGGGCAGCCTCTTGGCAGAGGCCTTCCAAGGGTGGAGGGAAAGACGTTACGAACAGTCTCAATACCCTCTCAGGTGGGCAGCCTCTTGGCAGGTCAGCGTCGTCCGCGACGCCCCCCGCTCCCGCTAAGTCTCAATACCCTCTCAGGTGGGCAGCCTCTTGGCAGGCGTCGTCCGCGACGCCCCCCCGCTCCCGCTAAGGTCGTCTCAATACCCTCTCAGGTGGGCAGCCTCTTGGCAGGGCCTATCGGGTTGTGGATGCATCCCGTGGTATCGTCTCAATACCCTCTCAGGTGGGCAGCCTCTTGGCAGGTTTCCTCTGACCCGCTGACCGTTGTGGTCGACGGAGTCTCAATACCCTCTCAGGTGGGCAGCCTCTTGGCAGTCGAGGGCAACACTCTCAAGGAGTGGGGGAAGACCGTCTCAATACCCTCTCAGGTGGGCAGCCTCTTGGCAGCGAAGATTGTAGCGGCACCCGCACCCGCCGAATCGTCTCAATACCCTCTCAGGTGGGCAGCCTCTTGGCAGACCGGCACAATCCGCCTGTCTGGGCATTACTCCGTGTCTCAATACCCTCTCAGGTGGGCAGCCTCTTGGCAGTGTGAGGGCGTTGATGGCATCAAGCCGGCCTCTATCGTCTCAATACCCTCTCAGGTGGGCAGCCTCTTGGCAGCCGAACTCTCGACCGTGAATGTGGTCATCAGCCGGTCTCAATACCCTCTCAGGTGGGCAGCCTCTTGGCAGAACGGACACAAAGACCGCGAGAAGCACGAGAAAAAGTCTCAATACCCTCTCAGGTGGGCAGCCTCTTGGCAGAGTTCTCGTTTCAGCGCGTAGAAATCCTGTGGCGTCGTCTCAATACCCTCTCAGGTGGGCAGCCTCTTGGCAGAACGCCGACGCCGCGCGGGACAACGAGCTTCGCTGCGTCTCAATACCCTCTCAGGTGGGCAGCCTCTTGGCAGGTCTCTACACCGGAGGTCGCATGATGCTCAGTCCGTCTCAATACCCTCTCAGGTGGGCAGCCTCTTGGCAGCGATACGCTGGCGGCTGGCACATGCGCGGTGACGTGTCTCAATACCCTCTCAGGTGGGCAGCCTCTTGGCAGCAGGTCCCGGAGCCGGAGGTGACCGCGCGCATAAGTCTCAATACCCTCTCAGGTGGGCAGCCTCTTGGCAGCTAGATCTAGCGATGCGCTATTATCTGCAAACGGGTCTCAATACCCTCTCAGGTGGGCAGCCTCTTGGCAGGTCGACGGCGTTGACGCATCTGGTTCCAAGGTTACAGTCTCAATACCCTCTCAGGTGGGCAGCCTCTTGGCAGTTTGCGCGAGTGGCTTCCGACGATATGGCGACTATGGTCTCAATACCCTCTCAGGTGGGCAGCCTCTTGGCAGGCCGACCGTGGAGTCCACCAAGGCAGTCCCGACTCGTCTCAATACCCTCTCAGGTGGGCAGCCTCTTGGCAGGGGGCATGCCCATCTGCAAGTAGACACGAGGTTTCGTCTCAATACCCTCTCAGGTGGGCAGCCTCTTGGCAGGGGTGTGTACTCTGCGAGTACGAAGTATGTAATCGTCTCAATACCCTCTCAGGTGGGCAGCCTCTTGGCAGGTCGCAACTAGCGACAACCCGCGACGCTGGCAGAGTCTCAATACCCTCTCAGGTGGGCAGCCTCTTGGCAGGTCGGTCTATACGACTGGAAGCGCCGAGGTGTTGGTCTCAATACCCTCTCAGGTGGGCAGCCTCTTGGCAGCCGACCGTGGAGTCCACCAAGGCAGTCCCGACTCCGAGTCTCAATACCCTCTCAGGTGGGCAGCCTCTTGGCAGAGGGAGCCATGAGTTTCTGGCTGACCCTGTTCCTGTCTCAATACCCTCTCAGGTGGGCAGCCTCTTGGCAGAATCCTGCCTTTTTTTGCGACACATCCCGTGTCAAGTCTCAATACCCTCTCAGGTGGGCAGCCTCTTGGCAGAGAGCTGACGCTCAATCTGTGCGAGACAGTTGTTCGTCTCAATACCCTCTCAGGTGGGCAGCCTCTTGGCAGTTGGGTTTCCCATTGACCTAACGTCGTGGCTCAAGGTCTCAATACCCTCTCAGGTGGGCAGCCTCTTGGCAGGTGATTGCTTCTGCAGGAGCGGCCTGGATGGTGATCGTCTCAATACCCTCTCAGGTGGGCAGCCTCTTGGCAGAGGCCGTCCTCGGATGGCTCGGTCTCGACAGCCAGGTCTCAATACCCTCTCAGGTGGGCAGCCTCTTGGCAGGGCCGTCCTCGGATGGCTCGGTCTCGACAGCCAGGTCTCAATACCCTCTCAGGTGGGCAGCCTCTTGGCAGCAAAGCTATGTCGTCAACGATCACCAGGCCATCAAGTCTCAATACCCTCTCAGGTGGGCAGCCTCTTGGCAGAACCAATCAAGCACCATTCAGTAGAAAAGGAGAAGTCTCAATACCCTCTCAGGTGGGCAGCCTCTTGGCAGATCAGTCATAAGCTGATAAAGTACTCTCTCTCTCTCGTCTCAATACCCTCTCAGGTGGGCAGCCTCTTGGCAGTCAAGCCCGCGTCGATCGTGGCCAAGGAGATGGAAGTCTCAATACCCTCTCAGGTGGGCAGCCTCTTGGCAGGGCCTCGGACCCCGGCGCTTCCACATGCGCGTCTCGTCTCAATACCCTCTCAGGTGGGCAGCCTCTTGGCAGTCTTTCGTCTACTTCTGGACCGGACGGTCGACGAACGTCTCAATACCCTCTCAGGTGGGCAGCCTCTTGGCAGCGCTCAATCAGGTTGCCTTGCAGTAGGAAGCGAAGTCTCAATACCCTCTCAGGTGGGCAGCCTCTTGGCAGTCCGCCGCTCCGGTCGCGAGGCCGGAGCATGTAGGTCTCAATACCCTCTCAGGTGGGCAGCCTCTTGGCAGACGCTCCGGCGGCAGGCTGTCCAGTAGGCGCACCAGGTCTCAATACCCTCTCAGGTGGGCAGCCTCTTGGCAGGGCGTACGACGCGCGGAAAAAGGCCGAGGCAGCGTGTCTCAATACCCTCTCAGGTGGGCAGCCTCTTGGCAGGGTGCGGTCCAGACCGACATCCTGAACCAATATGTGGTCTCAATACCCTCTCAGGTGGGCAGCCTCTTGGCAGCCGGCAATGCGGCGTCAGGTGCACTGGTGGCCAAGTCTCAATACCCTCTCAGGTGGGCAGCCTCTTGGCAGGTCGTGGGCAAGAGTTGGAGGTTCAGGCGGAGGAGTCTCAATACCCTCTCAGGTGGGCAGCCTCTTGGCAGCCCTTACCGGTCCTGGAAGAGGTCCGTGCGGTTGAGGTCTCAATACCCTCTCAGGTGGGCAGCCTCTTGGCAGATGACACCACGGTTGTACCACGGCGCCACAGGTTCGTCTCAATACCCTCTCAGGTGGGCAGCCTCTTGGCAGAAGGTCGATCGTAAGGATCATTCTGATCGTCATCGGTCTCAATACCCTCTCAGGTGGGCAGCCTCTTGGCAGAACTGTCGAACCACCGGGCGACCATCGAGGTCAAGTCTCAATACCCTCTCAGGTGGGCAGCCTCTTGGCAGATACGGTAGCCCAATGGGTGACGAAGAACCCCGTGTCTCAATACCCTCTCAGGTGGGCAGCCTCTTGGCAGAAGACGGAAGACTCGGCGTCAATTGTTCCCAACCGTCTCAATACCCTCTCAGGTGGGCAGCCTCTTGGCAGATTGCTCGAGCTGTTCAAGGAGAGGGTGAGGTACGTCTCAATACCCTCTCAGGTGGGCAGCCTCTTGGCAGATCGCGCACAGAAGCCGACGAATCTGGCCGACATGTTGTCTCAATACCCTCTCAGGTGGGCAGCCTCTTGGCAGTTGCCCTATCGGTAGTGTTAGGTGCTTTCATGTTAGTCTCAATACCCTCTCAGGTGGGCAGCCTCTTGGCAGCCGACGGGTTCGTGGCATCCAGACGCTTGCTGAAAGTCTCAATACCCTCTCAGGTGGGCAGCCTCTTGGCAGCAAACGGCCCGGCGCTGGCCGGGCCTGTAGTCATGTCTCAATACCCTCTCAGGTGGGCAGCCTCTTGGCAGCGCGTCGCCATCGGATTTTTACGCCGGTAAATACGTCTCAATACCCTCTCAGGTGGGCAGCCTCTTGGCAGCCAGCCGCGGAATACCGATACAGAGCGGCAACTCAGTCTCAATACCCTCTCAGGTGGGCAGCCTCTTGGCAGACTTTGCCGATGGGCCGCAGCAAATCGTGGTACAGCAGGTCTCAATACCCTCTCAGGTGGGCAGCCTCTTGGCAGTCGCGCTCGTGTTTTTGGCCCTGGCGGCCCTTTTTTGTCTCAATACCCTCTCAGGTGGGCAGCCTCTTGGCAGCCTCTACCGCTCCGGCGCAAGCGACGGAGACGACGGTCTCAATACCCTCTCAGGTGGGCAGCCTCTTGGCAGAACTGGACCGACGAAGGAAGAGATTCAGGCACTGGCGTCTCAATACCCTCTCAGGTGGGCAGCCTCTTGGCAGCTTCCTACGAGGTCAACAGCATCAAGGGGGAGGTCGTCTCAATACCCTCTCAGGTGGGCAGCCTCTTGGCAGATGGGCAGCGCGGTGGCCAAGAATGTGAGCGATCGGGTCTCAATACCCTCTCAGGTGGGCAGCCTCTTGGCAGGCGCATGGAATAGCGGGGACAAGGATCCCGTTCTCGTCTCAATACCCTCTCAGGTGGGCAGCCTCTTGGCAGGAGGAACATCATGGCAACAAAGAAGAGGGCCTTAGTCTCAATACCCTCTCAGGTGGGCAGCCTCTTGGCAGCCAACCAGAACGGGACTCCCGGGTTTGTGTTGCCTAAGTCTCAATACCCTCTCAGGTGGGCAGCCTCTTGGCAGAGCCATTCGAAATTCCCACTGCGTCCTCCGGTTTTTGCTCCGCAGCACGTGCAGCGGCCGGCCCTTTGCCAATCTCAGGCCGCTATTGTAGCCGATTCTGGGCGAAAAATCCACTTTCGGTCCTGCTCAAATGTCTGGCGCAGATTGTTAAGGTATTTTCCGCCTTTTCTCAGAAATCGAGCCGCCTACGCCTTTTCGTTACCTTCCTTGAGGAGCCCCGCCGGTTATGGGCTCAACTATCTCACGAGTCGCGGAGGTCTTCACTTGGCAGATTCTACCTGGCCCACTCCGACCCTGACGACCTTGCATGAGGCCGCCCGCTTCCTCGCGCTGGTGGAACGCGACGAGATCGCAGCTCTGCCCCACGCTGGCCTGCCCCGCGCCAGTTGGCGACTGGTACACAGTTATCTCCCCTCCGCTCCGCTCGCGCACCCGGTGCGCGGCGAGCCTGACGTCCCCCTTTTGAGCTGGCTGTATCGCACGCTAGGCAGTGGCGGTCTGATCGGCGTCGTCAACGGCCGGCTGCGCCTCGCCCGTGCCGCACACGATTGGCTGGCCCTGCCGACGAGCGCACAGGTGTCTGCTTTGCGCCAGATTTGGGATCGCGCACCTGAAGTCGCCTACGCCTGGCTGCCCTTGTCTGCGCCCGCCTCTGCACGCGGGGATCCCTGGCGTGAGCTGACCCGACAGGTGGTGACCAGCGTCAAGGCGTTGCCGGCCGACACCTGGATCACGTCCTCCGACATCCTGGCTGACCTGACCGCGCAGGCACAGACCCTGAATTTCGGCGTGGCGCGCAATCTGCCCAGCGTGGGACAGGCGCTGGCCCAGCAGGTCGATCTCCTGACTGCGTTTCTGCTCACTGAAATCTTGCCCAGATTGGGGATCCTGGCGCTGCAAGGAGAAGGCACGGATCGCTGCCTCGCGGTGACCGCCGAGGGCGGCGACTGGCTGCGTCGCGGCCGCGGAAGCGGCAAGCCAGCAGCCAGCGTTACCCAACCGGCCGACACGCTCGCGGGCAGCGGTGCGGCCCTGCCGGAGCCGGCCGGCTGGCACGTGACCGACGACCTGCGCCTGACCATCTCGCCGGAGGCGCCCGCAGCCGCCACGTTCGAGGCCATGCAGTTTGCCGATTTCTGCTCTGTCGGGCCGCCGGCCCGGTACCGCATCACGCACGATAGCTTCCAGCGGTGCGTCAGCCGGGGCGCAGACCCGGCCGATGTTCTGTTTCTGCTGGCGCAGGGCGCGGGGCAATCCCTGCCCGGCCCCGCCGTCGCGCAACTGACCCCGTGGCGAGAGGAGCTCGCGCTCATCTACTGTGAGCCGGGCTTTTGTCTGCGCCCCGCCGTGCCGGGCCTCATGTCTGCGCTGCGCGACCGGGAACCGTTCCGCGCCGCAACCGAGCCGGCCGCCAGCCGGCGCGGCGCGTTCGTGGGACAAGCCAGGGCGGCCGCGCTCATGCGCTACCTGCGACGCAGCGGGTATGTCCTGTGTCCCGATAATCAGAGCCAGGCCGACTCCGCCGCGGCGCCCATACTGACGCCCCTGCTCCGCCGCCGGCTGCCGCTGGTTGCGCTGGCCACCCTGGCAGGGGTTTACAGTCATCTGCGCACCCGCGTGCCCGGCCTGGCCGATCTGGGCCTGGCCGACCTGGAGCGGACGCTGCTGGAAGCCATGCCTCCGGCTGAGCGCTCGGCCGTGGCGCGGCTCGTCGCCTCGGATGATGCGCTTCTGGCTGGCAGTCTGTGTGCCGATCCGATGGCGGCAGATGAAGTGGCGGAGCCGGGGCCAGCCCAGCCAGCGGTCAGCAGTGCGCTGGCCCCGGCCCCTGTGCCGCCCGCTTTCCCTGACCTCCGCGCGCGTTTGGATGAAGCCATCACCAGGGGGGCGGCGATCGATCTGCTGTATGTCGACACGCAGGGGGCGGTAACGCAACGTCGCGTGCGACCACTCAGGCTGGAGGAGCGCTGGGGACGCCACTACCTGGTCGCGCTCTGTGAGCTGCGCCGGGACGAACGGTCTTTTCGACTGGATCGGATCGTGGAGGTTACACCAGCGTAAACGGCTTGCGCACATGGACGACTTGCCCCACGCCGTACGTCTCGATGCGACCGACGTCGGGGGGACACAGGTGATAGAAGCGCACGTTGTCCTCGCGCAGATTCATCAGCCGCTGGAGGCGCTGGCTCATCTGGCGGTAATCCTTCGCTTCCAGATCGCACTCGAACACGCTTTCCTGCACGTGCCGGCCGAAACGCTCCAGCCACTTCATCACCGCGGTTCGGCGGCGGTTGTCCGGGATGTCATAAGCGACCACGACGAACATAGCGCACCTCCGTGAAACGCAGCAGGAGTCAGGGGTCAGAGGGCAGGGGTCAGGAGGCAGCGGTCAGGGGTCAGGAGGCACCGATGAAAGGTGACATCCCCAATCCCCGTGTCCCCGCGTCTCAGTGTCTCCGTGTCCCCGTGTCTCCGTGTCTCCCCATCTCCCTGTCCCCCGTCCCCTTCACCCCACCGCCAACGGCTGATACTCAGCGTCTCGCTCCGCGATGCAGCGCGCCATGTGCTCGACCTGGCGTTCGATGCACTGCCGGTAGGTGAGCTGCTGCTCCCAGGCCGGATGGCGCACTTTGACGGCCAACCGTTCCTCGTAGCGTGCGATCAGGAAGCGCCGCGCGTCGTCGGTCAGCAGCACCGCCGGGCCTCCATCGTCACGTGAGCGGAAGTCGCCCGGCTGCAGCAGTCCCTGGCGCACCAGGCTGAGCGCCAGCGAATCCACGATCACCGGCCGGAACTCTTCCTCCAGATCCAGCGCCAGCGAAGGCCGGCCGTAGTCCACCACGTGGAAGAAGCCGATGGCGGGATCGAGCCCGATGCGGTACACCGCCGCGACGATGTCGTTGAGCAGCAGCGCGTAGCTGAAGCTCAGCAGCGCATTGACGGGATCCGTCGGCGGGTGATAGGCGCGGCCTCGGAAGCGCCACTGGCCCGCGTCGAAGAGGGCCGGCCACGCGGCGAAGTAGGCCGCCGCGCCGCTGCCTTCGTAGCCGCGCAGGCTGTCCACATCGGCCGCGGCCGACGCACGCACCGCCTCGTCGCGCAGCGTCTGAATGGCCCACCGGCCGCGTTCGCCCGCATGTTCGCCGTAACGGGCCAGGACTGCCGCCTGGTTGTTCAGCTTGCCGATGACCACCGCACGCGCCAGCGCCACGGCTCGTCCGGGATCGGTCATGGCCTGCACCTGGCTCACGCGCAGTGCGCTGTGTTTGGCCAGCGGCCCGGCCAGCCGGAAGGCGAACCGCCCGCCCTGGCTCTGGTACACCACGTCGACCCCGTTGCGCGCCAGGTGGTACAGCAGGGGGGTGCTGGCGCTGACGCCCTGGCCCATGAGGATGACCTGGCGCAGCCCGCCCATCGGCAGGCTCTGGAGGGTCTGGCCCTCCAGCTCGACCTCCAGCCGCTCGCCGTTCTTGCGCAGCCGCGCACCTTGGGTGTCCACGATCAGTTGCGTCATCGTCAGCCTCCTATGCTCGCTCCCCTCTCCCTATCAGGCAGAGAGGTTGGGGGTGAGGGAAAGTCACTCGAACTGTGCGCCGAGGAAGGTGAACGCCGGTCCGAACGGCACCAAGCGGGTCTTCTCCGGGTTCAGGCTCAAATCCAGGCCAGCCAGGATGTCGGCGGCATCGTCCAGCGCAGCCTGAGCCTCCTGGCGCGTGCGGCACAGCACCACGACATCATCGGCGTAACGCACCAGGGCGTGACCGGCCTGGACCATGGCGACGTCGAAGGGATGCAGGTAGACGTTGGCCAGCAAAGGTGAGAGAGGCGCGCCCTGCGCCACGCCCAGACCGGGTGTCTGCGTGCTCACGTCGAGCCAGGCCGACACGAGGTCTGACACCTGGCTATCGCCCAAGCGCACCACGTGATCCAACAGGCGGGTGTGCTCCAGGGAGTCGAAACACGCCGCGATGTCGGCGTCCACCACCCAACGCCGGCCGCGCGCCTCGTGCCACAGCACGTGCGCCACTGCGGTGAATACCGAACGCTCGGGGCGGAAGCCGTGGCTGCACGACAGGAACTGCGCCTCCCAGATCGGCTCCAGCACGTTCTTCGCCGCGCGCTGCGCGACGCGGTCGGCGATGGTCGGAATGCCCAGGCGCCGGGCGCGGCCGGGTTCAGTGCGCGGGATCTCGAACCAGAGCAGCGGGCTGGGGCGGTACAGGCCGGTCAGCAGATCGGCCTGCAAAGCGCGCAGCCGTACATCCCAGTCGACCGCCCAGTTGGCGATAGTCACCCCATCCACCCCGGCGCCGGTCTGCCGGCTGGCTACCGTGCGGCCGCTCCACACCCCCAACCAGGCCTGGTGCAGGTTGGGGCCGTCGCAGAGCGCCTCGAACAGGCTGAGTTCAGCGTCCATGGAGCGCCTCCTGGGCCAGGGCATCGGCCAGCCGGTTACGCGTACGCGGGACAAAAGCCAGGGTGGCATCGGGCAACTGCGCCAACAAGCGCATCACACGCGCATGCCGCTCTCCCAGGCGCGGGTCACGCACGGCGAACGCGCCCGCTACCTGACCGACGACGATCTGGCTGTCCACCAGGAAGGTGATCGCGCCGGAAGGTTCGCCGCGCGCCAGGGCCAGCTCGAGGGCCAGGATCAGCGCCTCGTACTCCGCCTCGTTGTTGGTCATGCCGGCGAGCCGCCGGCTGGCGGTGTCCAGGATGCGGCCGTGAGGGTCACGCACCACCACCGCCGCGCCGCTGGCTTGCCCCAGCACGTCGATGGCCCCGTCGGAGTAGTAGTTGATCCGGTCCATCGCAGATCCCCCATCACGTGCCGGGCACTTGCGAAGTGCCCGGCACGTATAGGCTCACGCTGGCCGCACGTCCTGCGCCTGGATGCCTTTCGGCGTCACCAGCGGCAGGAACGTCACGCGTTGGCCGGTGCAAGGCTGGAAACCGCTGACGTTGGTGGCATGGAAGAACACGTCCACGCCGTCGACGCCGGTGATGAAGCCGTACTGGCGGGCGGCGGCGAAGAACTTCACCTGCCCGGCGCGGCGCAGACTGTCGTCCATGAAGACCTGCTTGCTGGCCCGCCCGCCGGTCCGGGCCGCGGTGTTGCCGTCCTGATGCTCGAACCCGGCGTGGCGCGTGTACTGCGGCGCGTCGCCCCAGTTGAGCCGGAGACGACCGCGGTACACGCCGCCCAAGATGTCGCGCTGTACCACCAGGCCCATCTCGAAGGGTGGGCTGAGCGGCACGATGCCGATGCCCTGGGCATGATCCAGGTGAAACTGCGGCGCGCCAGCGTGCAGCGCGTAGTTGTACTCGGCCAGCACGGCCCGGGTCGCATCAGGGCGGTAGAACTTGAGCGAGACGAGCTGCAGCGCATCGTGCTCCAGCATGACGGCCAGGTCGTTCAGGATGTCGTCGAAGCTGAAGGGGTGCTCCTTGCCGTAGGCCTGGGCGATGCGGAACAGTTCGCGCACCACCTTCTCGGCGAGCAGTCTGGCGGCATTCGGTTGCATGGGTGGCCTCCTGTCGGGGAATGCACTGCGTGTCCTTCCTGAAGAAGGTAACGAAAGCGGCATCACACGCCGCGTCTGGTATCACGAACCCCCGGCTGTCATGCTGAGCGGGTTAACAGCTCAAAGTTAGTTGTGGCAAGCCGCCAGCGAAGCATCTCCGTCCGAGACTCTTCGCTGGTGTTGAGCCGTCAACCACGTTGCGTCGTTAACCCGCTCAGAGTGACAGCAAAGGTTTCCGGGTTGGGGAAGCGGCCGGTCAGGCCAGCAAGTAGCCCGGACCGATGGGCGTCCAGTCCTCCGCCAGCCGCTGAATCTCAGCCGCGGTGCCGGCCGGGAAGCCGCGGAAGGCGACCGTCACGTGCGGCCAGACCTGGCGGATGAGGTCGCGCACCTTGAGGAAGTCGCCGTCGCCCGTCCACAGCTCCACCTGCCCGATGCCCGGCTCGCTGGCCCAGCGGGCGGCCGCCGCACCCATGGCCGCGTCCGCGTTGGCCGCGATGCGACCGTGGCTGCGCTTGGGCCGCTGCAGCTCGACCGTGAACCCCACCCCGGCCAGGTGGTCGCGCACCGGCAGCGTATCGGGCAGGTCGGGCACGAACGCCACTTTGGCGCGCACCGGCCCCAGTCGCTCGACCGCGGCCAGCAGCCGGCCATAGTCCAGGTGCCGGCCGTAGCCGTACTGATCGCCGCAGACCAGCTCGAGGTTGGCGACGTCGGCCAGCACCGCAAGCGCGGCGCCTTCTGGAGGGACGCCAGGCGCGTCGGCCGGCGGCGCGGCGGCTGGGTCCGGTTCGCCCGCGTCTTCCCAGGGCGGCGTCGCCGTCAATCGCTGCCAGCGCCGCCACAGCGCAGCGGCGCCGGGCAGCGCAGCCCCCTGGGCGGCCAGCAGCACCGCTTCGTACTCGGCCGTCGCGCCCGTGCGCTCGATCACCCGCGCCAGGCGCGTCAGTGCTTCGGCATCGGTCGCGAGCGGCAAGGCGCGCAACCATTTGTCCTGGGCGCCGGCAGGCTGGCCCAGGCGGTAGAGGCATTCGCCCCACAGCGCCATGAGCTTGAGCCCATCGTGCTGGCGGCCCGGCGCATCCGACGGCGCGTCGCGCCACTGGTAGTAGGCCCAGCGGAACACCGGCAGCGCCTCCAGCAGCTCGCCCGCGCGCAGATGGCCGGCGGCCACCTCCAGGATGGGCTTGTAGTAGCCGGGCTGCTGGCCGACGGAGAGCCAACCGGCCAGCTTCTCGATGTCCGGCGCGTTGCCGGCCCGCCGCGCCCACATGGCCAGCTCGTGGGGCGCCACGCCGGCCGCGTCCAGCGCGGTCTGCAAGGCGACCGGGTAGCGGAAGAGCGCCTGGATGAGCGCTTGCGGCACCTCGTGCTCTTGGGTCAGTGGCATCATGGGTTCAACCTCCGGGTCTGAGCTAGGGTTCCCAACGCGGTAACGAAACGCTGCGGCCCGGTTTCGTTACCTCTGCTAGAAGCAGCGGTCAAGTATTCCACACGGGCGACCGAGGTCGCGGCAACATCTGCGAGGTCGGCCTGCGCCGGCCAAAGTCAGCCGCCGGATGTGGAAGACAGCGCCATCCAAAACAGAAGGAGGAACCCATGCGCCAGATCCGGATCGACTACCAACACCCACCTCAGCCCCAGCCGCGACCTGCCCAACCGCCGGCCCCGCGGCCGCAAACCCCCCACTGCAGCCGGCATCCCGGCGTCCACATGGTACTGGCCGGCACGAACCCTGGCTGGAACACCGTGCGCTACCTCTGCCCGCTGTGCAACGCGATGGGCTTGCCCCTGGTGGAGGTCGCCACCGGCGTCATCAGCGCGTGGATGGGGGAGCGCGGGTTCGGCTTCATCGAGAACGGCGGCCCGCGCATCTTCATCCACGTCAACGATCTCGCAGGCAGCTTCATCCCGTATGTGGGGATGCCGGTGACCTGCATCGTGGAGCAGAACGACAAGGGGCTCATCGGCCGGCAGGTGCGGCCGCGCTGAGTCCCGCCCACGTGCCACACACTTCTGAAGTGCCTGGCACGTTATCCCCATCCACGTGCCCGGCACTTCGGAAGTGCTGGGCACGTTATGTTATGTCAGTGCTCGGCGGACCAGGCGAGAGACGCCTCGATCAGGCGGTAGTTGCCCAGCGCCGCCGGATCGCGGCAGACAAACTGCCAGATGCGCTCCTGGAAGTCGCTGAGGGGCCGGCCGGCTCGCCGCGCGCGCGCCACGTCACGCAGGTACGGGGTCACCGCATCGGCGTCCAGGGCTGCGACCCATTGCTCCAGGTAGGCTTCGGCCCGCTCCGGCGCCTGGGTTACCAGCAGCGCGGCGTAGTCGTAGTTGCACTGGGGGCAGATCAGCAGGTGGAGGTCGAGCTCGGCGCGTTCCGCCGGCGTCAAGGGCGGGCTGCCCGCGAAGCGCCGGCGCAACAGATCCGTATAAAAAACCGGATGGTTCGGCATGATGGCCTCGGTTGCGGTGAAACCTGACGGGCCTTACAGGCCCGTCAGGTCCGGGAGCCAGCGCTCAGGCGATCAGGGTCGCCTCCAGCCAGCTCTGCCAGAGGTCGTCGTCGCTGCGCAGGGCGTCCATCCGGGCAGCCACGGCCTCCAGCGTCGCTTTGTCGGCCAGACCCGGGCGGAGGATCTCCGCCGCGGTCAGCCGGCGCACGTAGAGGAGCTCGCCGGCCCGCCAGAGCGGGTCATCCGGGCGATGCTCCAGGGCCGTCTCCACGACCCAGCGCTCGAACGAGCGGCTGCGCAGGGCCGCGGCCAGGTGGTTCTGCGCGGCCGGATCGGCCTGGGCCAGGTCGTCCGTCTCGTCGGCGTCATCGGGATCCGGCGGCAGGACGCCGCTCCTGGCCTGCTGCTGGCGTTCGAGCTGCCAGAGCGCAGCATCCAGGTAGCCCTGACGGCGCTGGCGCGGCAGCGCCCGCTTGCCGGCCCAGGGCAGGACGGCGTACTCCTCTTCGGCGTACAGGGTGCGGGCCGGCTGCACCGCGGCAGCGAACCCTTTGACGAACGCCACTGTCGCCGGCAGGGCGAAGAAGCGGATCGTCGCCACGGGATCCAGGCCGCTGCGCCCACCACCCCGCGCCATCAGCGCCAGGCAGGCCTTGAACGCTGCGACACCATCTGCGCCGCCGATCTCCTGCACGCGCGAGCGGATCTCTTCCGGCAGCTCAGCCGCCAACACGTAGACCACGAAGGTATCGGTGACGGCGGGTGTACGCACCAGGTTCTCGATCTGGCGCATGGCCCGGCTGACCGCACCTTCGTAGTGCGCCAGTTTCCAGGCGATGTGGCCGCCGATGGGCTTGTGCGGCGCGTAGACCGCCAGGCTGCGGCAGAGGCTCAGCAGCAGCCCGGGATCCTCGTCCAGCGGGTTCTCGCCGTAGCTGGCCTCCAGGCGCGCGGCGTGCGCGTAGATCTGGGTCAGTGTCCGCTGGATCAAGGTCTGGGAGAGCGGATCCAGCTCATGGAAGGGCAGACCCTCCTGCATGAGCCTGGCAAACGCGTAGCCGGTAGCCAGGTCGGCGATGGCCTCATCGCTGTCCTTACGCCCGCGCAAAGCGGCCTGAACGTCGGGTCGTTGGCTCTGCCGGACGATGGCGGTGAGGGTTTCGAGCAGCATCTCGCCGCCCATCGCGATGCCGGAGTTGCCGATGGTGCGCTGGCAGAGCGCCATCAGTCTCTCTTGCACGAACTCCGGTGACCACGGGATGGACGCGGCCTTGGCCGCATTACGGATCGCGCGCGGCCGTGACGATGTGCGCTGGATTGGGCTGAGCATGGCTTCCTCCTCTTTTTGGCATGGCGTGCCTGCCGCGCGCAATCGCACGGTGGGCAACGCAAAAAAGAAGGAGGAGCCACACCCGCCAGGCGGGCGTCGTGTCAGGCGCCAGGGGCGGCCGTCAAGGCCCATCGCCCCGGGTCACCGGCTTCACTAAGGGTAACGAAAAGAGACTTACCAGAAGAAAAAGAGGGCGTTGGCGAGAATTTGTGATTTGCGCAGTGTAGGTTTGTACGGTATACTTCTTTGCCGGTGGGTTCCCCCGCCCACCGGGTAAGTGCGATCTGACCGACTCGTTCTTGAAGGCATTATAGTCTTGCTGCGATTGGGCGCCTGACTTTCTCCTGACCCCAAACCGGCGACACAGCGCCAAACGACCGGGCATCTCAGTGACCCGGACTCAAGGCAAACGCTTCAAGGAAGAGCACAGTGGGTTTCGAGCCAACTCAGCGCTGGTGGATCAACCGGGCTCTTGGTCTGGCCTTGGATGAAATGCGGCGCATTACGGCAGAATACTGGAACAAGCAACAACCTGCCGCGGATGCTACGAGCGCGGAGCGGATCGCCTGGTACATTCGCACCCTGTTGCCCGAAGAACTCCACTACGCTGATGTTGTGCGCCGCGCCCTGACCTACCCGGCCTGTCACACCCTGGTGCTCCTGGTCGGCTATTCGCCCGAGCCCCTGCTCCAAACGATCAGTGTCTTTCAGCCGCGCCGGGTGGTGCTGCTGCTCAACCAGTGGTACGGCAAGGAGCGCGGACAGGCGCATGGCGCAGAGCTGGCCGGCTGGATCGCCCAGTGGCTGGCGCCCATGTTGCCCCGACCGCCTGCACTGGAAATGCACGAGGTGGCAGACCGGCCCGATGCGGTGTTCCAGGCGCTTAGCAGTTACGTGCTGGCTGATCGCCAGGCGGGCAAACCGGTGATTGTAGACATCACAGGCGCCAAGAAGAGCATGGATGCGGGCGCGTTTCTCTTCGCGGCCTACGCCGACCTGCCGATCTCCTACGTGGATTTCGACGATTACGATGAGACCTACCGCCGGCCCTTCGGCTTCCACTGTCGCATCGGCACGCTCACCAATCCCTACGACGCGTTCCGGCTGCGGGAATGGGAGCGGGTGCGGCGCATGGTCGAGGGGTATCACTTCCGAGCCGCGGCCGAGACGCTGGCTGAGATCGTCAGCCAGGAGCATAATCCGGCGGCAAAGCGGCTGCTGGATGTCGTAAGCTTTTATGAAGCGTGGGATGACGGTGATTACGGCCGCGCCGGGAGATTGCTGTCCGATCTCCAACGCGAGCTGCCCGCTTTCACCCCGCCGGTCGCCGTGAAGCTGCTCGGCGGCGTCTGGCCCAGTGTCGATGCGACCCTGGCGCCCCAGGCGGCGGCTATCCAACTGCTGGAGCAGCACGCGCGCCTGCGCCAGGCTCCCGGTTCGATCTTTGAGCCTAACGAGCTGCTGCTGGCCTATGCGCGCGACGAGCTGGCCCGCATCGAGCGCCTGGTGAGCGCCAATGAGGACAACCGTTCGGCCCTGCTGCGCGCCGCCGGCCTGGACGAATTGCTCCTGAAGGCGCGCTGGCTGCGTCTGTGGCCGCGCGGCTGGGTCGAGATCTGGGGCGCTGGAGATGAAGACTACCTGGGCAACTCCGCCGCGTTGCCCGCCACAACCCTGGCAGCCGCGCTGTATGAGGCGCTTCTGAATCATCAGGGCACCGACTTCATGCGGTGGGCCCTGCAGCGGGTCTGGCCCGTTTCCCGTTCCAGGGGGAAGCGTTTCGCACCCGCGCTCAAGCTCGCTGTCCCACGCGATCGGCCGCGCGAAACCTACCAGTTGCGGCCGGCCCGGGCCGCGCCCACCCTGAGCGATTACGAGCGCAGCGCCGGGCTGGATGGCGAGATCCTGGCCGACCTGCGCAACCAGGCGATCCACATGTACCTGGGTGCGACGCCGCCGATCGCGCGTGCCGCGGTGAAGCTGGCGGCCGCGAACCTGGCCGATTTCGAAGCGTGCTGGGCGCCGCTGGACGGCCCGCAGGCCGCGCAGACTGATGCCGGCTGCCTCTCCTGGGAGGCGCTGTGCCGCCTGTGCGGATTGGAAAACCTGCCGTTGACCAGCGAGGCATAACGTGTTAGCCGAACTCCGTTTGCTGCGTTTGCGTTTCACGCTAGAGGTTACGACGCCGGCCGACTTGCCGGTCTTCAAGGGCGACATGCTGCGCCGCGCCCTGCTGTGGCAACTGGCCGCGCTGTGGTGCCGCCAGCCCAGCCGCTGTGCGCACGGCTGCCAGGCGCCCACCGCCTGCCTGTTCGGCCAGTTATTGGAACCGGTGACCCAACTCGATTGGGCTGAGCCGATCCGCCGGCTGATGGGTGGCACTCCGCCGCCGGCCTACGTGCTGTGGGATGGGGAGGACCGCCGGCAGGCCGTGGCGATCGGCGAACCTTTCAGCTTTGAGCTGGCGTTGTTCGGCGCTGCGGCCATCCGCCAGTTTCCGGCCTTCATCGCCGCGTTCCTGGTGGCGGCCGAGCAGGGGATCGGCCAGCCCCGTCTGAGGGGACGTATGCAGCGGGTGGACCTGCTGACGGGTGTCGAAGGCACGGCGCGACCGTTACTGCTGGGCCGCGCCTGGCAGGGGGATCCGGCCGGCGACGCCTTCGTGAAGTATGTGGATGCGCAGGCCTGGTCGACGCAGGCCGCGCCCGCAGCCGGCAGCCCGGTCACGCGGCTGCGCCTGCGGTTCCTGAGTCCGCTCAAGGTGGAGATGCGGGGCGAGACGCTGCGCGAACCCCACTTCACCCCGTTGGCGCGTGCGTTGGTGCGCCGGCTGCGCATCCTGAGCCAGGCGCACGGCGCGGGCGAATGGCCCCAGACCGAGTATGGGCCGCTGCTCGACCTGGCCGATGCGGTGCGGCTCGACGGCCACGAGACGACCTGGCTGACCGGCAGCCGGCACAGCCAGCGCGGCGACATGCCGTTGGAAGGCCTGGTCGGCCAGGCGTGGTATTCCTCTCCCGACGACCTGCGCCCTCTGCTGCCTGTGCTGTGGCTGGGGCAGTGGGCGCACGTAGGCAAGGCGGCGGTGTGGGGGAATGGGCGGTATGAAGTAGATGTGCTTTGATTTGGAAGGAGGCGGGTATGACGCAAGACCTCACGATGTTCGACAACTATCGAGCCGACGTGTTGTTCCTGCTCGTCGGCGGGAACCCCCTGCCGAATTATGTGTCAGCGCAGTTGATGACCAAGGCGAATGCCGACATCCACCTGCTGGTGACGTCTGGCGTGCAGGAAGTCGCGCAGCGGCTAGAGAAAAAGCTGCAGCAGGCGATGCCTCGGGCCACATTTTACCTAGACATCGTGCCTGAGACAGGCGGTTATGAGATTGATTGTGCGATCGTCAAGATCATGCGTGAGGCGGAGATCGGCAACCGCCGCGTGGGCCTCAACTACACCGGCGGCACGAAAGATATGGCAGTCCACGTCTACGACAAGATCCAGGATACGTATCCGCAAGGGGCGTTCAGCTATCTAGATGCGGGGCAGTGCAGGATGGGCATCTGTGTAGGAGCGCATCCTACACAGTGGCTTTCGACGGGTCACACTATTACCCCGACCCTCCAAGACTTGTGGGAATTGCATGGTCTGCAGCCGAAGCAGTCCAGGAAAGGGCCATTGACGGCGCGCCAACAGCCGCATCTGCCCGACCTTTGTCGTGCTATCGCCCAGGTTCACAGCACACCGTCAGGCTTCCAGCAATGGCGCGACTGGTTGAATTCGCTGGTTGGCATGGCCGGAAGGCTCCCAACGTGGGAGCAGTATCCAGAACTTGAGCCATTCATTGAGGGGCTTGAGCGTACGTCCGGCGGTTCTCCCGACGCCCAGGCTCTCGCCCGACTGATCGGACACGATGATCTATCCAGTTGCCGTAGCTTCTTCAAAGGCCAATGGCTGGAAGAGCACACACTCGACGCGCTGCTCACCTGTCAGAAGAAAATCGGCATGCAAGATTGGGCTATCGGCCTCAAATTGCAGCCACCGCCCCCTCAAGACCCAAAGGAGAAACAAGCGCCCGATTTCGATCTAGATGTTGTGGGGCTGATAGGATATCAACTGATTCTCCTGTCGTGTATAGCGACAGAAGCGAGTGATCCAGAAGCCGAGGAAGACGAAGATACGCAAGTGGCAGTTGTACAGATGTCAACCCGCAAGAAAAAGGGCGCTGGCAATCGCAGTGAGGCTAAGAAGCACCTCTTTGAGGCATATACTCGCGCCCGTCAAGTGGGAGGTGATGAAGCGAAGGCTGTTCTCATCTCGTGTGTAGCAGACCCAGGATGGCTGCAAACAGAGGTCGAACAGAAATGGGACGCCAAGAAAAAGATCAAGGTGTTCGGACAGGCGCACCTCAAGAACCTGCCTGCGGCCCTTGACGCATGGCTCAGAAAAGAGTACCAGCAGTAAGGAGACCGTATGACACAGAACACACTCCTACTCATCGAAGCAACTGGCATCCAGAACTACATCTTCGGCAGCAACGAACTCAAGCAGATCATCGGCGCATCGGAGCTGGTGCAGCAGGCGACGCAGGATTGGGTCTTCGCGGCGCTGCCAACGCGCTGTAACGTCCACCAGGCGTCTGGAGAGCCGGATGGCTGGAAAATCGAGGCGCCGGTCTTGAGCGACGATTGGGCAGCCCAGGTTATCTACGCCGGCGGCGGCAACGCCGTCATCCTGTTTGCAGATCACGCACAGGCAAAAGCAGTCGCCAAAGCGGTGAGCTTCAAAGTCCTGCAGGAAGCGCCAGGACTGCGTATCATCGTGACCCTCCGGCCGTTCGATCCGACTCAGCAGGCGCTCAAGACGGAACTCAACGAGCTGCGTAAGGCCGCTGCCGAACGCAAACGCACCCCGCCGCGCTCCGCGCCCCTGCTCGGATTAGGAGTCACGGCCGCCTGTGTCTATACAGGCGCACCGGCCGCGGAGCGCCGTGAGCGCCGCTGGATTTCGGCGGAGGCGCGCGCAAAACAGGATAAGGTTGAAGCCGGTACAGACCGCCTGAATCGCCATCTCGGCGATATCCGCCGGAGTGGTTACGACTTCATCAAGGATTTCGATGAACTCGGTGAGACCGGTGAGGCCAGCTACATGGCATTGATCCACACCGACGGCAATGGCATGGGCAAGCGCATCGAGGATCATGGCAAGGATCTCGATACGCCGGCCGACAACGAGAAGTATGCACAGGCCCAGTATTATTTCTCCGAAAGAGTGAAGGAAGTGGCGCGTCGGGCGCTGAGCAGCACTGTGGGCATGCTGCTCGACCCAGAGAATCTGAAACCTGACCAAGATGGCCGGCTGACCATCGGCGGCAAGGCGCCGGTAGTGCATGACCGGGATGGCAATCTTGACCTCCTGCCATTTCGGCCGATCGTCTTCGGCGGCGATGACGTGACCTTTGTTTGCGAAGGGCGCATCGGGTTGAGCGTAGCCGCCAAATACGTCGGCGCGTTTTCTGCACAAGCCCTGGCTGACCGCAAACCGGCTGCGGCGCGTGCAGGCGTGGCGGTCGTCAAGAGCCATTATCCTTTTGCCCGAGCCTACGATCTGGCCGAAGAACTCTGCGCTTCGGCCAAACGGCGTGTCAAAGAATTGACTCCTGACTCCAGCGCCACTGTGCTTGACTGGCACTTTGCTGTGAGTGGGTTGGTCCTGCCGCTGGATGAGATCCGGGAACGGGAGTACAGGGTGTCGGACGGCGATCTGGTGCTACGGCCAACGGCACTGACAGTGGATGAGGAAGACTGGCGTTCGTGGGAGGCTTTCACCAGAGCTACGCTGGCGTTCCAGACAGACGATAAGTGGCGCGGCCGGCGCAACAAGGTCAAGGCATTACGTGACGTACTACGCGACGGTCCTCACGCTGTAGAGATGTTCCTGGCCAAGGAAAGCCTGCCTGCCCTTCTTGCTCATCCCGACCGGCAGAAGCAAGTCAGCGCCGACCTGGAGCGGACGGGCTGGCTGGGCCGGCGCTGCGGTTACTTCGATGCGGTCGAGGCGCTGGACTTCTACACGCCTCTGAAAGGGGAGGTGGCGTGATGAGCGAGTATCGCCTGCGATTCACCTTGTTGAGCGACGCCACGTTCGGCCGGGGCGATGGCCTGGCGGGCGTGGTGGACGCCGAGGTGCAACATGATCCGACCGGGCTGCCTTACCTGGCCGGCCGGACGTTGAAAGGATTGCTGGGGGCCGAGTGCGCTGACATCGTCTTCGCCATCGGGCAGGCCAGGCCAGAGCAGCGTGACCGCTGGGAAGCGGCGGCGCAGCGGCTATTTGGCAAGACAGGGGGCGCGTTGGAAGGTGAAGCGAATCTGTGTGTTGGGCCAGCCCAACTGCCAACCGACTTACGCACCCGCATCGCGCAGGATGTCGAAGATGGTCGCATCACCCGGGCCGAAGTGTTGGAGAGCGTCACGGCGTTGCGCCGGCAGACGGCCATGGACGCGGTAACGGGCGCGCCGTTGGAGAATACGTTGCGCGCCATGCGCGTCATCTTGCGTGGGACACCCTTCGACGCCACCTTGAGCTTTCGCGAGCCACCGAGTGAAGACGAGTTGGCGCTCCTGGCCGCGTGCATCAAGGCGCTGCGTCGCGCAGGGACAGGACGCAACCGCGGGCGCGGCAAGCTGACCGCAGAACTATGTGAGGCCACTGGTATTCAGGTAACTGAACAGCACTTTGAACAATTCCGAAAGGCGGTGGCGCCATGAAGACCATCACCTATCGCATCCGGCTGCTAGAGCCGGTTCTGGTCACTCAGGTGCAGAGTGGCGAGGAAAACAGCGCCATCGGCCTGCCGTTTGTGCCGGGTAGCGCGCTGCGCGGGGCCTTCGTTGATCGCTATCGACGCCTGTTTTCAACTGCCGATCTGGCAGCCGATCCCGGCGCGCGGCGGCTGTTCTTCACCGGCGACGTCTGCTATCTGCATGCATATCCCTGGCAAGAAGACACGCGGCTCGTGCCCACGCCGCTCTCGTGGCTGGCTGAAAAGGATGAGGCAGGGACGAAGTCGCCGCAGGTTTTTGATTGGGCCGTGGACACCACCGCGATGCTCGCTTTGCCCAAACCGGTCAAGGGCCTCTTTTGCAGCCTGGGCGACAATCCGTTGCTTTACACGCCTCCGGTCATCAGCGCTGTTCACATCGGCCTGGCCGAGGTGGATGTGCGAGGCAAGGGGAACGCTGTTTATCGTTACGATGCCTTGCCTGCAGGCGAGGTCTTGGCCGGCGCAGTGATAGCACAAGACGACGCTGACGTTGCAGTGCTCGAAAAACTCATTACGCCGGGCGAGGTGCGGCTGGGCGGCGCGCATCTGGCCGGCTATGGCCGCGCCATGATCGAGGACGCGCAGACAAAACGGCGGTGGCCAGAAACAGGGGCGAACAGCAAGCCGGCAACCGACGAAGTCATCGTGACCCTGTTGAGCGATACGATCGTGCGCGGCGCGGGCGGCCAGATAGACGGTGATCTGACAGCGGCGCTGGAAACCGCCTTACAGGCCGTGCCAGGCAGTTGGAAGTTGAGCCGCTCCTATCAGCACCTGCGGCCGATCGGCGGCTACAATCGCAAATGGTCATTGCCGCTGCCCCAGGCCTGGGCCATTCAGGCCGGCAGCGTGTTCGTCTACCAGGCAGCTAACATAGACCTGGCAGAGCTTCACGAATTGACGCAGTGTGGGATCGGCGAGCGCCGGGCGGAAGGCTATGGCCGGATTGCGGTCAATGCGCAGTGCGCGGCCAGTTTCCGAGGTCGCGCGCCTGTTTGTGTGGTGCCGTCGGCCGCAGAATTATCGGACAGCAGTAAATCCCTGGCGCAACAAATGGCCGAGCGGCGTCTGGAACTGCTGCTCGAACGCCAGTTGACGGCCTTGGTCAATACCATCGAGTTCAACGGCACTCCCAGCAATGCGCAGCTATCACGCGTGCGCAAGGCAGCTCAGCAGGCGCAATATGTCAAGACCCTCGACCCGATCACAAGGCTGCTTGCTGACCTGAAGCCGGCCCAACTGCATGACTTCGAGAGAGCACGACTAAGCTCACGCAACAATGTCACGCTGTTACACTGGATGCGCGAACGGGCCGAACAAGGTGATGTGGATGTACAACTGCTACGGGGTATGCCGCTGCCGGCGGTGGCGGGCGAACGCGCTACGCTCACTGCGGAACAGCGGATCAGCTACACCGCGCGGCTCATTGATGGTGTGATGAAAAAGGCGACTAGAGAGAACCAGCGCCGGGAGGAAGGCCGATGAGCGAGCGAATAGGACGCAACGTCGTCGAACGCGTATTGATTTCGGGGATATTGGTGCTGGATACCCCGGCCCACTTCGGGAACGGCGATGCGGCCGGCCTGACCGATATGACCCTGGCGCGCGATCCGCGCAACCGCACCGTGGCGTTGCTGACGGGCGCCTCGATTGCCGGGGCGTTACGCGCATATCTACGTGAATACGCGGGCGGTTACGGCTACAGGCAGGAAGCTCTCAGCGAACGATTGTTTGGCCGCATTGACAAACGGTTCAGTTACCAGAGCTGGCTGATGGTGGACGATGCTCTCAGCGTTGCGACGGACGCCAAACTGACTGCACCGGTTAAGCCCGTCCCGGTCAATGTTGAACTACGCGATGGCGTGGCGATCGATGCAAAGACCCGCACGGCCGAAGACAAGAAGAAGTACGACGTTGAGCTGTTGCAAGCAGGCACGGCGTTCCGGCTGGGGTTCGAGCTGCTCTCGCCGGATGGCAATAACGACTTGTTGGACGCTCTGGCTGTGGCCTTGCGTGGCCTCCAGGCTGGCACCATCTTCTTGGGGCAACGCAAACGGCGCGGTTTCGGGCAATGCCGCGTGGCCCAATGGCACGTGCGTCGTTATGACTTGCGAACGCCGCAGGGCCTCATTGGCTGGTTGGCAGATGATATGACGACTGGCGAAGCCGGCGTTGATATCATGGCTCTGCTTAAAGCCAAATCGGAACGGGTGCAGGATCGACGGGCCAGCTTCAGAATTGATGCGACATTCGATTTACCTGGCTCCCTGCTGATTCGTTCTGGCGCGGGGTTGCCTGGGGAGCCGGACATGGTGCACCTGCGATCAATGCGCAATGGCGCTGAGACGCCTATCCTGTCGGGCACGAGTCTGGCGGGTGCGATCCGCGCTCGCGCCCTGCGTATCGCCAACACCGTCTGGCCGCACGATGCGTCTCAAGCGGCTTACCTGGTGGACGAGACTTTCGGCCGTCGCATCGAGCGGAGCACAGATGATCCTACGGGCAGCCGGTTGATCGTACACGAGGGCGAGCTGCAAGGCACGCATGCATTGGTGCAGAGCCGGGTCAAGTTGGACCGTTTCACGGGCGGTTCCTATCCGCAGGCGCTCTTCAGCCAGGAACCGGCAATCGGTGGCGAGGGAGCAAGCGTCAGATTTGTGCTGGAGCTCCGCCAGCGCGCCAGCGATCCGGTGACGTTGCGGCATGCGCAGGTAGGTCTGCTGCTGCTGGTGTTGAAGGACTTGTGGACGAGTGACCTGCCGTTGGGCGGCGAAAGCAGCGTGGGCCGCGGCCGGCTGTGCGGCCGCACGGCCATGCTAACTCGCAAGGAAGGTGAAAGAGAAACAACCTGGCTGATCGAACAAGTCGGCGATCGGTTAAGCGCAACACCGGTCGAGCTGGAAGATTACGTGAAAGCGCTGTGGGCATATCGGATGCCGGAAAGACAGCGCGAGGGGGCGAAATGAACGACGCACGCTGGCAATCGGTGTCGCCCGGCGCTGACTTTGAACAAAACGCCCGCGCCTGGTTGGAGAACCAGTTGACTAGGAAACGGCCGTGGCTGTTGGTCCATGCTGATGATGGCGTGATCTGGGGCAAACTGGACAAGAACGACAAACTGATCCTGTCCAGTGATGTTTTCAGTTCGCCGGTCAGGTATCCTGCTATTGCTGTCGAGCTGCGCGCCACCACGATCCAACAAGCGCGCGTATTTGGGCCGGCGGGTGAGCTCCTTATCTGGCGGACGGATGATGGCTTTGCCGGTCGCGTGATCGCGGATGGCGAGAAGCCATCGGCTGACTCCTACGAAGAGAAGCAACTGTTATGGGGCGTGGTGACAGAAAGCCAGCCTGAAGCCGGCTTTACTCTGCTGGTTGAAGGCGAACAGGGGCAGCAGCACGCGCCGTCGTTGACCATGAGCAAGCCGGAGCGCGCGTGCCTGCTGGTACGCCACTATGTGAGCTATGATGACCACGGCCAGGCGTATGTGGATTTGAGCCGGCTGGTAGATTTGAAAGTGGCATGAGTGAGGAGGGGATCACTGTGAATCCGCAACACGTCAACCCACGTACAAAAGGACGCACAGCATGGGCGCCTTACAACTTCGTGCCCTTGCCAGAGGCGATCGTACCAGCAGGCGGGCTTCCACGACACGATATCTATGAAGAAGGGCACCATACGGGCGTCATTCGATGTACCCTAACGACGGAAACCCCTCTGTATACTCGGGCGGCTTTGGAGCCGCCCGAGTATGGTGTGCTTGACGCAAAAGACAAACCCGACTTCTTCTATGTCGATCCCACAACTCACGAACCGGTCATTCCAGGCAGCAGCTTACGTGGGATGCTCCGCAATCTTGTTGAGATCATAGCTTACAGCAAACTCCAGCCCGTTACAGCCAAACAGCTATTCTTCCGTACACTTGACGATACGAGTATTGGCAAAGCATACGGTAGACGGATGTCGGGCGAGAAGCCGAAGTTGGGTTGGTATCCGATTGCGTCAGCCGGCTACATTGAACGACAGGGCCTCGACCACTACATTCGACCTGCGCAGGAAATCAGAGGCACCCAGCATTATCGAGTCGAGGAAGAGATCGCGCGCACCGCTATTCCACACTTGCAGAGTATGGCCTTCTACAACAACAGAACACAGCGATGGGCACCGAATAAACGCTTCTACAAGCGGGATCGCATTCCCATCTGGTTCAAACCAGTTGCGCCGACCTCGCACCTACCTAAGTCGTACACGTTCTTTGCCGAGGTCACCGAACTCAGTACTGCTGAGAGGCAGCCTGGGCCGGAGTGGGTTCGTGGTTGCCTTATCGCCAGTGGATGGGTGCCATCGCGCAACGGACCAGGGAAACATCGCCACTGGATCGTTGGGCCACCGACCGAAGATGATAGTAAGTTGATTCCGTTAAGGGAGATTGATATTGAAGCCTATCGAGAAGAAGGAGCAGGCAAAGACATCAAAGATCGAAAGATGTCTGTTTTGCCACAGCGAGAAGGTGAACAGGTAGCTTGCTTCTATACATCTTGGAAGGACAGCGAAGGACGCGAACGTATCGCCTTTGGTCATACCGGCATGTTCCGGCTCCCTTATGAGTTGTCTCCACATGACCTACTGGAGGACTACCTGAAGGACACTTCTGTTACAGACATGACTGAAGCGCTATTCGGTTGGGTGGATACTCAGGGCGAGCGGCAAATCGCGGGACGTGTGTTTGTCGGTGATGCTTGTCTCGTTGCTGGCCAAACCGACATCTTCGTCTTGAAGCCAGAAGAACCGCCGATTCACGCCTTGCTGAGTGGGCCAAAGCCAACAACTTTCCAGCATTATCTGGTGCAAGAGACTGATGTCAAGGATGATCTTCACCATTATGCCGACAAAGGAATCACTACGCTGCGCGGTCACAAGCTCTACTGGCACAAGGACGGACGGCTTCACAAGGAAAACTATGACGACCCAGCGTGGACACCTGACTCCACTCAGCACGCGAGCCTGCGTCCGGTTGCGGCTGGCGTAGCTTTCACCTTTGACCTGCACTTCGAGAACCTCACGGCTTTCGAGTTGGGTGCCCTCTTATGGGTACTCAAGGTGGGCGGACAAGGACAGCATCGCCTCAAACTGGGCATGGGAAAACCATTAGGTCTAGGCACGGTAAGACTGGAATCGACGCTTACTCTGAGCAATCGATGTCGTCGTTACGGTTCTCTTGTTGCCGAATGGGCGGAGCCGAATGAAGTAAGCGAGGAACTTGACAAAACGTTTCTGGCAGAAATCTGGGACCGGCTGCCGGAAACGTCTAGGCAGAAGGCCACCACTCTTGAGGAAGCATTCACCATTACTTTCGAGGAACACATCTGGACCTCTCTACCATCCAAGACGAAACGTGATGCTACAGGCTTTCGTTCACTACCTCGCATACAAATGCTTCTAGCGCTGCTCAAATGGCCTGGTCCGAACCGAGACCTGACGCGCTACATGGAGATCGAGCATCCCGATCCAAGCGCCCGCAGTGGCAAGAGGAATGAGTACAAAGAGCGCCCTGTTCTCCCCGATCCGCTAGCGGTCCTAGCCGGCAAGCAGGTTCAGCCGCCAGCACCAGCGGGTCAAGCAGTCCCTCACGTCCATGTTGGCCACGCGACCGCGCAGCCGATTCAACCGCCTCAGGGCGCAGTACCGGTTGGCACAGATCTGACACCACCGGCGCCGGCCCCCACCCCAAAACCTCAGTCTCATCCAGCACCGATCCGTGAGGCCACGGTAGTGAGTGCCGAGGGTAGCTTCGTGACGGTTGAACTTGATGGGGAGCAGGTCAATATCCAACTCGATCAACTCGCGAATCGCGGTCGCGATCTGAAAGAACGCCAGCGGCTCTATCCAGTGGGGAGTAAGATCAAAGTGCGCGACCTGGGCATAACCGGGAAAGGAAAGCGACGGCTCACGACTAAGGATATATAAGACAAGTGTCGTTCTGGGCGGGCGGGTATGAGCCCCACCCGGCACGACAGGAACAGCCCATGTCCACCCGATATTTTCATTCCTGGTCGCGCCTCAAGCCCCACCTCGACCGCCTGGACAAGGACGCGCTGGTGGGCTTGCTGCGCGACTTGTATGCGCTGAACGCGGACAATAAGGTCTTCCTTTCCACGCGTTTCCTGGCTGCATCGCCGGAGGAGCTGTCTGCGCCTTATCGGCGGATCGTCAAGCAGGTGTTCAACCCCGACCGCGGGACGCCCAGCCTCCGTTTGAGCGCCGCGCGCAAGGCGCTGAACGACTTCAGGAAGGCGTGCGCCGATCCGCTCCAGATGCTTGACTTCATGCTCTTCTACGTCGAGCAAGGCGTGATCTGCACGAGCACTTACGGCGATATTGATGCGCCGTTTTATAAGGATGATTCCTCAGGGCGGTTCCGAAAGTGTGCGCTTGTCATGTCTGCCGATCTTTGCTATGCTGACAATCAGACGATCAGAATATCAGTACAGCAGAAAGGAGCAGCATGATGCAGAGCTTCACGGTTCAAGTAGCCCAACGCGGGCTGGTGACTTTGCCGAAGGAGTTGCGCCGGGCGCACAATATCCAACCGGGCCAGCAGATGACGCTGCTCGACCTGGACGGCGTGTTCGTGCTCAGCCCGCAGCCGTCACAGGTGGACGCGCTCGCCGATCGCATCGCCGGCGAATTGGCGGGTCGGGGCGAGACGCTGGCATCTATGCTCCAGGCGCTCCACGAAGTGCGTGCGGAACATGCCTGAGCTGCGCGTCTTCCTGGACACCAGCGCGCTGTTCGCAGCCGTGCTTTCATCTACAGGTGGCGCGCGTGCGCTGCTGAAACTGAGCGAGAGCAGGACGGTCCAGTTGTGGGTTGGGCCAACTGTGCTGCAGGAGGCCGATGAGGTGTTCCAGCGCAAGGCGCCTGAGCTGCGTCCCCTGCTGGCCGTCTTATTGCACCAGGCTCAAGTGCAGGCGGGACCCGCGGCCACCGCTGAACAGCACGCCCGCGCCGCCGCGCTGGTGGATTATGCGCCCGATGCCAGGATCGTGGCCGAGGCACTCGCCTGCCGGGTGGATTATCTGGTGACGCACGATCAGGAGCATCTTCTGCGCAGCCCCAGGCTGGGCGACCTGTCTTGCCAGGTCGGGACACCAGGGGACTGTCTGGCCTGGGTGCGCCAGCGGTTGGTGGAGGGCCGGCCGACATCATGATCCTCCTCAACTTCTCCCATCCCCTCACCGCCGACCACCTGGCCCAGCTTGAAGCGCTGACTGGCCGGACGGTCGAACGCGTGGTGGACGTGCCGGTCCAGTTCGACGTGGCGGTCTCATTCGTTACCCAGGTAGGAGCGTTGGTGGATGGAATCGGCCTGTCACCGGTCGAGTGGCAGACGCTGCCGATCCTGGTCAACCCACCCGCGCTGAACGTGATCGCGGCCACGCTGCTGGCTGAGCTGCACGGCCGGATGGGCTACTTTCCACCGGTCGTACGCCTCCGGTCAGTCGCTGGTAGTCTGCCGCCACGCTTTGAGGTAGCAGAGATCATCAATTTGCAGGCGGTGCGCGAGACTGCGCGAGCGCATCGCTAAGGAGGTGCATTATGTTGCCCCGTCTACGTCGTGCCATCCGACTCCGCCAGATCGTTGCTGGTATCTTTGGCCTGGCTCTGGGTCTGCTCGGCAATATTCTGGCCAGTTACCTTTTTGAAGCCCGTTCATGGTTGGTGTACCTTATCAGTGCTGTCTGTGTTGTTTCCCTGGTGTTATTGGTGCTACTCGATGTGCGTGGTCCCAGGCGCGTGGAACTTAGTCTTCGTCCAGTCAGGACCATTCGCTCGGAAGCCGAAAAACGAAGCATCGCTCATTCCGGATTGATCGCATTGGTCTCTCTTTATCGTCCGATGAAAGACAACCACGTCCCAAGCCAAAAACCAGAAGACTGGAAAGCGGCGGCAGAACGTTTGGATTACGAGTTCCTCGACCTATTGCATTCGAACCTGGCGCCACTCATAGAGGCGATCACAATGCACGCCAGCAAGCTAAAGCATTGCTGGCTGATCACCACGAAGTCGACCGACCCGCGTTTCTTGGGTTCCGGCGTCTATGTGCCCGCGTTGATCGCCTATCTCCAACAGGTACAAGGACTATGCTGTGAATTTCACTACGGGCCAGAATTTGAGCTGCCGCTCGATGATGACGCAGAGGTATTCACCAGGACTCTGGACCGAACACGAAAGGCGCTTGCCGAGGCAAAAGAACAGGGACTAACCGAAGAAGAGGTCATCGGTGACTTCACAGGAGGCGTGCGCGGCATGACGCTGGGGATGATCCTCAGCCGCTTGGATGGAGACAGCGACATCCAAATGATCGGTTCTCATTACGCTGCGGACGGCATGCCCGTGCCACCCCTCTTTCCGGTTGTCTTCAGCTTCGAACCTGTGCTCCAGGAGCAATAGAACAGTCAGCTCCTAAAGATCTGCGGAGCCCCGCGTGGTCAGCCTGCCGGGCTCTTGCGCAAGAGCCTGGCAGGCGAGGAGCTACTCCGACCAGTCGAGCTCCGTCTCGACCAGCGCCTCCTGCAAACGGCGGACGCGAGCGGGACGGACCTCGATCAGTTCAGGCGCAGGCGGTGAGGCGGGGTCGGCCGGCGGATCCTCCGCCGGACCGGCAGGGGGCAGCGCGGGGAGGCCAGGGGTTTCCTTCCCAGGTATACGGGGAAGGAGTTGGGTGGAAGGTGGGAGTTGCGCCTGGGCCGCCCGGCGGTAGTCGGGCAGCGGTTCGAGATCGCCCAGGCCCAGCACGCCGTCATCGGGCGAGCAGACGGGACAGGTGGCTTCGGCCGCAACCTTGTGGGCGGGGTCACCGACGGTCAGCGGCACGAGCTCGGCCTTGAGCGCGTCGTAGGTCAGGTAGCGGTGCTGCGGCTTGAAGGCCGCCACCAGGTTATGGATCTCGGCCGCGGCCAGAGCGGCCACCACGCCATCCAGGTGACCGACGGCCGGGGCTGGGGTGTCGGTGACGTAGCCGCGCTGCCGCAGGATCGCGCGCTGGCTGGCGGGGGCTAATTCCCAACCCGCAGCCTGGGGGTCCACGATGCCAGCGCATTGCAAGCACCAGCGCCCCAGGTCGGGGATGGCGAACTCGCCGCTGACGTCGATGACAGAACGCACGTCGGGCCGGTCCCTGGCCGGCTCACCCACGCTGACGTTGAAGCCAACGTGGACCAGCGGGATGAGGTACTGCACGGCCAGGCGGTTGGCCGCCATGCGGCTGCTGTGGTTGTCAGTGGCGACGATCAGCAGATCGCACGCCTTGAGCGCCCGCTGCGCGACCGGGTCGAAGACGTCGGTCTTCAGAGCCCGCACCGTGGCCTTGGGGATGGCCTGGCGGATGGTGCTGCGGGCCACGTAGACCTTGGGCCGGGTCTTCTGGGCGTCCATCGTCGAGGCACCGACCAACCGGTTGAGGTTGGTCAGCTCGACGATGTCGGGGTCTACCAGCACCCAGTGAGCCACGCCAAGCCGAGCCAGGTGAGCGACGAGGGCGCTGCCCAGCCCGCCGACGCCGATGACGCCGACGCGCAAGGCAGAGAGCCGGCGCTGCACGTCAGGCCCGAAGGCGCGCACCTGCCGGTCGAAGATCGGCGAGATGAAGGGCGCGTGGGCCCGGTTCAAGCGCTGGGCGGTCGCGGGGATGCGGCGGGCCAGATCGCCGATGAGGACGGCTTGCAGGGCATACGCCTTGGGAGGCGCGCTGCGAACGGGCGCTGGCGCCGGTTCAGCCTTCCCGGACTTGTCCTTAGCACCGGTGGACTTGACGACCTCGGTCAACCAGAGCCGGGCATCCAGGGCGTCGTCGTTGACGACGACCGAGCCGAAGGGCACGCCATCCATGCGCTCGGCCAGGTAGGCAGCCTGGGCAGCCTCGTAGTGGTCGTCGGTGCCCGAGAAGGTGACCGCGGGGCCAGCGCCGGGATGGCTGTGCCAGTCAACTTCGATCAGGCCGTGGCGGTGGGCGCGGGCGTGGATGAAGGCTTGCACCTCGGGCTTGAGCTCCAGGTGGGCGGCCGATTGCTGGCGGAAGGCGTCGGTCGGCAGCAGGATCACGTCGCGCACCAGCAGGCGCAGCTCGTGGCGCAGGCGATTGACGCCGCACAGGGTGACGGCCATCTGCTCCCGGCTGCGATCGCCCAACAGGTGAGCCTGCAACGTCTCGGCAGCGTGGCGGGTGAGAGAGAGGGTGTAGTTCATCGGTTAGCTCCTTGCTCGAGGAACGGACAATAGACGATGGACCATGGACGATCCGCAGCACGACCAACCATCGTCAATGGTCTATCGTCCATCGTCAGCGATGGTCAGAAGTCGTTGGTGAGCACCTCACGGACCATGTTGAGGAAGGTCCAGAGGTTGTCGGAGCGGCGGTGATCGGCCTGGGGTTGCCAGGCGCCGGACGCGTTCATGTCCATGTGGACGCAGTACCAGTGCCAACCCTGGTCGGTCAGGTCCGGCGCACCGTAGTAGGCGCGGCCGGTGGCGTGCGGGTCGAACTGGCCGGTGCGGAGCGGCAGGCGCTTGTTGGTGTAGAAGCCGATGGGCGGCGTCTCCGGATAGGTTTCCGGGAAGACGACCAGCAGGTCGCAGTGCCGTTCCTGGAACCGATCCGGCAAGGTGTAATCGGGGATGACCAGCCAATCCCGGTTCACCTCATCGTAGACGACCCCCCGGTAGGGTGGCCGGCTGAAGCGTTCGGCGATCATCAAGACTTCGGCGTCGATGCGGTCGTTGCGCCGGTTGCCGCTGGGTTGGTTCAGTCGTTGTTTGAGCCATTCGAGGGCCATGGGCACGCTCCTGGTGAAGGTCAAGGTTGAGGCGAAGGCTAAGGTATGAGCCTTCACCTCAGCAGCAGGCTAGGCGCCCTTGACGCGGGGCGGCGCATCCACGAAGACGTCGCCGTCGTTGACCGCCACTTCCTCACCGGGGCGCACGACGAAGTTGCCCTCGCGGGCCCGGCGGATGACGGACCGGCCGTCGGCAAGGCCGCCCGCCTTGCGGATGTCCTCGACTGAGGCGACCGGGGGAACCTGGACCCGGCGGCCGTTGATGATGGCAGTGGCCATGGCTGTCCTCCTGATGTGTGAGCCGGCAAGGCCGGCGGTGTGAGTTTCCAGGCGCCGGGCCGGCCGCTGCTTGCCGGCCCGGCGGAGCGACCCGGTCAGGCGAGCACCGGGGCAGCCTCCTCGAGCTCGAAGTCGTCCAGCTCGGGGAGGGGCGCTTCCTCGGCGATCGGTGCCTCGGGGCCTTCGACCCGGCCCAGGCCGGGGATGGGCAGGTTGTCCACCTCGGCGCCGATCTGCGTGAGGTCGACGAAGCCGTTGGACATGGCCTGGAGCGCCGCGGAGACGCTGCCGGGCACCGAGGCGACCTCGACCCGGATGCCTTGCAGGCGGAGGCGCTGGGCCAGAGGGGTGAAGTCGCCATCGCCGGTCACGAGCACGACGATGTCGGGGCGGGTGCGGGCGACGAACTCCTGCACATCCAGGGCGAGCTCAAGGTCGAAGTTGCACTTGAGCTGGCCGTTGGGCAGCAGTTGCGCCGGCTTGGTGCGGATCAGGAAGCCGTGCTGGCGCAAGCGGTGCAGGGTGGCCTGGTCAGCCAGGGCTTGGTCGGGCAGGGGATGGGTGCCGATGTAGAGGAAGGCCTCGATCAGGTGCCGGCCTTCGGCCAGGTAGTCGCGCAGCGCCACCAGGTCGATCTGGCGGCCCACGCGACGCAGCGCGTTGAGCGTGTTGCGGAAGTCGGCGAAGATCGCCACACGCTCGTGGGTCAAGGTGTCAGGGACAGTACGCATCCGTTGCCTCCTCGGTGGGCTGGGAGCGTTGGGGCGCTCCTGATAAAGGTAACGAAAGCTGGAACAGCATGATGATCGGGACGATGAAAGACACGATTCTTGAGTCTCTGCCTGTTGCCCGTCTCTGTTTTTATCTGACAGCCAGAGATGATGCTGAAGTCCCAGCCCACAAAGGCGACATGCTGCGGATGGCTTTGCTATGGTGGTTGAGCGAGTACTGGTGTACCATGCCGGAACGCTGCCGTGACGGCTGTCGCCACCCCGAAGTTTGCCTCTTCGGCCGTCTGGTCGAGCCGCTGCCGGACCCCACTTGGCCCTTGTCTATGCAGCGATTGATCGGCGCCACACCGCCGCCCGCCTACGCACTTTGGGACGATCAGGATCGTCGCCGCGAGTTTCACTCCGGCGCTCATTGGCGCTTTGAGCTAACCTTGATCGGTGAACTGGCCCTGCGCCAGATTCCTGCCATCGTAGCCGCCGTGCAGCAAGGCGCAGATCAGGGGATGGGGCGCATCCGGCTGCGCAGCCTTGTTCGTCAGGTCACCGCTCGGGTGCCGACAGGGGAGATCCAGTTAGCTAGTGAGCGGCGGACACCTCGTGGTGCCGTGCTCACCTGGGAGAACTTTCGGTTGGAAGATGTCCGACTCAGCATCACTCACGCCGATAGCCTGGTGGGGACGCTGTCGGAGCCGGTGCGCGCCATCAGCCCGCGGTACCTCAGCCCAATGAAGGTTAAGGAGCAGGGGCAGTGGGTAGAGCGTCCGGAGTTGAGGGCTGTAATGCGGGCAGTGGTACGCAGGCTACGGATTCTAAGCGTGGTGCACGGTGCAGGCGAATGGCCGCGCGAAAGCTACGGTCCCTTGCTCGATCTCGCAGAAACCGTACGCTTGGACCACGACGAAACGCATTGGAGCAGCTTTTCCCGCTACTCCAAGCGTTCAGGTGAGCAGGATGTGGAGGGCTTTGTGGGTCAGTGCTGGTACAGCGGCGAAGATTTGCGGCCGCTTCTACCAGCCCTCTGGCTCGGACAATGGATTCACGCAGGCAAATCCTACATTGTTGGTAGCGGCCGCTATGAGCTTGCACTGTTGGGCAACGTCAGGGGCGATTAACGCGTTCCTGAAGACTGGCGCCGGTCGAATACTACTTCCAATTGGCACGACGATCACATATCTTCCACCATCTCCTGCACTCGCTGCGCATCCGGATGCAGATACCGCGTCGTTATGCTGATGTCAGCATGCCCCAGGAGCGTCGCCAGCGTGGCAATGTCGCCTTGATTTTTCGCCAGGAAGCGCGTCGCAAAGCTGTGGCGCAACGTGTGTGGGGTCACTGTAAACCTGATCCCTGCTCGCCGCGCCGCCTCGGACACCAGCCGCTGCACATCGCGAGGATCGAGCGCGCGCTGGGTCCGGCTGAGGAACAGCAGATCGTTTGCCACCTTCGGCCGCACCTGGAGGTAGGCTTTCAGGGCATCCCTGGCCTCCGAAGATAACGCCAGCTTTCTTTCCTTCAATCCCTTGCCTGTTCTCACCAACAGCGTCCCCGAACGCGGCCCCAGTTCGACATCACCGACCTTGAGCGCGAGCGCCTCACTGACTCGTAACCCGGCGCGCGCCATCAAGTTGACCAGCACAACATCGCGTTTATCGCTCCAATGCGGGCCGTCCACCGCATTGATCAGCCAGCCCAGATCGCGCGCGTCCAACGTCTCCACCGGCGCCTGCACCTGCTTCACGCCCTTGACCTTGAGCGTTCGACCCTGGGCGCGCACGATGGCCCGGATTGGCGCCAGGTAGGCATTGACCGTGGCCGCTTTGTAGCCCTTCACGCCGGTCAGGTAGACCCGATAATCGCGCACCTCATCATCGGTGAGCAAGGCGGCATCGGGTTCATCGGCGTAGCTTTGCAGGTACCAGGCGCGGAAAGCAGCGAGGCCAGTGGCGTGGCGCTCGTGGGTGATGCCCTCGTAGTCTTCCAGAAGCTTGTCAACTTGGGTTTGCCAGTCGCTCATCGGATGCCTTTCCGGATTACACGACGTACCTTCAGGCCAGTTAACGCCCCCCAAAGCCCACATTACAAGACGCTCAGGCGGCGCCAATGTCGCACATTGTCCCTTGTAGGACTATTATACGCGACGTTGCCGAGATGTCGACTCGGTTCCAAAGTGTGTTGGTGATCTGCTGAGTTGACAAAACTGGGCCGTGCGACGATGCTGTAGTTGGAACACGCAGCACATAGGAGTCGCACAGCCCGATGAACATTATAGAACGTGG
>Ga0172368_10001064_pt1 | contig 38284 bp, 9 predicted proteins | sample Lak11m_FD_114540 | JGI IMG/M metagenome (GOLD analysis project Ga0172368, IMG submission 114540) | Freshwater microbial communities from Kabuno Bay, South-Kivu, Congo - kab_022012_11m | ecosystem: Environmental > Aquatic > Freshwater > Lake | place: Democratic Republic of the Congo: South-Kivu... | reverse complement strand
GAAGCGCTTCAGTTGCAAACAGGTCCGGCTCTCAGACAGACGCTTTGGGATTCAGGATAAAGGACGGAAACGGGACATATCTGGCTGACTTCCCGATGAAGTTTTATGTTACGACGAACAACATAACATTCTATTCAGACTCTGTGCTTGAGAATGTGACGAACTCATCAGGCCACATCAGGCTCTATTTTGACCCTACGTGCTCAAACAACTACCCTGGGGCTCCAAGATTTGAAGTCGGAGAGCAGCAGTGGAAGGCTGTTGTCAATGATTCTGTTGCAGGATGCTATCAGCAGAACGATTCGTACAACTATTATAAGACGAATCTGATTGTGATGGGAAACCAGATTGTAACTATTACCGACCCGACCGGAGCATTAAACTATACACAACTCGATACAATTTCCTTTGTAGGGACTGTATTTGACGATTGCAATATCGAACTTCCAGCTGTGACCACAAGATTTTATGCAAACAACACAATGAACCCGGGATATAACTGCACAACAATAAGGTCTGATGTAGCCGGTTTATACCGATGCGACTGGCCCAGCCAATATAGCAATGCAACCGGGTACAACGTATCCATGTACCTGAACAAGACGGGCTATTATGACAATTCAACTGTGAAAACTGTTGATGGAAATGAGGGATTATTCTTCCTGAATATTTATCGTTCGCTTACGGATGTATTATCCATTCCGCAAAGTTCGGGATGGGGTACGAGAAACTGGAACTTCTCGGTTCGTGCAACATCCGGAAACGAATCTCCGGAATATTATGTAAATTTCTCAATGAAAAAGAGCACCGGGTCGTGGACGGACTGCATCGGAGGCCCGATGGCATCATGCCAAAACCAGACCTCTGTAACCTGCAATGGATGCAAAGACGAATCATATTTCTTTTTCAAAAACTTTTCAAGCACTGATCAGGGAACGTGGTTCTATAAATTTGCTGTAGGGCCCACAGAAACTTCCGGAACCGCAACGGTAAATGTAGTTAAAGATGATATAAGCACAATACATTTGTTTGGAAATAACACGCAGATAAACAGAAGCGGCGACCAATACTATGCACTGTCGGTATTTGTAAATGATACAAACAGAAACGAACCGGCATACGATCCCGCACCCACAGTATATTTCAACATAACAAACCAAACCGGCAACTACCTGACGGCGGGATCGAACACAACGAATTCTTCAGGAGATGCGACATTCTATTTCAATGCCACCTGCAGTTATGGTGTTGGAAACCAGAATTGGAAAACCTATGTTTCAGGAGACTCCAATTATAATGACAACTCAAGCAGCGTATTCAACATAACGATAATAGGAGACCTTGTAAACAACGTAACATACCCACTGGGAACCGGTTTCAGGCAGAAAACAAGCGTTCCGATACAGGCAAGAATAACTGATGAATGCGGCAACCCCATAACCGGTGCCTTGTTCAGCTTTGAAATAATGAACGCAACCGATGTACTTCCTTGTGGCACTAATGTTGAAATAGGAGACGGATACTACAACTGCACATGGGAGCCGTGGATGAATGCAACCGGATGGTATGACGTACGCGTCAATGCATCAAAACTCCCATATTACAACAACGCCACATACACAAAGACAAACGCAATAGTTGTAAACCAAGTTGAAAACACACCGCCATATCTTCAGAACAACAACATCTCACAGCAAGCAGGCGGATGGGGTATTGTATACAACTTCTCTGTCAACACATATGATATAGACTTCAACAATATCAGTGTCCTGCTATGGCTGTCAAACGACAATGTTTCGTGGAGACTGGCAGGAAATTCAACGTGCTGGGGACCTGGATGCGGAACACCTACAATGATAAACTTCACTCTGCCTATGAACTGCAGCGACATCGGAACCATGTATTATAAGTTCAACGCAACTGATTTCAATTCAACAGACACGCTGAATGCATCCACAACTCAGTCGCGAAATTACACTGTCCAGACAGACAACATAACCATCCAGTATGTTCTTGGAAACAACACAAACATCAACAGGGTAGGCGGCGCTCAGCAGCTGATGGTGCATATTAACGACAGCACCAGAAACGTCTCAGCACCCTTGGACTTCAACGTCACTTTCTGGGTGACCAGCGACGGGACAAACTATGTTTCCGGAGTTTCAAACGCAACCAATTCAACCGGAGACGCGCAATATCATTTCGAGCCGCGATGCTCGCCGACAAAGTATGATGTCGGTCCGCAATACTGGATTGCAGGCTCTGCAGGAAACGGATGCTATCAAACAATAAACTCGAGCATAAATTATACAGTGACGGTTACTGGCAATATCAACGCAACACTTTCAGAGCCATTGAATCTCTTTTCAGTTCCTGACGGGCAGAACGTAACTCTCCGCGGAAACCTGACGAGCGAGTGCAGCAACTCAGACACAATAAACGATGCAACTGTTTTCTACAACGTCATGCATGAAGCAAACAGTTACGCGTGCTCTCCTGTAAACAATGAAGTGAATGGGTATTACAACTGCAGCTGGAATGTTACCGGAAACCCGGAAGGAAACTACAACATAACATTCAACGCAACACGGCAGTATTACAATAACGCAAACACAACAACTGCAAACGCGTTCTTCCACCAGGTGGCTCCGAAAATTTTTGGCGAGACGGTAATCGGCTCGGGAACTCCATGGGGCTCGACATACACATTCACAGTCAATGTCACAGATGACGATGACACAGTAAACATCTATCTCTGGGATTCAAAAGACGGAGGTGCGACATGGACACAAAGAGACGCACAGATATGCAGCGATTGCGTAAACCAAAATATGACGCTCTCAAGAACAATTGATGCCTGCGGAGGCGGCGGGGCAAACATCGGAACCTGGATGTGGAAAATAAATGCAAGTGATGCCGGAGGGCTTGAAAACGAAACCGCATCAAGAACTTATGAAGTCCTAAAAAGAAACGTAAGCTTTGTGCTTGTTGAAGGAAACGGCACAAACGTCACGAGAATTGGAACAAACACAACAACATTAACGCTTGAACTAAGAGACAATTTCACCGGAAACGTTATGGGATCCGGACAATCCGGAGGCTTCTGGGTAACTGTAAACGGAAGCGTATTCGGCCCGAAAATGACCGTTACGACAGATCCAAACAGCTATCTTTTGAAAGCATTCAACCCTACATGCACCGGCACATATTATAATGTAGGTGCGCAAAAATGGAAAGGCGGCTTTGACGGGACGAGCTGCTATTATACGGCAAATTCCACAAACTACACGCTGACAATAAACTCATCATTCACAATAACTGTCAATTCCCCGAATAACAGCGTTGTCTGGCAGGCAGGCAGCATGATACCGGTTTACGGAACTGTCCGGGATGATGACGTTGCGGACAACTGCGGATACCTGACAAGCGCGACTGTAAAATATAACATTGAACAAGGACCGACAAGCAGGGTGTGCTCGCCGGTATATTCGATGAACAACGGCACATACAACTGCACATGGGACAGCGGCGGAGAATCGCTGGGATATTGGAATGTAACGATGAATGTCTCTGCGCCGTTTTACGCATCAAAAGTGCTGACAAACAATAATTCACTGCAGCTCCGCGAACGGCCGGAACTTACGCTGCCAAGCGTCGACAAAACAAGCGGAGGATGGGGATACAACTACAGCTTCAATGTAACTGTGAAAGACAAGGATAACGGCGACACTGCGAATGTGACTCTCTGGAAATCCGATTCTGCATCGGGCCCCTGGACTATTGTAGAATCAAAAACATGCACGGGATGCACTTCGGGAAGTGATGCCCTATATTTCAGCAAGCAGTTCGCATGCAATGATTATTTAATAGGCCCTGATGTCTATTACAAATTTAACGCAACAGACACATACAACCTCACTAATGGAACCGCAATTAATTCCATAGCGACTTCAAAGGACGATGTTTCAATAGTATATGTTGACGGAAACGGGATAACGATTGACAGAGAAGGCGCTTCCACAGGAATGTTCCTGGCAAGAATAAACGACACTGATGCAAGAGCATTCGTCTCCACAGCAGTAAACGGAAGCTTCTGGACAACTACGGACGGCGCGTCTTACAACGACCTAAATACAACCGCATCAAATTCATCCGGCCATCTTAATTACACGCTTGATCCGGGATGCGCGCACCTGGCACAGCAGCAATACTGGCTTGCCGGAACTTCAAATGACGCGTGTTATGTTTCAAGAAATATCAGTGTCGCAAGAAGCTTCTATGTAAGAGGACAGCTCAAGAACAACCTGATTGCTCCGGCGTATCTTTCAAGCTACAATATTACGAACATAGCACCGATAAACTATACCGTTTTCTCGGACTGCGCCGTTGAAGGAAATCTCACAGGAGCTTCATCAACGCTTAACCTGACGCACGAGCTTGGAGGAGTCTACGGATGCTCTCCGACAGCAAATGGTATTTATTACAACTGCTCATGGAACACCACATCCAAACCTTGGGGCAACTATACCGTAAACCTCACTACAACAAAAAGCGATTATTTGCAGAACACTACAGCATGGATAAACTGGTTCAGCCTGTACAACAGGAACACTTCAATTTTAAGCGCTAATGTAACTCCTGCAATCGGTGGATGGACAAGAAACTTTACATACAACCTGACAATAAATGACTCGGACCTGGACAATATAATCTGCAAGCTATTTGTAAACACCACTTCGGATTATACGTTCAAAGGGCAATCAACTGTAAACGGCGGCGCAGGAAGCTGCATAATAACTTTATGGAACTTCAATTACACAGACATCAGCAACTCGACATATCTTTTTGAAATAAACGATTCGATAAACATATTCAATACATCCGTATATTATGGACCGAATATAACGAAGCCGTCCGTACAGGTAAACTACACGCTTGGAAATAATTCAATCGTTAACCGAAGTGCTGGAAGCACTATTCTTTCTGTAACTGTGTGGGATGCAGACAACCAAAGCTATGCCGCCGGCATAAATACAACGTTCTGGGTAACGACAGACAGCGCAACGTATAACGGCGGAACAATAAACCAGACAAACTCATCCGGATATTCAGCAATACATTTCAGCCCGGATTGCTCCTACAGCCCGGGCATACAAACATGGATTGCCGGAGTTACAGACGAATATTACGTCAGCCAAAACACAACAACAAACTTCACAACAACTGTGCTTGGCAGGCTTCTGAACAACCTGACAACGCCCACCGGACAAAAATTGCTTAGAGGAGAAGAGAACGCAACAATAGGGGTAACTGTAACTTCCGACTGCGCTTCTGAAACCATGACTTCTTCAACAGTAAATTTCACAATGAAATCCCAATACGCAGGAACGCAATACAACTGCTCAACACCCATAAATAATGAAGGCAACGGCTACTACAACTGCACATTCGACACAACAGGCAAGAAACCGAGAGGATACAACATCACAATAAACTCCAGCCAAAACTACTACAACACAAACATAAGCGTCATCGATTACGTCGACGGCGGGGCTAAATCATTCTGGATCGAGACAAAACCTAACATTTCCGCGCCATTTTCGATTCCAACATCCGGAGGCTGGGGACACTGGTGGGTCTTCGGCGTAAATGTAACTGATGAAGATCTGGATGAGCTTACAGTCAATCTGTATACCAACACATCCGGCGGAGGTGCATGGCAATCAAAAGGAAGCAATTCCTCAGTTTCCGGCGTTAATGTAACGGTTATATTCAACATATCCTCTCCGGCATTCTCATCCACGCTTGCAAACAGCTGGAGAATGTTCAAATTCAATATCAGCGAAAATCTTGGAGAGTTCCCGGGAAATGTAAATGAAACAGGCAATACGAGCTTCTACCTTGAAAAAGACAATGTGAATATCACGCACTATGCGGGAAACAATACCGTCGTAAACAGAAGCAATCCATCATCAACAATTTACTTCGTAGTCAACCTCACCGATGCGGACAGGAATTTCCTTGTAAACGGCAGGACAATTGATATATACACAACGAAAAATGTTTCCCAGCAATCCAACTTTTCATGGCTCGGAGATGCATTAACGGGTGCGCCAAACCCGAACGGAGTGGCGAATTATTCATTCAACCTTTATGGACTGCCAAACAAATGCACTTTCGGAATCGGCCCGCAAAGATGGAAAGCAGGCCTTGCAGGAGAAACTGATTTGAAAGACACCAACTCAACAGACTTCTTTTTCAACATAACAACAGTTGATTTGGATGCACGAGCCATATCGCCGATTTCCGGAACCATTTATCGCAGAGGGCCGGTCACATACGATGCAGTAACAATAAAATCAAACCTGACTGATGATTGCGGCTTATTGAAAGGAGGAAATGTAAATATCTACATAACGCAGGGAGGATCCGAGTACGATTCATGCATTCCTGCAACAGACGAATCAAACGGAAACTACAGCTGCACAATAAATCCTGATGACAGCTGGCCGCTGGGCTATTACAACATATCCGTAAATGCGACAAAGCAGTACTACAACAGCTCTCAAACCAAGACATATTCTAACGCATTCAGGCTGGTCAGCGCGCCTGCATTGACGAACCCGTCAGTCGCTTCAGTTTCTGCAGAAGGAACATCCGATGGAGGCTGGAACGAAACATGGACGTTCTCTGTAGATCTCAGGGATAAAGACACATGGACTACTGACGAACTAAACATAACTCTGTGGGTCAATCTGTCCGGAAGCTGGGAAGTGCTGAACTCCACGCGTAAGAATGCCACAGGCGGATTGCAGTCAGTCTCATTTACTGGACATCATTTCTTGCCGGCAGACTTAGGGGCAAGAGAATTCAAATTTAATGCAACGGACACATTCGGATTAACGAATGAAACACAGACAAATCCCTTTACAATTATAAAAGATGAGGTTGACACGTGGCTCCAGACTTCAGATTCTTCAGTCGAAAGAGAGGGCGGATACACAGCCTCACTTAATGTCATTACACGTGATTTAGATGCGGGTGTGTATGTTTCTGGTGTAAATATAACATATTTGATGCCAATGAACTCCAGCGATCCGGATAGCTATGATTCCGGATACTCCATAACCACGGATTCCGGCGCAATGGCAACATATAATTTTGATCCGGACTGCACATATTCTGCAGGAAGCAGATGGTGGGTTGCTGGAGTAAGGGAAGATCCGAATTATATTGAATTCGGCACAAACGCCACAAAAGAATTGCTGATAAACGGCCGCCTCAAAAACGAATTGAATAATCCGACTTATGGAGAAGGATACGCGACAGGAATTAACGTATTTATTAATTTCACCACAAAAAGCGACTGCTCCGGAACGTACCCTGATGAAACGCCGACAATAATCAATGCAACCGGAGGAATAAGCTATCCGATACAGGTAATAAGGCCGAACAATGTTGATACAGACTATTGCACACCTTGGACAAACGATTACAACGGAACATACAACTGCACTTACTCCACATCAGCCAAGCCTCCCGGATTTTATGACATTGTGGTTTACAGCGCAAAAACAGGATTCTTATCAAACACAACAACATACGAAAACTGGTTTGAACTGATAAACTCGCCGCCAAGATACACGAATCCGCAAGTGACTCCAACCTCGGGTGGCTGGGGGCAGAAATACAATTTCAGCATCGAAACAACCGATGCAGATATTGATGATGTAAACTGCAGCCTGTATATTTCAACCAATGACGGAACCACGTGGAGATTTGTCAATTCAACAATGATTTACGGAGGAAGCGGAACGTGCAGCTTCAACTTCGTAGAGCCATACTCATGCAATTCAACATACTTTGACGTCGGAAGCGACAACTGGTTCAGGTTCAACGTGACTGATGAAGCCGGACAGACAAACACGTCAACAGTGTCGGGCCCGACAATTGAAAAAGACAACATAACTATCTCGCTTACTTCTGGAAATAATACGAATATAACACGAGCTTCAGGAAATCTGCCGCTGAAAGTGTTTGTTTTCGACACAACGCGTAACAAGTCTGCAGGATTTTCAACAAGCCCTCAAGTCAAGATAAGCTTTAATGTTACTGTAAACGGAACAGACTACAAATACGTGGGCACAAACCAGACCGCTTCAACAAAACCTGGAAATATATCCTACAATTTTGATCCGGACTGCACGTTTGACGTAGGATATCAGAAGTGGATTGCATACTATAACACCACGATAATATCCCCGTCAAACGAATGCTATACGTACAACCAAAGTGACGAATTTGTCCTTGGAATTGTAGGGCAGCTGATAAATAATCTTACATCACCGAATGCGACAAAAAACAGATTTGTAAGGGATTATGAAAATATAACCTGGCGCGGAAACATAACAACAGACTGCTCTGCAAAAGACGGAAGCATCAGCAATGCTGATGTAAGCTTTGTTTCAAAACATGTGGGAACTGCCGGCCTGTATTACTGCGACAATCCGCTCGCAAACGAAGGCAATGGATATTATAACTGCACTTTCGTAAACAATGGAAGCAAACCGTCAAGAAACTACAGATTGAATATGAGCTCGGCTAATGTCAGCTGGTACAATCCGGCATGGACAGAGCCGACATCATACTGTACACCCGGGCCGTGCACATTCTATTCCGTAACTGCACCGAGCTTATCCTCTCCTTCAGCCACATACACGCAAAATGGAGGATGGGGTGAAAGCTGGCTGTTCAGTGTTAATTTAGCAGACGACTACCTGGATACAAATAATGTCAGCCTATGGATCAGGAACACAAGCGCGCCTTTCGGAGCATGCCCTGAAGCATCGTCATGGCCGAATTACTACAAAAGAGAAACCAAGCAAGTCAGCCCGGGCGTTATTGACTTCGATTATACGTCACCCAGCGCGTTCAGCTCGGCATGCGCAGGAACGAGCTTTGAATACTTCTTCAACACTACTGACGGAGAGAACAAAGCAAACACAACCGTTCAAGCATTTACTGTCCAAAAAGATGATTTGAATATCACATTGATATCCGGAAACGACACAACAATTAATAGAAGCATTGCACCCGATCTGGAAAACATAACGTTCAGCATTAGTGTTTATGACACGGACAGAAATGCACTTCTGACTGTAGGAACTGCAGGAACCGGAAATTTCTATGTAACTACGGATCCAAATGATGCGCAAAGCTTTGTCATAGAAGATTCAAATCCAACAATAGAATCCGGCAATGTAATAACACATACATTCCCTTCAATCTCTTCGCGATGCAATTACTGAATAGGTCCCCAGAGGTGGATTGCTGAATTTGGCTCAACAAGCAATGTCTACAAAGCAACAAATTCAAGCAGTACGTATGGAGATGACTTCTACCTGTATCTTGTGACCTATGATTTGCAGGCCGGCATAATACGCCCAAACAATGAGAGCTTCAGGCGCGACATGGATACAATAAATTACACCGGAAATGTCAGCGACGATTGCGGAGGCGTTGCCGGAGCGAGCGTAGAGTTCAAGGCATACCCGATTGAAATTAATCCGTCATCCTATTGCGCGCCCGGGGATGTTACAGACATCGGCAACGGAAACTACAGTTGCGCTAAAGTGCCGTCAGAGTCATGGTCTTTTGCATACCACAACCTGACAATAAATGCATCAAAACAGTACTACAATTCATCAAAGATAATTTTAAAACAAGACGCTTTTGTCATAGCAACAAATCCGCAATTAAGTTTGATAACTCCAACCAGCAGATGCACTGCTGCCGAATGCTTCGCAGGAGACAGCAACTTCGGATGGGGTGAAACATGGAACTTCTCTGCAAAAGTCCAGGATTTAGACCAGGGTGCATACTCATTTGAAAGAATGAATATCAGCCTGTGGATTGATATGGGCGCTGGCTATCAATTCATCAATTCAACTACCTGCCCGGGACCTCTTGTAACCGGCGACTGCTCTTCACAAAAGGTAATAACATTCATACAGAAATTCGGGTGCCAAAATATTGGAACCCGGCCATACAAAATAAATGTATCTGACCATTGGACATATACAAATGAAAGCTCCGGCAGCATAACCATAAATCCCGATAGTGTTGAAACAGAATATATTACATCCCCTGTTAAGGTAGACCGCGATACGGGCTCAGTAAACGGAACATTTGTTTTAAGAATAAAGGACCTTGATAAAAACGAGTATCTTAACGAGAGCAAAAACGCGTCGATGCATTTCACAAAAGATGGCTCGTCATTCTCGTTGATGGCAAACGTCACAACAAACGCGTCATGATACATAAACTACACGCTGAACCCTGACTGCGCATATTCTGTCGGAGTTCAGAAATGGGACGGCGGAATATCCGGAGACGGATGCTACATAAGCGAAAACTACACCCAAAGGGCAGGTGGACCGTACAATCCGCCGGAATACAATATAAGCGGACAGATAAAAAATAACCTGCTTGAACCATATTATCTACAAATATTCAACGTTACCCAAAACGTATTAATAAGGTTCAATACAACAAGCGACTGCGCGTCTGAAAACCTCATAGCAAACGCCACAACCCCTTCAGCCCAGATAGAGCTGAAATCACCGTCCGGAACCTGGGAAACTTGCAGCCCGTTCAACAACGAGTATGATGGATGGTATAACTGCACCTGGAACTCCACTGTGAAAGGCGAAGGCAACTGGACAATAAATATCACTGCAGGCAAACAGCCAAATTACAATTCAAACGAAACGATGTACTCAAACAGATTCTGGCTTGAGAACTTAAATGTAACCTATAATGCAATCAATGTATCTCCTGCAAGCGGAGGCTGGTCGAGGCTGTATAATTATACAATCAATGTAAGCGATCCGGAAGCTCCGACAGAAAACGTAACATGTACGCTTTGGATATCGACCAATAACCAGAATACTTGGACAAAGAAAAGCAATTCCACAATTTACAGCGGCGCCGGAATTTGTTCTGTTGAAGTGCATGATTTCCAGTCTTCTGACCAGGGAACGGACAATTACATGAAATGGGAGATCGATGATGGAGAGCAGCTGAACAGATACAACACATCCGCCGTACAAGGCCCAAACATCACCAAATCCGCCGTAAATCTAATACTAACAACAGGAAACAATTCAGAGGTTAACCGTTCCGGAAACCAAATAGTGAATTTTATCGTCAGAATTAATGATACTGAGAATTCAAGCATCGTGGGCTCTGGCGTCAACATCAGTTTCTATGTTACAACTGATGGAAACGCGTTTACACGCACAAATCAAACAGTGACAAATTCCTCCGGGGATTCATCTGCAAAATTCAATCCTTCATGCGCTTTCAGTAATACTGGACCCCAGATATGGATTGCGGGAGTAACAAATGATACTGCATATCAGGATACAAACAGCACTAATTTCACTACAGCGATTATAGGCGATATGCGGCCCCTAATAACTGCTCCAAACGGAGAAAAATATCTTAGAGGCGAAAACAATATGGTCTTGCGGGGAAACATAACCGGGGACTGCCTTGAAGCAATAAGCACGGCATCGGTAAACTTTACCGCAACTCACCAGAACACTCAGGCGCATTATGTATGTGAAGATGTGAATAACGAAGGCAGCGGCTTCTACAACTGCACATTTGCCAATACAGCTAATGCTGCCTGGCAGCCGAAAGAATACGATGTGAAAATGAACGCCACGCTTGCAAATTATAATTATAACGAAACTTCCGAAAGCTTCGCTCAGGAAACCTCGGGCTTCTGGCTTGAAACGCGGCCAATATTATCCGGCGCGTCTATTTCCAGCTCAAGTGACGGAGAGTGGGGAGAAACATGGACATTCGTTGTAAATGCCACGGACGAAGATGATGACGTAATGACAATTAAGCTGTGGACAAGAAAAGCACCGGCAGGGTGGAGCTTAAGAGATATGAACTCAACTGTCAGCGGCAAAAATACTACAGTAACATTTACAAGAAGCGACCTTTTTGATTCCGGGAGCGTCGGAGGCTGGGAATTTAACTTTACTGCAGAAGCCGATGATAGCTGGGACCGAAACGAAACCGCAGCAATACCATTTAATGTAGATAAAGATAACATCAACCTTACGCTCGTAAGCGGTAATGATTCGATAGTAAACCGAAGCATAGCCCCTGAAGAAAGCAATGCAAGTTTCAGCGTACAGGTCTATGATACGGACCGCAATGTGGCTCTGGAAGTAGGAACCCCGGGAACTGCAAAAATATACACCACAACAAATCCTTCGGATTCCCAAAGCTTTATTACAGACAGTTCCGGTTCGCTTACAGCAGACGGCTGGATCAACAGGACCTTCCCGACACTTGCCAGATGCACATATTCCATAGGCCCGCAAAAATGGCGCGCGGAATTTGGCTCATCAGCATATAAACTGACCAACAGTTCGAACTTCAATGTAAATCTGACAACAAACGCATTGGCGGTTGTAATACTTGGACCCAACAACCAGACATTTCGAAGAGGTGTGGATGGTGTTCCGCTTTTTGGAAATGTGTCTGATGACTGCGGAGGCGCCACAAATGCATCCATCTATTTCCTCGCAAAGCCTTCCGGCGTATGGACAAAATGCCAGGGAACTGACGTCACAGATAACAACAATGGAACATACAACTGCACACTTAACCCACCTGCTACGGCAACCCTAAGATGGTATAATCTGACAATGAATGCCACAAAGCAATATTATACGAACAGCATAACCCGTGAGAAAGAAGATAGCTTTGTTCTGGCAACAAATCCACGGATATATAATCCAACCACAAACAAAGCAGGGAATAATGCTGGGTGGGGTGAAGCATGGACATATTCTGCAACAGTTTATGACGAAGACCGGGCCGCATACTCCTTTGAGAAAATGAATGTAAGCCTATGGATCGATTATGGTACCGGATTCCAAATTGCCAATTCCACGCTGTGCAGTGCAATCACGTGCTCTACACCCACCGCAATAAGCTTTATTCAAACCAACTTCGGATGTGGTACTCCGCGTTCGCTTAACTTTAAAATTAATGTCAGCGATTATTTCAATTATACCAACCAAACATCTTCGCAAGGCTTTACCCTTGAAAAAGACGATGTAACACTAGGATTTATAGATGATCCGGTTTCAATAAACCGAGAAGGTTCCTCTTCAGGAAGATATACCTACCGGATTCTTGACACCGACAAACCGGGAACCGAATACATCAGCAACACAAGCACAAACACATCGATTTATTTCACCGAAGACGGAGAGAATTATACTGTTGTAGTCAACATCAACCCCAATGTTACGGGTTACGCAAATTATGACTTAAATCCGGGATGCACTTACAGCGCAGGCATCCAAAAATGGAAAGCAGGCACTATTACTGAAGAAAACTGCTACAAGGCGGTAAATTTGAGTATAGAACCTGAGTTTACCGTAACAGGCCAGTTGAAAAATAATCTCACCCATCCCTATGCAGGCCATGTATTCAATATCACTCAGCCAATCACGGTAAACTTCACAACGCTGAGCGACTGCTCTGATCAGCGTGCCGATGAAAATCCTGTCATAAATGCATCTACTTACACAATTGAACTGAAATCTCCCGCAGCCGTATTTGAAACCTGCTTGCCAGTGAATAATTCCTATTCCGGATGGTATAACTGCACATGGAACTCAACGACCAAACAAGAAGGTAACTGGTCCGTGAGAATTAATTCAAGCAAAAATTATTTCAGTACGAATTCAAGCACTTATACAAACCAATTCTGGATTGAGAACCTGAACGCGACATATTCGAACAATAATGTCGTGCCCGCGACAGGTGGCTGGAGCAGGAATTTCACAGTCAATCTTTCAATCGATGACCCGGAAAACGACACAATAACATGCACACTTTTCACGAACACAACCGGCGCATGGACTAAGCGAGGGCAAAGCACAGTCGTGAACGGCAAAGGCAACTGCTCTGTTATTGTATGGAACTTCGCGCCTGAAGATGTCGGAAATGCAACCTATATGTTCCAGCTCGCAGATGCCGAGCCAACAAATATAAGGAACACCACTGTTTTTGGAGGGCTCAATATCACAAAGCCCAATGTACAGGTAAATTACTCTTTCGGCAACAATTCTATTGTGAACCGAAGCACCGGGACCGCCCTCCTTTCAGTAAGCCTGTGGGATCTTGACAACTTAAGCTGGGCGCCGAACGTAAACGCAACTTTCTGGGTAACAACAGACGGTGCAGCGTATGACACTGGAACGCTCAACCAGACAAATTCAACCGGAATTGCAATTTATAATTTCGCCCCGGAATGTACGCCCTATTATACCGCGGGTATCCAGTCATGGATCGGAGGCGTAACCGATTCAAGATATGTACTCTCAAACACGTCGATAAATTTCTCAACAATAATTTATGGGTACCTGAATAACACAATCATCCAGCCAGACGGAGAGGAATATCTGCGCGGCACAAACATCACTGCAAGAGGCAATCTGACTGATGAATGCTTTGTTCCAATAAGCTCTGCAACAGTCAATTTCACTGCAACGTCAATCCAGAATTTGGAGGCATTCTCCTGTTCGCAGGTCTCGGATGAAAGCACGGGATATTACAACTGCACGTTCAACACATCAACACCATCAATAATGCCTGCAAGATGGTATAATGAAACAATGACGTCAAACAAAACGTACTATAACACGCAGGTTTCAACAAAATATCAGGCGTTCTGGATTGAAACAACACCTGTTTTGAATGTTCCGACAGCAACTCCAGTCGGGGATGGAGGGTGGGGTGAGAGCTGGCTGTTCAGCGCCAACTTTACTGATGAAGATCTTGATAACAATTGGGTCAAACTATGGCTCAACCGCTCAAGAGCATTTGATCCGACAAATGAAGTTACGAACCTGACTGTTTCAGGCATCAATCTGACCATCCAATTCAACAGAACGTCGCCGTTCAATGAAAACGATTACAACACAAACAGAAATGTTTCATTCAAATTAAATGCAACTGATGCCCCGCCCACCGGGAATCCGGAAGATCAGGCAGATACTGGATGGCAATACATATATTTGAAGCCGGATAATGTATCTATCTCGCCTGTCGAGCCGGTAAACCTTGTGTTCAACAGAAGCGCAATCAAAGGAGAAAAAATATTGTATAGCGCGCTTATTATGGATACTGATAGAAACCTTGCCGTGCCTTCAAGAACCGCGAAATTCTACTACACCAAAAACGGAACAAACTATACCGAAAGCGGATTTATTTTCATAGCAAGCGGAGGAAACCTATCGCAAAGCATAACAATGGACTGCAGCTACTCCATAGGGCCGCAGCACTGGATTGCAGGCACTGCAAACTCAACATCGGTTTACGCATGGGAAATAAAGAATTCATCGATAGCAAACTTCACAATAATAACTGAGAATCTTACGGTAAATATCACATCCCCAATAAACAACACGCCATGGAATGCTCCCAGAAGAAACGTTGATGACATAAAATTGTATGCCGATGTTCGGGATGACTGCGGATATGTTAGAGGCGCATCTCTTACGTTCCATGTTTATGACCAAGGTGATACGTTTGATTGCACCAGCATCACGGATTACAACAATGGCACATATTCTTGTACCATACCGGCTGCGCAGACAGCAACATGGGAAACAAAATGGCACAACATCAGTGTTGATGTGAGCAAGCAATACTATAATGGAAGCTCTGATTTCCAGGAGAATTCATTCTATCTTGCAACAACCCCTGAAATAACTCCTATGGGATATGCTCCAATAACCGCCACACCGGATCAAGACGGCGGATGGGGCGAGCACTGGCTGTTCAGCGCATGGGTGAAAGATGAAGACGATGACCTCGTCAATGTTTCGCTTTACTTGAACCTTAGCGGAACCTGGGTCTTAAGAAATTCCACAATTGTTGCTCCCGGCGTAAACGCAGTTCCTGTCGAATTTTACGAAACATTCAATTGCGGAAATATTGGAAGCGATAAAGGATATAAATTCGTTGCAACTGACATATGGAACTACAGCGATCAGGAAAACAGCACATTCAACATCAATAAAGACGACACGACAGTTGAATACATAACAGGTTCAGGAGAACAGACGAACCGTGAAGGCAACAGCCATGTGCTGACACAAGTAAGACTACTGGATTCCGACAGAAGCGACATACAGATTGGAGCAGGGTATAATGGAGGCTATTATGTCACGACGCAATCTTCTAGCGGCAGCGGAAATACCTCCACCTACACCTTATACTATACAAACCAGACGGATTCTAGCAGCATCCTGACGTTCAACTTTGATCCGAATTGCACGATCGGTGTCGCTGTCCAGAATTGGAGGGCTGGTATTGAAAGCGATTCCTGCTACAAAGACAACCAGCCGGAAATGGGATTTAGCGTCAGCGTAAAGGGACAATTAAAAGTCGGCTTGATTTCGCCGGAATATAGCTCAAATATTCCTGCAGGAACAGCAATAAATGTCAATTCAAGTGTCTTCAGCGATTGTCCGAATGAAGGCAATCTATCAAATGCGGGTGTCAGCCATGAAGCAATGAGCCCGAATAATGCCTATGAATTGACAGGCACGCCATCAGATCAAAACAATGGATTCTACAATACGACATGGAACACGATATTGCATATGGGAGGTGACTGGAGTTTCAGGCTAAATGCGAGCAAGTCAGATTATTACAGCAACTCCACTCTTTTTGCAAACTGGACTTACCTGAACAATACGCCGTCAATTACTGAAAATTTCAGCGTTTCGCCTGAATCAGGGCCTTGGGGACGCACATATACGTATAATTCGCAAATAGCAGACATGCAGCAAGACAATGTTACATGCGATCTTTATGTCAGTACAAATGGCGGCGACTGGACATTAAAAAACAGCACATTATTGCAATTGTCTTTAAGCGGAGGATATGCAAACTGCACTTTGTCGGTGTCAAACTTCCAATGCAATCCGGATATGGGAACCAACAACTTATACAAATTCCAGATAAATGACGGGACTAACAAATTCAACACATCAGAAATATCCGGCCCTGACCTGACAGAAGATGCGGTTTCAATAGAATACACTTATGGAAACAACACAATAGTAAACCGAACCGGAACAAATACGATATTATTTGTAGCTCGCGCGATTGATACTGACAAGGCAAACATTCCGATACTGACAAATTCCAACACGCGTTTCTGGGTAACGCAAAATGGCGCAAACTATGACACTGGAAATGATGCTGCGACCAACTCTACAGGGCATGCCAATTATAATTTCGACCCGACATGCAGCCCGAATAAATATGACGTCGGGCCGCAATACTGGAAAGCCGGCGTATTGGATTCGTGCTATATTGAAACAAACACTACGCAAAATTACACCGCAACAATAATGGGAAGCCTGATAAACACGATACAATCCCCTGATATCGGAACCGAATATCTGCGCGATGAAAACATATCCGTATCAAGCACAACCGTGCCGACAATACAAAGCGACTGCATACCCGAAGGAGTTGAAGGGGCAAATGCAGAGATAATATTCCGAAATGAAAACGGCGCATCAAATTATTCCTGCAATGTTGAAGGCGGAGTTGGCGGATATTACACTTGTACGCGAAATACAACAGACATGAATGCGCGATGGTATAACACAACAATGCGCTCGTCGATGCAATACTACAACAATGGAACATCGCTAAATGCGAGCCACTTCTTTGTCAAAACCCTGCCAGTCATGACAAATGAAACTGCCCTGACAAGTGTCGGCGGCTGGGGCGAGACATTCCGATTCAGTGTGAACCTGACTGATGACGATCTCGATGACGTTACATTGAACTTATATACGAGAGATACTAATGGCGGCTCATGGGGCTCTCCAAAGAATACAACAATAGTTTCCGCTCCGATAAACCGGATAGTAAATCTCTCATGGAGTGATGTGCCTTACTGCACGATAGGCACATGGGAATATTATTTCGAAGCTACAGACACCCACAATCCATCCACTCAAATATCCACTGCTCCAAAGAATTTCACAATAGAAAAAGATGACGTATATATCACACACGCAGTTGGAAATAATTCGTACACATGGAGAAATGGAACCTACAACACAACATTGGTGCTTAACATAACGGACGCAGACCGCAGAAATATTTCAATAAGCGACAGTTTCGCGCGCTTCTGGGTGACAACAAATGCCAGCGACACCAGCTCATTTGATGATGGAAAGGATACAATGAGCTCATGAGGCTACATAACCTATTATTTCATCGAACAACGTCCCTCAGTAGGAAAAGGAAGCCAAAAGTGCGATTATGGTGTCGGCGCACAGAAGTGGAAAGGCGGCATATTTAATGATGCATGCTACAAGAATGCAAATTCGTCAACATACACAGTCAAAATAAATTCCAGCCTCATACCGAACATAACAAATCTATATGAACAGGGATATCTTAGAGGCGACAAGATACCGATTAATGCAACGGTAAACGATGATTGCGGAATTGTTGAAAATGTCACGATTACTTACGGCCTTTCGAACCCTCCAAATACATACAACTGCAACAAAGGAGACAATGCAGAATGGAATGAAAGCAATGGATGGTATACTTGCACTTGGAATTCTGCTAATAAGCCATATAAATGGTATAACGTCACCGCAACGGTCTCTAAAAGCTATTACGCTCAAGCATCGACTCCGGGGTACGACAGATTTTTCCTGGGCACTACTCCAAAGCTAGAGTTCCCGGCAGCGTCCCCTTCATTTGGCGGATGGGGTGAAAACCACCAATTCAGTATACGACTTACAAGCCTTGACCTTGCAACAAATAATGTATCCCTTTGGAAAAGCTTCGATAACATTTCGTGGAGCATCGTAGACTGGCAAATGGTATCTACGCCCGTAAACCAATGGGTTTATTTCAATGAAAGATTCGCCTGCAGTGACTACCTAACCCCGCCCACGGGCTTAAATTATTACAGAATAAATTCAACCACGGTATTTGGATTCAAAAACGTAACAGATGTGCTTAATTTCACATTAGATTACGACAATGTAACTATAACGCCCAGTGCCGCAAGCAACAGCACAGTAAGGCGGCTGAACACTGCAACAGCATTCCTTGAAGCAAGGATATATGACACGGATTACGGAGTTTATCAAAATGATACGGCTGGAAGAATATGGATAACGACAGACGGAAATATCTTTGGCCAGAATAAATCCTGCTCAACAAGCAACGGCTACTGCAATATCAATTACGATCCGCTATGCGATACAAGCACAGGACTCCAGAAATGGAAATTAAGCATTGAAGATTCATGTTATCAGAAAGTAAACTCCACAAACACCACACTTACTGCATATGGACAATTATACAGCAATCATGTGAATCCTGTTCAAGACCAGATAATGAACCGAAACACTACAGTACAGTTAAACGCCACTGTGTCTGATGATTGCAATGTCAGCATAAGCACTGCAAATGTTTACTGGTACAACAGCACACCCAAACAAATATCTTCGGGATATAATACAACCTGGAACGTTCCCGTAACGTACGCAAAAGGGCCTGAAACAATAAAAACCAATGCAACTCGACAATACTATGACAATGGAACAAATTCCACTCCCGTGTATATTTATGGGTGGAGCAAGATAAATGAATCACTGCCTTCAAACTACTCAACATATCTTGCAGGACAATATGTAAATGTCGGGTGCAGGATAATAGATGCGAACACATCAACACTGCTTGAAAATTACAATGTAAGTTTCTATAAAAATGGAACGCTTCAAATATCAAACCTGACAGATTCAAACGGAATCGCTTCCTGGAACTGGTCAACCTATTCAGAAAGTTTCGGATGGTATAATATAACGTGCGCGATTTCAAGCGACAGCACACAATATTATACGCCCGCAGTGAACCAAGTTGAAAGCAATATCCGGATAAACAGATCTACTGTGATGAAGAGCATCTCACTATCCAATCAGAATATATTCAGAAACGACTCATTTGCTCCCTATGAAACCAACATATCCGTAAACGTGTATGACTCACTCATAGGCCCTGCAGAAAATGCAACTGCGTGGTTCTATAACATTACAGACCTTATCGGAAACTGCACAACCGACGTAAATGGCAACTGCTACATGACATACAACGCCCCTGAAAACATTACCCCTGGAGGCTATGTAATCTACATCAACTCCACAAAAGAAGGCCGTGAAAATTCATCGACAAATCAGACTACACTCGGAATCAAAGGCATACTATACATAAACATAACTTCGCCGTCAAATGGAACTTCGTGGCCCAAAACAGCTACATTAAACCTTACATCATACATAAAGAATGAAAACGGGTATGTGGATAACGCAACCGTCACCTGGTATATCGGCTCCAATTCGGTTGCAAGCGGACAGAACACAACACTCGCGCTTATATCTCAGCCCACCGGCAGCAAGATGCTTTTGTCCAATGCCACAAAACCATACTACACTTTCGGAAAATCCAATATTTCAATAAGCATAAACGGAGTTGCCGATGCAGTCTGGTGGAACCCGCCGGGCGGATCCACACAGCCATACCCGGATTCTTTCTATGTACAGTGCCTTGTGAGCGACAACACATCATCAAGCTCAATAGCAGGATACAAAGTAAACTTCTGGTATCAGAACGAATCAGATTATACCTACATATATAATGGAACAAATATCACGGACTCAGAAGGAATTGCACAAATCACGTGGATTCCTCAATCAAAGGGCAGTGTAACTTACATGTGCAACATAACTGAAAATATATCTATGTTTTACTCACCCAATATTGATGCGGCAACTGCAACAATTAACATAATGGACATAAGGCCTCCTTCAGTAACTTCGGGAAGCATATTGCCGAATCAAAGTATTGAAGCAAACCTGAATATCACAAACATAACTGCAAATGTAACTGACGATATAGGCGTATATTCCGTAATTGCAAGAATACTTCTTCCAAACGGCACCACCACAAACAAGACCATGACAAATGCTACAAAGGACGTCTACTATGTGGAATATTTACCCCCGATAGGAGGAAATTACTCAGTAACTATAGTTGCAAAAGACCTCGGACCCGAATACAATCCAAATGCAACGTATATCGGAAACTTCAGCGTATTTGGTAAAATAAATATGAGTTCTGTCCAAACAAGCGAATATACTGCCACTGCAATAACCCAGTCAAACGGAGATTCTTTCACCATAACAACAACCACAACCAACATCGGCCCTGCAAACGCATACAATGTCAGCCTTGATTATTCTGACTCGCCTGCAGGAATTCTTTTACCAAACACAACACAATATAATTGCGGCAACCTGACATCGGGCCAAAACTGCACAAGAAGCTTCCTTGTAACAATACCTGCCGGAACGCCGCCGCAAATCATCTATTCCTACATTACGGCATCCTGGCGAAATCCGGACAGAACAATAGAACGCGTCTATAACACAACAGCTGTAATCATTGCCCAAAATCCGATAATATATATAAACGAACCCTCGCTTTCCAATTCCACTCCACACGGCAAAACAACAAAGGCAGGAACTATAACTATATTATCAGCAGGAAACTGGCCTGTCGATGACATCACAATAAGCATGCTGGGCGGAAATCTTGCTACCGGATGCCCTGGATGTAATGTCACGCTAAGCCAATCCTATTGGGGCAGCCTTCCGGCAGGAAATAATTTCACAACAGACATAACTGCCTCTGTTCCTTTCGGCCAGACACCCGGATATTACTGGACCTCTCTAGTAGCAACTTCAGCAAATGCGGGTTCTGACAGCATAATAATGAACCTCACAGTGCCATCTAACCTTTCATGGACAAGAACGCCCGCTTCATTTGGCACGATCCTTGCTCTAATAAACACAAGCGCACCAATAGGCAAAATAACCGCAACACACATCGGTAATGTTAGAATACCTTTTAGCACATTCAAATCTTATAATGGGAGCTCGCTCGTAACCAGTAATCCAACAGCATTCACTCTGAACATTATGTCTTCAACAAACATCTCACTTAATTACACAGCACCAATAAGCCAGACACTCGGAATGTATTATTTCCAGCTCCTGATAAGAAATACATCGGCAAATCCCTCCGAATATATAACCGATCTCTGGCTGAATGTTACCGACATACCGCCAGTGATATCAAATGCATCAATAAAGCCGATGGGTTATGAAGCGGGAACAGAATACACGAACATATCTGCAACAGTGACCGATAATGTCGGCGTGTCTCTTATATGGATCAATTCAACAAAACCTAATGGAACCGAATATGTGAGTTATTTCGGAACCAACGGACCGAACGTTTCTATGAATTATAGCGAATCCGAGCCCGGAATCCACGTAATTAGAATATGCGCAAGCGATACTTCCGGACTTGAAGGATGCACAATAGAATATAATGTCAGCGTCATGGCAAACACCACACTCATCTCTGAAACAAACATAACTAATGCATCCCTAAGCGGCGTTATGCTGGCAACCGGTGCGAATATATCATTCAATTTCAGCACAATAAATATCGGATATTCAAGGGCATTGAATGTAAACACCACGATAACGCCGCCTGAAAACTGGAGCGTATTACAGAATGTATTTCAGGCAGGAGATATTATGAAAAATGCATCCCATGTTAATGGCACGGTTCTTTCAACACCCGCTGACATCCTTGGAGACTATTATATAAACTTTACATCAAACTGGACAAATCTGGACAATACATCAGGCTCAAGCACCAATTCGATAAAAGTTATAATAGCTCAGAACCCCATTCTTGACATTGTCAATAAATCAATCATGCTTTTCATAGAGAGCGGAAAATCAGGAAATTATACATTCATCCTGAATTCCACAGGCAACTACATAGCCCAAAACATACGATTCAACTGCACAAGCGGAGTCGCATGCACATCATTTAACGTGACGTTCAATCCGACATTGATTGCATCCCTTGAAAAAGGAAATTCCACGAACGCAACATTCTTCGCATCCGTCCCGGAGGGCTATTCGCCAGGAGCATATAATGGGTTGATACGGGCATATACTGATATGACGAGCACTGAACAAAATATTACGGTCATAATACCGGCAAACCTCACATGGAGGCATTCTCCGGACAGTATTACTAAAAGTATTGCTGCAAATACAACAGGGCTTTTCGGAACCATTACAGTTTCAAACATAGGAAATCTCCCGGTAGTGCTGGAATCAACTGTGACAAACACCAGCTTATTCTCAACAAATGTAAGTTCAATAAATCTCCCTGTTGGCACGTATTCTACAATATCCGTTAATTATACAGCACCTGCATTGAATACTCTGGAAACCTATGTGGCCTACTACAGAACATCAAATATAACTGCAATACCCTCCGAAAGGATAACTCTATTAAACGTCACAATACATCCAATATACCTGAACATACTCTCCCCGACACTTTCAAGCCCAAGAATAAATGTAACATCAGGACAAAACCTGGAAGCAATAATTAATCTGACCTATGCACTTTTGCCATTGTCAGAAAATGTAAGTTGGGAACTGAACATGACTGATGAAAGCGGATTGCTTGCCCTGAACATCACGTATGCAAGCTATTCCAACTCAACAAAGCTCTGGACAATCAACTTTACAGCACCTTCGATACTGGAAGGCGCAGCCCACACACTCATAGCAAATGCATACTATTCAACAAATAACATCTCAGTAACCGACACGGAAAAAGATTCAATAGTCTACACAGACTCAAATCCCCCGCTTATCAAGATGACGGTTCCGGTTGCGATAACCGTAAGTACGCCGATTCCAATATACATAAACGCAACAGACAGCGGAGGAATACGAAACATCGCTCTTGAGATTACTGACCCAAGCAGCTTGCTTTACACTTATAATGCAACACTTATTTCGTCCATAGGCAATACATACACCTACAACCTGAATTTCACAAACACGCCACTTCTTGGAACCTATAGTATTGTCGCAAAAGCATATGATCTCTCCAGAAACATGAACACAACCAGCGCAAATGTTGACGCCTACTGGGCAGCATATTTCAGCGGCTATTCATTTGATGTAGAAAATGTTGTAAATAACACACCCACATCAGTAAACTTTGCGATGTATAAGAATGACACCACAACACTAGTGCATAATTTCTCTTCGAACAGCCTGACGGGACGCTATAATGAATCCGTATTTATCAGAACATACGACATGCATGTAAATGCGCTGAACATCAGCATCCTATTCAAGAACTTTGTCATGCCGTCTGCCGGAATCAACAACCCGCTAATACTTGGAGACATACCTTTGTCGTTAATAGGCGCCGGCCCGCTAAAGGCCGTGTTTATGGAAAGTTCAATGAGCACCACCCGCCAAGAAATAACATTTGATTATTCAAAATATGCTGGAGTGAGTGCCAATGACATACAAATATATTTCTGCGGAAACTGGACCATAAAAACCGGATGCACCACCACATGGCTCAGGAGAAATAGCAGCATTGATACAAGCACCCAGACAATAAAGCTCAGCACAACAGAATATAGGGGAGCTTATGCAATGGCGCAATACATCTGCGGAAACAACATGTGTGAATCACTATATGGCGAATCAAATGCATACTGCCCGAAAGACTGCCCGATTCCGGAAGGCCAGGAAATTCCGCCCATAATGGGTGGTGGAGGCAGCTCTGGAGGAGGTGGAGGGGGCGGCGGAGGCAGTAGCGGAGGTGGTGGTTCTAGCGGCGGAAGTTCTGGAGGCGGAGGAGGTGCTGGCGGAAGTGGCGCCGGAGGGCAAGCAGGCGGAGCGGGTACTGGCAGTGCAGCAGGTGCAGAAAACGTGCCTATTGAAATAAAGTCAACTCTGCTGTACATAACACTTGCTCCTGGCGAACGTGAAGTCCACTCAATCGAAATAAAGAACAACCTCAACAAAGAAGTGAATTCAAAATTGAGTGTTGAAGGCCTTGTATGGGAATTGATAAAGCTCGAGAAAACTGATGTAGCTCTCAGCCCCAAGTCAACAGAAAATATAAAAGTCGAAGCATATGCGCTTCCATCCGCAAGGCCCGGAATCTACACGGGCGATATAGTCACAATAACCGGAAACCTTACTTATAGGACACCCATTACCGTGAAGATTGAAATAAAAGAAGAGCCTTTGCTCGACGTAATATTGGAAATGCTGTCTGATATCGTAACGCCCGGAGATACTGCAAAGTTCCTGGTAACTGTCAAGAACATGGGAAAAACCGCAACTGTCGATGACATAACAATGAATTACATAATAAAGAATCTTCAGGACGGCACAATACTTACAACAGATAAAGAAACGATTGCGGTAAACCAAACGCTCTCATACACAAAGGAAATAAAGATACCTAACAGCACGAAAGAAGCGCGTTATGTGATAGACGCAAATGCAACTTATGCAAACGGAGTAAAGCAAGCAAGCTCTGCGGTAACCTTTGATGTAAGCCTACAGCCGTGGCCGGTAATTCTTTTGCGCAGGGCATTCTCAAGCTGGATAACTTATGTCCTGCTCCTGATACTGATCCCGGGAATATACTTTGGAAGGAAGGCATACAACTCATACAAGGATAAGAAAGCCAGGGATGCGAGATATATTTTCCCGATGGACTATACCAAGCTGCCGCAGAAAGGAGACAAGACCATAAAAATCGGAAAGATTGCAGAAACAGACATCGACTCATACCTGGATATCAAGAACCTTACAATGCACTCGATAGCTGCAGGAGGAACGGGTTCAGGAAAGAGCGTAACCGCAATGGCTACTGCTGAAGAGCTTCTTAAGCGCGGCATACCCGTCATAGTATTTGACCCGACAGCACAGTGGTCCGGATTTATCAGGCCTTGCAAAGACCCGCACATGCTGGAGCTTTACGCAAAATACGGCCTCAAGCCTGAAGATGCAAAGGCATTCAAGACAAATATCATTGTAGTCAACAGCGCAAACAGCCTCACTGACGAAGAAATCGACATCCGCAGATACATGAAACCGGGAGAAATAACCGTGTTCATAATGAGCAAGCTGCGCTCATCAGAGCTTGACGCATTTGTCAGAAGGACAATCCAGAAGATGTTCAGCATACAGTGGCCTGAAGCAAATACACTAAAGGTGCTTGTTGTCTACGACGAAATGCACAGATTGCTGCCGAAGTACGGTGGTAAAGGCGGATATGTTGAACTGGAGAGAGGATGCAGAGAATTCCGTAAATGGGGCATCGGCTTATTCTTGATATCTCAGGTTCTCTCAGACTTCAAGGGCTCAATCAGGGCAAATATCGCAAACGAAATACAGCTGAGAACAAAATACAATGGAGACATCAACCGTGTCAAACAGAGATACGGAACAGACTATGCTCTCAGAGTTGTCAAGCTTACCGTAGGCGCAGGGCTGATACAGAACCCAGAATTTAACGAAGGAAAGCCGTGGTTCATACAATTCAGGCCGCTGCTCCACGACACCGGCAGGCTGACTGAAGAAGAGCTTGCAGCATACACAAAGATAAAGCAGAATCTTGCGGACCTGGAAGCAAAGATAGCTGCGATGAAGTCACGAGGCATTGACACATATGACATAGACCTTGAACTGAATATGGCGCGCGATAAAACAAAACAAGGAATGTTTAAGATGGCGGAAACCTACATGGAATCGGTCAAAGCAAGGATTGATTCCATGGGCGGAGGAGCATAAATAATGCAATGCGGTTTTAACCCAATGCATAAAATGATGGTTAAAAATCTTGAAAGCTTTTGCGAAATTGCGCTTTCAAGCTTTTTAGCCCTTGGATAGAAAGGCAAAAAAGTAATGGAGATGGCTAAAAATGGCGGAGAAAAAAAACAAAAAGAAAGGAAACGAGCTTGACGAGCTAAGCCTTGACGAGCTTATAGAAAGATGCAAGCAGATAAAAGAGCTTCTTGCGAGCCTTGAGAACCAGTACCGGGCTGCAGAGATTACCGAGCAAAGCTACAAGCAGACCAAAGAGGCAAACAGAAAAAAACTCGCTGAAGTAAGAACGCGCCTTGAAGAATGGGGTGTAAAAGATGACGACGCGCCCGCACCCTCACCGGCAGCCACACAGAACCCTGCTGCGAGCAATTCCGCCGCTCCAGCGCCTGCAATAGCATCGGCTCCCGTTACTGCAAAAACTGCTTCATCCCCGCCACTTTCCCAAAAAACTGCACCGGTTCCGCCGCCGGTACATGCGCCCATTGTTATGCCGCCGTCTGATGCCCCCGAACCAAGCGAACCTATTATGGAAACGCCCGCTACAGAAGTACCGCCAAGCCCGCCGGCATCATTTGCGCAAAAGCTGAAGCAGCAGTTCACACATGCGCCGTCAAGGCAATCCGATGACCCTGCATATGTTTCGCAAACGGTTCAGCTTGAGCTGCAGAAGTTCCAGGAAAAATTCAACGTGGAGCTTGAGCGCATCAAAGCGTCTATGGACGCCATGAAAGAAACGCGGGCATCAACAGATGAAAGAATACATATGCTGACTGAAGGAATTGCAGAACTTCGTTCCAACGTCTTCCAGAGAGAAGCGGGAATAAAAGAGCAGGAAATGAAGCTGACAAAGCTTAAGGAAATGGTTGACGAAATAGAGCCCCAAAAAATAAGCAAGGACTTTTCAAAAAGAGACAAGACAGCCAACGACATGGAATTGCGCATTGAAAAGCTGGAAGTAAAAACAGGCGATCTTTCAAAAACAATCAACGAAATAAACGCGCTCCTGAAAAGCATCGGAGGCCTTGAAAACGCAGCCGACATAAACCATGAAGCTGCAAAGAAGCTTGAAAAGATAGAAGAAATAAACAAGTCCGCAGAAAGGCTGTCGCTAAAAATCGAGAAAATATACCTGGACATGAACAAACGGCTTGAAAGATTCAATATTTATGAAGCGCGCCAGGACAACATAAGCGAAATCGTCAACGACATGATAAGGAATTTCGACGCGCTTTCCCTGAAATTTGAATCATATGCAGAGAAAAAGGAAATGACGACTCTGAAGGAAGATATTGCAGATGTCCTGAAAAAAATGGATGAATTGAAAAAGACGCTGAAAAAAGCAGTTCCTTTTGCAGAGGCGCAGGTTCCTGAAGAGCTTTCGGCGCTAGAGACCGAAAAGGAAGACATCGAATCGCTTCTCTCATCAATTGAATACGGGCATGAAAGAAAACAGATAAAAGACGATGAATACGCCTCTATGAAGGAAAAAAACGAGGCGCGCCTGAAAGAGATAAAGCAGAAAATCGCAGACATTATGAAAAAGCTCGCATCCGCGCCTGAAGAAAAGGAAAATGCAGGTGCGGCAAATGCAAAAAATCAAGGCCCGTCGCTGGTCAATGCAATGGTTGACGACATGAATGCAATAAAGACGGCGGCAAAAAAGAACGCTGAGGACGCCAAAAAGAAAGAAGAAGCGGCAAAAAAAGAGATGGAGAACGCTCCGGAAACCGAAAGCGAAGAAGATACAGAAGAAACCGGCGATGAAGAAAACGAAGAGGCTGAAGGCGAAGAAGAATCCGAAACTGAAAACGAAGAAAATAAGGGCGAAGAAAAACACAAATCTGAAAATGGCGAAGAAACGGAAGAAGGCGCCGAAAAAGATATGGCTGAAAAACAGGAAGATTCCGAAGCAGAAGAAATCAAGAAAATTGCAAAGACTGCTTCGACTCCGGCAGCAATTAATCAAAACGACGCTGCTGAAGAAAAAGAAGCTGCGCCTAAAGAAACAGAACCCCTGGCCGTTGAAGTAAAAACACAGGGAAACAAGCAAAAAAAGAAAGCAATCCAAAATAAAGCAAATGAAAATAAAAAACACGCCGTAAAACATGCGAAATCCGGATCCGACGATAAAGCAAAACAACACCCGACAATAGATTCCGAACGCGCAACGAGGCTGTTTTTGCGCGCCAATGAAATAGAGAAACCTGCGAAAAAAATAAGGCCGAAACGCGCGGCAAAAAATGGAAAAAAGAAAGCAGTCAAACACCAAAAAGCGGCTGCAAAAACAAGCGCCAAAATAACTCACGCGCAAAAAAATATTGCAGGAACTGAAGGCACGAATCGGAAAGCTGCTGATTTTAAAAGCTATGAATCAAAAACACCGGCCAGCAATAAAATCGCTGAAGAAAAAATCCGGGCAAACGCCTCTATAGCCAACGCATCAAGCACAGAAGCCGTGAAGAAACCCAGAAAATCTCTTCGCGCGTCCCACGATTTATTCGTTCCTGCCAAAAATATCAAGAATATTGCCAGCATCGTTTCAAATGAACAAAATAAAGCCCAGCAGCCCGAAAAACCAGCCGCTGATTTGCAAAAAGAAGGCGCCGAGCCATCAAAGCAAAATAATGTGCAAGGAAAAGAAAACGCCGCTCAGAAGGCTTCGGCACCTGCAAAAAAATCAGAAGAGAAAAAAGAAGATAACCCGCTTCTTTTGGAGCTTGATGACTCCTTAAAACAGGGCTTAATCTCAAAGGAAACGTATGAAAACACAAAAAAACTGCTGATGATGGGTTAGATGAGCTAACAAGGAAATGAATTCAACAGGGATACAAGATGAAACAAAGAATAGTATTGTTTGCAATCATTGCAGCGATAGCTTTGCTTTCATCAGCCATTATGGTGAACGCGCCTACAGACCCCTACTGGCTGGATACCTCGTGGCATTTCAGGATAAATATCACAATAAATAATACGGATAATCCGAGAGACTTCTGGCCGATAGAACTGCCGATAAACTTCACACACCTGGTTTACCAAAACGGAAAAAACGGCACTTTCGACAGCGCATCCATACGGGTAGTTGAAACGAATTCAAGCGGCGGCATACTGCGTAATATGACATACCAGTTTGAAAATGATTCCGGATTCGATGCAGCATCAAATGCAGCAGGAACGCTCATATTCGTACTGAACGGCACAACTGCAGCAAATGAAACAAGGCGCTTCCAAACATATTTTGACATTCTGGAAAACGGAGCAAAGTCCCCGGTATCATTCACTACAGACCTCAACTATTCCTGGGATGGGGAAGAGGCAGAAGTAAACAACAGCATCAAATTCAGATGGAGGATAGATACCCTCATGGATGAAAATCTTTCAGGAATATATGACGTTCATGCATGGGATGGCGGCGCAGATAATGTAATCACGAACTCAACCGGAATGCCAATAGAATATGTGCAGTATTCTAACGGCACCGATAATTTTTCTTTTGATTTCAGAAACAACGCGACATTCATAGCCGGGCCTTTGCGATTGGTTATTGAGCAAACAGGAAACGAAACGTTTTGGAACAATCCTAATGCAAAAACCGGATTCGGACTCATGAAAAAAAGGTATGTATTTTACGATGATGTAAAGTGGATGAAAATAGAGCAGAATTTTACAAATACCGGCGCCTCTAAAATAACCAGAAACTCTACGAATGGCGGAGCGCTATCAATAAACAATCTCAACTACAATAACTTGAACAATGTTGTCGGAGACGAAAGCAATCCGTTGTCCAGATACAGCGCTTCCGCAGGCGGCAGCGGCGTGGGAATAATAAATCTAAACTATACGGGTAATTCCACGTATTATGCAAGCGGCGATTACGGGATTGATCGCATAGGTATAACATTGAATACGACAAATATTTCAACAGGTTCATCAATAACAGAAACAGCGGTTCTGCAATTCGACGACATATCGTACTCTGACCCGCTAAACTTGCTGCCCTTGAGAAATCAGTTCTTTTATCCGCCAATAATAACTGTGAGCGATGCGCAGTACATACCGACAAAGATTGTCTCAATGACAAACTATACTACATACAACAGAAACGAAAGCGTCTTTATTTATGGAAACGTAAACTCAGATCCATACAACATTATCTCATCAATGAACGCGACAATAGATATGGGAACTGCGGAAACTTCAGACGATATAATTCTTGAACTTACCAATATTGGAAGTGGATTATATTCAAACAAATTAAACTTGTCCAACAATAGCACGCTTGGCGTGTGGAATATAACAATAAAGGCATACGATTCTAAGAACGTCCTCCTGAACCAGAGCTACAGACTGTTCAATATGACAAACACCTATAATGTAACCCTGAACATAACTAACCCTGACGGATTTGTAAGCAGAACTGTAAACGCAACAATAACGGTTATGAATTACAGGCGCGACACATATATCGGCGGAGCCTTGCTTAACTGCAGCTACGGCGCAGAAGACCTGACAAACATAACGGATTACAACAACGGCACATATGTTCTTAATTTCACTGCACCAGCAACAACCGGAACCTATACTCTAAACTGCAGCGCATCAAAATTCAACAACACGGGAATAGACTCACAGCCGTTTTACACAGAAACAAGCGAAACAGAGATGTCCCTCAATATGTCGCCTGAAAACTACACCACAAACAACATTTCGCAGTCTTTCGGAAACGATTTCATAATGTCTGCAAATGCAACCGATATGGGGGGTGCAAATGCAAAGGTAGTGAATATCTCGCTGTCCCTTCCGCAAAACATAAGTGCAAATGCCACAAACCAAAGCTGCGGAACGGTAATAATGGCATCATCGTGCTTTAAAGAATTTAACATCACCATCGCAAACGGAACTGCGCCCGGAAACTACACCATAAATGCAAGCGTTATGTGGGAGAATCCCGATTATTCAAAGAATACTACAAACTCATCATTCACAATATATGTTTTGTCAAATCCGCAAATCAATGCAACACCGGAAAATATTTCGGGAACCGTTCCTGACGGAGGATCCGCGTTAATCGGAAACTTCAAAGTGCTCTCGATAGGAAACTACAACATCACAAATGTAACCTTCAATGTTTCCGGCCTGCCGGACTTCACAGCATCATTTAATCCTGCGAATATCACAACGCTTGCTGCAGGAGCTTCAAAAAACATTTCAGTCAACATAAGCGTTCCCTCAGACTATTCTCCGGGAAATTATTCCGGAACAATAAATATAAGCGCAGAAAATGGCGGATGGATTGTCGTTGGCATAAATGTAACCATTCCTGAAGCCACAACATTGTCAATTTCAAGGGCCCCGCAAAATTACACTGCAAGAAACATTTCGCTCTCAGCCGGCGAATGGTTCAATATAACCGTCAATATAACCAATACGGGAATAACTAACGCAAAAGACGCAAACATCACACTTTCAATGCCAAATAATATGAGCGCGAATTCCACTTTTGAATCATGCGGAAAAATCGACAACGGAGCGTCATGCATCAAGGCATTCAACATAAGCATAAGCGATAAAACGCCGCCCGGAAACTACACGTTCAACATAACGTCCACCTGGAGAAATCCCGACTCCACAATAAATTCAACAATGAGCAATTTCACAGTAAATGTATCCTCAAACCAGATATTAAACGCTTCGACAGATGCGATTTCAGTGCTTCTTTCGGACAATTCATCAGCAATTGCCGGAAACTTTACAGCATACTCCATAGGAAATGATCTCCTCACGAACATAACATTCAATGTAACCGGGCTTTCAAACATGACGATAAGGTTCGTGCCTTCAAACATATCGTCGCTTGCGATGAATGCGTCACAGTCAATTGAAGTAAACGTCTCTGTTCCTTTCGCTTACTCCCCCGGAAATTACTCGGGAACTATAAATGTGAGTTCCCGAACTGGCGGATGGAAAACAATCCCGCTCAATGTCAACGTATCAATGAGGCGTGAGTGGAGCCGCTCGCCAGAAAGTTGCGCCAGGGCAGAGACCCCCGATACAGGAACCGTATGCTTTGTGACTATCTCAAATACTGGAAATACACCTTTAAACTTTACAATCAGCCCTTATGCCGTTAACTATACTTCCGTAAATCAGACAAGCATTACAATACCAAAGAACTCCAATAGCCTCATTACATTCCTTTACAATGTTTCAAATACGACAAAAGACTTCTATTATGCAGAATACCGCATAAACGCGACAGATTCCGATACTTCTCCGGCTTATCAAAAGTTCAATATAACTCTCGTGCCTTATGTCATGCCGCTATTTTCGCTAAACATCACACCCAATGACACATACCAAAAAAGAAATATAGGTATCTATGCGAACATTACTGACCGCTCGACAACAGGGATAAACTGGACGGCCCTTAACATAACCCTTCCAAACGGAACTGTTGAAACGTATAATATGAGCCTGCTTAAAATAACAGGTTCATCAAGCTTATGGTATTTCAACTATTCGGGAAATATGTCAGCATTCATAGGCTACTCCACAAATATATCGAACTATACTGGAAGCACATTGCAGCGCGGCATATACAATATAACCATAGCATCGCAAGACAATACTGGTGTTGTGGGCGAAGCCACTGAAAGCTTCAAGATATATGCAAAATTGCTTATCGGCCTGTTCCCGGATGCGACAAAATATTATCAGGGGCAAATAGGCTCCATTTATTATACATTGACTGAAGCAGATGGAATCGGCCTTGAAAATGCAAATATAACAATAAAAATAACCGATCCCCAGGGAAATTTGACCGATAGCTTTGCAGTTTCAACAGACTCGAACGGACAGATTCTGCCTCTCAGCCAAACGCAATTCCAGCTCACAAGCGGATCAAGAGTCGGGACATACAACATTACTGCGAACCTGAGTTATTATGATGCTCCGGCCAAAAAAACGCTGACATCGATTAACAACGCATCTTTTGACGTCAATGCCGGAAGCACTGGAGGCGGAGGGGGTTTAAAATCAAATGTGCGCACCGCTGTAGTGTGGTATCCGGACAACGTAATGAACTTTGAGATGTGGTTCACATATGCAGGAAATGTGACAACACCGGATAATATGAGCCTAAAAGTTTATGATCCTGCAAATAATCTTTATCTTAGCATTACATTAAATGATGTAAACCAAACATCTCCGGGAATATACCGCTATCAGTACGCAATGCCTGTAAACACTGCTTCCGGATACTACCGTGCAGAACTTAGGGCGTCAAAAGAAGGTTTTGAAGATCCGGATATAGAGCCATTCAGGGTTGCGAAGGGAGGGCCGTATGACGTCAAACTAACCGTACTCCCTCCACTTGAAGTGCCGCGCCAGGACTACCTCAATTTTGAAATACTGTTAGAAAATATGGGAGAAGTTACGCAGGATGTATATGTCGATTACTGGACATCTTACGATAACGAAACATATTATTATAGCGGAGAAGCGGTTCTGACGCCGGTTGGCGTGAATAAGACGATTGTAAGAACTGCATACATATTTTCTAACCAGCCGCTTGGAATGAACACATTAAATGTAAAAGTAACTTATGATAATGTGCAAGCACCAATCCTATTAAATGCGGCGTTTGAAGTAATTGATGAAGACGTAAACATTCCTCCCCCCCCTCAAGAAAATAATACGCAGCCGCCAGTGAGTGGGGGTGGGGGCGGTGATAAGATAATAGAGCGAATCGTCTATCTGCCTCCAAAAGAACCGCTGAAACCAAAAACAGAGAAATTCACTACCGGATCAGCTATTGAAATCGAAAGCTATGAAAAAGACATCAATATCGTGCGGGGATGGACTGCTCTTAAGAGCGTTACTGTAAAAAATTCAGGAGGAGCGCCGCTCACAAACGTCACATTGTCCCTGGCAGGAATTCCATCATCATGGTTTAAGATAACACCGGATGTTTATGACAGCCTGCCGCAGGGAAACAACACAGTATTTCTGATAGAGTTTAAAATACCGAATAATGTTGATCCTGGAACCTACGGACTCACATATACTGCGAGCTCACCGGAAAGGTTAACTGAAAAAGTGGGCCGATTGATAATATTCACCTCAATTGAAGACCTGATTAAACAGGAGCTTATGACCCTTAAAATCGACATAGAAAAACTTGAGGAAGATACAGATTATTCGGAACGGCTGGGAAAAGACGTCTCAGAGGTCAGAAATATAATAAGCTCTGCGCGCGCCCAGATAAAGCTTGCAGAAGACAATGTAAATAAGAAGTCATTTGATGATGCTCTTCTCAATACTCAAACAGCATCGGGCCTGATCAAGCGCGGAAAGCGATTGCTTGAATCCCTTGGAGCAGAAGTTTCCGAAGGTTCGCAAAAACCAACACAAAGCGCGTGGCTATTCGGCCTTGAGGCACTTCTCATAATAGTCATAATAGCTGCAATAGCTCTTTGGATGGTCAGGTCGCGCGGAAAGTTCAAATGGAACACCATAAAGGCATATCTCAAGAGATCCGAAAAGAAGGAAGACAATGAAGAAAGGAAGAAAGAACTTGCAAGTGAGAAAGAAAAGATAATGAGAATGACCAAACTCCTTGAAAATGAGCTTAAAGAAGGGATAATAACCCAGAATGCGTACAATGAACTCAGGAAGCGCAATGATGACAAGATGGCAAAATTAGAGCGCGAATTGAAAAATAGTTAGAAATATATGCCGTGACTGGTTAAGCCAGCCATTCGCTTTAATGCCCAATAATCCGCTTTTTTTCAAACACTATTGCTATGAACACCAACCCCATAAACGCAGTCATCACGAGAACGCTTGCAGTATAGCTGACGATATCATTTATTATGTGGTAACTTCCACCTTCCCTGGTTGTACAGCTTGTCTCGCCGCCCTGCATCAAAATTGAGTATTTGTGCGTAGCTATTCCTCCGAAATTTTCGCAGATTTCCGCATGTATTGATTCATGGAAATAGGTCTGAATCGAATTTATGAAAAGGAACATTGTAATGAGTATGAGTATGTCAAAAAAATAGTGCTTCATAAGATGAAATATCTTTTCAAAGCTTAAAAATCATAAAAAATGCCTTAATAAAGAAAATACTATTTTCGCTTTATGCTCACCACGGTTTTTCCATCCTGAACCCCCTCATTCCTGACAATGAGCGTATATATCCCGGGAGACAGCTTATAATCTCCGGTAAGGTTTATGCCTTTGTCCGAATAATCAAGACCCACAGTAACCCGGTTCTTTTTGATGATGGGAAACGCGAATGTCGGATTTATGTATGTCTCAAAAGCTCCGGACAATACTTCAGGAATCTTATCAGCGATTGTCTCGACAGTGCCTTTTGTTAAAACAAAGTATGCATTGTTGCCGTCAATGCTCTCTCCAAGAGTCATTGAACTTGAATCAGAAGTCACATTATAAAACGCGCTTCCCTGGTTTACCAGAGCGACTACAGTAGAATTTTCCAAATTTGATGCTGCATATCTGCCTGATGTGCTGACAACGGGCGATAACGAACTTGATTCGACAGTTACCGTAAGCCAGTGAGCTGACGCGGCATACGAAACATATGCTGCCGAAACAAACGCCGCCATCAGAACAACCGATAGAATAGCGTATGCTTGGCGCGTTTTATGTACTCGGCGCGTTTTGTCTCTGGCCATATGCATCATTTACATATTATTTATGCCTGCTTATATACCTAATGGCGCCACCCATTGTTTTTGCCGCTATGAGCAACCGCAACCCCGCAAAATATATAAATCTATGAAAATATCTATTAGTGTATTGTTATGGAAATAAAACCGACGCGCTCCGAACTGATGAAACTTAAGAAGAAAATAAAGCTTGCAAAAAGCGGGCATAATCTTCTTAAGAAAAAACGCGACGGCCTGATAATCGAGTTCTTCGAGGTGCTGAAACAGGCAAAAACCGTTCGAAAAGAGCTTACGGATGCATATAAAAAAGCCCACTACAATGCCGATGTTGCATCATCTGTCGAAGGCGTGTTTCCGCTCAAAACAGCGGCTATGACAGTCAGCCCTTATGCCCAAATAGAGCTTTCAAGCAAAAATATCATGGGTGTTGTTGTGCCGAAAATCAAGACAGACAAAGGCGCTGGAAAGCCGCATATTTACAGCTACATACGCGGCTCGATAGCAATTGACGAGGCGATATCTGCATATAAACAGGTACTTGACAAAGCTGTTAGTGCTGCCGAAGTCGAAACCGCCATGCTTAAGCTATTGCAGGAAATAGAAAAAACAAAGCGCAGGGTAAACGCGCTTGAATTCTCGCTAATACCCAAGATGCAGAAAGAGGCTTCTTTTGTCACGCTGCGCCTTGAGGAAATGGAAAGAGAGAATACATTTAGGCTGAAAAGGATAAAGAGCAGAATTAAGTCAGCCTGAATGAATGAAGACTGTGCTAAAATCATCTGAAACCATATCCCGCATAATGCTTATTAACTATCCCGCGCAATAGATAATATGGTCGTTTCCAGCAATCCCATAACAAAAATACTTCTCGAAGTGCCCGCGCATGCAGATATCCACAATATCGCGATAAATCACGGCGCTATTGCAAACGTTTTTGATTCAACAGGCGCGATTTCACGCAAGCCCTTCGAGATTGCAGAACACGCGTATCCGACAGATGTGTGGTTCGAGCTCAATATAACAAACAGCCGCTTCAAAGAAGGCCTTGAAGAAATGAATAAATTATCCCATATGGGCTTCTCAAACTTCAAAATATTGCTTTCCGGCCTGAAAGAGCCCTCTGACCTATACCGCGTGCGCCTTCTTGCCGCTGAAAGCGGAATTAATTTCGGGGTCGAAATTCCTTTCGGAGTCGTTGTAGACTATCCCGCAATCGCGCTTTCATACGAGACAATTTCAAAGGCAGGCGCCTCATTTGCAGTAATGGATGTTGACGCACTGTCAAAAAGAATCATGTTCTCTGAAAAAACTCCCGAAGAGCTTCCGGAACCGGTAACAAAAATACTAAGAAACTCAATATCGCATTTCAAGGAAATAAAAATGCGGGTTTCTGCACGCGGAAGCATGCTTGAAAATGTGGATGTTCTGAAGGAGCTTACCGGGCAGGGAATTGATTCGATTGTAACGCATCCCGAAAAAAACGAGAAACTGAAAATAAAATTGCTATATGCTGAGAAAAACCATGAGATTAACTTTCTAAAGGCTAAAATGCGCATGCATCTGAAATCACGAACGTCATGAAAATCGTTGTGCGTACCCCGCACTATCGCGAAAAGCGAAGCTTTTCGGGACCTCGAAAATGCCTTGCATTTTCAAGGAAGTGCGGGGCTTGTCCGCGATTTTCAAGCCTTCGAAGT
>Ga0172368_10001060_pt1 | contig 38334 bp, 26 predicted proteins | sample Lak11m_FD_114540 | JGI IMG/M metagenome (GOLD analysis project Ga0172368, IMG submission 114540) | Freshwater microbial communities from Kabuno Bay, South-Kivu, Congo - kab_022012_11m | ecosystem: Environmental > Aquatic > Freshwater > Lake | place: Democratic Republic of the Congo: South-Kivu... | reverse complement strand
CGCTCGCGGCGGCGCTCTTCACCATCGGCTCCATCGGGGTCGTGGTGCGCCGCAACGCGCTCACGGTCCTCATGAGCATCGAGCTGATGCTCAACGCCGCGAATTTCACGTTCCTCGCGTTCGCGCGCTTTCCGCTCTCGGCGTCCGGGGGCGTGGCGCGCGCCATGGGCGGGCACGTCGCGGCCTTCTTCGTCATCGCGGTGGCGGCGGCCGAGGCGGCGGTGGGCCTGGCGATTCTGCTCGCGGTGTTCCGGCGCCGCGTCACGACGCAGGTGGACGAGCTGACCCTGCTGGCGGACGCGCCGCCGGCGCCCTACGACGACGAGCCCGCGGCGGGAACGCACTAGGAACACCGGGGAACGCGCATGGACAGCCTCAAGCAGATCTTCGTGCTCGACCCCGCGCAGCTCCGCGGACTGCTGCCGATCATCCCGGCGCTGCCGCTGCTCGGGGCGCTCCTGAACGGGCTTCTCGGCCGCTGGTATGGCAACGAGCGCTCGGGTCTCGTCGCGTGTGCCACGGTGGCCGGGTCCTTCTTCGCGTCGGTGCTCGTGTTCCTGGCGCTCGCCTCGGGGCAGCTCGAGCTGCACCAGACCGTCTACACCTGGTTTTCCGCGGGAATCCTGAACGTCCAGCTCGGCCTCACGGCGGATCGCCTCAGCGGCGTGCTGCTGCTCGTCGTGACGGGCGTCGGGTTCCTCATCCACCTCTACTCCACGTCGTACATGGAGCACGACGCCGCGGCATGGCGCTACTTCTCGTATCTGAACCTCTTCGTCGCCGCGATGCTGCTGCTCATCCTGGGCGACAACCTCGTCACTCTATTCGTAGGATGGGAAGGCGTCGGTCTGTGCAGCTACCTGCTCATCGGGTTCTGGTACCAGGACGAGGCGAAGGCGAGCGCGGGCAAGAAGGCCTTCGTCGTCAACCGGATCGGCGACTTCGGGTTCCTCATCGGGATCTTCACGCTCTTCGCGGTGTTCGGCACGACGAACATCGACGAGCTGCGCAAGCAGTCGGGGGCGCTCGCGGCCCCGACGAACATCGCGGCGCCGGGCGCGCCGAGCTCGGGCCTGGACGTTTCGGTGCGCGGCGGGGTGTTCGCCGCGCGCACGGTGCGCGCTGCCGACGGGACGCCCGTGACGTATCCGGCCAGCACCTACCGCTGGGCCATCGCGCTCGCGATGCTGTGCCTGTTCATCGGCGCCACGGGCAAGAGCGCGCAGATTCCGCTCTACGTCTGGCTCCCCGACGCCATGGCCGGCCCGACGCCCGTCTCGGCGCTCATCCACGCGGCCACGATGGTGACCGCCGGCGTCTACATGGTCGCGCGCATGTCGTTCCTGTACGTGCTGGTGCCGCAGATTCTGGCGATCGTCGCCGTCGTGGGAGCGCTCACGGCGCTGTGGGCGGCGCTGGTCGCGTTCGCGCAGAACGACGTCAAGAAGGTGCTGGCGTATTCGACGGTGTCGCAGCTCGGCTTCATGTTCATGGGCGTCGGCAGCGCGGCGTTCTCGGCCGGCACGTTCCACCTGTTCACGCACGCGTTCTTCAAGGCGTGCCTGTTCCTGGGCGCCGGCGCGGTCATCCACGGGCTGAGGGACGAGCAGGACATCCGCCGCATGGGAGGGCTTCGTCACTTCCTGCCGCACACGCGCTGGACGTTCCTCATCGCGACCGTCGCCATCGCGGGCGTGCTGCCGTTCTCGGGCTTCTTCTCCAAGGACGAGATTCTGCACGCGGCGTTCGTCTCGCCCGCCCTGCACGCGGTCGCGCCGTGGCTCGGGCCGGCGGTCTACGTGGTCGGCACGGCGACGGCGCTGTGTACCGCGTTCTACATGTTCCGGCTCTACTTCCTGGTCTTCGAGGGCGACTACCGCGGCAACGTGCGCCCGCACGAGGCGCCCTGGCCCATGACGAGCGTGCTGTGGATCCTCGCGGGCCTCTCGATTGCCGCCGCGTTCATCGGCACGCCGTGGTGGAACTGGTTCGAGCACTTCACGGAGCCCGCGGTCGCGAAGTTCCCCGGCGCCGAGGCGCACGAGGGCGTGGCTCTGTGGCCGTTCGGGGTTGCCATCGCGATCGCGGTCGGCGGGTTCCTGTGGGCCCGGAGCATCTACGCGCGCGGCGTGCCGGAGGGCGGGGCGCCGTTCGCGCGGCGCTTCCCGGTGCTGGCCCGCGCCAGCGAGAACAAGTTCTACGTCGACGAGTTCTACGGATTGACCATCGTGCGGCCGCTGTGGGCGGGGGCGAAGGCGCTGCACGCGTGGGCGGATGCGCTGCTGGTCGACCGCATCCTGGTGGGCGGGTGGGGCTGGCTCGCGAAGCGGCTGGGCGGGTTCCTGAGCCTGGGCCAGGACGGGGACATGTCGCGCTACGCCGCCGTGACCGCGCTGGCCGCGGTGGCGCTGCTGCTGTGGGCGGGGATGTGACCGGGGCCCCCTCCCCGGCCCTCCCCCGCAAAAAGCGCGGGGGAGGGGGAATGCGCCGGAGGCGCTTCCAGCGCACTCTCCCTCCCCCGGGCTCTATCGGGGGAGGGTCGGGGAGGGGGTCGGAGTTGAGAGCATGGATCTGATCCGAAACCACCTGCTTTCGCTGCTGATTCTGCTGCCGCTGGCCGGCGCGCTGGTGGCGCTGGTGCTGCCGCGCGACGAGCACGGGCAGCTCCGCGCCGCCGGGCTCTTCACGCTGCTGGCGGACTTCGTGCTCTCGCTGCTGCTGTTCCGCTGGTACGACGCGGACAAGGGCGGCATCCAGCTCGAGGAGCGCGTCGCCTGGCTTCCGTCGGTCGGCATCAGCTACCACGTCGGCGTCGACGGCATCGCGGCGCTGCTGGTCGTGCTCACGACGTTCCTCGCGCCCATCGTGCTGGCGTCCACGTTCGGCTCGATCCGCACGCGCGTGAAGGAACTGGTCGTCTCGCTGCTCGTGCTGCAGACCGCCATGGTCGGCACGTTCGCGGCGCTGGACATGATCGTCTTCTTCGTCTTCTGGGAGCTGATGCTCGTGCCGATGTACCTGCTCATCGGCATCTGGGGCAGCGAGCGGCGCGTCTACGCGGCGCTGAAGTTCTTCCTCTACACCGCGGTCGGCTCGATGCTCATGTTCGCGGGCATTCTTTACCTCTATTGGCAGACGAAGAACCTGCCGGGCGGCTCGCCGACCTTCGAGTACGCGGACATGCTGAAGCTGCAGCTCACGCGCACGCAGCAGGCGTGGCTGTTCGGGGCGTTCGCGCTGGCGTTCTGCATCAAGGTGCCGCTGTTCCCGCTGCACACGTGGCTGCCGGACGCGCACGTGCAGGCGCCCGCGGCGGGCTCGGTGGTGCTGGCGGGCGTGCTGCTGAAGATGGGCACCTTCGGCCTCGTGCGATACGCGATGCCGCTCTTCCCCGGCGCCGCGTCCGCGTACGCGCCGCTGCTCGGATGGCTCGCGGTGGCGGGCATCGTGTACGGCTCGCTCATGTGCATGGCGCAGACCGACATGAAGAAGCTCATCGCGTACTCGTCGGTGGCGCACCTCGGGTTCGTGGTGCTGGGACTCGCGGCTCGCACGAACGAGGCCGCGAGCGGCGCCGTGCTGCAGATGGTGAATCACGGCATCTCCACGGGCGGGCTCTTCCTCCTGGTCGGGTACATGTACGACCGGCGTCACACGCGCGACATCGCCGCGTACGGCGGGCAGGCGCGCGTCACCCCGGTCATGGCCGCGATTTTCCTCGTGGTGACGCTGTCGTCGATAGGGCTTCCCGGGACCAACGGATTCGTGGGCGAATTCCTCATCCTGACCGGGACGTTCACTTCCGCGGTGTCGGCGACGCCGCGGCTGTGGACGGTGCTGGCCTCGACGGGCGTGGTGCTGGGCGCGGTGTACATGCTGACGCTGTACCAGAAGGCGTGGCTCGGGCCGGTGCGCAACCCCGAGGTGCAAGCCACCAAGGATCTGAACGGGCGCGAGCTGGCGACGCTGGTGCCGCTGCTCGCGGCGATCGTGCTGCTGGGCGTGTACCCGCAGCCCTTCCTGGACTTCGTGCGCAAGCCCGTGTCCGAGTTCGTGCTGCGCACGGCCCCGGCGACGACGGGCGTGCCGCGGCCGATCATGCCCGAGCGTTTCCTGCAGCTTCGAAAGCCGGGCCTTCCGCCGCTGCCGGGGCGCGATCTGTCGCGTCCGGTGCCGGAGCGGCCCATGCCGCTGCCCGGGCGCCCGATGCCGGTTCCGGAGAAGCCCGCGCCGCAGCGCAGCGCACCTGAGCCCGGAACGCCCTGACCCATTCGACGGCCGCCGCATGCGGCCCGGTGGTTCGCGATGCAGACCTTCAACTGGCAGGACTTCGCGGCGCTCGCCCCGGCGGTCATCCTCGTCGCGGGCGGGTGCGTGCTGCTGCTGTCCGAGGTGTTCCTGACCGGGCGCGAGCGCGGCTACCAGGCGTGGCTGAGCGCGGCCGTGGCAGGCATCGCGGGAGCCGTGGCGCTGGGTTCGATGGACGCACCGGCGGCGGATCTCTTCGGAGGCCTCGCGCGCCGCGACGCGTTCGGCTCGTTCGCGATCGCGGTCGCGTGCTTCACGCTGCTTCTGGCGTCGCTCTCGGCGCACGGGCACCTGAAGGAGATGGGTTCGGAGCGCGGCGAGTTCCACGCGCTGGCGCAGTTCGCGACCGCGGGAATGGCGTTCCTCGTGACGGCGAACGACCTCGTCACGCTGTTCGTCGCGCTGGAGGTGATGTCGCTGGCGACCTACGGCCTCGCGGCCTGGCTGCGCACGAGCGGGCGGCCCAGCGAGGCGGCCCTGAAGTACTTCGTGCTCGGGTCGTTCGCGTCGGCCATCTTCGTCTACGGGGCGGCGCTGGCGTGGGGAGCGGCGGGCTCGACGCGTCTGACCGACATCGCGGCCGTGGCCGCGTCGCCCGGCGGAGGCCCCGCAGGGCTGCTGCTGTGGGCGTCGCTGGCACTGATGGCGACGGGGTTCTTCTTCAAGGTCGCGGCGGTGCCGTTCCACATGTGGGCGCCGGACGTGTACGAAGGTTCGCCGACGCCGGTGACGGGATTCATGGCGGCGGGCGTGAAGACGGCGGCCTTCGCGGTGCTGGTGCGCGTGCTCGTGGCGGGCTTCGGGCCGGCGGCGATGCCGGGCGAGTCGGGGGCTCCGGGCTGGCTCGCGGCGGTGAGCGCGGTCGCGATGCTGACGATGATCGCGGGCAACCTGCTCGCGGTGCCGCAGCGGTCGGTGAAGCGGATGCTGGCGTATTCGAGCATCGCGCACGCGGGATACCTGCTCACGGCGGTGGCGGCCGCGGCGGACGCGGGCGCGCGGGCCGGGGCGAATCAGGCGCTGCTCTTCTACCTGGCGATGTACGCGGCGTCGGCGCTGGGCGCGTTCGCGGTCGTGGCGGCGCTGGAGCGGCGCGGCGGCCCGGATTCCGACGCAGACTCGCGCTACGACGGCCTGGCGCAGCGGCATCCGGTGCTGGCGCTCGCGATGGCGGTGTTCCTCCTTTCGCTCGCAGGCGTGCCTCCCATGGCGGGCTTCGCCGGCAAGCTCTTCCTGTTCCGCGCGGCGATGCAGGCGAATCTCGTCGGACTCGTCGTCGTGGGCGTGCTGACGTCGGTGGTCGGCCTCTACTACTACCTCAGAATCATCGTGCGCATGTACATGCGGCCGGCGCCGGAGGGGGCGCAGGTCGCGACGCGCACCGCCGCGACCGGGGCGGGTCTCGCGATTGCCGCGGCCGCGACGATCGTGTTCGGCATCGGGCCGTGGCCGCTCACGGAGCTGGCGAGAGTGGCGGCGACGGTGGGGCGGTAGGGGGCGGGTTTTCGGGCGTCACGCGAGGAGAATCGTCGCGGTTCCCGCGCGGGAAGAGGCTGTGCATTCGCGACGGCGAACGATCACGGGCCGGCCGCATCACGAAGACAGCCGGTATCGACGAACCGGTTCGCGTCATCGATCCGCTGGACGTTCCCATAAGCCCCTGTCTTCCGCGCCTTCGGGCGCTCCGTGTCGGTCGCGCTCGCCCCCCGGCTTCCGGAGGCGATCTGCTAGTGTTGGCGCCCCCAACGCACTCACGGGCGGCGATCGCTTCCGGTCGGGGCCCGCGGGGAGGCGGACGATGCTGGACTTGGCACTGCGCAAGGAGTTCCGTGGCAAGCTGCTGAAGGGCACGTCGATCGAGCTGTCGAACACGAGCAGGACGGGCGCGACCCAGCTCCCGGCTTCCGATTTCCTGAGCATCACGTACCCGACCCGCGACGTCTTGGTGGCCGTCGAGGCGGTCGCCTCCGAGCAGGGGCGGCCCATCGTGCTCATCGGCGAGCGCGGACTCGGCAAGTCGCACCTGATGGCGGCGCTCTACCACGCGCTCGACGACCAAGCGGCGACGCAGACGTGGTTGAAAGCGTGGGCGGATCGCCTGAACTCGCCCCGCATGGCCGCTCTTCCCCTGCGCTCGGGGATGAAGGTCATCAGCGAGACGATGCACCGCCAGCGCTACAAGTTCCTCTGGGACGTGCTCTTCGCGAACCACCCCCATGGCACGTGGGCCCGCGGCAAGTGGGAGGGGATGAGCCCCAAGACGGACGTGCCTCCCGACAGCGTCGTGCTCGACCTGCTCAGGAGGCAGCCGGTCGCGCTCATCCTCGACGAATTCCAGACTTGGTACGATGGCCTGCGGCACACGCCGGCGGAGCCGCAGAAGGCGTGGGCGTTCAACTTCGTCCAGCTCCTCTCGGAGCTCGCAAAGGAGCACCCGGACCTCCTGCTGCTGGTCGTGTCCGTTCGGAACGGAGGCACCGACGCCTTCCAGCAGCTTCACCGCGTCGCCCCCGTGCTCATCGACTTCAAGGGGCCCGATGCCGGGCGCGACCGCCGGCGGCTGCTGCTGCACCGGCTTTTCGAAAACCGCCTCCAAGTGCAGGCCGCGGACATCGCCCGCACCATCGAGCCGCACGTCGCCGAGTACCTGCGCCTGGAGGACGTGCCCGCCTCGGAACACGCCCGCGTGCGGGCCGAGTTCGTCGAGTCCTGGCCCTTCGCGCCGCACCTCATGCAACTGCTCGAAGACCAGGTGCTCGTGGCCACGGACGCCCAGGAGACGCGCGACCTCATCCGCATCCTCGCCGACGTGTTCAAGGGCCACGGGGCCGAGGCGCCGATCCTGACCGCGGCGGACTTCCGCCTCGACGAGGACGGCACCGGCATCGCCGCCCTGCTGGACTCGGTGTCGAACCAGCACCACGCCACGCTCCGCGAGAAGGCGCAGCGAAACCTGAAGGCGGTCAAGGACGCTCTCGGCTCGGGTGCCGACGCCGCGCCGCTCTCCGAACTGGTCGGCGCGCTCTGGCTGCGTTCGCTCGCCGTCGGCAACTTCGCGGGCGCACGTCCCGGGCAGCTCCACGTCGACGTCACTCGTTCGGCTCCCGTGGACGACAACGCCTTCCAGGTGAACTTGGACAACGTCGTCGAGAACAGCTTCAACATCCACAAGATCGACGACCGGCTCGTCTTCCGGGAGGAGGAGAACCCGCAGGCGCGCCTCCTCGCCTTCGCGCGCAACGACAAGCTCTTCGCCGACCATTCGGATCACGCCCAGCTGGCGCTGGAGGTCCGGTACGTGCTGGGCGGGCCGGAGGACGTGGCGAAGGCGTTCCGGGTCATCGCTCTTCGCGACGCATGGCGCACCGGCCCGTGGGCCCAGCTCGACGAGTCCGAGCACCCGGACCGGTGGGATGACCGGGTGCCGCTCATCGTCCTCCCGGAGGAGCCCGACAGGCTGCACGAGCGACTCGGCACCTGGCTGCGCGAACACCTCTCCCGGCGCCGCAACACGGTGCGCCTGCTGCTCCCGCGCGGCGGCACGAACCCGTTGTATCAGGACCGCGAGCTCGTCGTGCTCGCGCGCGCCGTGCTCAAGGCGAAGGAGTGGAAGCTCCAGAGCCCCGAGTACGGCAAGCTGGAAAAGAAGTTCCAGGGGGAGCTGCAGGGCGCCCTCAAGAAGCGGTTCGACCGCTTCGCCGTGCTGGACACCTGGAACTTCGGCCAGCCCGAGAAGTGCACGTTCAACATCGAGAAGATCGACGCCGAGGGCAGCAGGATTCCCGACGCGATCGAGAAGCGCGTGCGCGAGGAAGTCTTCATCCCGGAGGATTTCGAGGCCCTCGTGCTGGCGGCGGCCGGGAACAACGACTCGGTCGCGAAGCTGCTGGGCGAGCTGCAGGAGCCTCGACCGAACGAGCAGCCGTGCATCGCCTGGCTGGGCGAGGCGGTGATGAAGGACAAGCTCCTGCGCGTCTGCGCGCGAGGGAAGATCGCCATCGACGTTTGCGGCTCCGAGCTGCTCCAGCAGCGCCCCGGCGAGGAGGAGGAAGTCGCGTTTCCGCGGATGTGCCGCTCGGGCCTCGGGACCGGCCGCCATCTGGAGGAGACGCGCCTGCACCTGCCGCAGGCCGCATCGCAGATCGGCGGTCCTCAGCCGGTCGAGCCACTTCCGGATGGAATCAGTCCCGGCGGCAGCACGCTGCCCCCGACGCCGCCCCCGACGCCACAGACTGCCGGCGGGTCCAGCGTGTTCAATCCGCCGCCGGCCCCAGCGGTCCGGACGCTACACGCCCCCGCGACGTCCCCCATGAATCTGCTCGGCAAGATGGAGAGCTGGGGCATCGGCCCCGCCACTCGAATCCAATCTGCCGCGCTGAAGATCGGCAGCCTCAGCGGGTCGCAGCTCACGAAGCTGATCAGGCAGCTCCCCGACGGGCTCACCTGCGAGCTGGGCGTGGACAAGGAGGACGCCTGATGCATGCGCGGCTGGCGCTGCCCCTGATGCAGGCGCTCCAGCGCGCCGATTCGCCCGCGTTCTGGGCCCGCCTGTTCGAGGAGGTGCTGAAAACGTGCCGGGAGCCGCTCGTTCCGGAGCGCGCCGGCGCGATGGCCTCGGACCGGGACGGCGAGGTCGCGGCACTCGACCTCTTTCTCGCGTCCGCTGCCTGGACGCAGTGGGAGACCTACGAGAAGGCCGCTCCGCGCACGGCGGAACGGCTGGCGGCATGGTGGGCGCGGCAGCCCCCGGGCCGGGCCGTCCTGATCCTCGACGGCCTCTCGCTCCGGGAACTGCCTTGGCTGACCGAGGGCGCGCGGTCGCGCGGCTATCGAGTCCATGCCGTCGAGGCGACGGGCGCGGAGCTTCCGGCCGACACGTCGTCGTTCGCGCGCGCCCTCGGCTTCCCGTCGCGCGCGGCCGTCGGGGCCAACGGCGTCGCGGCGACCGCGCACAAGCTTCCCGGCGCCACAACGGACACGACCGACCTGCCGTTCCAGGACTGCGTGCCGCTCGTCGTACCGCAGCCCGACTGGATGTTCTGGCACGCCTGGCCGGACGAGAAGCTGCACGCGCTGGAAAAGGCCGGGCACGGTCACGCGGCGCTCGCGGCCGACGCCGCCGCGAAGCTGAGGAGCGACCCGTTCTGGTCGCTCGTCGAGCGCCTTTCGACGGGGCGGCGACTCGTCATCACGTCGGACCACGGGTATGCGGCCAGCGGGCTGTTCCCGGACACTGTCGACGAGGCGCAAACCAAGCGACTGAAGAGCCTGTTCGGGGCCAAGCGCTTCGTGAAGGCCGCGGCGGACGAAGCCGCCTGGGCGCCGCCCGCGGACCTTGCCCTCGTCACGACGCACGGCGAGCACCGCTTCGTTCTGGGCCGCCGCAAGTGGAAGGTTTCCGGCGGCTTCCCGACGCTCACCCACGGCGGGCTGTCCATCCTTGAGGTGGCCGTGCCATGGGTCGAGCTGGGGCGGTGACGATGGCGGGATGCAGCTACAGCTTCGCCGGCTCGGTGGGGTCCGACAGCAGTGGCTACGGCCAGCTGGCGGCCGCCGCCAACGTTGGCCGGCTGGTTGCGGAGACGGTGGATCTGGACTTTTCCCGAACGAGCTTCTTCGATGCCAATCTCGCGGCACCTCTCGGTGTCGTCGTGCATCATCTCCTCCGCGCCGGTCCGGCAGCGATCTCCGGCTTGTCCGGCGCCGTGCGTGCGATTCTGGACAAGAACGGGTTCACCGCGAAAGTGCTAGGCGCGCCACGCCGCATCGACACCCACGGGACAACCATCCGCTACGAACGATTCGGACTCGCAGAGTACCCCGCTTTCGTCCAGTACTTCCGTCACACGGTGTCCTCGCATGGCGGTCTGGCAACGGTACCCTTGCCGAACATGCGCGAAATCGAGGCGGCCATCCTCGAGATCTTCCTCAACGCGGCCATCCACAGCGACAGCGAGCCCGGCATCTTCGTCTGCGGCCAGTTCTTTCCGCACAAGAACCGTCTCGACTTCACCATTGCGGACAGTGGCATCGGATTCGCAGGCAGTCTCGCCAAGCGCTACAACCAGATGTTCCCCGACGAGGAAGCAGTCCGACTCGTGATTGTTCAGGGCTACACGTCCAAGATCGCCATCACGGGCGGCACCGGGCTTCGCCAAGTTCACGAATACCTGGTTGCGACCGGCGGCCGGCTACAGATCGTGTCGGGGGAGAGCATGTGGCAGCTCAGCAGACGGCCGGGATGGACGCCAGCAAGGCTGGGGTCGCGCTTCCCCGGAACGATCGTCAATATCGAGTTCAACACCCTGACGCCACCGCGACCCCCCGCCCCGGTGGGGTCCTTCAGGGAGATGTTCTAAGGAGGAGCCATGCAGATCAGCGTTCTGGCAGTCACAGGGGAGCTGGCGATTGACCCGAAGGAGGGCCAGCAGGTCTTCGGCGCGATCAAGGCCGCTCTGGAGGCGGGGGAAAGCGTCGAGGTGCGCTTCCACGGGGTGAAAACGGTGATCTCGGCCTTCCTGAACGCGGCGATTGGCCAGCTTTTCGGCCACTTCTCGCCCGATGTCATTCGCGCCAAGGTCGACGTCACCGGCCTCGACGCAAGGGACATGGTGCTGCTGAAGGTCGTCGTGGATCGTGCCAAGCAGTTCTACGAGAGCGAGGACGTTCGTCGCGCGCTCGCGAGCCAGGAGGACGACACCGATGCCTAGGTTCGTCGATGCCGGTCTTCTCCAGCCGACGGCGGCCCAGAAGTTCCTCCTGGACGCGAACGTGTGGCTGGACCTCGTTCATTCGGACCCGCGGCGGGCTGCGCTCCCGCGGGCCGGGGCGTACGCAGGTCTTCTGCGACGGATTCATCGCGCCGGGGCCAGGGTTCTTGTGAACTTCGTCGTGCTCTCGGAGCTGGTGAACCGCATCGCACGCCTGGAGTTCGACGTGTTCCGCAAGCAGCGGCCCCTGGACTACAAGCGCGATTTCCGCGATCAGCCCGCCTTTGCGTCGGCACGAACGGCGATCGACACGGCGATCAGGGGCCAGGTCCTGCCGCAGTCCTCCGTCGCGCACGTTCCCGGCTTTGCTCTGGCGCCCGTCGTCGATGATTTCCTGAACCTTGACGTCGACGTGAACGACGCGGCGTTGGCGAAGTGCTGCGAGGCCGAGGGCGCTCTGCTCGTGACCCACGACGCCGACTTCGGACGCGTGGCCTCGGGCATTGAGGTCGCAACCGCCAACCCCAGGCTGCTCACGCAGCGCTGACCTGCGGACGGCCGCCCAGCCTCCGGAGCCCCGATGCCCCCCATCCCACGGACGAAGAAGGACCAACTCGCCGCGCTCGTCGCCAAGGCGGTACACGCCGGCGAGCCCGCGGCGCTGCCGACGGTGGACTTCTCCGACCCGAACCGCCCGAAGACCTGCCTGGAGGTCGACTTCCCCATCGTTCCCGTGAACCAAGTGGCGGCCATTGAGGGCAACGCGGGAAAGCCCATCTACCAGATGTCGAAGTGGTGGGCGCGCCGGCGCTCCAGCGTTTTCCGCTCGCTGCTGCTCGCCGCCGCGACGAAGGCGCCCGAGGACCCTTCCGACGCGGACAAGGTCATCTGGGACGCGTACTACAAGAACCACCAGAAGAAGGGGGTGTTCAAGCACCTGAAGGTCGCCGACATCTTCATGGGCGGCGGCACCACGCTCGTCGAGGGCTCGCGCCTGGGCATGCAGATGTACGGCGTGGACCTGAACCCGGTGGCGTGGTTCGTCGTGAAGAACGAACTGGCGCAGGTGGACAAGGCCGAGGTCGAGGCGCTGCTGGCGCACGTCGAGGCCGAGGTGAAGCCGCAGATCATGCCCTTCTACGCCTGCGACTGCCCGCGCGGACACAAGGGCGTCTGGACCCGCATCTCGACGGGCGAGACGATGCGCGACGGCTTCGACCCGCTCGCGCTCACGCCAGAACAGCGGTGCGACTACCGTTACGAGGGCCCGGAAATCATCTACGTCTTCTGGGCGAAGCACGGCCCCTGCCAGGTCACCGACTGCGGCCACCGCACGCCGCTGATGGGTAGCCCGGTGGTGGCGGTGAAGACCCTCAGCGTCAAGGCGTGGGAGAACCACCGCTGCCCCTCGTGCCGGAAGCACTACGACATCGAGGACGGCGACGCACGTATGGCGCCGGGCGTGCCGCTCTTTGTCGCCGAGGGCCAGGCGCCCTTCGCCGTGCTCGACAAGCACATGGGCGTCATGTGCCCGCACTGCGATCACCGCGACGCCATTCCGGAGCTCGGCAAGGGCAGGTCGAAGAAGCTCGACCTCACGCTCCTTGTGCATCCGCAGTGGCTCGCGGGCTCCCCGCGCCTGGCGCCAGACGGCACGGGGTTCGGCGGCAGCGCGACGGACGCGCCGGACGCGACCGCGCGCTGGAACGCCGAGCGGGCCAGTCGCCTCCGTCTCGTCGAGGTGCGCGGGAAACTGCCCGAGGAGGTGACCTGCCCGGAGACCGGCGTGACCTTCAAGACCGGAGTGGGAAACATCCCGAAGACCGGCGCATTCGCGTGCCGATCGTGCGGCAAGCAGCAGCGCGTGTATGACGCGCTCGTCGCATCCGGCACGACCGCCCCGGTTTCGGGCTTCGCCGTCCAGGGCTTCTGCCCCGCGTGCGCGAGGGCCGACGCCCCGTACGGAGGCCGTTTCTTCGCCGCTCCGGAGGTCCGCCACATCAATGCCGCGCACGTCGAGTGGGCCGTCCGCTCGAACCGCGACCTCGCCGACTGGTTCCCGAAGTCCGAGATTCCGTTCGCCCACATGACCCACCAGCGCACGCCGCTGCCGCAGCACGGCTACTCCCACTGGTGGAAGATGTTCAACCCGCGGCAACTGCTCGTGCAGACGCAGATCCTGCGGTCCATCGTGAAGGCGCCTGACGTTGGCGACGAGGTGCGCGACTACGTGCTCGGTGCTTGGCAGCAGTACCTCCGCAACCAGAACATGTTCTGCTTTTGGAATGTGCAGGGTGACAAGCTTGAGCCGCTCTTCGCCAACAACAACTTCCACCCCAAGTCGGTAGTGATCGAGAACGGCGTATTCGCCGACAGCGGCCGTGGCAACTGGAGGTCGTGCTGCGAGTCGCTGCCCGAGACCATCGACTGGGCAAGGAGGCCATGGGAGGTGGTCTCCAAGTCAGAGATCACCAAACTCGACCGCGCTCTCGGGGAACTGCTGTCCGGGGAGAGCGTCCGTGTCGAGCCCGAGGATCCTACCGGCCGAGGAGACGTCGCCTGCGGCTCGGCGACCGAGTTGAAGCTGCCCGATGCGTCGCAGGATCTGGCCATCACGGATCCTCCCTTCGGAGGGCTGCTCTTCTACGCGGAGCTGTCGAACTTCTTCTACGTCTGGCTTCGTCTCGGGCTGCGGGGGCGCTACCCGGAGCACTTCACCGCCGAGTACGTCCCGAAGGCACTGGAGGCTGTGGCGAATCCTGCCGTGGAGCCGGACGATCCGGACGGCTTCTACAAGCGCCTGCTCACCCAGTGCTGGCGCGAGGCGGCGCGCGTGCTCAAGCCCGGCGGCATCCTCGCGTTCACGTTCCACCACAGCGAGGACGAGCCCTGGGTCGCGGTGCTGGAGAGCCTGTTCGACGCCGGCTTCTACCTGGAGGCGACGTATCCGATCCGCTCGGACGAGACCAAGGGCGAGGGCGAATTCGGTTCCAAGCAGATCGAGTACGACATCATCCACGTCTGCCGGAAGCGCACGGAAGAGCCGACGCCCGTGAGCTGGGGTCGCATGCGCCGAGAGGTGATGCGCGACGTGTCGGCGCTCCAGAAGCTCCTGGAGCACCACACCAAGGCCGGTCTTCCGGCGGCGGATCTGCACGTCATCCGGCGCGGCAAGGCGCTGGAGTACTTCTCGCGCCACTACAACCAGGTGTTCGTCGACGACGGCCGGGCCATCACGGTGAAGGACGCCCTCCTCGGCGTCAATCTGCTGCTCGACGAGGCGGGGGACCCGAAGCACGAGCCGCCTCCCGTCACCGCCGAGCCGCACACGCGCCAGTTCCTGCGCATCTTCGACGGCCACGCCGAGCAGCCCCGCGACCAGATGCAGAAGTTCCTCCGTGGCACGGGCAGCTCGCCCAACGAGTTCATCGAGCTGGGCTGGTGCGAGGAGGAGAAGAAGATCTTCCGCCCGGTCTCGCCGCTGGACCTCGCCCGCGAGTGGAAGGGCAAGCACCGCCGGAACATGGTGCGCGACTTCGACCAGGCGATGTTCCTCGTCGGCGCGTGCTTCGAGGGGAGCGGCATCAACGCCCGCGACACGCTCGTGAACGCCGACTTCAAGCCGCACCCGGCGCTGAAGTCGCTGCTGGAGTGGCAAACGCGCAGGTCGGGGAGCGCCGACGTGCAGGCGGCCGCGACCCGCGCGCTGGCGATCTACGAGCAGTGGGAGCGCACCCACGAGCCGCAGGCGAAGCAGATGGAAATGGCCTTCGGAGCGCTGTCGTAGGAGACGCGGGCGAACGGCCCGCAGCGCGGGAGCGCCGGGCCGGCAGGAGAAACGATGAGGATCGTGCGCGACACGAGCTGGATGCGGCGGGGCATCTCTCTGCTCTGGGGACGCGAGTCGTTCGGGACCCTCATCCGGGACGGGCGCGTGTCCGAGGTCAAGTCGTTCGTCCGCATGTCCGACGAGTGGCCCGCGACACTGCCCGCCGCCGGGGGCAGGGCCGTCGCCGTCGTCGGGCTCGACGCGTGCCTCGACGCGCTGTCGCCCGCCGACGCACGCACCTATCTCGAAGAGGACCTCGGCCCTTGCGTGCTGAGCTTCCAGACGCACTACGAGGGACAGCGAGGGCTGGTCTTCTGGCTGCCCGGCGGGCGGGACCGCATCCACATGTCGGTCGCCGACGAGACCTACGAGTGGCGCTGCCCGCCGCCGTTCTCGAACGAACGCATCGCCATCTGCACGCACCTCTGGGGTGGCGCAGCGGCCGACGTGCGCCGAATCCTGGCACCCGACGCACCGGAGAACGACCTCGACGGTCCGGGCTGGCACGGTCTGCAGCAGACGTGGATCTCCTGATGGAGCCGGGGGCGTTGCTGCCCGGGCAGCGCATCGCGCATCCGGACTTCGGCGACGGCGTGGTCGTCGAGGCGCCGCGCGACGGCTACGTGCGCGCATTCTTCGCCGGCGGCGAGCGGCAGGTGCCCCTGGCCGCTCTTCGCATCGCGCTGCCAGCCGTCGAGCGGATGCTGCGCGGCGTGGAGGGGTCGGCCGAACGCCTGCGGCGCGTGTGGCTCGCGTGCGAGGCCCATGCGTTGCCGCTCATGGAGAACGCGGCGGCTCTCACGGCGGCGAAGATCGACCTGCTGCCGCACCAGATCGTCCTGACGCACCGGGTGGCCACCGCCGGGCCCCGCCGCTTCCTGGTCGCGGACGAGGTCGGACTCGGAAAGACCATTGAAACGGCGCTGATCCTGCGCGAACTCGCGAGCCGCGGGGAGCTGCGCCGCGCGCTCATGGTCGTTCCGGCGGGCCTCGTCCACAACTGGCACACCGAACTGAACGAGGTCTTCCACCTCGACTTCGAGGTCTTCGGCAGCGAGGGCGACGTCACCGACCGGAAGTCGAACGCCTTCCGCAAGCACGACAGGCTCATCGCGAGCGTGGACACGCTCAAACGCCCCGCCCGCGTCCGCCGGCTTCTGGAGGCGCCGCGCTGGGACCTGATCGTGTTCGACGAGGCGCACCACCTGGCCGCGTACCTGAAGGGCCGCAGGGCGCGCAAAACCGAGAACTTCAAGCTGGCCGAGGCGCTCAAGGAGCACACGCGCGACCTCCTGCTGCTCTCGGCGACGCCGCACCAAGGCGACCACTTCCGGTTCTGGATGCTGATCCAGCTCCTCCAGCCCGCGCTCTTCAACAGCGTCGAGGACATGCTGGAGAACCGGCACCGCCTGAATTCGGTCGTGTTCCGTCGCACGAAGGCCGACGCGTGCCGGCCGGACGGGTCGCCGCTGTTTGCCCGGCGCTGGGTGCACACCGAGTCGTTCCTGATGGGCGACGCCGAGCGGGCCTTCTACGCGCAGCTCCGCTCGTACCTGGAGGACGGGTTCGCGCTCGCGAAGCGCCCGGGCGGACAGGGGCAGGCTCTCGGCTTCGTGATGGCGATCTTCCAGAAGATCGCGGCGTCCAGTTTCGCCGCGGTGCGCCGCACTCTGCGGCGGCGCCTCATCGCGCTGAGCATCTTCGAGTCGATTCTGCGGGACCGCGACTTGGACATCGAGGGCCGGCAGGCGCTGCTGGAGCAGGCGCGGCGCCTCATCGCCGAGGAGTACGGCTTCGGCGACGACCCGGTCGGCCGCAGCGAGACCGACCGCGTGCTCGCCGAGCTGAAGCTGCGGCTCGTGAAGCAGCTCGACGAGGAGGCGCTCGCGTCCGCGGCCGACGCCCTCGCCGGAGAGTCCCTGGCCGCCGAGGCCGAGGACGTCGCGGCCAACGCAGTGCGTGCGGCGCTCCCCGAGGAGCGCGAGCGCATCGCCGCGCTGCTGGCGTCGTTCCCGGCGGGCAGCGAGACGAAGGTCCAGAAGCTGCTGGCCGCGCTGGGCACGCTGTGGCGCGAGAACCCGGACGAGAAGATCGTCATCTTCGCCACGTATCTCGGCACGGTGGACCTCATCGGCCGACAGATCGAGGCCGCGTATCCCGGCCAGGGCGTCGTCGTCCTCCGCGGCGGGGACCACGGCGCCAAGGTCGCGGCGGAGAGACGCTTCCGCCTGCCGGACGGACCGCGCGTGCTCGTCTGCACCGCGGCCGGACGCGAGGGGATCAACCTCCAGTTCGCGAAGGTCCTCTTCAACTTCGACCTGCCGTGGAACCCGATGGACGTCGAGCAGCGCATCGGGCGCATCCACCGGTACGGCCAGCACCACACGGCGCAGGTCTACAACCTGGTCCTGTCCGACACGATCGAGGGCCGCATCTTCCTGCTGCTGGACGAGAAGCTGCTCGAAATCGCGAAGACGCTCGGCAAGGTGGACGAGCACGGGAATGTCGCCGAGGATCTGCGGTCGCAGATCCTCGGCCAGCTCTCGGAGCGGCTCAGCTACGACCGGCTCTACCAGGAGGCACTCGGCGACCACGAACTGCGGCGCACGAAACAGGAGCTGGAGGCGGCGCTCAGCAACGCCGCCGAGGCGCGCAAGGTCGTGTTCCAGCTCTTCCAGGATCTCGATGGCTTCAGCCTCGACGACTACCGGCCCTTCGCCGACGTGAGCGCCGGCCTCGACCGCCTGGCGCGATTCCTCGGGCGCGCGGCTGCCGAGCAGGGCCAGTCGCTGGTGCGGCTCAACGACGGCACGCTCGAGCTGCGCGGCGACGCCGCGACGCGGCCCACGCTGTTCACGACCGAACGCGACCTCACCAAGCGGCGGACCGACCTGGAACTGCTCGGACTCGACCACCCCCTCGTGCAGGCGGCCTTGCGCCGGTGGCAGAGCCTCCCCCCGGAGCTGAGTGCGACGGCAGTGGCCGCCGATGGTCGGGTGCCGGGCGTCCTGACCTTCTGGCGCGTCGATGTCCGCGGTTCCAAGGGCGACCCGCGCACGCATTTCCAGCCGCTTGCCGTGACCACGGAGGGCACGAGGACCCCCGCGTTGGAGCGGATGGCGAGCGAGATTCTCGCGGGTCCGCCGGCGGTGCCGCGCCTCACGCTGGAGGAGCGGCGGCACCTGCTGACCGGCGCGCTGGAGCCCATGCTGCTGCGCGAGCTGGAGCACCGGGGCATCGTGCAGCCCGGTGACAGCTATTCGAGCCGGCTGGTAGGGTGGGTCGAGACGATCGGCGAAGCGTGAAACGCGCCCTGCGGAGGAGCGGTGGATGCGGCACTGTGGGGACGCGTCTTGCGTCAGGGGCACGCAGCGCCGTCCAAGCGCTCGGGGTTGTCCGCCTCCCGCCCCGCTCTCCTCCGCCGCGCTCGCGATGGCGGTGTTCCTCCTTTCGCTCGCGGGCGTGCCTCCCATGGCGGGCTTCGCCGGCAAGCTCTTCCTGTTCCGCGCGGCAATGCAGGCGAACCTGGTCGGACTCGTCGTGGTGGGCGTCCTGACGTCGGTCGTCGGGCTGTACTACTATCTCAGAGTCATCGTCCGCATGTACGTGCGACCGTCGCCCGAGGGCGCGCAGATCGCCACGCGCACGGTCGCGACCGGTGCGGGCCTCGCGATTGCGGCCGCCGCGACGATCGTGTTCGGCATCGGGCCGTGGCCGCTCACGGAACTGGCACGCGTGGCGGCTACGGTGGGGCGGTAGGGGGCGGCATCCGGCCCGGGGCTCGACGGTGCCGGAAGTTGACCTGTGGGTTGGAGGTTCGGTTCCTCCTTCGGGATCCATCGATGCGGCCTCGCCGCGAAGGCGGGGTCGCACAGTCAACGGGAGCCCCGGTCGGCAACGATCGGGGCTGTCGCCTTTCCGGGCCAGTTCTCGCGGGGGTTTGCGCTTGGCGCCGCCCGGCGGCCGCTCTCGGCGGGCGGCGGACAGAGATCATGCCGCGCGCCCGGCGGGCCCGGTCCCAGGGAGGATCTTCGTGGACGGCGTCGCGTCCGACTCCATCGACAACTTCGAGACGATGCGGGCTTTCCCGGAGTATTCTCCGGCCGCGATTCCCGAGACGGCGTGTCGGCGGTCGCGCCGGGCGGCCGTGGGACCCCGGCGGGGAGCGCGGAGCGCGCACAGATGAGAATCGTCCTTGTTGGCGTGGGCTGTGTGGGCAAGACGACGATCGGCCGTTCTCTGGCCGACCGCCTGGCGCTTCCCTTCTTCGACCTGGACGAGATGATCGAGAAGCACTTCGGGACGTCCATCGAGCGGCTGCAGAAGCGTTTCCTGACCGACTACTCCTACAGGAAGGAGACCTCCGTCGTCCTCGCGAGGATCCTCGAAGACCACCGGGATTGCGTGGTCGCATCGGTGCCGAGCGGCCTTCGTGACGCCTACCTGCGCGTCGTGCGGCAGCTCGGCTGCGTCATCGTCGCCGTCGAGGACACGGCGGAGAACATCCTGCGGAGAATCACGTTCTTCGACGTGGATTCCCGCCCGATCGACAAGCGGCTGACCGAGACGGAGAAGGTGCTCTACCGGCGGGAGATCCGGAAGGACATCACCTTCTTCGGGAAGTCGTACAAGCGTGCCCATCTGCACGCGGACATCGCCGGTCTGGACGCGGAGGCCGGCGCGGTCCTGATCGAGGGGATGCTGGCGGCGTACCGCGAACGACCGCCAGCCCCCGCGACGGAGCGTCCTTCACCGGCGCCGGCGGCGACGACGGCCTCCGGCGCGAAGAGCGCGGTGCGGCTCGCGGCCGGACGAAGGATGCCGGCGCGGCGAAGGCCGAGGCGGAACTCGTGAGACGAAGAGACGACGAAACCCAGTCCCACGCGCGCTCCGCCTGCCGGATCGAGGACTTCGGGCGCCGTCCGACCCCGCCCGGGGACCGACGGATCGATCAATGAGTGCCGCGTCGTCCGGCCCGACCCGCACGGCGCGCGGGCGCCGCGCGTCGCTCGACGAGCGCGAGAAGTGCGCACGCATCCTGGCGAGGCTCACGCCGCCCGCGGAGACGTACCGGCTGTACCGCAGCCGGGTGGACGCCTACCTGGACATGGTCGCGCCCGCGTTGCGCGGCCCCCGCCGGGGCGCCGTCGTGGCGTTCAGGCTCCGGCGCTCGCAGTTGTTCGGCGGCCTGGATTACCTTGTGGCCTACGTCGACGACGAGTGGCTGCGCAGGATCGCGCCCGAGTGCGACGCCATCGCCTCTCCCATGTCCGGTCGGCGCGCGGAGAACCTGGCGGGGCTGCTGCTCCCGCCGTTCGTGTTTCTCCCGGAGTCGAAGCGCCGGACGCGCAGCGCCGGATTCGGATCGGTCGTCGAGCACGAGTTCGTGCACGTCAACCAGGCGCTGCTGGCGATGCTCCCCGAGATGCCGGCCGCGCGCGGAGCAGACGAACTTCTCGACTACCTTGCGGCCCGGACGGCCGTCGAGTTCGAGGCGTGCTTCGTCCAGGAGGTGCGCTGCCCGATCCAGCACCCTGCGGCCCTCGAGTTGTCGCTCGGGCACTGGTGCCTGCTGCGAGGCTACACCCAGGCACTGGAAGACGTTCTGCACGCCGTGGTCGAGCTGGATGCCCGACCGGAAGCCGTGATGCGCTTCCTCGAGACTCTGGAGTCGTCCCTTCCTGCCGTGCTCGGGCGCGCGGGCGCGGATTGTGATCTCTCCTGGTTCCAGGAGCGGCTCGCGAGTCACTTTGCGATCGCCGTGCAGAACGTCGCGGCGCCGTTCCCCGCGGCAATGGACCACCCGGCGTTCCGGGCCGTCGCCCTGTGGCTCCGCACGCGCCTTGGAACGCCGGACCAGCCCCGAACCGACACGGCGACCGGCGAGTAGCGTCGCCCCGTCTCGCGCCCCGCCCTCACCCGCCGCCGCCGCCCGCAGCCTCCGCCGCGTCGCCTTCGCGCTCGAGCTCCTCCATGAACCGCCGGTCCCACTCCCCGTCGAGTCTTCCTAGGTGCTCGGCGATGCGCCGCTGGAGCGCCTTGAGCCGCTCGTCGTCCCACGCCAGCGGCAGCCACAGATTCGTGTGGAATCCCTCGACCACGTCCATCGCGCGCCGCAGAAGGTGGCCGTGCCATATCCGCGCGGCGCCTTCGCCCGGCGGCTGCGCGAGCAGCGCCTCGGCGAACCGCGCGGCCGACTGCTTCTCCTCGTGGCGCAGCACTTCGGCTCCGAGCGCCCGCCGCGCCGCGTCCGCGTCGCCGGCCGCCTGCGCGGCGTCGTACCCGACAATCGCGGCCGCGAGCCGTCCGGCGAGCCCGCGGCCGGGCGTCCCCGCCGGGGCGCGCACCGCGTCCAGCCACTCCAGCGCCTCGTGCAGCCGGCACCCCGGCGAGCCGAGCGGGTCCGACGTCCCGGACCAGACATCTCTCGCCTCGTCCCACAGCGACAGATGCGCCAGCGCGAGCCCCTCGACGTGTGCGGCGTGTATCGCCGCCTTGTCGCGCAGGGGCGCTCCGCCCACGTCGGGCCTCTGCGCCTCCCGCGCGAATCTCAGCGCCTCCGGCCAGTCGCCGCGGACGGCGCACTGGTGCGCCACCCACAGCCCCAGCGTCGCCCGCGAAGGCGGCTCCCGGTCGAGCCGCAGCGGAGCGCGAAGGTCGGTCTTCTCGTGCACCGCGAAGCAGCGCGCGGCCCACTCCAGTTCGTCCGGGTGGTTCTGCGCCAGTTCCTCGCGCAGCAGGCGCGCGAGCTTCGGCAGGCGCCCCTCGGCCTCCTCGCGGCAGCGCCGCAGGGCACTCTCCGCGAGGTCGAAGTTGGGCATACCGCAGGCGTAGCGCAGTTCGAGAACCGGGAGCGCCTCGTATCTGCCCTTGCGCAGGTCGGCCTCCGGAATCGCGGGCGGAGCCGCGCCCAGCAGCGCCGTGCCCGCGCCCTGCGCGCCCTCCCAGACGAGCGCCACGCGCTGCGCGAGCCGATCCGGCGCCAGCGCGGCGCGGCCCGGCACCTCGCAGGTCCAGCGCACCCGCAGCGAATCGCCGTCGGGCTCGACCGCCGCGAGTCGGCCCGGGCCGTCGACGCACGGGTCGAGCACGAAGCAGAGGCCCGCCTCGCGCGAGGTCGCAATCGCGAGCACGGCGCTGGTGCGCAGGGGCAGCGCGAGCGTCGGCGACTGCGCGTCCTCGCCCCTTGCGCGCAGCACCACCGCGCGGGCGTCGCGCTCGCACCGCAGGCTGGCCACCATCCAGCCGTCGCCGACCGGATGCACGTGCGCCTCGCGCTCGCCGCCCTCGGGTGCCGGGAGCAGACGCCGCGCCGCACCGTCGGGAGCCAGCAGCTCCAGCGCGGCTTCCCGAGCGCAGCACACGAGGGGTTCGGGCGCAGGTGCCGCGCTCATCCCCGAGACGCGGCGCGGGGACCCCGTGCGTTTCCACGCGTCCGCGTCGACCGGCTGGACGGCATCCCCGTCCCCGGTGTGGAAGAGGACCCAGAGACGGTGCGCGTCGGGCATCCAGTGGGTCGACAGGCTACCGTCGCGCACGGGTGGCTCGTCGTGCCAGCGGGCCGGCAGAAGCTCCGCTGTGTCGAAGGCTGCGTAGAGGCCGTCGTAGTTCTCGAGCCAGACGAGGCCCGGCGACGCGAACAGATCCGGCAGGGGCACGGGCTTCGGAGGGCGTGCGCGGGCAAGGCGCAGGATGCGCCCGGCCGCGGGATCCACCTCCTGCAGGAGAATCTCGTCGCGGGCGGCCTGCGCCAGGTAGAGCCGGCCGCGCTCGTCCAGCACACCGCACCCGCGGCCGAAGGGCGGGTCGTCCAGGCGCACCCCCGGGTGGCTCACGCGCGCCCACTCGCCCGCGGGCTCCACGCACTCAGCCGTCCAACTGCGGCGCACGAGCGTCGTCACCGCGCGCAGGTCGCGGCCGAAATCGATCTTCGGGTAGCGTTCGCGCAGACCCAGGAGGGCCTCGCGCGCCTCGACGGGGCGGCCTGTCCGGGCGAGCACGACGGCGCGCCGGACGTCGTCGTCCAGGCGCTGCTGGGCGCGCACCACGTCGGCGATCCAGTCCCACTTCGCACGCGCCTCGGCGGACAGGAGTTCCGGGTCGACTCCGCGCGGAAGCTCCCATACGACCTCCTCCGGCGGCTTTCCGTCGGTGATGCGCTCGACTTCGCGGAGGAACCGCTGCACGTTCTCGGTGATGCGGCGCTGTGCGGCCAGCTCGTCCAGGCGCGCGCGCAGCTCCCGCCCCGGGCCCAGTTCCACGGCGCGGGGCGTCCGCAGACAGCGCTCGGCCTCTGCGATGTTCCCCTCGTTCGCCGCCCGAAAGGCCGCGCGCAACCCCCCGGCAGCGTCGACAATCAGGCGCTGCCTGGCGCCCGAGTCGGGGACGACGATGCCGTCGAGCCAGACGAGCTCCTCGCGCTCGCAGCGCGCGCGCACCGCGGCGCGCTCGTCGGGCGCCAGCGCCATCCACTCGGCGAGCCCGGCGCCGTCGGCCGCTCCGGCGAGCGCCTGCAGCGTCCGCTCGACGCGCCGGGCCGACGCCCGCGCGCGGGCTTCCGTCTCCGCCCGCGAGCGCAGCGCACGCAGCTCCCCGTCGCCCGGCGCCAGCGCGAGGGCCTCGCCCGCGAGCGCCGCCGCCTCGTCGCTGCCCCGCGCCAGCGCATCCTGCGCCCGCCGGCGCAGCTCCGCGATACGCCCGCGGCGCGCCCGTTCCTCGCACTCGCCGACCACGCGCCGCGCGACCGCGCTGTGCGGATGCCGGGCGAGCAGCTCCCGGGCGCGCGTCTCCAGCTCCGCGGCCCCGTCGGCGCGCGCCTTCTCCAGGGCCTCCTCGAGCGGACGCAGGCCCTCGGCGCGCAGCCGCGCGAGCTCGTCCGCGAGGGGCGCAGCCTCCGCGTGGGCGGCGTCCGCCTCGCGCAGCTCTTCCAGCGCGGCGCGTGCGCCATCCGGATCGCCCCGCCCGAGCGCGAGCCGGCACAGCGCCGCCAGCGCGTCGGCGGCGGGCGGGCCGCGAACGCCTGCAAGCCACCGCTTCGCAGCGGCGTCGTCGCCCGCGCGCGCAGCGGCGAGCGGGAGCCGGCCGCGCACCGGCAGCGACGCCTTCGCTTCGGCGCCCAGGCGCCCCTCCAGTGCGAGCGCGTCCGCGTCGCACCCGAGGTCGTCCACCAGCAGCCGCACGAGGGCGAAGGCAGCGCGCGCGCCCCCGTGTGTGTCGTCCAGCGCGGACTCGAACCGCTCGCGGGCACGCTCGAAGTCGTATTCCCGCAGCGCGGCCTCGCCTTGCGCGAGCGCGTCGCTGCCGCCGGGCCCGGCGGTCCGGCGCGCCGGGGCGTGCGCGCCGGCTTCGGGCTCCTGCGTGTCCAGGCGGTAGCGCACGAGGGCGCGTGCGTCCTCGTCGAGGTCGTCGACGCGCGCGTGGCAGGCGTCGCGGCCGGAGAATCGGTGGTCGATCGCGACGACGGCCGGGTCGGCCTCGGGGCGGATGCGCAGCTCGTCGGCGAAGCGGCGCACGAGCAGGCTCTGCAGGCGGCTCTTGAGCCGGTAGCGGCGTTCTTCGGCACGGGCGGACAGCTCCCGGCCCGTCGGGTTCACCTCGTGGACGAGGTCCAGCAGTTCGGCTGCCGACGCGGTGCGCGCGCCGGAGAGCAGCGCCTCGGCGCGGGCTTCGGCATCCGGCGGGGGAACGGGTCGGCGGGGCATCGGACCTCCGGCGCGCCAGTCTGCAACATCCGGACGGCGCGGGGGAGACGGCACTCCGTCGCGCGACGCGCCTACAGGGGAGGCATTGGTCGCCGCCGGCACCGAATCTCCGGCAGAACGGCTCGAAACATCTTCTCCACGCAGAGAGAATGTTCCCCCGCGGGACCTTCCCCGAAAGGGCGCCTTGGCGGCCGACGAGAACCCCTTTTCGGCGGGGAACTCGCCGGCACCGCGGGAGAATCGACCGGCGATTCGCGCGATTTTGCCGGGAAAACGGCCGAAAAAATTTTCGCCTCGAGGCGAGAATCTTCCGAGAAAGGGTCGGTTGCGGGAGGACTCGGGCCGCTCCCGGAGCTAGTCCGACTCCTCCGGGTGGGGCGCGCCGACGACTTGGGCGAGCGCTTCTAGCTTTTCGACCGCGCCGGGAATCGCCTCGGAGACCCGGGCGAGCTGCACGATGCAGGCGCGGATCGCCGGAAGCGCCTTGCCGGGGACCTCGCCGGCGTCGCGCGTCGCCTGCGACACGGTCTTCCCGACGTTCTCGGCGAGCGCCGCCGCCTGGCGCCGCAGTGCCGCCATCGACGCCGCGACCGACGCGGCCTTGCGCGCCTTGCGCGAGGCGACGTCGCTTCGCACGCTTCCGGCCGACAGGTCGTCCGCGAGCGCGCGCACGTGCAGTCCCCGCCGCGTCCGCCCGTCGGGCTCCTGCGCGAGCGCGAGGAACACCGCCCACGGCAGCGTCCGTCCCCGCTTGGTGCGCTGGGCGGCGGCTTCCCGGAACGCCTTCGCGTCGGTCCAGCAGTCGCCGACCGCGGCGTACTTGTACAGCGTGGCCGCGCCCAGCCCGACCTCGGTGCCGAGCTGCGCGACGGCCTTCTTCCCGTACATGTTCGGCGCGTCGCGCACCTCCTTGACCAGCAGCGAAACCTCGAAGCGTGCCGACGAGTCGCCGGTTTCCGCTTCGACCAGCAACTCCCGGAGCTTCGTGGCCTTGGGCCGCAGCGCAGCCGGCAGCGCTTCCTTCGGCTTGGGCTTGTCGGTTCCGGGCTTTGGGGCGGCGGGCGCCGCCGACCGAAGAGGGGCTTCTTTTGCAGTCCGTGCGCCGCGCCGTGTCGCGACCGGTTTCTCGTCCATGGGCGAACCTCCAAGAATGGAGTCTGCCAGAAAACAGGCCGGAAGCGCAAGGTGAAGGTTGCCGACACCGACAGGCCCGACGGGCGGCGCCGGCGCAGGGGCGCATCGTCGCCCAGCCGCCGGGGCGATCGCCCGGGCGCCCGGGGGGCGCTTCCCGCCGGAACCGACAGAAGACGCTGCGAAAACAGGCGAATCCCGGCGCCGCCCGCTTCCTGGCGGGGGCAGTTTCGAGCCCCTGTCACGAGACCGGGCGGTCGGCGGGCGCATGCTCGCCCCGGATTTCGGGCCGCCTGCCGGCGGCCGGCCGGGAGCGCCCGGCGAAGGAGTCGAAGATGAGCAACCGCAACTTCGTTCGTCCCCTCCTGGCCGCGGCGGTCTTCGCGGCGGGCCCGGCGCACGCCGAGCGCGAGGGACCCGAGATCAAGCTCCTGGAGGACGTGGACGCCGCCGGCAAGAAGGTCGCGTCGGTCCTCGACGAGTTCGACCGCGCGCAGCTCGACCTCGCCGTGGTCCAGGCCGACATCGACCATGCCACGGCGTTGCGCGACGAGGCCGTGCGCAAGTTCGGGCCCGGTTCTCCGGACAGTATGGCCCAGGAGAAAGCTATCTCCGACGCCAAGTTCCAGCTCCGCAAGACGGCCGGCGAGAAGGTCCTGCCCGTGCTCAAGATGCTGGCAGAAGCCAAGCAGGACGCGCGCGCGAAGCGCGAACGGATGATGGCGGAACAGGGCGGGTTCAAGCGCACGTTCGGTGCGTGGATGACGCGCAGGCGCGGCGAGCCCGCGGTCCACCTGCTCGTGCTCGAGCGCGCCACCCGCGAAATGGAGGACGCGGCCTTCGAACTGCACCGCCGCGCCCTGCTGGGCAACATCGCCTCGATTCTCGCATCCATCCGCCACTCGCTGGAAACCGCCGGCAAGCTCGTGAAAGGCGAGGGCGACGAGTACGAGCGTGCCGTCGACGAGGCGCTGAGCGGCCGCGCCCGCGGCGCGGACGAGCCCGCCGACGAGTACGAGAAGCTCCAGCGCGCCAGCCGCCAGTAACCCGAACCCACGCAAGGAGGAGGACGTCATGAACAAGATGAGGAACATCGTCGCTCTTGCCGCGCTTGCCACGGGCTGTGCCGGTCTGTGGGGCATCCGGCAGCCGGATGCCAAGGCCCGCAGCCAGGCGGAGCTCGAGCGCCAGCTCGTCGATCTCGAGAGAGTGCCCGGGGTGGAGCAGAGCTTCGTGCTGGTGCGCCGCACGCTCGCGGCCATCGACCGCGGGCGGTTGCCTGCCCCGGTCGATCCCCGCGCCACGCTGGAGGCTTCGCTCGGACGCAACCCGAATTTCAAAGTGTCCAGCGCCGCGACCCTGATCACGGCGCGGTTCTTCGACTTCGAGACCGAGCCGCCGCGCCCGGACAGCCCGGCGGAGGCGCGCGAGTACCTGGCCGCGCTGGACGACGCGGGGCTGGGTGCGCGCGTGCTGGGCGAGCAGAAATGGGCGGCGGCCATCAAGGAGCGTTCCGATCGCGTGCGCGAACTGCTGCGCCAGCTCGAGGACCGGTAGCACCCGAGGAGGTGGAAACCAATGACGACCCTGAACCACAACCTGCGCAGCGCGTTCCTGGCGGTGCTGCCCGTGGCCGCGTTCGCCTGCGGTCGTCCCGAAGCGCCTGCGCCGCCCGCGAAGCTCGACCTCGCGCTCTCCCTCGACGGCGGAACGGCCGATGCGGGAGCCGGCGGTTCGGCCGACGGTGGCACGGTCGCGAACGACAAGGGTGCCGGCAAGTCCGGGGCGAAGAAGGCCGATGCCGGCCACGGCGGCGAGCGTGCCGCCGGGACGGGTTCCGGCAGCGGGCGGTCCGCGCCGCGCGAGCCGAAGGCCGAGCCCGGCACCATCGCCCTCGAGCCGGTGGGCACCGCCCCGCACCTGCGCCTCTCGAGCGCCATCGTCGTGCGCCACCTCGCCGAAGCCGGAGCCGCCCAGCTCGTCGTGGACGTTCCGCTGGCCGGCGCCACGCGTCACTACATCTACTCCGAGAAAATGGGGGCCGTTCCCCTGTCGGCCCCCCGCTTCCAGCAGCTCGGGACCGACGGCCGTCTGCACCGGCTGCCGGCCGATCCCGCGCTGCAGCAGGCTCTGCGGGTGGGCGGCGGAAGCGCCTACTACCTGATCGTCGGCGAGAAGCTCTCGCGCAGTCTTTCCAGCGCCATCGCCGACGCCGGCGGGAGTCCCGAGCGCTCGATCGTCGTGTTGGGCGACGACGGCTCCATGCGCGTCGCTCTCGCGCGGCGCTGACCCCGACCGGACGCAGAGGCGCGAGGTGCGAGTCATGATGCCCGCCGGAATCGCCGCTGGATCGGAAGCCATGTCGCGGGCGCGCGTGTACGCGAGCCACGTCGTCGAGAGCACGCGCGGGCGGCTGCTCTGCGCGCTCGCGGCCTCGCTCGGAATCCACGCCTCGGTGGTCGCGATCCTGAGCCACAGGACTCTGCCGCCCGCGCCCGTGGAGCCGGCGCCCGTTCGTGTCACCGTGGTCGATCCTCCCAAACCGCCGGACCCGCCCAAAGCGCCCAAGGTGCAGGAAGTGAAAGTCGAGGCTCCGAAGCCGCCTCCTTCGGTTCCGACGCCCCGGAAGGCGCCGGAGCCCCCGCGCGAAGAGGCGCCGACGCGCCCGGAGCCCGCAGGCCGGAAGGAACCGCCGACGCGATCGACGACGGTGGCGCTGGGCGGCCTCGACGGAGACGGCACCACGCGCGTGGTGTTCGCGAGCGGCTCCGCCCTGCGCACGCTTCTGGACCACGGCGAACTGCTGCTCGTCGTCGAGACGGGAGGATCGACAGAGCCGCGCCGCTATCTGCACTCGGCCGGCGGAATGCTCCCGGTCGGCGACGACCGGATCGGCCAGTACAAGAAGGAAAGGCGTCTCTACGTCCTGCGTCCGGATGCCGAGATGCAGGCCTCGCTATCCATCGGCTCTGCGTCGCGCTACTACCTGGTTCTTTCCGAAAGGCTGCGCGCGAATCTCGGGCACGCGCGTGCGGACATTCCCCGCGGCAGCGGACAGACGACGCTCGTGGTCTGTGCCGACGGTGTCGTGAGCCGGTCGGCGTGCGGAGGTGCACTGTGAGGCATTCGCGTGCCAGAAGCCGGCTCCCGGCGACGATGATGATGTCGCTGGTGCTCGCGATCGGTTGCCGAGCCAGGGCGACGCCGAGCGAAGACTGTGAAAGCGTGTTCGCGTGGTACGCGAACGCCATCCGCATCGGCTACCAGTCGGCCATCGACGCGCTGGCCCCGCGCTATTTCGCCTGCGTCCTCCAGGAAGGAGCCGCGGCGGACGGAAGTCGGCTGGTCGCCTACCTGCGCGCGATGGAAGCCGCCGGCGAGAGCGTGCGCTGGGAGACCTACGACGGCCGCGTGAAAGCCCATCCGCTCATCGTCGAGGCGGTGCAGGCGGTGATGGCGCGCCTCGCGACCGGCCCGAACGAGGTGGCACGGCGTGTCTTCCTCTCCTCGCTGGTCCGCGACCGGGCCAATCAGGAAGCGCTTCTTCGCCATCCGATCCTGAAGCGCGAGGCAAGCCGCCATTCCCTCCACCTGCTCGGATTCGCCGCGGATTTCGCCGCGTCGGGGAAGAAAGTGTCCATGCGGCGGTTCGGCGAGGCGGTGAGGGACGCCGTTGCCGCAAGGATGGGTCATCGAGGGCAGTATCTCGAAGTGATAACGGAGCCGTATTGCGTTCACCTCCAGGTGTCACCCCGGCGCGGAGCCTCTCTCGTCGCCGAAGCGGTCGCGCAACTTCGCACGGCGGGGGTGATCGTGGGAACGGTCCCGCGCGGCTCCGTCCCACCGGTGAGCGCGTACGCCCGCCCGCTTCAGGCGAGGAGATGACCATGCTGCGGCTCCTGCGTTGGCTCCTTGCGCTCAAGCTCGCCCTCTTGGCGGCTGCGGTCGGCACGGCGCTGCAGGCCCCGCACCTCGTGTGGCACGAGTTCCCCGAGGCGCGGGCGCGGCTGCATGCCATGGTCGAGTCGGCGCGCACGCCGACATGGCGCGACCGCGTCTCCAGCCGCGCCGCCGGCCTTTTCGTGGTGGCCATGGAAGACCGCCGGCTCTTCGAGAGGTCCACCAGCCTCTTCGGGCGTCGGATCTCGAACCCCTACGATTTCCGGGCGATTGCGCGTTCCGCGGCACGGAACATCTCGTCGGGCCGCGTCGAGCAGGGGGGAAGCACGCTCGCCCTGCAGCTTTCCCGCATCGCCATGCCGGGGCCGACCCGCCACATCCGCGGGCTCTACCGGAAGGCGCTGCAGGCGCGGCTGGCGCTCGAGACCGTGGGCGTCGAGCCCGATCGACTGGTGCAGGCCTACCTCGACTCGATGCCCTGCCCTGCGCGCGATCACGATGGCCTGCCCGCGTGCGCCTGGTACGTCTTCGGTCGCGACGACGTGAACGCGCACGAGGCGATGTTCCTGGCGGCGCTCGCGCGTGCGCCGGGCGTCCATGCGGGAGACGCGGACCCGCAGGACGCCTTCGATCGGGTTGCGGAAAACGGTCGCGCAAGGCTGGAGCGCGGGCTCGCGGTGCTGGAGGCCTTGGGCTGGGTCGCGCCCGCCGAGGCGGCGGCGCTGCGATCCATGCCGCTGGCGCCGGGCAGGCACGCCGAAGTTTCGCGCGCGGCGCGCGCCGGACGCGACGTCTTCTTGGCGCAGGCATTGGCCGAAGCGGCGGCAAGCGCAAAAGAGGCAATCGTCCGGCGCGAACCCGAGGTCCGCGACGACGTGCTCGTCCTCGCCGTCGTGCATGACGCGCAAGGAGCTCTCGTGGCCAGCGCCGGCGATGTCGGCTACTGGCTCAACGTTCCGCGCGTCGAAGGCGGAAGCTGGATCAAGGCCTTCTGGAGCGCCGGGGCGCTCGCCACGCCGGGGCTGGGTGAGGAATACCTCACAGCCGCGCAGATTCCCCTGCGTCTCCGCGGGCTCGTCGATCGCAACCTGAAGCCCTGGCACCCCGGCAATGCAGGCAACCCTGCGCTCTACCCGGCCAGGGCGAGTCCGCTCGCCTACGCCCTGATTTCCAGCAATTCCGGCATTCTGGCGTCCGCGCTCTACGCTGCCGCGTGGATGCGGCCGGCGGAGCTGTTGGGCTCCATGACCCGGCTGCTGGGCGAACGCGAGCGTGCGCGCTACTCGGGTCCGGTCGACCGGCGCCTCATGGCCCGGCTGCTGTCGGACTACGCGGGCGTCCCGGTGTTCGAGTCCGAGGCCGACGTCGGCTTCCGCGCCGCGTCCCTGTGGGCGGTGCGGCTTGCCTTGGAGCCCGCCCGCCGGCTGGTCTCCGGGCTTCAAGTGCGGCGCGAGGACCTGGCCGTCCTGCTGGGCGCCGGCGTCGAGGCGTCTTGGGCGTCGTGGGTCGATGCCTACCGGCAACTCTGGTACGACGAGAGCGGGCACCCGACCAGGCTTCACGAGCTCATGCGCGCCGGGAGCGCCGGCGGCACGGTGCGCTCCGCCGTGGCGCGCATCGGGCCGTTCGCGGCGAAGACTAAGACCACGCCGGAGAGCCTTGGACTCATGGCGGCGGTCGCGCCCGACGGCCGGCCGCTGGTCGTGTCGCTTCTCGCGGTGCGCCCGTCGCGGCGTGCCTTCGCAAGGGCGCAGGGAGCGACTCTCCAGGCAGGTCTCGTCCGCTTCTTCGAGCAGGTGCGCGACCGCGGGCCCAGCGCGCCGACGGAGGGGTAGATGAGCAGCACTCGTGCATCAGCGGCAATCGGAGTGCAGCCGTCCCGACGGCAGTGCGCAGCCTCCCGTCTTCGGGACAACGGGTGGGCGGCCGTCCCGGCAGCGCCTTCGGTGGCGGTCCTGAGCCTCTACTCCGCGAAATCTTGCAGCGGCGCGCGGATTTCCGGGATCGCTCACCCCGAGGGGAGCGGAACGCGCAGCTCTTTCTCTTGCGCGCGGAGCGGACACGAGGGGCGCCGGTGGGCCCTCGTGTCCGCGCGAGCCAAAGAGCCGGCTCGCGCTCCCCTCGGGCTGAGCGGTTGGGTTGCGGGCGCCAAGCCCGCGCTGAGACGGACGCCGGCACTGCTCTTCACCGGGATCATCTTCTGGGCTGCCATGGCCGCGGCTGCGCCGCGCTCCGACGCGTGCCCGTCGTACCGCGAAGTCCCGTACGGCCGCTGCATCGTCGAGGCCGAGCGCCGGCATGGCATTCCGAGGGGACTGCTGGCGGCGGTCATCCACCACGAGAGCGGATTCCACTGCAGCGCGACGTCGAAAGCCGGCGCGCGCGGGCTGGCCCAGCTCCTCCCGGACACGGCGCGCGAACTGGGGCTGCGACTCGCGCCGCGCGACGAGCGGACAGACCCGCGCAAGTCGATCGGTGCCGGAGCCCGCTATCTGCGCCAGCTCCTCGACGCGGCCGGCGGCAATGTGGACCTGGCACTGGCAGGGTACAACTCCGGCCCGGTCTACGTGGCGCTGTGGGGCGCAGTGCCGCCGCCGGCGAGGTCGTACGTCCGTGCGGTGCGGGCGCTTGAAGCGCGATACAGGGCGAGATTCGCGCCGGCGTTCACGGGTTCTTCGTCGATGCGGGCGCGCGCTCCGAGTCGCGAATCTGGCGCTGGGGCGCCGGGCACTGCAGCGCCGGGTCGCGCCGCGCCAGCTTTGCGTCTGCCGCCGGGCGGCCGGACGCGCGGCAGGGGAGGGGCCTGATGGATGCAAAGTGTACAACGCTGCACCGGGCGGACGGGCCAGGGGTCTTGCAGCTCCGCGCCCCTGCCTGTGCTACCATGCGCCCGCTCGGGGACCTCCGCGCGGCGGCGCTTGCGATGGAGCGGGACGCGGCGGGGGCTTCGGCGCGGAGGCCAGAGATGGCGTCTTCGTGGCCGCTGTGGGATCAGGAGAGCTGCGACGAGTTCGTGGCGACGGAAGGCCTACGGGCGCCCCGGTGGGACGACGAGAAGACCGTGGCGGAAATCGCCGCCATGGTTGTGCGGCTTGCGGAGGAAGGGGCTGCGGCGCCGCGGCCAGCCGCGAAGGGCGACGAAGACACTGGCACCATCGGTCCCGAAGTCTTCTTCGCGCAGCCGCATGTGCGCGGGTGCCTGTTCCGGCTGCTCGATGCAGCGCGGCGGGAGAAGGGCCCCGGCTCTGCCGAACGCGGCGAGCTTGCACGCTGGCGCGGCCACTGGAACGAAGACCAGAGGCGAGCTTGGCTCCTGTCGGAAGTGCTTCCGAACCGGTCAGTCTGGAACCGTCCCTTGGCTGACTACCTCTTCCCCGAGAGCCTGTTCGCAGAAGGCCGTCTGCGCTTCGTGCGGAAGCTCGCGCTGATGGCCGGCGAGCTGGGCGAGGGATCGGTCGCGGCTCTCGCAGGACTGTGGTCCGTGGGGACGCAGAGCCTCCCGTCGCGCGAGTTCGAGGAGAGCGGCGAGAAGAAGGATCGCGAATGGAGGCGCCTGGTCGAGCGCAGGCGCGACGAGATCCTGGAAAGCGCCGCCTCGGCAATACGTGTCGATCCTCGCTACCTCCCGGAAGGCGTCGTCGCGTTGCTCGAAATCGCCATGCACGTCCTGCACGAAACCGGCGGGTACGAGGGGATCTGGCGTCGGATGCCGCGTCTGCGGGCGGAGATTCAGTCCCTGACCGACGACGCCGCCTGTCGGCGGTGGCTCCTTCAGGCACTCGAAACCCAGGCGGCCGGGCGGCAGCACCTCGAACCGGAACAACAGGTTTCCGTTGCGCGCGACGCCTGCCCGCGCCTGTTTGACGACTGGAGCGAGGTCTACACAGCGGTTCTCGAGACCGAGTACCCTCCGATGGGAGGAGCCTCGTTCGCCCCGGTTGTCCGGGAAGCGATGAGGGTGGCTCGCGGGGCGTCTTGGGACGGTATCGAGGAGCTCTGCGACGGCGGCCTGCCCGGGCTCGACGCGACCGGAGCGTCTTGGGCGGTTCTCGAACTCGGCGGCTTGCAGACGCTGGATCTGCATGACACGCGCCTGTTCAAAGGAGTGAGCGAGTTGGCCATCCGGCAGCGCCTGTCGCGGGCGCGCGACAAGGTGCGGTCGCTGCTGTGGCGCTGGGGGATCATCCGTTCGGCCGACGAGGCGCTTCCGCTCGTGCCGCCGCGGCCGGAACGACAGCCGCGCGGGCACGACCACGTCGAAGACGAAGACAAGGTGGAAGAACAGGACTTGGGCGAAGACCACGAGGAAGAGGGAAGTTAGGGAGGAGCGAACCATGACCGACACAGCGAGAGCCGACGCCCCGCGAGTGCTGCTGGCGGTGGACTCGGCGTTGCACGCCTCGTTTCCGAGCCATCGGGCCCTGTTCGTCGATCTGTTGGATGCCTGCCGGCAGTGGCGGGAGGCAGAGCAGGAGCGGCACTACGGAAAGACTGCCGGGCCACGCCCCTTCCTTCTGCTGATGGCGGTGGCCTCGTGGGCCGCGCAGGTTGTCGGTCCGGGGCGCCGATGCTGGCTGCAGGTGCGCGGCGACGACATCTACCTGCGCTTCCCCGCGAGCAACGAGAGGACCGTTCCCTTCGTGCGTGAATTGCGTCTGTTGGATGCTGACGGGCACGCCGCGACGTTCCGTCTGGCGTCTGTCCGGCCGCGGTTTGCGTTGGGGTCGCTGAACGCCGGATACTGCTTCAAGGCGATGGGCGGTCTCACGGTGAATCGTCTGCTAGACGCGACTGCGATCGACCTCGGTGTCGCAGGAACGAGAATCGACCTTTCGCCGGCCGTGAGGACGGCGTGCGGCGTGTCAACGGGGGAGCGCAGGGCGCTGCGGCAGTTGCTGGAGGCGTACCTTGCGGGGCAACCCGCTGCGTTTTCCGCCGTGATCGAGACGCTGTACCGGCAGGCCGATCTCGGGCAGCGCGAACCCCCGAGCGATCTCACCGACTGGATGGCGCAGGCCATGGCCGCCGAGATTGCCGACGCGACGGGCGGCGATCGCGAGGAGATGCGTCGCTGGGGTCTGCAGGCGCTGCGGGGCCTTCCGTGGCTGGAGGAGGACTTGGCAGGGAAACTTCCGCAGTGAAGGAGCAGAATGGCCGCCCGACACGCATCGGTTTGGTTGGTTACCGCCGTCGGCGCGGACGGAGCCGCATGGCCGGGACGGTGCGCGGAAATCGACCTCGCGCGCAAGGGGACCGTTGCCGAAATCACGAACGATTTCGGGGAGTTGGCGAACAGCCAGGCCGGCCTGGCGCCTCCCGGAGTCGATCTTCACCAATGGTGCTACCGGGTTGTCGACTCCTTCCCCGAGAAGACGGACGACCTCTCCGGCGCGCTTCTGGGGCCGACCGGCGTCCCGCGCATCGGCCCGCCGCCTCTTGAATCGTGTCAGCTTGCGATCTGGATGGCGACCGCTTTCGTCGATGACGCCGATTCGTGGGCGTCCGTCTGGTTCAAGCTCACGACCCCGTGGTTCGCGACGGGGCGCGTGGTGCGGGGAACAGGCTCCATTGGCACCGTCAAGGACATCCCGTGGAAACTGTTCGCGTTCGCCACGAAGGTTCACCAACTCGGTCTCGGGGAGTTCGACTGCCTCATCCCGACGGCCAACACGCGCGATGTTGGTGATTGGCATCACGAGTCCCAGCGGTACAAGGACGCCTCGAAGAAGGACGCCGGACGGCTGTGGTGGCTGGTGCCCGTCGCGGGGGATTCGCACGACGCGAACGACAGCCAGGAGTTGGAAATCCATGGCGGCACTTGGTCCGGCGCGGAGCCCGCGAGTGCTACCGAGAGTGGCGAGTGGAATGTTACCTGCGCGGTGGATTTCCGCAGGAACGTCGGCTGGCGGCCCAGACGCCGGTGGGTGGCCGGGATTGGCGTCGCAGCGTTTGCGAGCGCGTTGGCCGTCGGCGCTTGGTGGCTTCTGGCGGCAGGCGCGGATGGGTCGGCGCCATCGATGCCGTTGCCGAGGCCGGTTCTGGCGCCGGATCCGCCCGAGCCGCGGGAGCCCGTTCCGCCCGAACCCCTTCCTCCGCAGTTGGTGCCCCCAGCCCCCGGCGACTCCGCTACCCCCAAGCCGGTTCCGCCGAAAGCCGAGAATGGGGTTGGGGTTGCTGCGGCGCGCGATCCGGGAAGTTTCGGGCAGACGAAGAGAACAGTCGTTGCCGGAAACGTGCCTGACGCCGAATCCGCCACCGGCGTTTCCTTCACGGAGCGCGCGTCCCAGCCACCTTGCCGCACCTGCCGACGTGTGGTGTGGACTTGGTCAGGGAACATGGAAAGCCCCTGCGGCGGAACGAGGAAGCCCTTGGACGTATTCGCGAAGGCTGAAGAAGACCTGCTGAGCGACAAGGCGGACCGGGATTGTTGTCCGGCTTGGGAGTCGATCGAAGTCGTCGTGAAGCTTTTCCGCCATGACTGCACCGTGGCGTTCGTTGAAAGCGTCACGTGGCCGACGGGAGCAGTGGGTAGCCCAGCCAGCATCCGCCGCGTGTCCCTATTCCCCAAACACGAGTTCTGGAAGACCGTCGAACAGTCGCTCGGGAGCCGTGCTGCGCAGGAGTGAACATGGACGGACGCGGATTCGCAACCATCTGTGCTCTGAGTTTCCTGGTAGAAGGTGGTCATTGTGCCGGAGACAGGGTGCCAGATGCTGCCGTACCTGCGGTCGTGTCAACGGAGGCGCCGCAAGTTACGCGTCTCTGTCCGTCTTCGGACGACAAACAGGCACGGGATCGCTGGCTTTCGAGAATCGCCAACGCCGCGCATGCCTACTGGGGCGACAGCAACCGAGAACTCCGTGCGCTATCCGACGGGACGCGCAGCTACGTGTTCTTCTCGGTCAGCGTTGACGTGGTCGGCGCCGCGCCGTCGCATGATCGCCAATGGCTCAAGGAAAGCGCGCTTGGGCTGGAGAATAGACTCGCGCGGGACGGCATCTGGAGAAACTTGGTGTACCGAGCGGAACCGGCGCTCGATGATCGCGCGCTGCGGCAGATGTCCTCGATGTTTGCGGCACAAACGCGCGGCATGGAGGAATGGCAGCGCGGACAGCGTACGCCCGCCGGGTTCTACGCTGCCTTCGCCAAGTACGAGATTCGCATTGTTCTTGAACCGCGCCGCAAAGTGTCGCTTCTGTGGTCTGAAGTCAAGGGTCGGTGGGACGATGGTCCCGACGGTGTCACGTTTGTTGCCGATTCGCCGCGCCCGGCGGGAAACGAGGCAGTCACGGTTTTCGGAGAGATGCAGACCGTCGATGTCGGGTGCAATGCCTCCGAGGAAGGTGCGAGTCCCGAGGAGGACTGCGACTACGAAGCAGGTGCCGTTGTTAGCGAACGCGGGCGCGACCACTGGGTCGCTCGCGGGATCGCGCCGGAAGACGGCCGCAACGTCTCGGATCTGCTTGAGGCTGCACGCCGGGACGCGCAGCACGAAGTGTGCAGGCGGGTCGGCGTCACGGTCATGCGCTTGGTCAGTGCCTACAGCGGCGGAGTTGTCCGCGTTGCTGACCGCAGTGCAACTTCCTGTGTCATCCCGCCCAATATGCTTAGGGAGGTGTGCAAGCCTGCTCGCTGGATGCTGGCGGGCAATCCGGTGTGGGTCCGCCACTACCTCGTCGACCTCGGTGTCATGCACCGGCTGGTCGGAATGACCGCCGATGCCACGAAGGAGGAGTAGCGATGCGTTCGCTTGCACTCGCGGTCCTGTCCTGCGGCGCGGCCGCAGCGGCTTCTCCTCAGGCGACATGCGGCACGACGGAGGTTCCAGATCTTGGGACAGAGGGCTTCAAGGAGCTGTTCCGCCGGGCGGATCCCGACGTGGAAACCGTGCGACGGATAGCGGGGGCTATCGGCGACGAAATCTGGGCGTCGTCGTCCGGGGAACCGCCGACCGGCGGCGATCCCTATGTTGCAGCGATGACAGCTGCGCGAAGTTCCCGCGCGTCCTACGACAGTCTGCGCCGCCGCAACTTTGCCGTGCTTCAGTGCCTGCTTCGCGGCGCCGAAGACACCTTCGCTCGCGCGAAAGTGGCGTTGAGGGAAGAGGAAAAGCAGTATCGTGACTTCGAAGATCGCCGCCCGACGCTCCGCAGGCGCCTAGCCGCAATACGCGCGGAATACGAGACGTCGCAGAGCAAGCTCGGTGCGCTGAACGTGCAGCTCGAATCGGGAGCACGCGCGCTAGCCTACAACATGGTCGTCCAGTGCAAGGGTGTGGGACCTCGGGACGGCACGGAAGAAACTGCCGCCGCTGTCGCGAGCGAAGCGAAGAACAGCGCCGAGTCCGGCGCATGGCCACTGATCTCATACACTGAACGGGTTGGGGACACCCTCCGGTCCCTGGTGCGCCGTGCGAACGGCTCCTCGCGTGACGAGCGTGCAGCAGCGTTCAAGGACGCGCTTACGGTTCTGTCCGATGGGGCGACGGAAGGCGATGCCGCCGGGGGTGCGGGTGGCCGCGCGAGTGTTGAAGTCGAGCGGCATGGCGTTACGGCCACTGCCATCGACACGGTGGTCCAGTTGTGGTCCGGAACCACCGCGGTCGAATCGTTCCACCATTTCCGCGTTCATCCGTGCAGTCCGGGCGATTCCATTCCGCGGCGTCCAGCCCGGCAGGCACTTGCAGGAGTCACCGTGAACTGCTGGGTTCCGAGTTCGTCCACGGCGCGGCATCAGCCGGATGCATCGCTGGAGG
>Ga0172368_10001056_pt1 | contig 38387 bp, 25 predicted proteins | sample Lak11m_FD_114540 | JGI IMG/M metagenome (GOLD analysis project Ga0172368, IMG submission 114540) | Freshwater microbial communities from Kabuno Bay, South-Kivu, Congo - kab_022012_11m | ecosystem: Environmental > Aquatic > Freshwater > Lake | place: Democratic Republic of the Congo: South-Kivu... | reverse complement strand
GAGGTTCTTATAGCATACAGCGATGGCATTAAACCCGAAGAAGTCCTCGGGATGCTCCAGGACATAGCTTTTGAAGGCTTCTATCGCACTGGTGTAATCCTTGTCTCTAACGAGTCTCAGACCTTTCTGCTTGAGCGTCTCAGGTTCAACCGCAAATACGCCTGGAAAGACTCGATCCAGATCAAAAGGGATGCCTTTTTTCAAGAGCTTGGACCCGCATCCTCCAAGAAGGAGGGGCGCCAGCAAAAGACACGCTGCCGCTTGAAAACAAAACAACCTAACTCTGACCAAGAAGGATGAAACCAGCATTACTCAACTCTCCCTGCGAATGCCAGGCAAGGGGTTACAACAATCCTCACACTTCTGTCAGAATAAGCGTCGCGGATGCGTTCAACCATGATCGTTGAATCCTGTTTCAAAGATGGATAAAGTGTCGATTATTGCCTACGAAACCCGGGCTTGTCATGGGCGACTTGAGCAGGCATCCACGAAACTGACGCTGGACCCACACTTCCCCGGGGATGACTTGAAGTAGGAGCAGGCACCCCAATTCGAGATTGCTTTCGACTACCGATATACTGATTGATTCTAAGGGTCGAGTTGTCTGGCAGGAGCGACATATCGCAATTCGAGGTCTAGCTAAACATTTCACGGTGAGTTTTGGGAACGACGCCCTGACGATAACATTGATTCTAATAATAATCAGGTTTCCAGCCTTTTTTTCTCCTCGCTCCTTATCTCCCGGCGGAGCAGCTTCCCAACCTTTGATTTGGGCAACATGTCTCTGAATTCTATATACTGGGGTATCTTGTAATTGACTAATCGTTTGCGACACCATTTGATGAGTTCGTAGCCGGTGACACCCTTGATATCCTTCTTCAGAACCACAAATGCCTTTATTCTCTCACCCACTTGGGCGTCGGGTACCCCTACCACGCATGATTCGATCACCGCCGGGTGTTCCTGAAGAACAGCCTCTATCTCACTGGCTGATATTCGATAGCCCTTGTGTTTTATTGTGTCAACAGTACGATCTACAAAGTAAAGGAATCCATTTTTGTCCCGGCGCACTATGTCTGCCGTGCGGTACCACAGCCTGCCGTTTATCTCCACAAATGCCTTGTCGGTCTCTTCTGGTTTATTAAGATACGCAGTGACCATTTCTTTAGATGAGACAAGAAGTTCACCTGGTTGTTCATCGTTCACAGGCTCCAAAGAATCGGGCTTGACAATCATAATGCTCTTGCTCGGGAGAGGCAGCCCCATGCTCATCGTTGGACTAGGTTTGTCAGTGGGGCTGAGAACGATACCTCCGCAGGTTTCTGTGGCTCCATAACCCTGATATATAGACAACCCAAAACGATCTTTCCAGCGATTTGCAACTTCTTCCGGCAGCACGTCTCCTGCGCAGAAGCAATAGCGCAAGGACGACAAGTCATATTGGTCCAACCTATCGTGTTCAAGTATCATACGATAAAACGCGGGGACACCTATGAGTGAAGAGGCCTTCATGGTTTCGATTGAGTCGAAGACTGCATCCAGATTTACTTTAGGCAGCAGGATGAGCGTTCCGCCGCCCACCAGGACGGTAGCCAGGCTACACGTCTGTCCTAGGATATGGAACAAAGGAGCCCCACCAAGAATCACATCCTGTTGACTTTCGAAAAGGGGGATCCGTACCGCAAGCTGTTCTGTGGCGGAGACAAGAAACAGACCGTGTGTAATAGGTACCCCTTTGGGATGTTTTGTGGTGCCTCCCGTAAAAAGGAATTCCGCAACGTCAGAGCGACCAGTAGAGACTGGCGGTAGGGGACTCTGGCCCTTTGTTATCAATGACTTGAATTGATACACAAAATCAGCCTTCTCAAATGTGCCACGGGGAATCCTGTCCGCTAGAACCCCAAAAAACTTCTTCCAGGCCGGCAATAGGTCAGCGATATTTGTTACGATGACTTTTGCTACAGACGTACCTTCCATGGCCTGCTTTACATATCCATAGTTCCTATCAGAGCAAATTACGGCTTTGGCATCCGTATCTTTGAGGATGTAGTTTACATCCCTAGTGGTATAAATAGGTGTGATTGGGACGGGAATACATCCTAACCTCTGCAAACCAAGCCAGGAAACGACAAACTGGATTGAGTTTGGGATATACATGAGAAGCCGATCCCCTGTCCGCAGACCGAGGCCCGACAATCCCGCTGCAAACCGCTCAGCGAGGTCTCTCAAACGGGCATAAGAATAGCGAGTGCCAAGGAAATATACCGCCGTTTTCCCAGGGTATTTTTCGGAAAGGGCCGCAAATGATTCAAATAGATTGTTGCAATCCGCTGGATTCATGGGCCAAGAATTCCGTCAATGTATTGCTTATGCAATTTCGTGTCTTTCCTTATAGTGCGATGTTCTATATTATACACCAAAGTATGCGGCTTTTACCTCTGGATTTTCCATGAGTTCTTGTCCGCTTCCTGTCATCGCCAGCATACCGTTTTCTATGACATATCCATGGTCAATGACTGGGAGCAATGGCCTGGCAAATTGCTCCGTCACAACAATGGTGAGAGAAGTTTCTTCCTGTATTTTCTTCACGGCATCTACGAGTGTTTTTTGCATGAGAGGACTCAGCCCCAGCAAAGGTTCATCAAGCAATAGCAGGCGCGGCTTGAGCATGAGGGCCATTCCTAGGGTAAGCATTTGCTGTTCACCACCACTCAGGAACCCGGCTTTGCGACTACGCAGTTTGACCAGAGTTGGAAAAAGACTGAACACATACTCTACCATCTCTTTCACTTCTGATCCTTTTCTCAGATAACCTGCAATCTTAAGGTTTTCCAACAGATCCGACTCAGGGAAGATTGGGTGCCTTTCGCGGCAGACCACCATGCCTCTCTTCACTCGCTCACTTGGATGCAAATTTGTGATGTCTTCTCCGTCAAAAAAGATGTTGCCGTAGAGAGTAATCCGTTCTCCGCCCTTGCGCTGTTCTTTTATTTTGGTATCAATGATAAGCCCGGAAACCGTGTTCATGAGAGTGGTCTTGCCCGCGCTGTTCGAACCAAACACTCCCACAATGGTCCCTTGACCTACCTGCATGCTGAAATCATTCAACGCAAGTGCGTTTTCGTAAAAAACCATCAAATTGGTTATTTCCAGTATCACCTTCATAATTCCCTGAACAGTTTTGGTTGGGTGGGTGAATCTCTCAAAATGTGGTAAAGGCCACGAGCTGGCTTTTGGCGTTGATGGCTCTCCATCGTGTGCAGCAGACACTGTCCCATGGCACGCGAAAGGCCTCTTAAATCATAATAAACATACCCATGCCGAGGCGCCAAACTCCTATGGGTTCGTCTATTCTTCGGTACCAAGATATGCCTTCCTGACCTCATCCTTCTCCATTACCTCGGCCGGCTTGCCTTCGGCTATCACGGACCCATAGTTCAAAACAACGACTCTGGATGCTATCCTAAAAAGTTCCCGCAACCTATGCTCAATCATGACAATGGTCTTGCCTTCAGCCAGGAGCTTCTCGATGATGGGCAAAATGCTTGCCAGTTCAGCAATGCTGAGGCCTGAAAACAATTCATCTAGGATGATCAAGTCAGCTCTCAAGGCCAGGCATTTAGCCAGTTCCAGACGCTTCAGATACCCATGAGGCAGACTTCCGGCCGCCTTTGTAATGACAGCTGAATCCCTTTCAAAGCCAACTTCTTCCAACAGGTCTTTTGAGACAGAGTCTCTGTCCCCATATTTGCCTCCCAATAGTTTGCGCACCCGTTTGGAATAAAGGGGTATAATAAGATTCTTGAAAGCGGGCAGACCGGTAAAAGGCCGCGCCATCTGGAACGTACGAGCAATCCCCAATGCTGCTATTCTGTAAGGCATCCAACCGGTAATATCTTGGTCGTAGAAGATCACCTTCCCCGAATCAGGTGTGACAAAACCCGTTATGAGGTTAACGAGGGTAGTTTTCCCCGAGCCGTTGGGTCCGATGATTCCCAGCAGCTCCCCACGATACAAATGAAAGCTGATGTCATCAACGGCGCGCACACCGCCGAAGCGTTTGCTCAAACCGCGGACATCCAAAATTTTCTCAAATTGGTTTTCAGAGTGCATTCAAACCCGAGACCGCCGTGCGTACGGCTGTTTAGCAGCTCCTTTGTTTGATAACCTACTTCTCCACATACACCCAGCGCTCAAACTGCTGATACTTCCGCTGCACATAGTGAAAAATGCCTTCAGGCAACGCCACTATAAAGACTACAAGAAACATCGCATAGATGACGGTTCTCAATCCCCCAATGCCGCGGAGGGCCTCGGAAAGGGGAACCAGTATGAAAGAACCCAGAAAAGACCCAGCGAATGTACCCATTCCTCCAACTACAGCCGAGGCTATCGGGAGGATAGAATAGTCAAGGGCGAAGGCTGGCATCCCTACAAACATGTACAGGTGGGTCATGTACGCGCCGCAAAATGCCCCTATGCTCGCTGTGATGAACAGCGCCTGTGTTTTCAACCAATAAATATTGAGAGCCGCGCCCATAACAGCCCTGTCGTTGTCACGGACGGCCTTCAATACCAGTCCGTAGTCAGATGTCATGAGGCGCCGAAACCCAAAGAGGGCGGCAAGCGCGGCAAGGGCCACGATATATAATTCCAACCACGTATTACCTATGGGTTGAAGCCTTGTCAGTCCTTCTGTACCGCCAAAAATGCCGGTCGCCTCGATGATTCGCTCGAACATGAGGGGTACCACCAAGGTTACCATGGAAAAATAAATTCCCCTGAGTCGAAGTACCGGGAGGAGAAAGAGCGTGCTAAGAAGACCTCCAAGGATGGCCGCCAATGGTATGGTTAACCACACCGGCAATTTGAAATAGTGGTCCAGCACCCCTGAAGCGTAAGCTCCCAGGCCAAAAAAAAGGGCTTGTCCTAATGAAACCATCCCGACGGATACGAGGAAATCCCAGCTCATAGCCAAGAGAGCAAAAATGGCCGTTGATATGAACACCTTTTGCCAGTACGCTGGGAGTAACAGTGGAAGCACTGCAAGTAGTACAACAGGTATGGCAGGAGGAACAGCTATGTAGAGCATCTCACGGTAAGAGGTTAAAGCGAAGATGTCTTCTGCTCTAACCTTAATACCGCGATCTATTCTCTCTTTTCTCTTCTGAGCCATCTAAATGCTCAACATATTCCTAGGATCCGTGTATCTAAAAGACCCAACCAGTTAAAGCTGTTATATCCGCTCTTCCAGTTCTTTTTGTTTGCCAAACAATCCCGAAGGCTTGACCACGAGAATGACAAATATGGCGACCAGCGATACGATCATTTTCCAGTGTGGACCGCTCAATACATCGGTGATCATCTGGGCGTACCCGATGAGAAAGGCTGCTAATATAACCCCTGGAGTACTGCCAAGCCCTCCCACAATGCAGACAGCCATGGCGTTGATCAACACCTCATAGCCGTCATTTACGGAAATTGTGCCTCTAGGTAGGACCAAAATGGCTGCCACCGCGGCCAAGGCCGACCCAAAAGCCACACTCAACCCGGCCATAAAGTCCGAGTTTATTCCCAGGGACAATGCCGTCTTTTCCTCTTGAGCTATGCCCCTGAAGGCCAACCCTACCTTGGTATGGTGGGTAAAGAAATACAGTCCCACTGCTATGCCAATACCTGCTACCACTATCCATATACGTTGGTGATCGACATACGTGTTACCGATTAGTATTGCCCCGTCGCTAAAAGGTGGCAGCGTATATTCAAAGCCAGTGAACCCCATAAAGCGAAACAGCTCAAGAATAGCCAGACCAACCCCAAACGTAGCAATAACCTCAGATATAATTTGTCCCCGCACCCGCAAGAGAACCAGCCTATAAAGTAGGGCTCCCACGATGCCCGTAGCAATCACGGATAAGAAGGCCGCTACTGCAAATGGCATAGACACTTGGTTGACTAAAATCCAGACCGTGTACCCAGCCAGAATGTACAGAGCGCCGTAGGCAAAATTCGAGACGCCGCTGATGCCAAACGTCAAGTTAAATCCAAGCGCTACCAGGGCCAAAATCACGCTGTTGATGAAACCGTATATGAGGGTGACCTCGAGCAACAGCCTTTCTCCTGTAAAGATGGTATGAAAAATTACTTGGGAATTTTTACCCAATCGGGCAGTTTAACTTTACCTTCCGCTATAGAGTCTGGGAAGACTATCACCCTTTTCCCATCATCTGACCACTGAAAGATGCATCCCATTGCAGTTTTTGTGGGATCATCTCCATATATGACCTGATTGCCATCGTCGAATTTTATCCTTCCAATGGCCCCCTGCCGGTCTGTCTTTTTGATTTCTTCAACCACCTTGTCGGGGTCTAACGACCCAACCCTCTCTATGGCTTCTGCCAAAATATAAACTGAATCATAGGACGGCGCCGGCCCATGTCCAGCTTCCATAGGAACACCATATTTCTTCATGTAGTCATCGTAAAATTTTGTTGCCGGTGCATATTTGGCGGAAGGAATAGCGCTGCCCAATTCAAAGCACGAGTTGAGGAGTCCTGCTATTTTCCCTTCAAAGGTCTTCCACGCTCCTTGACCAGCCATAGGAGAGATAAAACCAGCCATGAGGGCCGGCACCTTCATGCTTTGCCATTGTTTCAAAAGAATGCCACTTTGCGGCATGTCGAAAACAGGCAATATCACCTGAGCATTCTTGGTCTTGGCCTTGACAAGGCCTGCGGAAAAGTCAGAGGCACCAGTAGGATAAGCCTCTGTGCCTAAGGACGTCCATCCCATCTTTTCGGTCACAACCTTCGTAGTTATGTCACCTGTGGTTCGCGCCCATAGCACGTCCTGATACATGACGAAGAGATTCTTGAAACCGAATTCCTTCTGGAGATTGCCTATAGATTGGGCCAAGTAACCAACCAGATACCGTGCGTTTAGGCAGACTCGGAAGCAGTATTTGTACTTATTCGGTTCCGCCTTAACCTGCTCTTCTGATTTCGGTGTCATGGCTATGGTGCCAAGCATAGGCACCTTGTACTTTGCCAAAAGATCCATTCCCGCGAGGAGAGCCTCCGATCGAAAAGGCCCTACCACTATAGCATTCACCTTTTTCTCAGTAATGATTTTCTCCAAACCAAGAAGCGCCTCAGACACTGGTACACCAGGCGACGAATCCCTTAGGTCAAGAGTCTCTATCTTGATCGGGAGCTTTTTTGATCCTACAGCCACGCCGCCCTTGGCATTGATTTCGTCAACAGCCATCTGCACGGCCTTGAGAGATTCTCTTCCTTCTATGGCAGTCAGCGATGTGGGTATGCCCAGCACAATGGCATCCTGTGCAAAGAGGGCAGACGATTGAAAAACCGTAAGGACTACAAAACAGATCATCCCTATGAGCGACAATTTTTTCATGGAGCCTCTCCTTCCTGTTACTTACGATTTTCAAAATTGTGAAAAAACCGGCCACGCCGGATTCGTTTGCGCCGCGTACGCACTCCTTTAAGCCAAATATCCCGTGAACGCGGGCATAGTCAGGAGATATTCAGTTCAGGCTGGATCTTGTTACCGACGTGTAAAATAAGTGGATACGCGCTCGCATGTCAATGAAAAAATTGGAATACAAAGACACTACCTTTAGCGCGCGGCATTGATATGCTATAGATAAAATGTTGTTAATGCAGCTTGGCCTGTTTATTGAACGAAGTAGCTGCCCAGAGACAACCAAATAAATCGTGGGAGAAACTGGCGAGACAGCTATCCAGAACGCTGGCAACGTTTTACATGCGCAGCATTTTCGGGAATCAGCAACAAATGAAGACGAGTCGTTGCAATCTGTCTGACGCACAATGCTCCAAAATGATACAATGGGAAGAAGAACTCGACGCCATTAAAAAAAGCGGCCTGTTTCGATCTATGCCCGAGGTATCCGGAATGCCAGGGCGCCTTGTCACGATAGACGGCCGAAGTGTACTAAACTTCTCGAGCAACAACTACCTAGGACTGGCGGGTCACCCAAAGGTGATTGAAGCGGCTGTTCAAGCCGCAAGACAATGCGGGGCAGGGGCGACAGCGTCGCGACTCATAGCAGGCAATAATGAGACATTTCGCAATCTCGAGACCTTCCTAGCCGAATGGAAGCAAACGGAATCTGCACTAGTCTTTGGCAGTGGATATCAGGCCAATATTGGCATCATATCCGCGTTAATGGATGAACAGGACCTTATCGTTTCGGATGAACTGAATCACGCCAGTATTATAGATGGATGCAAGCTGTCGCGGGCGCGAGTTCTTGTCTATCCACATCTACAGGTTGATCAGGCGGAAAAGGCACTCAAGAGTTACGAAGCGCGCAGAAAATTGTTAGTCACAGAATCGGTTTTCTCCATGGATGGCGACACAGCTCCGTTAACAGAATTGAGCTTTGTGTGCCGCCGCTGGGGTGCCATGTTTATGGTGGATGAGGCCCACGCTACAGGAATACGAGGACCTCAGGGCTCGGGTCTGGCTGGTGAATTGGGCGTGACTCCCGACATTCAAATGGGGACTCTGGGAAAGGCCGTAGGCGCAGCGGGGGCCTACGTTGCGGGCGAAAAGTGTCTAATCGATTTTCTAATCAACAAATCTCGATCTTTGATTTATACTACGGCGCCCCCGCCAGCAACAGTTGGTGCTGCATTGGCAGCACTAAAGCTCATCAAATCCTCCCAAGGGGAACAACTACGGTGCCAGCTCCACGAGAATGCTCAAAATTTTAACCGTCTCCTAAACAAGTCTTGTTTGGTTTCGACTCCTATTACAGCCATCCCCAGCCATATCATTCCAATCATAATAGGCAAGTCAGATAGCGCGATGAAGATAAGTAAAGCATGCTTAAGAAACGGTATCTTTGCCCACGGCATCCGCTATCCCACAGTGCCAGAAGGCACTGCAAGACTTAGGTTTACCCTCATGACCGACCATACACCGGATGATCTTGCAATGGCTGTTCACGTAGTGGAAAAGGCAGTGGAAGCCGTCATCCGTCACTATTAACGGGAGTGCACATGCTAGACTCCATTGAATCAGTACAACAGGCTATGCTGTCCCAAGGCTATCTTGCCCACCGCTCATTGGCTACGGCTATTTTCCTTGCGTGGCGTTTAAGAAAACCCCTTTTTCTGGAAGGCGAGCCTGGCGTCGGCAAGACGGAAACAGCCGTCGCAATTGCCCGTATCCTGGAAACCGACCTCATACGGCTTCAGTGCTACGAGGGACTCGATGCCAATCATGCCCTTTATGAATGGAATTACCCTAGGCAAATTCTCGCCATTAAGATGGCAGAGCAATGCGGTCATGAACGGCAAGGTCTTGCTAGCACTATTTTTTCGCAGGAATTTCTCATAAAGAGGCCGTTGCTGGCCGCCATTTTGTCCAGCCGTGAGAAGGCTCCCGTGCTACTCATAGATGAGATAGATCGCTCTGATGAAGAATTCGAAGCATTGCTCCTTGAAGTATTGTCTGAATTCCAGATAACTATCCCCGAGATTGGTACACTGAAAGCCCTCAGGAGGCCTCTCGTGATTCTGACTTCAAACCGAACTAGGGACATTCACGACGCTTTGAAACGAAGATGCCTTTATCACTGGATTGACTATCCCAACGAACAACGAGAAATGGAGATCGTTCGAGCCCGTATTCCTAATATTTCTCAAGAACTTTCTAGGCAAGTGGCTGCGTTCATGAGTCGTTTGCGGACAAAAGAATTTTTGAAGCGCCCCGGAGTGGCGGAGACCTTGGATTGGGCCGAGGCGCTTATGACTCTTGAAAGGGATTCCCTAGATGAATGCACAGTCGAGGAAACCTTGGGCTGCATCTTGAAATATCGAGAGGACATAATTCTATTTGAAGAGTCCTGGCAAGACAGAGCATTTCGTGACTCGCTGCTGGCAGCATGCGGTGGCTAACTGTCTTAGAGAGCATTATCGCCGCCGCTGCTCCTATACCACCTCTCGATACTTTGATCGTTGATGAGCGAACCCCACGGACCAAACATCGTGGTCATTTAATGACGGCAATGAGATCATGACGTCCAGCCCATCCAAACTCTTGATTACTTCGTGCCTACTTTCCGACAAGGCCATGAATCGCCCAGAGATTGATAGCATTCGAAACGAACATTAAGCATGACACCTGACAATCTTTTCTCTGCCATATTCTCTTACGCCAGTTTCTTACGCTATCATGGCTTTCTCGTATCACTACCTGACGTTATAACTGCACTGGAGGCCGTCGGAGTGTTAGGCGTAACGGATCGCGCCGATTTTTGTTCGGCTCTAAAATCCGCATTCGTGAAACACGCCGAAGACATCCCTCTCTTCCACCACTTATTCGAGCAGTATTGGTCGTTGGAAAACATACGCGTCGAACATGAACGGGGGTATAGAGAAGACGGGGATAAAGCTATCGCAAACGATAACGGCCAGGGAGAATCTTTTGGTTTATTTACAGGCGAAGGCGAGATCTCAGAGCCACAAGAACTCCATGAGTGGAATCAACGTCCCTACTGCCTCTATTCCCCGATCGAGATATTAAAACACCAGGACCTTGCCAACATTCCGGTCGAAAACGACGCTAGGCTTGCAAGGCTTATTAGGGCAATTATTCAGCCAGTAGCCCGCTATCCTCGTTGGAAAAAGACAAGGGCTCCATCTGGCTTTTCGATCGACTTTCGCAAAATGCTCAGGATAAATCTACGGTATGGAGGAGAAGCCCTCGAATTACCGCGATGGCAAAGAAAATTAAAAGTCAAGCGAATAGCTTTCCTTTGCGATGTGAGCGGTTCTATGAATCCCTATTTACGGTCTATGCTGTGCTTCATAAAAGAGTTTCAGCGCGTCAATCGCCGGGTCGATACGTATGTGTTTGCGACTCGGCTCCATCGAGTTACTGATCTTTTGAAAAATACTTCATTTTCCAGAGCAATAGAAAGTATTGGGACGGTGGCGCGAGATTGGGGTGGCGGTACCCGTATCGGTGAATGCCTCTCTCATTTTAATGCGATCAGGGAGGCAGGGGCGTCGGAAACGTCTAGTCTTGTCGTCATTTATTCCGATGGATGGGACCGCGGAGACGCCCGGGAGTTGGATAAACAGATGTCTCGACTTCGCAGACGCTGCCACAAGCTCCTGTGGATCAATCCACTGCTTGGTGGAAGTGGATACGAACCCACTTGCCGAGGCATGAAAACCGCCTTGCCTTATATCGATTTCTTCCTGCCGGGTCACAACATCCGGGCTTTAGACAGGCTCGCAAAGACTATCCATTCCCTCTTGTGAATAGGGAGTGGTCGCCAGTGAAGATTCGGCCATACATGCTAAAAGGTTTCTCGCAAGTGTACAGGTTTTAGAAAGCAAAACCCAATTCGACAAGGGCCTTGCCGCTCGATTGACGTAAACTGAGATTGCTCCTTCGGCTCCTCTCAATGACAACAGGGCATCGAGGTGTCGTTGGGAGCTAAGCCGAGCAATCTCGTGATAATTTTAGGGGATGGCCATAATCACGGATTCTGGTGTTCCGTTCTTGTTTGGTGTGGTTCCCTCCGCAGTACGAAGCCAACTTTAATTTTCCAGATGCTGTATCAACCCGAGATTGAGAAAAAATACTCACCATCTGTCGGCCAGTGTTTTCCTGTAGATGCGATATTTCTTGAAGAGCCTGGCGCCCCCGTCCATTTCCAATTGATTGATATCGTGATTGTCTTCAAGGTTCCAGCCGAGTTCGAGGTATTGGTACTGCTGTTTATTCTTGGTCTTGTTTAATGCGTGATAAAGCAGGAAAAAGGGTACGCCCATGTCTTGATACTGTCTTTTGATTCCCAAGAGAAGGCCTCTCACTCCTCGGATTTCCTTACGAAAAATGAGGTACTTCAACATACCTAGGATCCCTATTTTTCCATTTAGGCGTTTCAGCAGAGGGTTGATGTCTGGTACCATGAGAGCAGCACCTATGGGTTCCTCTTTAAAATAGATAAAAAAGATGAGATCTTCGTCCGCAAACCTCTCCAGATCCTTTGCCAATTCTTGGACTTCATCTTCCGTAGCCGAAACAAAGCCCCAATTGTCGGCCCAACATTCGTCGTAAATCTGTCTGATGAGCGCGACCACGTCTTCCACCCTGTCTGTAGTGCGGGAAGGGGTCTTTACCGAGAATCGACTGTCGTTGTTAAGTCTCTCTGCTATGCGAAGCATCCACTCTGGGTATTCCCAATTACGGTCCACTATGAACGATAGAAGGTCCTTCTCTTTCACTAGCTGACATTTTTCCGCAAGATCAACGTAATATGGAGGATTAAAAGGCATCATAAATGTTGCAAAGTGTTCAAAACCCTCGATGAGCATCCCGATCTCATAGTTCGTGGAAGGGCAAAACGGTCCTACAAGGTAGGTCATTCCCTGAGACGCGACCCAATCTTCCGCTGCGGAAAACAAGGCTTGAGCAGCCTCGGGATCGTTTTCACACTCAAAAAAGCCCCAGACGCCTGCGCCTGTCTTCTGATACTTGTTGAAATTCTTGTCCACAATAGCTGCTATACGACCCACAGTTTCCCCACCGCGTCGAGCAAGAAAGAGTTTTCTAGACGCGAATTTCCAATAGGGATGTAAGGCGGGATCCAAAAGCCTTCGTACATATTTTTTCAAAGGGGGCGCCCAGTTAGGATAGTTTTGATAGATTTTCCACGGGAACTCGATGAAATCCTTCATTTCCCCGGGCTTGTCCACTTGTACGATATCCACTGTATTCATTGTCTGCTCACTCCCCGTTTCTCCGGTACAATACAACGCTCCGTTGCTCTGGCAGGAATCTAAAACAACTCGGCTTTGTCCAATCCGTAAGTTTACACAACCCTTATCCCGATTAGCAACTAAAGGGACAAATGAGTCTGTAATCCGACTCAGCCGGCGGCCCTTTGTGTCCTTATAAAATTGTGATATGCGCAGTATTGGCCTAGAGTCTTGTCGCAGGTCGAGGAGCCGATTGCCCAGCGCTAGTCAAAAACAGATCTGGTCGCTGCCAATTGGGAGGTGGGATTGTTCGGGTTTGAGCAGGACAGCCTACCATTGATGGTCTTTTATGGTATAATAACAGGCTATTTTCTAGTCGCGTTCTGCAGGAGATCGATATGTCTATGGGAATGGGGAAACCCTCAGTAGCTTTCTTATGGCCGCTCCGTGATATGAAATCCTCGGTAATTGATATGTGTAGGAGGACATATTCGAGGGCAATATGCGATTTGACGACAGAAGATTTGGATGAGGCTGCTGTGGCTCTTATTCGCGCTGATATCGACGGAGACATTGCTGAAGTGAAGGTATCAGCTTCTCAAATCACGTCTGATGGATTCGAGGGCTTCCTCGTCGAAACAGGAATGAAGGGTTTGTGGCTGGAATTAAATCCATACATTACAGGCAGTTCTTTGACTGAGGTCTTCGAGTCGGTTGCGTCGTTGTCGGGAGAATATACGTGTCACATTGTGACAGGCGACCTGGCCCTTATCAAAGAAATACTGGATCGCTATCCGGATACCGCTCATATAGCGCTGAAAGGCTCGGAAGCTTCAGGTTTTGTCAGCACCGAAAATCTGCTGCCCTTGCTTACCGCAGTCAAAAAACTGGCGTCAGATTGTTCAGCTCAACCATCGTTAAGCGTTTGGGGAGGTATAGGAACAGCAAGGGCAGCGGCGGCTTTGCTCTCCGTGGGTGTCAATGGAATCATATTTGAGAGTCTCCACTGGCTAACAGACCTGCTGAATCTTGATTACGACGTCAAGAATAAGATTTCTAAGCTTAGACCAGAGCACACGGAACTCATCGGACTTAATCTGGGCGCGCCATGCAGGGTCTTCAATAAAGGGAACTCTGTCGCAGTAAAAAACCTTAAAGAATACACAGGCTCACTCTGCCAGGCTGACATCACGGATGAGCAACGGCATGTGTTTGCCCAGAGGATTGTTCGCGAGTCTGTTCCTCCCTTGCGGAGTAATTTTTCGCGAGATGAGCTAATTCCACTGGGGATCGAGGCTGCTTTCGCTCAGTCTTTTGTACAGAATTATGGTTCCGAAACTGAAGACGCTCTCATAAAGTTCATGACGGCCATTGATGCTCTTCTAGCTCCAGCAAAAGATAAAGAACGCGCTTTTGTACGGGGAGCAATCCTGAATGAGATGGGGACCCGTTATGCCGTGGTTCAGGGGGCCATGTCATGGATCACCGACGTACCGGAGTTTGCCTTGCGTGTAGCGGAAGCAGGAGCCTTGCCTACCATAGCGCTTGGCCTTATGCCTGCGGTGGTCTTGAATGACAAACTAGGCAATCTAGGCGCACTGTTGGCAGACAAGCCCTTTGCAGTAAACGTCATAACTCTCCAGGAAAATCCATTTCGAGACGAACAGATTCAGTGGATATTGCAGCTCAAGCCTCGCTTTGCCGTTATAGCTGCGGGTGAGCCTTCCCATGCGAGACAACTCCTGCAAGCGGGGATAGAGGTAATATACATCGCGCCAAATCTCCAGTTGCTGGAACTCGCCTTTTCTTCAGGTATCCGATTCGTGATCTGTGAAGGCAACGAGGCAGGAGGTCATGTTGGAGACCATTCTACATTTACTCTGGCTCAGATGGTGATGGAGAAGAGGGATGAAAACCCTGCCCTTTTTGAAGGCCGTTTTGTTATTCTCGCCGGCGGAATCGGCAACAGAGAATCAGCTTTCCTAGCGGCTATGCTGGGAGCGGACGCAATTCAGGTAGGAACACTCTATCTTACTACAACTGATATCGTGGAAACGGGTGCTCTCTCGAAGCTCTACCAAAAAATGATTCTGGACTCTGCACCTGGCGGAACAGTGGTCACAGGCGAAGCAACAGGCCTGCGTGTCCGGTCTCTAAGAACCCCAAAGATAGAAACTGTCTGCAACCTAGAAAGAGAGTTCGCCGCTGGAACGACAGATGAACAGACATTTCGACGACAAATCGAGGAAGCAAGCGCGGGCAGTTTATTTATTGCTGCCAGGTGCGTAGATAGAGCTACAGGGGTAGTTCTTGATGAAGAAACATGCTTAAGAGAAGGCCAATTCATGAGCGGGGCCTGTGCAGGCGTACTTTCAAAGACCCATACTTGCAAAGGACTCCATGAAGAACTCGCAGAAGGCGAGCTTTCAGACGGCATCCCCTACGTTGGGCCCATAGCCAAAGGTTTCGAGAAAAAAGAATATGGCGGCGAAGTGGATATCCCACATCGTTCGGTTTCTTACCGCTCAGCCGGCGACAAAGAACGGATAGCCATCACCGGAATGAGCGTCGTGAATTCCTTAGGAAACGGGCCGCAAGAAGTTTGGGCTGCATGTGTGGCTCTTAGGAGTGGAATAATTACAGTACCGGCTACCAAATGGCCCCATGAGAAGTTTTTTGATCCGAGACCACGGGCTCCAGAGAAGACCTACTGCAAGGTTGGGGCTTTCCAAGACATCGATGTGGACCGAAAAGAACTCGGGATTCCCCCCCAGGATTTTCGCACGATGACAGCGTCCACTCGGATCACAATGTGGCTTGCTCAGCAGGCTATTAAAGACTCAGGTATCTTGGACTCTGACATACCTCGCGAACGGATAGGCGTACTCATTTCTCAAAATTCCGGAGAGGCGGCAGCGACACTAGAGGACATGATCGTGAGGAGCGCTGCAAATCGGATAGTAGAATCCATCAGGGGCGTCATGACCCTATCGGACCAGGGGGCTCAAGCGATCGAGAACGCTATAAGAGAAGGACGCCTGGCGGTCGATGACACCACCCTGCTGGGAAGGCTTAACTGCGCAGCTGGGGGCTTCATTTGCAACAAATACGGCTTTATGGGGCCGAGTTTTGCAGTATCCGCAGCATGCGCCACGGCCCTGGTGGCCCTCTTTAGCGCCTATGAGATGATCCGAAACGGCATTATCGATGCCGCAGTCATAGGCGGCGCAGAAGAACCTCTTACCCCCATGCATTTCCTCGAATTTTCCGCTCTTGGCGCACTCGCTGGTCTGTCCGGAGTTGAACGGCCGCCTGCGGAATACAGCCGCCCATTTGACGCCGCTCGCGACGGGATGGTGCTTGGCGAAGGTGGAGGCATGATCGTCATTGAACGCGAATCAATAGCTCGTAAACGAGGTGCCCGCATTCATGCTTATATAACTGCCATGGGGGCCAGCAATAATCATCTTGGAATGGTGGAATCCTCTAGAATCACACAGGAAATAGCTATCAGAGCTTCTTTTGACGATGCCCCTTATGGCCCCGAAGAAGTGGATCTCGTCGAATGCCACGCTACAAGTACAATGCAGGGTGATGGAGAAGAAGTGTTGGCGCTGAGAAATTTCTACGGGCCTCACGCTCCTGTAATCCTGACTTCTTTCAAATCCCAAATAGGCCATACGCTCGGCGCTTCAGGGGTGAACAGCCTTATGAGGGGCGTGATGGCCATGAAGGCTGCCGCGTATCCACCAACCCTTAATTACAAAAACCCAGACCCCTCTATGCAGCTTGAGAGATCGGGCATGCGTATCCTGAGTGAGCCGGACGAATGGCGGTCTAGGGACAGCAAGCCAAGGCGATTCCAAGTCAATGCATTTGGCTTCGGCGGCTCAAATTATGTCCTCCAAATAGAAGAAGCTTTGGACGATTATGACTACGTCATGCCTGATGTGATGAAGCAGCAACAGACCGTAAAGAAAAGGACATTGGACGTTCCTTTACCGGTGGGCGTGCAGTTCTTTACCACAGCGATTGCAGGTCAAAAGCGACGCCTTGCAGTGTTGGCGGAGAATCAGCACGAGGCGCGGTCGATTATTTCTAGCCTCGAACCGCTGAAACAGGCTCTGTCTGATAAAGACCTACGAGTCCTAGCCAAGCAAGGGGTCTATCTCCAGTCAGAAGATGCGGCTCCAAGACCTCTAGCCTTCATTTTTCCCGGCCAAGGGTCGCACTATGCGGGAATGGGACGCGAGCTTTATGAAACATTTCCCCCAGTTAGAGAATCGATGGACAGGATCGCGACGGTCGCAGATTTCGACATTCTCAACCTCATGTTCTACGACACTGAAGAAGATCTCCAGAAGACGCGATGGCAACAGCCCGCGCTCTTTACGATGGAACTCTCCCTTGTGAAGTACCTCATGGCTTTGGGTGTCGAGCCCGTAGCACTAGCAGGCCATAGCCTTGGAGAGCTCACTGCGTTATGTGTTGCAGGGGTGTATTCATACGAAGACGGCTTTCGGATCGTGAACAAGAGGGCCATCTGTATGGATAAAGCGTGCGAAATGAACATCGATCCAGGGGTTATGATGGCTTGTGATGCCCCCTTGGAGTATATTGAGCGGATCATCAAGCTTCGGGACGACGTTTACATCACAAACATAAATTCTCCGCGTCAGGTAGTCATAGGGGGGAACACCGAAACCGTCAAACAACTTGGCGAGGAACTCAAGGCGCAAGGCTATCGACGCACACTGCTGAGAGTTAGCATGGCCTTTCATTCCCCTATTATGAGGTGCATCCACGACGAACTCGACGCCTTTGTCTCCGGCATACAGTTCCATCCTCCTCAGATTCCCGTCATTTCCAATACCACGATGAAGCCGTTTCCATCCGATTCCAATGAGATAAGGGCCATAATCATGGCGCACCTGGAATCGCCTGTCCATTGGATGCAGAATGCAACAAGCTTATGGAATGATTTCAATGTGAGAACATTCATTGAGGTCGGCCCCAGGGACATTCTAGCGAATTTAGTTCTGGACACATTACCTGACGCTGACTGCCTTTACACATGCCTTCCGTCCACGGAGGCTGCTATGTTCCGAGGGGCCATTGCCCAGATATATGCTAGGGGTATGTTGCCACTTGAAGGAGACTTTGTAGCGTTCCCAGGCGAACCGCATCGTACCATGCCAAGACCCTCTCATAAATCCATTGAGAGCTCAGCGGTCAAGGCCGCACACGTACAGCTTCCCTCTTCGGTTTCGCCTTCAATACTGTCGGTCATTCAATCTTTTGTACAGGACGGCTTTGATAAATTTTTTAAGCCTTCGTTACTGTACACCATTCGCAGAGACTACGATCCGAATTTCCAAGAAGGGGACCTTGAACAAGCATTGTCCGCTATGTTTCCTATTCTCACCGGCGCTCAGCCGCTAAAGCCTTTGCCAGACCCATCTCCGGTTGAGCGGCGTGAAACAGTGGCTGCCTCTGCGGTTAAATCATCACCAGAGGCTGAAACTCGAGTCGGGACAAAGGCAGATGACCTAACGGAAGCAGTGATAGCACTCATAATGGAGGCCACTGGGTATGAACGATCAGAGATAGAACCCAGCATGGACCTCAGGGAGGACCTGTCCATAAGATCCAGCCGTCTGCCGGTGATAATGGACAGCATGGAGAACAAATTCGGGATAAAGATCCATCTCGAAGACTTCATGGAGGTCCGAACCATTGCGGACATCGTGGGGAAGCTCAGAGAACTTGTGGACCCATCGTGGAGCACAGGTCAAGCAGGCGCCGCAGAAAAAAAGCCACAGAAGGTTGCTCCAAAAGTAGAGGCGCTGGCAGTAGAGGAGGAGAAGTTTGAACCCTTGCGGAGGATTGAGTTCGAACACACGGAGATAGCGATCCCTGCCGCAGGAGAATATGTCTCTTTGACCGACGAGGATACCGTTGCCATCCTGAAAGTTAGCACAACAGACCGGTTAACGCCAAGGATAGAGGAAATTTTTCGGGTGGAATACCATGTTCAGGCAACAACCGTTGACCTATCATCGGATATCTCAAAGGCATCCTCTGATAGGTCGGCGAGATCGTGGGCTGCAGTTCAAGAAAAGGTTCAGAATACCTTGTCTTCATTGGAACGTCTGGCCGGCGTCGTGATCGTGCTTGATGCGCATGCCAGCATTACCGATGAAGATCTGGAACACGCAACTCCTACGGTGACTGTTATATTCTCAGCACTGAAAGCACTAATAAACTCTCCAAGAAAGAAGTTTGCCTGTTGTGTACATGAGGATCATCACAAGTCAACGGTGCAAACTGTCCTCGCACAAGGAATAGTGGGAATGTTGTTGAGTCTAGGGCACGAGTTCGCTTCAGTTCAATTCCGCGTTGTCGGGATCGAACCAGGGACTGATTTGTCGCAGGCGCTTCGGGAAGCTCTCAATAGGAAACAAAAAATCGTTGAGACCTTTTACAAAGAAGGCCGATTATTGACTACGTCAGGAGTCATCAACAATCTGGCCTATTCCGATTCTACATCATTTTCTTTTGGACCAGATGAAGTCATCATAGTATCTGGGGGAGCAAGGGGTATTACCTATCGTTTAGCAGAGAAAGTAGCTGAATTCGGGTGCAATTTTGTTTTTCTAGGGACTACTCCTATCAGACCAGAGGTTGATTACAAGGGTCTGCTTAGCGAAGGCTTCCCCTCAGCCACGGCTATCGATCAGCATATTAGGGGAAAGGTGAGCGGTATTTCCGAAGATGGAGTCGTCAAAGAAACGGCTGCATTGACCAAAGCTTTAGAAATAGTCGCAAATGTGGAAAAACTCAGAACCCTCGGAATAGAGGCCTCTTATTATCGCTGCGATGTCGCGGACAAGGCTCAAGTAGCAAGGACTGCAGCAGAAATACTTCAGCGATATGAAAAGATAAACGGGGTCATCCATGGCGCCGGGGTGTTGAGGGATAACTTTGCCAAACAGATGCCGTGGGAAGATTTCCTCGCTGTGACGGATATAAAATTTCGGGGTGCTTTGAATTTGTACAAGGCTTTCCAAAATCACGGCATGCGTTTGTTCGTTTGCCTTTCTTCAGCAGCGTCTATTCAAGGCAATCCGGGTCAAGCGAACTACTCGACCGCCAACCGGATGATGTCCACTTTCATATCTATCCTCGCTTCACAAAGGCTTGACATGATGTGCAAGTCCTTGCACTTGCCCCCTATTCAGGGATCGGGAATGGCGGAAAATGAAGAGATCAAAGCTCTCATGAAGCGCATGGGTGCCAGCTATGTGCATGTGGACGAGCTGGCTGAGCTCTTTATGAGAGAGCTCTCATTCGGATCCCCAGAACGGTCTTGGATATTATTCATGAGGACATTGCCGCAACTCGAATCCTCGAAACTCGATCTATGCGAGCCCTCCATTGCGGGCGATAAGCTGCTAGGGTCGGGGATGGCCGTCGATAAGAGCCGGTTTCCCATGATTGGAGAGATCCGCCGCATAGACCTCAAGGAGGGTGTATTTGTGGCGTCAAGGACGTTTTCCCTCGCTACAGACCCGTGGATAACCGATCACAAGCCGTTCAAATTTGTCAAACATCCTCTGGTGTCTGCGATCATGGTTGTCGAGACCTTTCTCGAGGCTGTCCGCTTGTTGTATCCCTACTTGAAGGTACGCGCAGTTAGGGATGCCCAATTCCTGGACATCTTGGAATGCGGTCCTGATTGGCAGCGAGAGACTGAAATAAGTTGCAAGAGAATGTCTTCAGCATCCGACGGGAACTGCTGCGAGGTTGTGATGGCGTCTCGTTCCGTATCGCCCAAAGGAGACAATTTAGTAGATTTTCTCGTTAACTACAAAGCTAAGGTAGATTTGACAGCCTTATATGGGTTCCGCAACATGGTCATGCCCGGATTTCCGGTTACTGACGACGAGATTGAAACTAGGCCCATGTTCAATGAAGAAGTTACGAAATTGTATGAAGAACGGTCAGATCTTAAAGGACGTTACAGGCTTATCAAGGAGATGCAAGGCTCCGGCCCTGATTGCGTAAAAGGACAGTTCGTCTATCCTCGGCATGATGATTTTGCGCCGCCCCTCGAGAGTATATACCAATACTCACCCTATCTGCTCGAGGCCTTGATGCAGGCAGCTATGTTTCTCGTGGGCATGAGAGATGACAATGACAAGCGAGTGCTGATTCCTCATCATATCGGGGAAATCATTTTAGGACGACCGTGTGTTGAGGGAGAAGTCATAACTATCGAAGGGCGAATGCGGCGCAAGGATGAACAAGGGATTCAGTGGGAGGCGCGAGGCTTGGACTCCAAAGGTCTCCCTATAATGTGTCTGCGGAAGATGGATCTGAGATGGTTTTCCGCATGACAAACCACAGAGGATAGATCATTGGCAGAAGAAGACCAGGTCATCGAAGAGGAGAGGATGTCCTTCCTCGAACACCTCGAGGAGTTAAGAGCGAGGTTGATAAGGGCGGTCATAGCCATTTGCATCGGCTTTGGCGTCTGCATCGCGTTTGGGGAGCGTGTGTTCAGTATTTTTGCCGCGCCCATTACAAAGCTGCTACCCAAGAATTCCTCGTTGGTCTTCACCAGTCTGCCCGATCCCTTCTTCGTCTATCTTAAAGTAGCCTTTATAACAGGGATTTTCCTGGCCCTCCCGTATGTGCTCTACCAAGTATGGCTCTTCATACGTCCGGGGCTCCTTGAAAAAGAAAAGAAGTTAGCTCTGCCGTTCATAGTTGTATCTACGTTCCTGTTCTACATCGGCGCTGTCTTCGCTTACTTCGTGGTGTTTCCCGCAGCGTTCCAGTTTTTCCTCAGCTACGAGACAGCGGAACTGAAGCCGATGATATCCATCAAGGATTATGTGTCCCTGGTGATGCTGCTGATGCTGGCCTTCGGAACGATATTTGAGACCCCTGTCGTCATTGTTGTCCTTGGCCTGCTCGGTTTGGTGGACAGCAGTTTTCTGAAGAAAGGCCGTCGATATTTTATTGTAATGGCGTTTATTATCGCCGCTATTCTCACACCTACCCCTGATGTCATCAATCAAACTCTTATGGCGATACCGCTCATTGTATTTTACGAAGTCGGCATACAATTGCTCCGCGTTATCGAGGCAAAAAGGAAACGGGATGAGGCTCTTCGAGAAACCGAAAACCATGACTAGAAATCCGCCGCAGCGCTACATACTTGAATGTTCGTCAACATATGGTATGATGGGGAATCGTGAAGATGGACCCATCTTGTATTGGAGATTCTTACAAACTGCGTGGGGTTGAAATACGGCTGTTGAGGAATTCTCTTAGACAGTAGATCGCGTTTTTTGTTTGGAATGGCAGACCCCGATGGCACGAAAGTCAGGTTCCTTGATACACTTCCGATGGAAAGGCCCGGTAGCGAACATTGCCGTCAAGGCGATGAATTTGCCATGGTGAGCCTGATTCAGAGCAGGGAAAGTTCACCGTGGATTTCCTCTGCCATCGGTACGACTAGGCGTAAACGAGCTAACGGTTTTCATGCTTGATTAGAAGCACGCTAATATTAGCCAAGAGTGTTTTCACTATAGAGACATTAGAAAACAATCAGTAGAGACGTCCCTCCTCATCTCCCTAACAAGAGAAAGCGATGTGACGCCGAGAGCGAGGACCTCTTAAAAACAGCTGATTCGACCGAGATCGAATCAAACTCTTGGAGAGAAGGCAGGAGAAGACAACTTTGGAAAAGTTAACCTTCGGATTGACCCTACTTATCGTAGGCATGAGCGGCACGTTTCTTACGCTGGCTATTATCATTCTGTGTACTACCATAATGAAGAAAATTTTCCCGCCTTCGAGGAAGAACAACTCAATATGATTTCGGGAGAACTCCTAGGATGCTAAACGGTATTATTCAAGGTTTTGTGGGGTTGACCTCTGGCCTTAACTTTCTCTTCACGGATGGGCTTCCCAATCTCGTCATGATTGCCATAGGTTGCATACTGCTCTACCTGGCGGTAAAAAAGGGCGTTGAACCACTCTTGCTAATCCCAATCGGATTCGGGTGCTTGCTCACTAACATGCCCCTCAGCGACCTCATGGAAGAACATGGGCTGCTGAAATTCTTTTACGACATAGGAATAGTCACAGAAATTTTTCCGCTTCTCATTTTTATAGGGATCGGCGCTATGACCGATTTTACCCCTCTGTTAGAGAACCCGAAAATCCTGTTGTTTGGTGCAGCCGGTCAGGCAGGTATTTTTATTACTCTGCTGCTGGCGTTGGCGTTGGGGTTTCGAGAACTGGAATCAGTCTGCATCGGTATCATTGGGGCTTGCGATGGTCCCACGGCCATTTATGTTACGTCCCTCTATGCCCCGCAACTTTTGGGCCCCGTCTCTGTGGCGGCCTATTCCTACATGTCCCTTGTCCCAATAATTCAACCTCCCATTATGCGAGCCATGACTTCCAACAAAGAACGATTGGTTCGTATGCCTCAGCCCGCGCACTCCACAGTGTCTGCGAGGACCCGTCTGCTGTTCCCTGTGGTTGTCACCTTTATCACTGCGCTCATTGCCCCCAAGGGGCTTGCCCTTATGGGTACCATCATGCTGGGAAATTTCATGAAGGAAAGTGGAGTAGTGTCGCGACTGACAGGAGCCTCAGAAAACGAGATAGCGAATATTGTAACCTTGTTCTTAGGCCTAGCAATTGGAGGTACTATGAATGGGCATGTATTCCTCCAGACAACTACGTTGGCCATTTTTGGCCTTGGGTTTATGGCCATTTGCTTTGACACCATCGCCGGCGTCGTCTTGGGAAAGATAATGTGCTTCGTCAGTGGAGGGAAAATCAATCCACTCATAGGAGCTGCCGGAATATCGGCCTATCCCATGGCAGCCAGGGTCGTCCAGGTTCAAGGACAGAAGTACGACAAACGCAACTATCTGCTCATGCATGCGATGGGTGCAAACACCGGCGGGCAAATAGGATCGGTGATGGCCGCTGCCGTCATGCTGTCCGTACTGAAGGGTATGGGCCTTATATAAAGTGCCTCGAAGCTCAAAATCACTGTAAGATTTCTTGTTCAACATAGTTGCAGGTTAGTCGCTGTAGAACGCAGGATAGAATTGCTCGACAGAGCTGTTCCTGTGGATGGTTCATGGCGATCGCGTTGGCATTACAGTGAGAGGAGGTTTTTCATGGGGAGTTTGAAAAGGCTGACCGAAGCACTTAGCAACATATTCACCGCAGTAGGTGGCGTTTCTCTGGTTGTTATGACCGCCATAGCCTGTGTGAATATGTTCTTACGTCTTTTTGGGACTCCGCTGAGTCCGGCCTATGAGCTTGTTTCCTATCTCGGGGCCACTACAGTGGCTTTGCCTCTAGGTTATGCGCAGTTGAAAAAGAGCCACATATCGGTGGACATTTTGGCCGCGTACTTCCCTAATAATGTTCGGCGGATTACCTCGCTGATTAGTCTCGGCCTCAGCGTAATCCTCTTTGGTCTGGCTTCCTGGAAGGTTGCACAGCATGCGACCAACCTCTTGAGAACAGGCGAACTTTCGGAAACCACGCGTATGCCTTTTTATCCGTTCACGTATGCAGTCGCGGTCTCGTGCGCCTTGTTGACGTTTTGCCTGTTGGTGGACCTGCTGGCAGTCTTGACGCCTCGACAGGAGGAGAGAAAATGACAGGTCTCCTCGGAATCATCGTGCTCATGCTTCTCCTTTTCCTGCTGGAGATGCCGGTTGGTTTTGCGATGGCCTTGGTGGGTTTGTGCGGCATGTGGTATGTCCTCACGCCGGACGCAGCGCTTGCGACCTTGGGAACAGAAATATGGGAGACCTTTGCAAACTACGGGCTAACTGTTATTCCTATGTTTATCTTGATGGGGCAGATCTGCTTCTATTCAGGAGTGAATGAATCTCTCTATAAGACGGCGTACACATGGATGGGCAGAATACGGGGCGGGCTGGCCATGGCCACGGTTATGGCCTGTGCAGGTTTTTCTGCTATCTGCGGCTCCAATACTGCAACGGCGGCCACTATGACGTCAGTGGCGCTCCCCCAGATGAGGAAATACGGGTATAAGCCTATTTTGAGTACTGCTTCGGTGGCCTGCGGATCCACCCTGGGGGTTGTTATACCTCCCAGCGTAGTCCTCATGGTTTACGGAATCTATACAGAGCAATCCATCGGGAAACTCTTCTGGGGCAGCACCGTGCCCGGTTTAATAATTACTTTTCTCTTCTGTGTCACTATTTTTATCATGTGTGTGATACGACCCGAATGGGGCCCCTCAGGAGAGAAATCGTCGTGGCTCGACAAGATACGATCAATTCCCGGAGCCATCGAGATGATTGTATTGTTTTCTCTGATAATGGGAGGGCTTTATTCAGGAGCGTACACCCCGACAGAAGCCGGGGCCGCCGGCGCATTTTTTGCCGTTGTGTTAGGGCTTCTGAGGCGAAAACTCACTTGGAAAGGATTTGTGGCCTCGATTGTTGATACCTTAAAAATTAGCTGTATGATTATCATCATAGTGGCAGGGGCCGTCATCTTTGGTCGATTCCTTACCGTAAGCGGACTGCCGTTCCAAATAACAGAGTTTGCGGCATCCTTATCTGTTCCTCCTTGGGTTATCATGGGAGTCATCCTTGTCGCATATGGGATCGCTGGTTGTATTATGGATGCCTTGGGATTCCTCCTCGTCTCTATCCCCATCTTTTTTCCTCTAGTGACTACCATGGGGTATGATCCGATCTGGTTTGGTTGCACGCTAACCGTGGTCACGACAATGGGAGCCGTTACGCCACCGGTTGGCATCAGCGCGTACGTTGTGGCAGGTATGAATAAAGACATACCGATGGCAACCATCTTCAAGGGCGTTTTGTATTTCATACCAGCTTACATAATAACCATAATATTGTTGATCCGTTATCCGGAGATTGCCATGTTCCTTCCATCGTTGGTGAAGTAACCCAATTGCAGGAGGCAAGTATGAGTGAGGCAAATGTACTTTCAGCAAGGCGCATACTCGCTGTGGACGATGAAAAAGACGTGCTTGATGTCATTCGCGAGGAACTGGAACTCTGCCAGGTCACCACAGCCGAGGACTTTGACGCTGCAAAAAAACTCCTGGAGACCAAGTCCTATGATCTTGTCATCCTGGACATAATGGGAGTGCGAGGATTTGATTTGCTCGAAATCGCGAGGGCTAAACGCCTTCCCGCTGTGATGCTCACCGCTCACGCCATGACGCCAGAAAGCCTCCAAGAATCCATCGACAAGGGTGCAGTATCATTTTTACCAAAAGAAGAACTCTCACGACTGAGGGAGTTTATCGCAGAGATCATCCATCATGTGGACGAAGGCAAGACCCATTGGCGAAGGCTTGCAGAGAGGCTTGGACCGCGATTCAAAGAAATGTGGGGGAAGGTTTGGGAGGATATCAAGTTCCCGCCAGAATCGCGGATTACGTGGTAACGTCAAGCAAGTGTACTTCCCGAGGGCGCCGGTCTGAGAATCCCGCGGCCGGAGACCATTTGGGTAGAGAGCTGAAAGATGCTTTTTGACATTCTTAGGCTAGTACCCTCAAGTGTTTTTCAGGCCTTAACATGAATGGGGAAGAGATGTCTGCTGATCGTGAGACCCCGCCTCCGTCCAGAAAATACCACACAGCCAAGCTGGTTGATCATAGACGAATCCTTGTACTATGCGTCACCTTAATCAGCATTGCTTTCATGCCTCTGGCAATCCGAGTGGAACTCGATCGGACACTCAAATCAGCGTACGTCACATCTTCAGATGCCTACAAAGTTTATCGCGGCTTCGTAGGGGTCTTCGGTGATGATGAATTCATTATCGTAGCCATAAAAACACTTAGCGGTGTACGAGACCCCGAAGTTCTAAAGTCTTTACTCTCCATTACGACCGAATTGAAAGATTTGGACGAGATAGCCACTGTTGTCAGCTTGACCAATCTCAAATTTTTTCAGGAGAGGAAGGGCATCTTTAGTAACTATCCCGTGTTGGTGAAAAACAAGGATGGTTGGGAACTCCCCAGCCAAGCCGCGCTTGAACAAGTCAGCAAAGCGCTGCCGCTTGTGGACTACTTGATCTCCCACGACAGGAACACTCTTGGCATCCTCATTAAGCTAAAATCGGGCTGGCGGTTTCATCCGGATCTGAGCACGCTTCAAACCAAAATCGAAGAAATAGTCGCAGGCCGCCTCCCTCGCGGTGCACAGTTTAGCATGACAGGGGCGTCAGTTATTCGCGAGGAAGTTCAGCGGCTGACGGTAAAAACCGCGGCGCTTTATGGCATACTCTGTACCCTCGTCATAGGAGTAATATGCTGGTACATATTCAAGAGTTTCCGACTTGCTTTCATCGTTCTGGTTGTCATCGGCGTTTCGGTGGAATGGGTTCTGGGCCTTATGGCAGCGGCCCGCATCCCCTTGAACTCCACCACGAGCCTATCGTTTGGTCTCGTTGTAGTGGTAAGCGTGTCAAATGTCATCCATATCATCACGCATTATTACCAGGCCTCGGGGGCAACAACCAACAGGTCTGAAGCTGTAAAAATGGCTTTGCGGATGATCGGTCGGCCCTGCCTGATGTGCACACTCACCACCGCCGTCGCCTTCGCCACCATCATGATCAGCTCCATTCCAATGGTGCAGCAACTCGGGTTTGTCATGACGTGCGGCATTCTAATCTCGTATATCTTAGCGATTATACTCACACCCGCTTTCCTCTTGGCAATCAAGCCGGTTGAAAGAGAGACCACAGATAAGATAACCGAAGATTGGATAAGCAAGACATTCCGTGGAGTGGGCAGCTTCGTATTTAAGTATTACAAACTATGTACTGCGATAAGCATCGCCTTTGTACTAGCGATGATCGCTGGAATACCCTTCATCCAGACTGACACCCAAATCCTCCACCTCTTTACCGATTCAAGTAAGGTCATTGCGGACGTCCGTTTTGTGGAAACCAATCTTGCACCTATCCGTGCCCTTGAACTAGTTGTTGAGGGACCTGACCAGACTTTCAAAAAACCAGAGATGTGGGAAAAGATTGCAGTCCTGGACAAGATTCTTTTAGAATTGCCTGAAGTAGAAAGCCTTGATTCGCCCCTTCCGCTGATGGAGTATCTGCATCAGGCAATTTCCAAAAGACCGCAATCCACTCAGAACCTTTTTAACGACTCGAGACTCCTTTCCCAACTGTTTACAGTGCTCTCGTTGAATGCGGAGGGCAAAGAGTTGCTTCGTCGCTACCTCAGTCCTGACTTCAGCCGAATCCATATATCCGTTAGGATCAAGAACTCATCATCCAAGCCAATGAATGAGATAATCCAGTCTCTCCAATCAACCGCGGGCAAGATCATGAACCCGGACAAAGTGATCGTCACCGGTGAGCAGGCCGTATTTGCCGCACAGGCGTCTCAAGTGGTTGATTCCCAAGTTTTGTCTCTTGTCCTGGCCTTTATTGGTGTAACAATCCTCCTTATAATCCAGCTAAGGTCCGTCAGCTTGGGCCTTGTCAGCCTTATACCCAACATTCCTCCGGTTGCAGTGATTTTTGGTATGATGGGCTGGCTTCGCATTCCTTTGGACAACGTTACCGTTTTCGCTGCCGCCATAGCCATTGGATTGTCTGTGGATGATACGATCCATTATCTGACGCAACTCAAACGGGAAATGACAAGGTCCACAGACCCAAACACGAGCATCGAACAATGTATGAGGCAATCGTATCAGAAAACGGCAAGACCTATGATTTCTACTTCTCTGACTCTATTTCTTGGGTTTCTCATGCTGTCGTTTACACCCACCAAGCCAGCCATATATTTTGGATTTCTGGGAGGGGGCGCCGTCTTCATCGCCCTGTTTGGCGATCTTATAATAATGCAGTCTGTGATATTAACTTTTGGGTCAGTGAGGAAGATTCTGAATAAGGAAATTAGAATCAAAGGCCCAGATGTCACTTCGCTTGAGACTCCAGGCAATGTGTCGCTTCACTGACTTCCATGCCGAGTGGCCGTTCTACAACGAACAGGGGCAGGAAGGCGGGAGAGCCAAGTTGCGTCAAACATCAGCCGTCGGAGCTAACGCCCAGAGCCGTACCATGACAAAAAAGTGGTCACTTTCCCGAATTCACCTAGATATATACACAAACTGCGTTCAACCGCTCTTGATATCGCGTCATACGCCCAATTACGATGCCAAAAGCGTTTCCATTGGCCTGGCGGTTGGCTTTATTATCCCCGTGGGGGGCCAACTGGTCTTCCTCGGTTTCCTTCGGCTGCTTTTTTCGTTCAATTACATCGTGGCGGCAGGCTTTACTTTTGTAAGCAACCCCTTGAACATGATACCCTTGTATTATGGATACTATTACCTGGGATCTTATGTCCTAGGGAAACCTATGTCATTGAATTTCCATTGCTTTGAGAAGCTCATGGATCCTGTCTTGGACAAGAGCTTCTTTTGGGATGCCCTACAGGCATTCGCGGAGCTTGGCTCAGGCCTGTTAATACCTTGGGCTGTCGCAGCAGTGATTCTTGCAGCAGTATTTGGAGTCGCAGGGTACTTCGTCACCTACCAAATTCAAAAGAAGCGATGTAGAAAGGCGGCGCAAAGATTGGGACTTCAATATGAACAATACCTCGCGCGGCTGCGAGATCGTGCTACAAACTAGCGGAGTAGAGCAAAATCATGCGAACTGTTAGAAAGTTGGGTCTGGTATATTAGACCGCACCAGGCCTGTTAAAACACGGGAATGCATAAACTCACACAACTGGTAAATACAGATTCTCTCGTTGACCACCGGAAATTGATTGTTCTTTTTATCAGTCTGATAACTGCTGCTCTGGCGGTCTGCGTCCCAAAGATGACTGTGGATGTAACCCTCAAAGCCGGCTTAAACACCAATACTGATGCGTTTAGGCGGTACCAAGAATTCCTAGAGACCTTCGGGACAGAAGACTATATCCTGGTGGTTATCAAGGCTGACCAACCCCTCGACAAAGATGCTGCCCTTCTCACCTCTTTGCAGACGATGACTGAGCGGCTTCAGCGCACGCCTCATATAGTGGACGTGATAAGCCTGACCAACATAAAGGTGTTCGGCAAGAAGCAAGGTTTTTTCGGCTCTTATCCCATACTGGAAACAAATGAAGAGGGGCTGCGCCTTCCAGAGGCCCGCTCCCTTGAAACGATTCGCAAGGCACTTCCCATACTGGAGCTTCTGATTTCACGGGACCTCTCCACGGCCGGCATCATTGTGGCCGTAGATCAGAACATTAGCTATGACGTTCCTATAGTTGATCGGCTCCTGAACGAAGTAGGTGAAATCGTAAAGAACAATCTGCCTCCCAACTGTGCACACCGAATAATTGGCGGGGCGGTCATCCGCCAGGCGATTCAGAGATACAATCTGCAGACCGCTATAACTTTCGGGCTCCTCTGTTCGTTGGTCTGCACTATAGTAGCCTTCTACATCTTTAAAAGCTTGCGGGTCACCTTGATAACCGGCGTTGTGGTGGGACTTTGCGTGTTGTGGATCGTCGGGATTATGGCTATTCTCAAAGTTCAGTTGAATTCAACAACAGCCCTTTCTTTTGGACTCGTTCTTATATCCAGCGTCGAGCCCGTCATACACCTCGTTGTACATTATAATGACTATCTAAGAGATGGCCACGATCCTATTGGGGCCGCAAAGCACGCCCTGAGGACAGGCGCGGGTCCATGCCTTGTTACCTCGTTTACAACCTCGCTGGGTTTCTCAAGTCTTGTCGTGGCGTCGTTTCCTATGGTGCAGCAACTGGGACTAATTCTGTCTCTCGGACCGCTAATCGCCTTCATTCTTGCGGTGTCGCTCACGCCAGCATTTCTTATTGCGATGAAGCCGCCGCCCCCGCCTGTGTTTAAGGCTATGTCGTCCGACCTAGTTTCACTTTCATTCTCCTCTATACGAAACTTTGTCTTTTCGCACAGTAGATTGTGCGCATATTCTATCATGGGATTGATAGCATTCATGCTCGGTGGCGCCCCTCTTGTCCACAGCGATCCCCAACTACTGCGCATGCTCACCGACTCCACCAAAGAGATTCAGGACCTGCGGTTCGTCGAAAAAAACCTCACCCCAGTGAGCTCCGTGGAACTAATTGTCGCAGGCAAAGAAAATGATTTTAAAAGCCCAGAAATGTGGAAGAAAGTCCATTATATGGAACAGGCCATTAGGGGTGTCAGTGAAGTTTCCTCAATCGATTCATTTCTCCCCTTGATGGAATATCTCTATGCCATTGCCTCTAAACCGGATGGTTCCTCTGGAGACCTGTTCTCACACCCCATGAGCGTCCCCCAGCTGCTAGTTCTGACTGGGCTCAGCTCAGACGGCCAAAAAATGCGGAGGAGGTTTCTGGATGAAAGGCTGAGTACGTTGAGGCTTACCGTACGAATCTGCAACTCACCGGAGACCTCTATCGGAGATACCATTGAAAGCATTCGTTCCGCGGCCGCACGTGCGATGGGGAATAGTGCCAACGTTTATGTCACCGGCGATTTGGCCGTTTTTGAAGCTCAGGCCTCTGACATCGTGGAATCCCAAGCATCTTCCCTAATACTAGCTGTATTTTACATGTCGATTCTTTTGACCATACAGTTCCGATCCATCTCTCTGGGCATTGTGAGCCTGCTGCCACAGATCCTCCCGCAAGCAATTATATTTGGCATCATGGGGTGGTTTCGCATTCCACTGGACAGCGTGACCGTCTTTGCAGCGGCCGTATCCATAGGCCTTACTGTGGACAATACTGTACACTTGCTCACACAACTGAAAAGAGAGTTACTAGCTGAAGGCACGGCCCAGAGCATTCAAGACTGCTTGTCCAGGGCTTACGACGTGACGGCGAGGGCCATGATTTCCAACCATACCGTGATCTTCTTCGGGTTCATTATGCTCCTAATTTCACCCTATCGCCCTGTAATTTACGTCGGGATCCTCGGTTCGGCTGCTATCCTGTTTTCGCTTGTCGGGGATCTTATCTTCATGCCGTCTGTCATATTGTCAACCGGTTGGATCAGACGACTCATGGCGAGGGAAATGTTGAAAAAAACCGCACCCCGCGCCTGCTCGTCTTAACAAGACGGGATCAGCTCAGACCGTGGGGTATCAAGAAGAAACCGGATTATATGCGCCGTCGAGAATTATAGCCATCCTATAAACTTGTCACGCGGTTGCTCCACTTCGCTCGCAATTACAACTCGACGGCGCCCTTGTCATTACGGAGACCGGAAGGCGATGAAGGAATCTCAGGTTAAATCAATCGAGAAGCGAAGCCCTTGAAGAATTCGCGGTTCCTTTCGGGAACCTATATAGGATCGATTAGCCAGTCGCTCCCATCCAAGACTAGGACTAGGCGTTCACCTTAGACTTAAACGCTTGACGCTCTATGCGGTAACGATGCTTCTTAGAAGGAAACCCTGGCGCTTCGCTCCATGCCAACCTCACGTATTCATCCTCTATATCTAATATCACATAATCCCCATCCGGGAGTGTGCATGAACAGAATCGATCCCTCCCAAAAAGGCTGTATTCTGCCTTTAGACCATCCAGATGAATCACGTCCCCTATTTGCATTTGTCCTCCTTTATAACATTCTTAAAAGATGGCATGTCGATGGTTCGCAAGCTCTTACCTTTTCCCTTACATATGCACTCCTTAATCAATTCTGCCAATTTGGCTGACTAATTTCCAAGAAGAACTTGCCCCTGCAGACCTTACGGCTCAGAATACCAATATTCGATCAAGGAAAAGTGCTACACTTGTTTGGAAGCTTTATCCCTCCTGGAAGATGAATTATATAAGAATCGCTGTTGTTTCAATCCGTTGAACGGCTTTTCTGACCTCACACAAAGGCGATCCGATTTATAAAACAATTAAACTCAGTTGTCTATTAATTTTCATGCTGGTTTGTTAGATTTCGTAGCCGTAACGGTGAAAGTTAAAACCCCATCTCCTCGCAACCTTGGCCCTTGTGGTTGGTTCAAGCTCATGGACATTTTTTTGGTAATTCTTAAGCAATTCCAAGTACTCCTTCAACTTTGGCTCAAACTCGTCAAAGCCTGGTATGGAAAGCGCCTCATAGAGCCTCCTAAGTGCGGCCAAAGGCTCAGCTTCCAGCTCTTCAAATTTCAGTTCGAAGAATGAACCCTCAGGAATCAAGCGCTTGTCTCGCTCAAAGATTTCAAAAAGCTTCGTGTACCACATGAAAATGAGCTCCTCGATTTGGTCAGGGTCGGGGATCTGAAGGTGAGAGTGTGTCAAAGTGTTCAACCAAAGCTTTCGGGTTGATGAAAAAACTGCATAAGGGTTGCGCACAATGTGTACGAACTGGGCGTCTGGAAACATTTTTGTCAGTGCAGCCACCCTGCCTAGATGAGGAGGCGATTTGAGAAGGATCCGGCCGTCTTGCGAAAGAGTAATTTTGCGAAGAAATTCAAGGAAACGTGCTTCCCACGTTTCTCTCATCTCTGGCGACCACGCGTCCATATTTATTTCACTGTAACCGGGGTCGCCGGTCACGGGGAACAGAAATCGCATGTACGGAGAGACGGTTGCAGTCGCTGCAAGTGCAAACTCGTCCTCATGGGGCACATTAGCCCCAAAAGTGACGTTATCCATAGGCCTCTTCTTGGGCGCGATGCGATTGAAAACAAACTGAGAGTTTTGGGTGTACAAACAATGATTCGGAAACATCGTTTGATATGCAGTGGCATAACTAAATCGAGAGTCCAAGGTCAGGAGGTTTTCGAGATGAGTGGTGCCGCTCCGCCAATGACCAATGATGAACAAGATGGGATGATCAATGTGGGAACATCTTATCTTCCCGCCGTTGAAAAGCGTCTCCGCGGCGCCGAACACTGAATTAAACACACCTAGTACAAGCAGATGGGCCAAACGCCCCAGACATGGAACATCCACCGCAAAGTCGTTTCTCGCAAGGACTTTCAGGAGTGCGCCCAGGGTCAGACCTTGCAAAGCCTGGGGACCTCGGGATAGACTTTTTCTTTGTTTTGTGAGTGAATTCATGGGAATTGGTAAGAGGCCGAAACCTTGTTTTGCTTGTCTCTGACCACAACTTCTTGTAAAATATAAAAACGTTACTCCGTACACCGCTTTGATCAAGAAAGGCACATTACTGAAAGTGAATAGCGGCGCCGACAGGCACCCCTGCCGCGTCATCTCCGGGCGCAATTTAACAGGAACAAATCGTGAACTCAACCTTGAACGAGAAAATGGTACTCCAGAATCCAGATTACCGAGGCAGGACTTGGACCTTCGGGGATGACGTCAACACGGATGAGATTCTGCCTGCTCGTTACCTAAACTTGGTAGATCACGCACAACTAGCAGGCCACGTTATGGAAGACGCCGACCCTACATTTGCATCAAAGGTCTCGAAAGGGGACATCATAGTGGCAGCCAAGAACTTTGGTTGCGGTTCCTCCCGAGAGCATGCCCCTGCTGCCATCAAGGCTGCTGGAGTCTCCTGTGTCATTGCCAAGAGTTTCGCGAGAATTTTCTTCAGGAACGCGTTTAATACCGGCCTGCCCATCTTTGAATCTGAAGGAGCAGTTAATGATCTGCGCCAAGGCGATATGGTTGCTATATATTTGTCCCAGGGTATGATTCTGAACGAACGCTCTGGCCGCGGATTCCTTGTCAGTCCTGTGCCGGAATTTATGCAGGAGCTGTTGAGAGAGGGCGGCCTCATTCCCTATCTGCGGAAACAACGGCAGGCAGTCTGAGGATCTTCTCGTGGCCTGATCTGGGATTACACGCGACGATACTTTGACCAAGAGTGATGCTAATGAACCAAGTGCTAAGACAAACGTATGACATGACAAAGTTTCTCCATGGCGGAGGCATATTGAAATGCGCGTACTGATGGTGACTCCTGAGGCAACCCCTTTCGCTCAAACGGGGGGGTTGGGAGAGGTGCTATCCGCTTTGCCTGCGGAACTCGCAGGGCTGGGGGTCGATGTCGATGTATTAATGCCCAAATATAGGGGAATTGACCCCAACCACTTTCAGATTGAAAAACTGAAGACCACCGTCGAACTAACTTTAAACGCCCAACAGCTTTCAGCAAGTGTTTGGAGCTTCGATGACAACAGGGGTGTTCGGTACCTCTTTCTGGAGGCAGACAATTATTATGATAGAGATTACCTCTACGGCACACCAGAAGGAGACTACGAGGACAACGCCGAGAGATTCGTCTTTTTAACCCGAGCAGCAATAGAATGGGCCCTTTTGACTGGAAACCGCTACGACGTTTTTCATTCCCACGACTGGCAGGCAGCCCTCACTCCTGTGTATTTACGCACCCTTTATGCTGGGGAAATCAAGGTCAACGAAAGCGCCTCCGTGATGACCATCCACAACCTCGGATATCAGGGCATATTTTGGCATTTGGATATGCCTCTTGTTGGCGTTGGGTGGGAATTCTTTACCCCGAGCCACATGGAATTCCACGGCAAGCTGAATTTCCTTAAAAGCGGAATTGTATTTGCTGAGAAGGTAAACACAGTTTCCCCTGGCTACCGAAACGAGATCCTTACGCCTGCCTTCGGCTTTGGGCTTGAAGGCATACTCCAAGAAAAAGGAGATGACCTCGTCGGGATACTCAACGGGGTGGATTATACAGTGTGGAATCCCGAACTCGACTCACTTATCGCAGCACGCTATTCGGCCGAGGATCTCGCAGGAAAAGCGGTTTGCAAAAGCCAACTGCAAAGAATAGCCCATCTGCCAGAGAGGACAGACGTACCCATCATTGCCATGGTCAGCAGGCTTTCCAGTCAGAAAGGGATTGACATCCTGGCTGGGGCGTTTCACGATCTCATGCAGAAAGACCTCCAAGTAGTACTTCTAGGTACAGGCGAGGCTAGATATCAAAACATTTTTAAAGACTTGGGGGCTCAATACCCCAATGAGACAGGTATATTCCTTAGCTATGACTATGAGCTGGCTCACAAGATGTTTGCCGGCGCCGATATCCTGCTTGTACCTTCTCGATATGAACCGTGCGGCTTGAATCAGTTATACGCGCTCCGGTATGGAACTGTCCCCATAGTAAGAGCGACGGGGGGTCTTATCGACACCGTGGAAGAATGCTCGTTGAAAGCGGATGCAGGAACCGGCTTTGTCTTCTTCCAGGAAGACCCTGCGTCGTTGGAACAGACCATTCTTCGAGCCGTGGATATTTACAAGAACAATCCCGAAGCGTGGCGGCGCCTTATGATACGAGGCATGGCAAAGGACTTTTCGTGGAAACGATCGGCCCAGGAATACTTGACTCTGTACGAATCAGCCATTGCCAAGCGTCGTCTCTCTCTGTAAATTTGAAAACCGCTGTAACAGACCAGAGTGATGTTTGCATATGAGGTCGCGGTTGGCCCAAAACTCATAAAAGACGCCGTGACCAAGCAAGTCTTTGGCAAAATCTCATGGGATTTTCACAACTGTTGTATGGTGTATCAAGCCGACAGCAATTTTTTTAGGTGGGAGGAGGCTTATGGCCCTTAATCTCGATGCCATTGGAAAAAAAATCGGACCAGTAACCAAAAACTATAGTTGGCGAGATGTAGTACTCTACGCCCTTGGCGTCGGCGCGGGATTCGATGAGCTTGAATACTGTTACGAAAACCGACTGAAGGTCATCCCAAGTTTTTCCATAGGCGCTGTGTTTGATTTTCTAGCGCAGGTAGGCGTCAACTCTGGGGCTGACTTAACTGGCATATTGCATGGTGAGCAAGATATCATCTTTTACAACCCGATCCCGCCGGAGGGCAAGCTCATAACCGAGGGAGCTATCACCCATTTCTACGATAAGGGAAAAGAAACCGGGGCCCTGGTAGTAGCAGAAGCAGATACGCTTCATTCCAATGGACAAAAACTGTTCACGAACATTTTTACATTATTTTGCCGCAGAGACGGCGGCTTCGGTGGACCGGATGCGCCCAAAGAAACCGTTGAGTTCCCTGATCGGCCTCCTGATTTTGAGGAAGAATACACACCTTCACCGGACCAGCCGCTCATTTATCGACTCTCAGGGGATATATTCGCGCTTCATGTCGATCCTGACTTTGCCAAGGCCAGCGGGTTCGAGAAACCTATAATGCATGGCCTATGCACCCATGGATTTGCGTGTCGGGCGGTAATCAAACATCTTTTTCCAGGCGAACCGGAGAGGATAAGACGATTTCGGAATCGCTTCTCTAAAACCCTCTATCCCGGAACCCCCATCAAGACCCAAATATGGAAGATTCAAGACGGCTACGCTCTCTTCCGAACTATGAACGCCTTGACCGGCGAAATCACTATCGACCGTGGTATCGTCGAATGGGAAACCGGTTCCTTGACTCAGATACTAACTCGGCGACACCAGTTGAGGTTTGACGGTCAGGTTGCAGTGATCACGGGAGCTGGTCGCGGACTCGGCCGGGTCTATGCCCTGGAGCTGGCCAAACGAGGGGCGAAGATAGTGGTCAACGATCTAGGTGGCGCGCGCAACGGATCTGAAAAAGGCAATACTGAAACGGCAGACGCTGTCGTGGAAGAAATAAAAGGGCTCGGCGGAGAAGCAGTGGCCAATTATGACTCTGTCTCTGACGAAGAGGGCGGCAGGCGCATCGTCGAAAGCGCAGTCAAGGCTTTCGGACGACTCGATATACTAATTAACAATGCAGGTATTCTCAGAGATAAGAGTTTCATAAAACTCGATCCCTCAGACTGGGAAGCAGTGCGGGCTGTTCATCTGGATGGCGCTTATTATGTGACTCGCCCAGCATTCCTCTATATGAGGGACAACAAGTACGGCCGCATCGTTTTTACCACCTCTGCGGCGGGGCTTTATGGGAACTTTGGTCAGACGAATTATTCGGCCGCCAAAATGGGGCTCGTAGGTTTAATGAACAGCCTAAAACTCGAAGGTGAAAAATATGGCATCAAGGTCAACGCCATAGCCCCCATCGCCACAACCAGGTTAACCGAGGACATCTTACCCCCAGACTTGGCGCAGAGAATGAGACCAGAACTGATAGCGCCGCTTACCCTAGCGCTTTGCTCCGAAAGATGCCCATCTAATGGATCGATATACGGCGCCGGGATGGGACACTATTTCAGGATCGGCTTGGTAACCGGTCGTACAATTTCTCTTAATGACGGAACCGGCATCCTGAATCCGGAAACCGTCGCAGCTAACATGGCTAAAATCATGAATATTGAGAAACCCGTGGAATACGGGAGCGCTACTGAGGCGTTGGGAGATATGCTTCAAGCCCTTAAAAGCGGCGTTGACACAGCCCAGCCTAGCAAAGAGACTCTCACCGTGCAGCAAGTCTTTGAAAGGATGCCTCAGTTGTTTCAAAAGGATAAGGCGTCAGGGATTGACGTCGTTTTTCAATACGACATCACAGGACCATCAGGAGGAAAGTGGTTTGCCAAGATTGCCAACGGCGAGTGCCTCGTGCGCCAAGGCAGCCATGAAGCACCCACCACCACCCTCGTCATGGCAGACGAGGACTTCCTCAAACT
>Ga0172368_10001054_pt1 | contig 38417 bp, 24 predicted proteins | sample Lak11m_FD_114540 | JGI IMG/M metagenome (GOLD analysis project Ga0172368, IMG submission 114540) | Freshwater microbial communities from Kabuno Bay, South-Kivu, Congo - kab_022012_11m | ecosystem: Environmental > Aquatic > Freshwater > Lake | place: Democratic Republic of the Congo: South-Kivu... | reverse complement strand
GCTCTTCCAACTTCGTGCTTGATTCTATCATGGCTGCGTTAATAGAGTCTAAAATCGTGGGTGCTGGCAGATGAAAGTTTTGCCATAAATGAGGGCGCCAACTGCTCCAGCACACCGGAAAAGGCATAATCGAATATGAGCTGCTCGGCCGCAGCGATAAGGCCGCATCCGCGTATTCCCGGCAAGCAAGGCTCGCCTTAAAATCAAATGGATTGAAGCCAGATTCAGCAAGCGGAAGGCGACGACTAGCCACCATAGTGCCACACCGCGCCGTTCCAATCGACCAAGAACACGTCGGTCATGCTGAAGACGTATAGTCCCATCAGATCACCGGTGGGTGGGGGCTCTAATGGCACCCAGTTGACACCATCTGTGGTCTGGTATATCACGCCGGCGCCAGCACAAACGCCTGTGGTCGGATTTGAGTCACTGCAACCGACGGCATAGCCATGTTGGGCATCGGCCATACGCACGCGGTTGAACGTGACTTGCGATGGGATGTCGGGGCTCTGCTGCTGCCAGCCGACACCCTTGTCTGTCGTGCGGTAAATCTGACCTCGCGCCCCGGCCACCCAACACGTGTTCGCGTCAACGCACGCTACACTGTTGAAGTAAGGCGACGGAGCACCGGCCGAACGCACGGCCCAGGTAAGCCCGTTATCCGTAGAGACCAACACGCCCTGGCTGCTGGCAGAGGCATAACACATGCCCGCTGCCGGACAGGCGAAATCGTTTTGGTCCGTGCCGTACCCTGTCTGCAATACACTCACGTTGTAGCCATCCGACGCACGCAGCACATTGCCAGAGCTGCCGCCGAACAGAACAGTGTCGCCATTCCCGGTCCACTTGCTGCTCACGAGATAACCCAAGTAGGTTTGCAGCTTATTGGCGGTTTTCCATGTAGAGCCGCCGTCAGTGGTGCGAAGGATGGCACCGGACTTCCCCGCGACCCAACACGTGTCAGCGTCCTTGCAGTCGAGGCCGGCCATCCAGCTTGACGTGCTCAAGGTCGTACTGGCCCAACTCAGACCGCCGTCAGTGGTCTTGATCAGCGTCGCAGCACCGGATTCCGCCCAGTCCGGCCCGCCGATCGCGTAGCCAATATCCGATCCCACGAACTCGATGTTGCGCCAATGGACACCCGAGCCGGCGTAAATTTGCTCCCACCCGCTCCTCGCTGTGGCGGTGGGCGTGACAGTTGGCGTCGCAACGGGTTCATCACGCAACGCCATCGGCAAATAAACGTGTCGCGGCGTGCCGGTCGGTGTTACCGTAAACGTGGGGCTCGGCGTGAAGGTGGCGGAAGCTGTTGGGGTGGCTGATGGCGTAAAGGTCGGCGTGGCGGTGGCCTGGTAGGGTTCCAGCGGGCAGGTCAGCTTGAGGCCGAAGCTGCCAACGGCTCCATTGTAGCCATCGACCACCAGAAAGTAGATGCCCGGCTGAACATCGTAGGTGAGAGCATTGTCACCTGCGGCCACGCAGCTATCCGGGGAGGCTGACGTGAGCAAAAACAGGTCGAGATCCGCGGTGGTTGTGATGAACGAAGCGCCGAGCGGCTGCGGACGTCCCAGCTCGACGCGGTAGACAAGCTCGGGCCCCGACTCGGGCCACGCGGGCCGACAACCGTAGCGGCTGACGTTCTGCTGGCCATCCTGGGTATTCCCCTGGATGACACTGCCGCAAACGGCGCGATTGGCGTTGTCGACGTCGATCATCGGCTCCGGCGTGGGGGTTGGTGTCGCGGTCGGCACGAACCTGGCGCCGAAGTTGAGCGATAGGACCGTCCCGGAGCTGACGAAAATCGGGAGGCTTGCAGGTGTCGTCAATTCATAGCCGGTCGGGGGGATGGCCGTCAGGGTATAAAGACCCGGCTCCAGCACGTCAAAGCGATAGATGCCATCGGCGCCGGACGTGGTGGAAAGCTTGATGCTCTGATCCTGGTTGGTGATAGTCAGCAACATGCCGGACAGAGCAGGCTCGCCGGGATCCACCACCCCGTCCTGGTTGACGTCCTGCCAGCACAGGCCAGTGACGGCCCCGGTGCCCGGCACCAGGGTGGGTGTTGCCCCGTCGAGGGGCGCTGCCGCCGATGTCTTGACCGGCAGGCGAGCGAACTGAGACATGGCCCAACTCAGGACGATCAGCGCCAGGAACGCGGCTAATAGCGGGCAAGCCCGTCCGCCACTGCCGCGCTCCCCGATCGTTGATGGGATATCCTTAGCGTGAATATTGGCAGCCATAGAGCTTTATTGGCAAAGCCCGGCATTTGTGGAATTGCACGTGTGGCTATCCCACAAATGCCGTCTTGAAACAGCCCGCTAATGGACGATCAGCGGCAGATAGGTGTAGTACGGTGTCGGTGACGACGTCACGGTCGCCGTAGGCGTCCTCGTCGACGTCGGTGTGGCTGTCGGCGTTGCCGTAGGCGTCCTTGTTGCAGTCGGCGTCGACGTCAGCGTGGGTGTCGCTGTAGACGTCGGCGTCGATGTCAGCGTAGATGTTGCAGTGGGCGTGGCCGTCGGCTCTTGCTGGTGCGGGAAGTCCCACGGTCCCACCACCTGGTTAGCGCCAATGGAAAGGCCGAGCATGAACGTGCTGAGCTGGTAACCAGACGGCGGTGTCTTCTCCATCAGCACGTAAGACCCGGGGGCAACGCTGGGGAAGCGATAGCTGCCATCCGGCTCGGAGGTCGTCGTATAGGTTTCGGTCACACCGTTCAACTTCAAGGCCAGCACCGCACCCTGGAGCGCGACATCGCCGGCGTCAAATTGCCCACTACCGTTCGCATCATAGTAGGCGTTGCCGATAACACTGCCGGTGGTCGGCGTAGCCGTAGGCGTAACGGTCGGGGTCAAGGTCTGAGTGGGTGTCGCGGTCGCCGTGGGCGTGCTCGTCGGCTCATCATGTGCGCCCAGCTTGGCCACGTCCACCATGTGAATCCACTCATCGCCGTCGCTGTTGCTGTCGATGTAAAAGTCAGCTCGATGATTGGCCAGCCCCTGGGCAAACTTGCCGTCGTTGATGGTGAAGACCTGTTCGACCATCCCTTTGGTGTCGCCCTTGGTCACCGTGCCGGCAGTCTCCTCGCCACCGGTGCCGTCATACTTCAGCGACCAGGTGTCGTGGCCGATGTCGAAGTAGTCGACCGTGATCCTGACCTGGTACTGCTGGGTGCCGTCGATGTACTGGTCGTCGATGTTGAAGAACATCTTCGGGTTGCCCGTGGCCTGATCCGTGCGGCGCACCACCCAGGCTTCCTTCCCATCGCCCGTCCACGAATGTGGATCGTACATGCTGCTGTTGTTGAAACCACCCAGTGCCGGCAACGTGTCGGTGTACGGCGTCGAATAGCAGGGATAGTTCGGATCGAAGGCGTTGTTTTGCTGCGGGCAGTTGCCCAGGCCGGCATCAGGGAACGGGTTACCGCTGCTGTCCTTGGCATACCGGCTGTCCTCGCCCTTGTCGTTTGTCTGTGGTACCGTCTTGCCGCCGGGGATCGTGTCATCCTGGTACAGCCAGAACGTGTAGTTGCCCAACTCCGGATACGCAGGATATGAGCCTGATTTGGCGTAGGCGGCGGGCGCATGGCAGTATGGCGTGGGATTCATGTGCTCACGCATAACCACCCAAACGCTGGGTGTGTTCGCCGGTGTCTTACCGAGATAGTTCTGCGCCCACTCGAAGTACGGCGCCTTAGCGGTCAGCGTCCCGTCATAGTTCAAGATGAGTGTGTGGTTGGCGCGGATGAAGTCCGCATGTTTGTCAAGCCCTTGGATCACCGCCCAATAGGCGTAAAGCGGGTTGCACAACATAACCTCGTATGCCTCAAAGGCGATCGGCACATATGTGTTGCGCGGGCCGTTATAATCGATCGGGTTATAGGCGCCGATGCCATCGGAGGTATACGCGCCGGTGTAATCCGGCAGCAAGAAGTTCGATGAAAGACCGATGCCCTTGGCCGTCGCGAAGTCGGTCGTGTCGCGCTTCTCGCTCGCACTCTTGAAGGTCGGCGCATATTGGAGGAACAGGTTCGTCCGCAGCTTCGGCGGCGTGCTGCCATCCTTGAAGGCATCGAAGTAGTATTGGCTAATGGTGTTAATGGTCGAAGTCCAGAGAGAGCTCGACAAACCAGCATCTGTAAAGACATAGTCCAGGTGATCGTCACCCGGCTGATTCTCGCCGCTCATGCCGGTGCCCATCGCAATGAACTGCACGCGCGGGTCGCCTGCATATTCCTGGCCCAACGCTGTGATGAACGTCCTGTAGGCATTCAGATACGCCGGGTCCCAGTACTTCGGAAGCAGGTGTCGCACCTCGAAGGCGATGTCATCGATGTAGAAGGTCGTCGGCGTGCCCGCGTCGGTGACCGCCCGGAAGCGCACAGTGACCTGGCTCTTCCCGTGGACTCCCAGGCTGCTCACGTCGAAGGTCTCTGTCTGCCAGCTCCCGGCCGGACTGGTGGCCGCATTGATATCCTTTAACGTCGAAAGCACGGTGCCGCCGTTCATCAGCTCGATGTAGAGATGGTTGTTAGGATTCGTAGCCGTGTCCATATACCAGGACGCGGTCACCTTTGCGGTGACACCCGTGAGCCCTGGCGGCATCGCCGGGATGCGCTTGGTATAGCGGGAAATCGACTGGTTGGCGCTCGCCACACCGCCTAGCTTGCCGGCCCACCCGTAGGCGCCTGCCGGTGGGTTGGAGATGATGTCCGCGCCGCCCGTGCGGGTCCACTCCCGGTAGTGATCACTATTATCGAAGTCGCTGTTGACGCGGTAGTAGTTCACGTAGGCCCAGGGTTCGGGATTGTTGTTGTCATGCGGGTTAGTCAAGGGCACCGCGATCACCGCGTTCGGCGTCTGGATCACGTAGTCCGGCAGGCCGTTGATATCCCCGCTGTAGTACCCGTTGTAAGTGCTCAGGAAAAGCCCTGTGCCCAGGTGAATGGACTGGCGGGCATTCAGCCAATCGTCGACCGCCGCCCAGTTGTAGTTACCCGACGTCGGGTTGATCTCGGACCAGTTGAAGAAACGCAGCGCGCCATCGAAAGGCGGGTTCGGTGGCAGGGTGGGATCGAACGCGTAGCCACCGTAGTCCATGTAGTAGATGCCGGGTTTGGCATTGGCCGTCCCCACGAGGATGCGATAGGGAGACTGGCTTGCGTCCGGTGCGGCCGCGGCATCCTGGCCGGGCGCGCCGACATCCTGAAGCGGGGCAGCCAGGGCCGGACCGACACCTCCTGGGACATGCCCGAAGGTCCCTATGACGATCAATGCCAGGATGGTGACGAGGCTGATCGTCAGGCTAAGAGATTTCTTCATGATATATATTCTCCTGTATGAGCGTTCGTCTTGTCCGACTGGGATCATCTTCTGCCCAATGAGATGGTCGGGCAGCGATCCGGACAATACCTATGCTGACGGCGAGCGCCGCAGGTTATCCTGTTACCACGAAGCGCAGATATTTCTTGAGGTCTTTCTTAAGGCCGGCGTTAATCGCGCACGCGCTATTGCACTGTTTGCAGATGTCCCCGCGCATGGTTTCGGACCGGTATTGCAGATTCTGTGGGTCGTAGTAGATCGCGCTGGGCGACCGCCCTTCCAGGCAGTTGCCGATTTTCGGCGTAGACAGACAGTAATACAAGTCGCCGTAGCAGTCCACCGCCAGGCCATCCATGTTGTATGGACAAGGTGTCGTGCGCGGCGCGCCATCGCGGTACATGCGAACCATGTCGTTCCAGAAATATGCGCTCAGATCCAACAAGGACCGCCGGGTGCCCATCTCCTGCATGAAAGTGATCAGTTCGTCCCGGTCCTCAGGGCGAAAGTCCACGTTCTCCTGCAAGTCGAGATTGGACACATAGCTGCTGTGGAAGCCGACCGGCTGAAAACCGATCTCGATGCCCCGCTCGTCGGCCCAGCGCCGGAACTCTCGCGCCTGGCGCAGGTTCTGGTGCATCAACGTATAGCCCACGCCCATCCAGAACTTGTGCTGCTCCTGCATATGTTTGAGCCCATCGAGGGTGGTCAGCACCTTTTGGAAAGCACCGTTCACTCCGCGCACCTTGTCGTGATCGGTGCCAAGACCTTCCAGGGAGACCGAGATACTAAAGCCGATGCCACGTGGCTCAGTTAATGCCAACATGGCCTCTGTATTGGCAAGAATGCGGTCGGGCAGAAAGCCGTTCGTGATAGTCGACAAGGATTTGAGATGCGTCAGGCGTTCGACGAACATCCGGGTCAGCTCGACCAGGTCGTTACGCAAGGTCGCTTCGCCTCCGACAACGGTGAGGCGCTCGATGCCGTCAAAAAGCGGATCGGCCATTACGTCAGCGAACTCATCGACCGTCATCTCGTGGCGACGGGGTGACTGCCAGATGTTGCACATGGCACATCGTGCGTTACAGCGGTAGTTCACCACCGCGGTCATCACTTTGGGCGCCAGTGGCTTGAAATGTGAAAGGACGTTATACTCAACCGCGCCTCGTGCCAGGTCTATCCAGTCCGCTGAAGCGATCTTGTGCAACACCCTCCCGGTCCTGCCACTCAACTCGGCCTCCTGATGACGCTTGTCCGAATCCATCCCGATCAATATCGCGGCGGTTATGTGACGCGCTGGAAAAAGGATACTTATTGAAGGTGAAAGGCTGATGAATAAGGCACCGTTGCAAAGTGACTATTTTGCAAGGTAGCGCCTCGACACTGCCACATTGGGACTGATCCCGACTTCTGCACTATGTGTCAGAATATGACGTTATTTAAGACGCATAAGTCGTGCATCAGATGCGCCCAACAGCTTCGTTACCATGTCACTATTACCTCCGCTGGGAACCGCCGTGGAAGATACCAGTCCATTGGGGGCGATAGCGCTTCCAGTAGAGATCTCCCAGGATGCGGTACTGGCGAGGACCCGCCGTGGTTACGATGTCCACGAGGTTAGGGAGCATCACATGGCGCAGGCTTCCGTTGTAGCGCCGCATGTTGCTGGAGACATAATGAATGAGCTCAGTGCGCTGCGAATCGGTCAGATAGTCGTAGACAACGCGAGGACGCTGACCGACGCCATAACGCCCCTTGAGGAGACCTTTTTCCTGCAATTCCAGCGTAATAGACGTGCCTGGAAGCGGGATGAACATACCCCAATTCACGTAAGCTGGCTTGCTCCGGAAGATGAAATCCATCGTTTCCTTTACACTCTCCATATCCTCACCGGGGTACATGAAGAACATATCAGCAAAGACTTTCAGGCCATGCCGCCGCATGATTTCCATGGCTCGATAGTTATCGCTGACAGTCGTTTTCTTACCCATCAGCTCGAGCAGCCGGTCCGAACCGCTCTCGAACCCTACCGTGACACCTGTGACGCCCTTGGACACGAGGTACGCGCAGATTTCATCGTTGATTGTATCCACACGGGCCCTCACTTTGAAACGCATACCCCACGCTGGGTCAACTGGATCCAGGACCGCCTTCACGCGCTTGATGTTCGATACAAACAAGTCATCCTGGAACATGATATTCCGGGTGCCGAAGCGTCGAACATGATCCAACTCGGCATGGACAGACGCACTGGGACGAAAGCTGGCTTTATGCGTTACCTTGAAGCAGAAGCGGCAACTGTAAGGGCAGCCACGCGAGGAGACCATGATATCAGTTGCCCCACGTTGGCCAAGACGCCAGTATCTGCCTTGCGTGTAAGCCTCACCGAGCAGACCACGATCGGGGAAGGGGACCTGATCCAAATCGGTGAACCGGGCAATGGGGTTTATGATCCAAGAAGCACCTTTTTGGAAGCTGAGACCAGGGATATCATCGATGTCCTGTCGCTCGCGCAAACGCTGGACCAAAGTGCGAAGGGTCCACTCGGCCTCGCCTGCAAGAAGATAAGAGACATCCGGGAAGTCGGCGTGGACGTTCTCAGGGTTTGCCGTGATCTCGGGTCCGCCGAGAACGACAGGACAGCTCACATTTGACTTCCGAAGATCACGTAGCGTAACAGCAACGTCATCGTAGGTGTTATAGAAGACGGGAAATCCCAGGAGAGAGGGATCATAGGCTGCCACAGCATGTATGAGCGCCGCACGATCGCCATGAAAGGCATCGATATCGAAAAGGTGCACATTGATCCCGGCATCGCGCAGAACGGTAGCCAGGCCCAACAAGGCCAATGGCGGTGTGCAGCCCCCCACATTTTCCTTGATCGTGGGATATATGAGTGCGACTCGAAAATCAGATATCGGGATGGGGGTCAAGGACATGGAGCCTCCCAAGAGAATTACGCACCGTACAACTTTGATGGCTGGGATTTTGACCAGGATGTTCGTCAAGGCTCTGATTCTAGCTTGGAACGGGACCCTCGTCAAACCTGGCGACCGGCGGAATTGCTTCGACAATGTCACATCGATCACTTCCAGGAAGTGATCTACATCCAGCGGGCAGCTACTTTCGCTCCCAAATTCGGACGCGCCAATCGCAGCCGCCACCCGAGCGCGAGAGTGGCATCTCTCGCCCCAGGAGATGCAAAGCGCACGCTCCTGCAGGAGGACCGGACGGCGTGATCTCAACGTACTCGGCCGCGATGCGATCGGCCCATCCCTGGCGCTGGAGGACGATCGGCTTGCCGCCTTTACCCCAAAAGGTCGTCGAAAGGATGTACGTGGGCCACGGCTCGCCCTGATACCACGACAGCGAGTAGAACGGCCTGCCGTCGGTGATGGCCCACCAGATGGTGCTGTCGCCGCCCACGGTCGCGTCCGGGGGTACCACGGCGCGCACCGCGGCGACCGCCCGGGCATAGGTCACACTGCTCGCATCCCACGTCAAGGGGGCCAGGATGAAACGAACAATGTTGTAGTTCGTGGCCGTGCTCAGCAGGACGATACCGGCGAACGAGGCCACCGCTACCGCCCTCCGCAGCTTCATCCGCTGCCCTGAAAATCGCCCCCCCAGCCCCCCGACTTCGGGGGGAGCCGCGTTTCCCCCCAAGGTTGCCGCAGGTCCCCGTAGGGGAGTGGGGGCAGGGGGGCCAGTTCTCGCCTGTCGTGAGCGTAGTCGAAGGGTCGCACCGAACAAGACGTAAGCCAGGTAGAATGCCGTCGCCAGGTAGAGCACATTCAGCAGCCGGTAACCATAATACGGCGAACCGATGATCAACAGGAAGCCGATGCAGGGCGGCATCGCCAGCAGGATCCCGCGCAGCACCAGCCCTTCTTCTGTGCCGCGGCGAAGTGCTTCAGGGGAACGAAAGACCAGGAACAGGCCGCAGGTGGCGACAAAAATCACGACGAAAACCCAGAACGTGGCCCAAATCAGGTCGCGGGCGAACAATTCACCCAGGCCCAGCGACCAGCGATCGGTGCTGTGCGCGACGAACTGGGCCACGGCCTCGGGCAGATGCGGCAGCACCGCGGGAAGCCAGATCAGCACGCACACGGCCACCGCGCCTCCGGCAACGGCGGCCGAACGAGCCACGATCTTCGGCGTCAGCCCCGAGGCCACCAGATCCATGCTGAGGCACAAAACCAGCCCCAGGATCGCTTGCGTCGGCTGCGTCGCCAGGCTCAGGCCCAACAGCAAGGCAACGAGGACGTAACGTCGCCGGACGACCGCCATCACCGCCAGGAGCGCCAGCAGCGCGGCCATCTCATCGGGTCGCCCTTCCGGGAGGAGGAAGCCGGTGGACAGCAGCACGAGCAGCCCGGCGGCGAGCTGATTGCGCATCTTGCGCCAGAGGATCCACCCGATCAGCCCGGTGAAAAGCAGATGCACGCCGAGGTCGAACGCCAGTGATGAGTGGACATTGAATCCGAAAAGTCTAAACACCAGGAGGCTGGCGTAAGTGTACAGCGGCGGGTACGCGGCGTACGTGATGTCGGCAAATGGCCGGTAGCCGATGGCCGTGGGCAGGCTGAAAGCGCCGGTGTGCAGAGCCATGTAAGCCGGTTGCTTGAAAAACACCACGTCGCCCCATTCCCGGGGAAAGCCGAAATAGGCCATCCAGGCCAGCGCGGCGGCCTTCACCGCGAGGACCGCGACGAGGACCCAGGGGAACGGCCGCTTAGTGGGCCGCTCGGGTGGTCGATCGGGAAGCGGCTGAGCAAGCATATTCCCAACAGAAAGACAGAAGTCCGGCGGCCAGGACGATCAGCGCTGGCTCGGCCGGCAGGCGCATACGCGCATCGGCCCACAGCAGCAGGCCGGCGATCATGAAACAGGCGATGGTGCCCAGCAATACGCCGGTCCAACGCCAGCGCGCCCGCGTGACCCACACGCCAGCGATGGCCAGGAGCGCAACAACGACGTAGTAATAGAAGCCGACGTTCTCCGGGAAGCCGTGCGTGAAGGGATACAGGTGCCAGAAATTCACGAAGCGCCCGCCGGCCATTCGCGGGAGATCGCCGACATGCCCGCGCACGAAGTCGAAGGCGGCGCGCATCTGTGCGGCATCCCGTGGGACTTCGGGCAGCACACACGTCCAGTTCAGCTCGGGCACCAGGCACGGGCTCACCCAACTGCCCTGCAACTGGGGTTCCGTCAGCACCCGCTCGTTGTACGCGCCGAGCGCCACGAATCCACCGCCTGTGGTGGTGGGGATGAATTTGTCGAAGACGAAAAAATTGCGGGCAATCCACGGCGCGGCCACCGCCAGGGCCACCAGGCACGCTACCAGGAAGCCGCGCGCTCGAACCTTGAGCGCGCCCGCGCCGGCAACCAGCAGCCAGCAGAGCAGGAAGGGCAGCAGCCAGAGCCCGTTGGGCCGTGTAAGCCAGGCCAGGCCGGACCAGGCTCCCGCCCAGGCATAGTGGCGCATCCGGCCCTCCGTCACAGCGCCCAGGGCCGCAGCCATGGCCAGCACCACCAGCAGGATGAAGAGCGGCTCCGATAGCAGCGAGCCGCCGGCCCACATCAGCAGCGGGTAGGTGGCCGCTATCAAGGCCGCGAGCCGGCCGGCCAGCGGACTGAACGCCCGCTTCCCCGCCAGGTAGACGGCCGGAGCCAGCGCCGCGCCGATCAGCGCCTGCTCCGCCAGGGCCAGCCGGTAGTCTTCACCGTGCAGCAGGTAGACGCCGGCCAGCAGCAACGGGAAGAGGGGCGAGCGGATCGCGGTCACCTGCCCGTTAGCCAGCCGAAAACCCTGCCCCTGGACAAGCTGGACCGCAATGTCGCTGTACTCGCGGGCGTCCCGCTCGGGGACATACCCCGGCCCGATGAAGACCGCGACATAAACGAAGCGCAGCGCCAACGCCAACAGCGTGGCGGTGATCAGGAAAGCCCCCTCGTGGCGCCACAGGGTCAACACGCGTTGTGCCATCAAAGCTTAACTCGTGCGCGCGAAGCGGATGCCGAAACGCTTCAGGAAATCCACGATCTCCTCGCCCAGGTCATCCGCCGGGCCGCCGCGCTGCTTGGCTGCCAGGTCCAGCCACAACCGGCCGCTTGATTCCAGCGTGCGGCGTGTCGCCGTGTCCACCCCGACCAGCGCCAGCACCGCGTCGGCGGTTACACCCTGTTTAGGGTTCAACACACCTTCATAGTCAACCAGCAGCACGTGGGCGTCACCCTGGGGCCCGGAGACCGTGATGCGTTCGGAGCCATCCTGCCGGTCACGGTTCACCTTGAAGGCTTCGTAGGCTATCGCCTCGCAGAACTCGTCCAGCATCCCGCGCAGCATCGCCACCTGTTGGCCGTGATCGGGCCGGGCAGGATACTGGTCGGAGGTGCGAATGACCTTGGCGGGGCTGCCCACGGCCAGCGCGCCCGCCGGGATGTCCCTGGTCACGAGCGACCTGGCGCCGATGGTTGCACCGTCACCGATGGTCACGCCGGGCATGATGAACACCTCCCACGGTATCCACACGTTGCTGCCGATGGTCACCGGCGCGAAAGCCACCGGGTAGCCGTCGAGCTGGTTCTGCCAGGAGCCGTGTGTGAAGATCGAGCACCGGCCGCCGATGCCGGTATCGTCGCCGATGGTCACCGGCCGGGCAACGTTGATGAAGGTGTGCTGCATCAGGATCGTGCGGGCGCCGATGCGCAGGTGCGATTCGGGCGATGACAGCCCGCCGACGAACACCTGCTCGTTGATCTTGGCGTCCTCGCCGATGCTCACCGTCTCCGCGTCGATGAAAGTGGCTGAGCCGATGCGCGCGTGGCGGCCGATCTGCACCTTCCGCGCCTTGAAGTAGGTGCCAAAGCCGATCGTTGTGCCGTCGCCGATCTCGATCTCCCGCGCCACGATCACCGCACCCGGCCCGATGGAAACGTTGCGCCCGATTTTGGCGCCGCGGCCGCGGTAGTAGGCGATCTTGAGCGAGCTGGGGAGCAGCCCGACCGTCAGCATCTGTTTGATGGGGAAACGAGATTGTTTGATCAGCATGATCATCTCCCGGCCAGCCGCAGGCCGTAGTCCCAGAGCGTCAGCGCGTCGATATCGCCCGTGATCGCCAGCGCGCTTCGCGCAGCGTCAGGCCAACGCCCGAAGCGCACCAGCGGCGTCGGGCTGGACTCGATCTGTTCCAGCAGCGGCCGCATGGCCTCGGGTGAGAACGCTGCGGAATCCAGGTAGATCGCGTACGTCTCCGGCGAATCGCCGGACTCGACCACGTAGCCCTGGTCGGCCAGAAAGCGGCGCAGGTCCGGCGAGGCATCGGCCGGCACGCCAACGCACGGGCGAACCCCCGATCTCAAGGTGAAACTGCGCTCGGTGACCACGGAATAACGGCCATCCCACGGATGGCTGGAGGCTTCCGGGAGCGCGCCGCGCACCAATACTGCGCCGCGGTCAGGCCCCATCGCGGTGACCTGCCAGCGACCATGATCCAGCGCCGTCATCCGCAGCCGCAAGGATGGCTTTTCCTGCCACCAATCGGCGATGTCGCCGAGGCTCGCCAGCCAGGCCGCCGGCTGCAAGCTGCGCGCTCGTTCCAATACCTCGGCCAGGGCCTCCGCGCAGAGCGGAAAGCGCTCGGGGTGCAATTGCAGCACGAAAAGCTCGCCCCGCGCGTGTGATTGCTCCAGGATCGCACGCCATAGCGCCGCCTGCGACCTGGCGTCGGTCAGCCCCAGCCGCTCCACCATCAGCTCGTCGTCCGGGAAGCTGACCGGCAGCTCCAGCAGGCCATCGACCCAGACAGGCACTGTGGGGCAGGCATCGGCCGAGACGGGATGGCAGAAATCGAGCAGGATGTCCATTTTGGCGGCCTGCTCAGGGCTCAACGCGGCTCGATCGACCGCCGGCCAGAGCACGCTGTGGCTGCTGTCGTAGCGGAACCCGGCCCGGCGCAGCGCGGCCAGCAAGGCATCGTTCCATCGCAGGTAGGGCGCGCGGAAGCCGGAAAAAGGAAGATTTGTCGCGTCGAAGATCTCCCTTGCCCGCGCCAGCTCGTCCGATAGATCGGCCGCGGGCAGCAGGCTGTGATCCACGTGCCGGCAGCCGTGGACTGCCAGCTCGATCCGCGCCGGCCCGGCCAGCAGCTTGTGCAGCACACCAGGATGGCGCGCCGCGGTCGCGGCCGTCACCGGGAACGTGGCCGGCGCATCGTAGCGGGCCAGCAGCGCGCTGAACGCTGCCAGCGAGCGCGCCATGCTCGTGGGCGTCACACCTAGCCGGCTGGCAATGGCATACCCACGGCGCAGGATATTCGCGGGGCCTTTGGAGCGGATGAGATGTCTGAGCATAGGACTGATAGTTTAGCGCATCCACCAGGGGCCGGCAAAATCACGTTCAGCCTTCCGGCGGATCGGCGTAGACCCGACCGCAGGCGGCGCAGGCGAGCGCGGCGCCCGCAGCCGCCTTCAGCCGGCGCCCGCACGCGCAGATGTAGCCGATCAACCGCGCTGGCGAGCCGACGACCAGCCCGTGCGCCGGCGCGTCGCGGGTCACCACTGCCCCCGCGCCAACCATCGCAAAGCGACCGATGGTCACGCCCGGCAACACCACCGAGTGCGCGCCGAGCGCCGCGCCGTAGCCGATGCGGATGGGGCTCACGTCCCAGTCGTCCGCGCCCTTCAGCGTACCATCGGGGTTGATCGCGCGCGGGTAGAGATCGTTGGCCAGCACGACGTGTGGCCCCAGGAAGACCCCGTCCTCGATCGTCGCGCCGTGGAAGACCGAGCAGTTGTTCTGAATCTTCACCCGGTTGCCGATCTGCACGTCGAAATCCACGTAGACGTTCTTGCCCAGAATGCATTCCTGGCCGATGTGAGCACCCTCGCGCACCTGGCATTGGTGCCAGATCGAGGTGCCCTCACCGATCACGGCCTCGGGCGACACGTCGGCGGTGGGATGGATCCGAATCATAGACTTCTCCTTTGATTTGGTTGGGCGCTTACCAGTGAAGTTCTTGTACGGCCAGCAAGAAATTCTCACGCAAAGCCGCAAAGTCGCAGAGTGATTTCTTGGCGTCTTTGCGCCTTTGCGTGAGTTGTTCGGTTCCGGCTTGTCCGGGTTAAGGTGTGTTCAAAATGAGGGCTCTCCCGTGATCCGGATACCTCGCGGCTCCAACTCACTCTGAATGCGCCCATTTGAATAAGCGGATGCAAACCCTTCAAACTGCCTGAATTATGCCCGCACTACGGTGCGCCGATCAGGCGCTCCACAAGCCCGGCATAGGTCGCCTCATCCTGGCGCCAGTTATGCTGCCCGGTGAAGCGGCGGGCGTTCACCGCGAGCGCCTGCGCCCGCGCCGGGTCACGATAGAGCGCCAATACCTGACGGGCCAGGTCAGCCGGATCCTCGGCCTGGAAATAGGCCACCATATCGTCGTCGAAATACTCACGGATGGTGGATGTCCGGCCGACGACCGCGGGCACGCCCATGTGCGCGTATTCCATCAGCCGGGTTGGCAGGATCGTGTCCGTGAACACATCGCGGCGGGAAGGCACTACGCCAACGTCGGCCGCGGCGATGGCCGCGGGGATCTCCTCAAGCGGCAGGCGCTCGTGGAAGTGGACAAGGCCGTCCACACCGAGCTGAGCCGCCAACGCCTGGACCGCCGGCTTGAAATCCCCGAACCCGTAGACTTCCACGCACAGGTCGGGAATTTCCGGCGCGAGCAGCGGGAGTGCCTCGATCAACAGGTCCAACCCGTAGCGCGCCAGGATGCTGCCGTGGTAGATCAGCGTGAATGGCCGGCCGGCCGGAACCGCGGGCCGCGGGAGCGGCACCGGCGCGCCGAAGATCGCGTCGTCGGGCGTGTTCATCACGACGGACATTTTCGCCCGGTCGATCCCCCGCGCCGCCATGACATTGAACTGGTGGGCCGTGCACACCGTCACCGCGTCCGCGTAGCGACACGCCCAGCGCTCATGGCCGCGCAACGTCCGCGTGATGGGGTGATCCAGGCTGAGCCCGAAGCGCGACATAAACAGCTCCGGCGCCATATCACGCACGTCCAGCACCACCCGCGCGCGGGAAAAGAGCCGCGGGATCAGCGTGCTGAAAGCCAGGATGTCGGGCGGGTTATAGACCTGGACCAGCGCGTAACGGTGCTTCAAATGGTGCCTGGTCACACACTGTGCCATCCCCAGGAAGGAGCGCAGGTACTCGGTCACGTACGCCAGCCGGCCGCCGCCCTGGCGCCGGGCGATCGGCAGCCGGTAAACCGTCACGCCCTTGACGCGTTCGAATTCCGGCTCGCCGGGCCAGAGCAGGCAGAACGCGTCCACCGCGTAGCCGCGGCCGGCCAGCGCTTCGGCCATGCGCTTGGCGCGCGGCTCGATGGGGTAGGGCGAGTGGGTGATGAAAGCGATACGTTGCGGCGTCATCTTGTTCGGAGCACTTCCCGGTAAATTCCCTCGATCTTCTCCGCCACCGCGGCCAGCGACCAGGGCAGAATGCGCTCCCGGCCCGCCGTGCGGCCAGCGAAAGCCAGCGCGGCGCGCAGCTTGGCCGCGAGGTCATCCACTTCGGCCGCGGCGATGAAGTGGCCGGGCAGGTCGCCAAAAAGCGCCCGCACATCCCCCACGTCCGTGCTCACCACCGGCAGGTTGCACGCCATCGCCTCGCGCACCGCCACCGGCGATCCCTCGGCAACCGAAGCCAGCACCAGCGCGTCGGCCGCGTTCAGGTAAAGCGGAATCGCCTCCCGCGGCTGATCGTGAACTTTCAACAGCCTCGCGGCCGGCACATCCTCCTGCAGCCGTCGCACCGCGGCCTCGATCAACGGGAGGCGCTTTTCCGGCCGCGGCGCGCCGAGGAAAAGGACGAGCGATTGATCCTGCGGTAGCCCCAGTCGCGCCCGCGCCTCAGCTTTCGGCATGGGGTGGAAAAGATCGGTGTTCACCCCGCACGGTAGGATCGTCACGTCGGGCAAGCGCAGCGCGGCCGCGACAGCCGGTGAGGTAGCGATCGTGATATCGGCCAGGCGGCTGGCCAGGCGACACACCGGTGCGGTCCAGCCAGCCTGCGCCTCGATGCCGTGATGTGTCAATACGATGGGCAACCGCCGTTGCATCCGCGCGATCAGCCCGCTGAAGACATAATGCGCGTGGATCAGGTCATAGCCCGTGTCGGCCAGCGTCTTCCAGAGTTGGCCCGGCCCGCGCAGGTAGTTCCACGTGCTGCCCGGCCCGTCGATGAACAGCACATCGATCGCCAGGCCCCGCGCGGCCAGCGACGCCACCTGCTCGGCCACGAAGGTGCCCAGGATGGGCCGAGCGGGTGTGGGATACATGTTCGTCACGGTGAGGACCCGCAGGGAGGTCGGGGAGCCAGGGAGCCGAGAAGGGGACAGCGTCATGGCGCCGGCTCTCCCGTCGAACCAGGATCGTCGTCATCTGTCCACATCAACGGCCGGGGATTGGCCCAAAAGAGGCCGTTGAGCAAGGTGCGATGTGCGTCGAAGTAGCCGCGCAGCGTTTCCGTGATGATCTGGTCGCTGAGAACACCCACCGGCTGCGTGCCATCCAGCCGGGCCGATCCCAGCTCGTCCGCCAACGCGGGCAGCAGTGCGATTTGCCGCGCCAGGAAGTCCGGCGCTTCGCGGCCTTCTTTTCGCGCCAATGCGACCTCGGCCGGGATGTCGAGCCAATAGGCACGGCCAGGCTCCGGCGCGAGCCAACGAAGCAACCGCGCCGCGGGCGTCCGTGCAATACCCGGCCGGTCGAGCCGCACGCCCAGTTCCATCAGCGCGGAGAGCACGTAGCGGTCGACGACCACCACTTCCCCGCGCAACAGCGGCCAGCGGACACGGACCAGGTAGGATGCGCCCAGCTCCAGCGCGATCAGCCAGGGCCACAGACGACGGGCGAGCGGATGAGCGAAGAGCGCGGCACGCTCGGCCTCGCGGGCCTGCTCTGGCGACGACGATGGACGATTGACCACGGACGATAGCTGTCGCCCCCTCTGATTCGGCCCGGTCTCCTGACCGAGCCAGGCAGTAGTCGGGAGACCGCTGCGAGCGGACGCCTCTCCAATTCCTTGTGCCCCTGGTGTCTTGGTGTCTTGGTGGTGAACCATTCTCACCCGCTGCGGCACCACGCCCGGCTCGCGGCCGAGCAAACGCTTCCCGAGCTTGAACAGCGGCTGCAACAGGGCGGAGCTGCCGCCGCGCGCCCAGACCACCCGATGGCGTACGGCTGCCCCTTCCAGCGCCCGCTCGAACAGCGCCGCCTGGGCCGATTTGCCGCTGCCGTCCACGCCGTCCAGCGCGATCAGCAGCGGCCGCTGGCTGCGCAACCTCAGCCTGACCCGCGTGCCGTAGAGCGTGTGCCAGACGACATTCCGCGCCCGTTCCAGCGGCGTCTCGGACGGATCGGCCAGGAGCTTTTCGTAGTATAGCCGCTTGCTCCCCGCGAAGCCGATGCGGACGGGTGCCTGCGCCAACCCGGTGAAGATCGCAGCGGCATCGCGGCGCAATCGCGGCAGGAGCTCTCGCTGGGCCCTGGCCCGCACTTCGACCGGGAGGCTGGCGGTGCCGTAAAGCTGCTGCTCGAAGCGACCGCACAGAGCCAGGGCAAACCATAGCCCCGGCAGCCAGCCCCGGCGGCGCGCGCCGTCCGTGACGCGGTCCCAGTCCGGGTCAAGGCGCCGCGCGGCGTAGATGACCTTCGCCAACTCGATGAGCTTGAGCGCCTTGTTCTCGTAAATCGCATGCGCCAGGGCGATCAGCAGGCCGTCCTCGGCCGCGGGCACGGCCGCGAGCGCGCAATCGGCCGCGGGCGCGCACCGGCTCCACGCGGCGCGCGAGTCCACGAACTCGAACTGCCATTCCAGCCGGCCGTGGATGTGCAGGTCGAAGGCGCTCTCACCCAGGTGATAGCGGCGGAACAAGAACTTGTTCGGCTCCTCGATGTGCCGCAGCTCGACATAGCCCAGATCGCGCACGATCTTGCGGGCCGCGTCCTGCTGCGCCTGCGGCACCAGGATGTCGAGATTGTTACTGATGTACGGGAAGGTCGGCTGCGGCCCCATCGCCTTGACGAACATCGCCGGGATGCCGGCCTGTGCCCAGCGCGCGCGGATTTCACCGAACGCGGCCTGCTGCCGCGCCATCCTGGCCTGCTGTTCAGCGATGGCGGCCTGGAAGGGAGACGTCGCGAGCAATGCCGCCGCAGTGGGGCGGTCATCCCGCTCCAGGGTCAACAGCGGCAGGCCGTTGCGGGCCAGCAGCTTGATCACCTCAGACGGATCGGCGGCCGCGGTGGGCGCAGGCATCTCGGCTTTCCACCAGGACGACACCAGGTAGGCGGCCCAGGCCAGGTCAAGAGGCAGGCTTTTTCGGTCAGGCATCGCAGGGTTGTCCAACCATGAGCACATCAATCCACCAGCTCATCTATGATTCGCGCCGCCGCGATGTGCCAACTGAACGGCTCAGCCAGCGAGCGCGTGTCGGGGCGAGCCTCGCGCAGGCGTATCACGCCCGTCCGCAGCGTCGCGACGTCATCCCAGAAGATCACGCCCGGCTGATCGGGCCACAGGTCAGGCAGCGCGCCGAAGCGGGTGGACAGCACCGGCAGGTTGCACGCGACGGCCTCCAACACCGACAGCGGCAGGTCCATGGCGCTGGGATCGGACGGGTCCGGCGGCACCGGGAACAGATAAGCATCGGCCGCCTGATACAGCTCGACGATCTGCGGCACGTAGCGCGTGATCATGAGCACGCCCGCTTGGCCCAATTCGTCGGCCAGAGCCGCGTCCTGGGGCGTGCTTGTGCTGGCAGCCAGCACCGGGAGGGCCAGATCAGCGATGGCCGCCAGGCTGGTCACCCCGCGGCGCCGGTTGAGATGGCCGACGTGCAGGACGATGAACGCATCGAGCGGAAGGTCGTGTCTCAGCCGCAGCCGCTGTTTCTCCTCCGGCAGGGGCGGACGAAAGATGGTCGTATCCACGCCGGGTGACATGCGGAATGTGCGCCAACCGAGGGCTTGCGCTTGAGCCAATGTCGCTGGCGATTGTGCCGCACACAGGTCGGGCGCGACCAGCCGCGCCGCCGCGCGCACCAGTCCGTTGTGCCGCCGTCCCTGTGTCGCGATCAGCGCGACGGGCGCGCCTCCCGCGTGACGCTTCAACATGCGGCCGCGCAGCCCGGCGGCCAACGTCAGGGAGGCGGTCGGGATGTACACCACAGCCTCAGGGCGAAAGCTCCCGATGCGCGCGGCCAACGCGACCGAGCGCAGCAGCCGGTCGGCCGGCACGTCGCTCACGGTCATTTCCGGCCAGTCCGCGCCGCCCGTGGTCAGCGCCAGCACATCATGGCCCAGGTCGCGCAGCGCCGCGGCCAGGCTTAACGCCAGCTTCTTGATTCCTTCGTCGGGCGGCGGGGCCAGGCGCTCGCTGAAGACGAGAATGCGCATAGGTGACCGCCTATGATATTGTCATTGTGAAGGCAATGGCCCGAAGCAATTTCCCGTAGCGGCGCGATACACTTCCAGGTATTTTCCCACCACACGATCCAGCCGAAACCGGGAATCCGCCGCGGCACGGGCGCGCTCACCGAACTCCCGGTAGCGCGCCGGGTCACTGAGTACGTCTAAGATCGCTCCAGCCAGCGCCTCCGCGTCGCCCACGTCCACCACCCGCCCCGTGCAGCCGTCCTCGACGACAAAGCCAGCACCCCCGGCGCGGGTAGTGACCACCGGGATGCCAGCGGCCAGTGCCTCGATGGCTGACATGGGCGAAACTTCCTCGCGGGATGACAGGACGACCAGTTCGGCCTCGCTGTAACGCTGGCGCATCTGCGGCTGGCTCTGCACGCCGAGAAGCTCAACGCGGTCGGCCAGCCCCAGCTCGCGGCAGATCGCCTGGACCTGCGCCACGTAGGCCGTCTCGTTTATTCGGCCGGCGATTTGCAGGTGCAGATCGGGGCGCTCGCGACGGGCTACCGCCAGCGCACGGATCAAGGTGACCGGGTCCTTGCGCGGGATCACCGAGGCGGGCAGGAGCAGCCGGCCGGACACCGGCCGTCGCGGGAGGTCGAACATGTCATCCGGCGCCGGGTTATCGATCAAGTGCCAACGCGCCCCGGTCCGGCCCGCGTAGCTGCGCTGGATGTACGGGCTGATGGCCGTGATCTCGCGCACCCGCGCCAGCGCCCGGCGCTCGTAGTAGCCCATGAGCGCGAACGAGAGCCGGTTGAACAGGCCGGGATTGTATCGCACTTCCTCGGCCGGGATGCCGTGGATGGTCCAGACCGGACGATAACCCGCCTCCAGCGCGGCCACCGCAAAGCTTGGGTTGTGCGCGTTGACCACGTCCGGCCGGATTTCCTGCAACGCGGCCGCGATGCGTCCCACTCCTGCCGCCATGTTCGGCATGATGCGCCGACGCGGCATCGCCAGGTAATGGACGGTCACGTTGCCGTCCGACGCCGTGCGGCCGGCCGCGATATCGGAATGGCAATGGATCACATGGATTTCCACATCAGTTCGGCGCCGGAAACCCATCACCAGCAGGTGCGTCACGGCCCGGATGCCGCCGGAGATGCGCGCCGGGTCGGCGGGGTAGAAACTGACCAGCGCCACGCGCAGCGGACGGCTCATCGTGGACGCTTCGCGCGGGCACGTTGCACGTTGGCACGTTCGGCCAATATGCGTGCGTAGACTTCCAGGGTGGCGGTTGTGATCGAGGCGAGCCGGAAACGCGCTGCGGCCGCGTCGCGGCCGGCTCGCCCCATCGTCGCGGCACGCGCCGGGTCGGCCAGCAGCTCGACCGTCGCCGCGGCCAGCGCCTGGGGATCGCGCGGCGGCACCACGCGGCCGGTGACGCCGTCCGCCACCATCGCCGCGCAGCCGCCTACGTCGGTGGTCACCACCGGCCGGCCGGCTGCCATCGCCTCCGCGAGGGTGACAGGCGCAGTCTCCTGCTCGCTCGCCAGCAGAACCACATCGGATGCCGCGTAGTACGCCCTGATCGTGTCCGGCGGCTGAGCACCGGCGAAGTGCACCCGGCCGGCGACACCCAGTTGCGTGGCGCGCTCCCGGCAGCGTGCCGCATAGTCCGCGTCCGAGGCGGTTTCGCCGACAACCGTCAATGTCGCCGCGGGCCGCTGCCGGACGAGCAGGCCAAAAGCTTCGACCAACCCCAGGATGCCCTTGCGCGGGATGACGCGAGCGACGCAGAGCAGCCGATCTTGTTCCGGCAACGGCGTCGCGATATCAAAGAAGCGGTCATCGACCGGGTTCTCGATCAGGTGAAAGCGCGCCGGGGTGCGGGATCGGAACTCGGCAAGGACGTAGGGGCTGATCGCGATGATGTCCGAGGCGCGGCGCACGACCGATGCCTCGTAACGTGCGTCCGCCAGCCAGCGCAGCCGGTCGGGCCACGAGCTGTTTGCCCAGGCCTGCCGCGCCTCGCGGCCGATGATGCCGTGCAGGGTGACGACCGCGGGCCGGCCGCTCGCCAGCGCGGCGCCCGCGTAAATACCGGCGCTGTGCGCATGGATGATGTCGGGCGCGAGCGCCGCGATCTGGCCGCGCAGGTTCTCCACCACCGGGCGCTGGCCTGTCAGGCGGCCGCCGCGAGGTCGAGGAACGGAGATGAGCGTGAACCCATCGCCGGGCTGTCGGACCGGCCGGGCAAGGCCGGGCACTGCCATCATCACGCTCAGTGCGACGTCTGGACGGCCGGCCAGGCTGCGCGCCAGCGCCAGCACCACGGCATCCACGCCGCCGGCCAGTGGCTGATCCGGGCGGCCAGAACAGATTTCCGTCGGGCATGGACCGAGCAGCGCGATCTTCATACAGTGACCTTCGCAGGATCCGGCTCGTGGACGCCGAGAATGGTGCCGATGATGAAGAAAAGCAGCAGGCTGCCGAGCTGGGCACCCATCGCGTCGTACGTGCCGATGATGAGAACGTATCCGACGACGGTGCTGATCAGGACTGCCAGGAGGTCCCGATCTACAGGCATTGGGCCAATCTGTTGTCGCCAGAGCTGGCGCGCGCGCCAGAGGACTAATGCGAATATCGAGATAAATGGCAACAAGGCCAACAGCCCCGCTGACACCGCGATGTAAACATATAGATTATGCGGCAAGATGACCGGCAGTGGGTTCGACGAGATCTGTGGGGTGAACCCTTCATTAATCGCGGCTTGCGCGAAGCTGTCGAACCCGAGGCCGATCAGCGGTGACCGCCGGAAGATCTGCCAGCCAACCTTCCACGCGTCAAGCCTATAGGTGATCGGCGCCTGCGAATTCAGGCGCTCTGCGATGATACCCTCGCTGGAAAGTCTGCTGCCGTACAAAACCACCATGACGGCTGCCAGAATCAGGAAAGGAACAAAGTAGCGGCGGGCTCGACGACTCAAAAGGAGCATCAGCGCCAGGCTGACCGTCACGGCCAGCCATCCCGCGCGCACGTAGGTCATGAACAGGCCTAAGAGAGCAACCGCAAGGCTGCTGCCCCAAAGCAGACGTCTGGACAGATCCCTGGCTTGGCTGAACCCATAGAAGATCGCGGGGATCACGACGGTGAGCGTAGTCGCCATAATGGCAGGATGCCCGAAAATGCTGGACACTTTGATGATGCCCACGGCGTACTCCCAGGTAAACGGATGCGGCGCAAGAAACGTCTGGTGGGTGAGTTGTTCTCGGATGGTCGCTAGACCCAACGTGGTAGCCACGACAGCCAGTGCCATCAACGCGCCTCGGATGTCGCGGTGACCTGCCTGCAGATTGCGAGCAATCACAAGAACCAGCACGGGTGTGATGACTAAGTCGTAAACGCTCTGCGTTGCCCACACCAGGCCCGACCGTGAGGCGGGTACCGAGATCAACAGCGCCAGACCGTAAGCGAGCGCCGCCCATTCGATGGCCGTAGGTCGCAAGAGACGGCGCCTGCCGATAGCCACCTGCGCGATCAGCAAGGCGACGAGAGAGAGGCTCACGACGCGATGCAGCCCCAGGTCCGGGATGCCGCGGCCCATGGAGAGATTGATCAGGACCGAGAACGGCCCCAGCGCAATCCACAGCCACAGGCCGGCCCTGGGGTCAACCAGGACCACCAGGAGCACGGCAGCCAGCCCGACCAGGCCGACGACCAGCGCCTGCTGGCCCGCGAACAGGGCATCCGCGAGATAGCGCGCCATAGCGAGCGCAGCAACGATGCCGAGAACGCTTACTGCGCCGCTCAGAATCCGACCCGCCAGGTCTCGCCCTCGCCAGGACCGAGCTTGCATAGATTTCCTCTCGCAGCCCGGCGCTAGCGCGTCCGAACCGGCCGCTGGCGCACCGTCTGCTCCACGAACTCCAGCAGAAAGACCAGCACGATGCCCCCGACCAGGCTCAAACCACCGCCGAGCAGAGCAATCTCCAGGGCCCGAGAAGCCACCTGGCCGCCCGGTGTCACCGGCTGGCCGACGACTTGCAAGTAGCCGACGTCCTGGCTCTGGCTCTGCTTCAGGCGCGCCTCCTGGGCCTTCCCGGCGAGAAAATCTCGCGTATCCTGGTTCTCCTTGACGGTGTCGGCCAGCTTTTGATATTGCCCGCTCAGCGTGATGAGGGATGTCAGGTTGCTCTGGTGCTGCGAGATCAGCCCGGTGTAGCCGACGGCAAGCTCGCGCTGCCCGGCGGCATCCACGCGGCGGCTGTTGGCCGTCTGGGTCAGGCTTTGCGCGGTCTGATTCCATTGCGCCACGGCTGCCACGTCATCCGGCGACGGGGCCTCCTTCTTGGCCTGGGCATCTTTCACCCTGGCGCTGGCCTCGTTGGCTTTGCTCTCGGCGTCCCTGCTTTGACGATCCAACTCATCGGCCATGGCCGTGAGCCGCTGGGCTTCGAGGTTGGCGCCCTCCCGGGCACTGTTCAGCGAGCGGATGATGTCCTGCTCCGCGTTGATCTCACGATCCACGGACTGCATGTTGTTGGCGAGCTCGAACTGTAGCAAGGCATCCTTGGCCGCCGCCAGGTCACGATCCGCGTTCGCCAGTTGGGTGTCCAGGAACTTGCCCGTGGCGACCATCGGAAGGGACCGGTTCCGCTGGAAATCGGCCAGGGCTTGCTCAACCAGTGCTACGATCAGCTTCTCCGCGTCCTGCGGGCTGCGCGCGACGACCGAGACCGTGATCTTGTCCCCGCTGGGATCACGGCTGACCTGGATCCCGTCCAGTAGCTCGGCCGGCGTCATGTCCGCGCCGGTCGCAGCAATGGCGCGCAGGGCCACATCGGAGCTCCGCACGACGTTAGTGAACTGGAACAAGGTCAGGTCATTCAGATCTGCCGCGGACATCGCATTCACGTTCGAGTACAGCGGCACCTGCTCCGATTCCAGCGGGATGACCTGCAAGGTGAGCGACGACCCGTAGGACGGAGGAGTGGTCCACGCGCGGGCCAGGATGATTACCATGGTCGCCGCGAAGAGCAGCAGGATCACCCACAGCCGCTTGCGGATGATCGCCAGATATTTCCAGAAGCTTGTCGTTTCCATACGTGTGAGTTTCCTACCTACCCTTTGAGTCGTCTCCGGCAAGACAGGCTGTCATTATACCTGCCGGGCGACGAAACCCCAGTTTCGTTCAGCGAGCGTTTCCCGGTAGAGAGCCAGATTCGCCGCGGCCGCGTGCTCCCAACTGAACTGAGCCAGCAGACGTCGGCGCAGTCCAGGATCCACAGGTGAAGCCAGCGCAGCCAGCACCGTCGAGCGGATTGCCGCCCGGTCGAACGGGTTCACATACCAGGCCTGCCCACCGAGCAGCTCTCTCAGGGGAGAAATCTCGGTGGAGATCACCCGGCAACCGCAAGCCCCGGCTTCCAGGCTGGAAAGTCCGGGCAGCTCGACCCAACTGGGGAGAATATGTGCGGCCGCCGCGGCGTAAAGCATCGGCAGCTCAGCTTCGGGCAGCCAGCCCAGGAAATGCGTCCGACCCCGGCGAGCACCGAGCTCGCGGCACCGGACCGCGTAATCCTCGGCTGCCTCCGGCCCCACAAAGACCAGCGGCGCCGGATCCTCCATCAATGCCTCGATCACGGCCAACTGGTTCTTCTTCGGCTCCAGGCGGGCCACTTCCGCGACGTAGCCAGGCTCCAACCCATAACGCTTGCGAAAGGCTGCCAGATCGGCCTCCGAATAGCTCTGACTATACAGCCCGGCGTCGATCCCCAGCGGACTGATCCGCATGTGCTTGCGAGCGCGTGCGCTGAGGCGGAAATGCCCGGCGATGTAGCGGTTTTCCCACCGGCTGCTCGAGGCGACGCACGTGGCGGCTTCGAGCGCGGCGCGGCTGGCCCGCCACACCGGCCAGAACGGCAGCTTCGCTTCCATCCAGCCCTGGTAGATCGCCCACGCCGGTCGCCTGCCCACCGTGCGGCTCAACGCTTGCCAGAAGGGCGCCGCGACCGCAGCTTTTTCGAACTGGTGCCGGTAGCTGGCGTGGTAGAGCGGCGAAAAAACGATGGCGATGCCGGCGCCACGCGCCCAGGCCACCATGCGCCGCGCGTGGTCGATGGGCGCGACGGTAAAGATGTGCAGCAGATCGAACTCGCTCGCCGGCGGCAGGTCATCCAGCTTGCCGACGGCGACCTTCGCGCCCAGGGCCGACATGGCGCGACTCAGGTTGTTCATCACAACCGTGTCGCCTCCGAAGGTCCGGTCGGCGTCGGGACGCAGGATCATGGCGATTCTCATCGCGGCGCTCCGCCTTTCTCCGTTTGGACCAGCGCTGCGATCAGGTATTCCGACAGGGTCTCCACGCGGCCATCCCAGGTGTGAGGGGCTATGGCCTGTCGCCGCGCGGCCACGGCAGCGGGCGATCGGTCGCTACGGGCGGACGCGATGGCCGTTTCCCACGCGGACAATCCCGAGGCGATCACGGCCACCCCGGCGAACTGCCGGACGCCCGGCACATCCGCGCCGACGACGGGCAGTCCGGCTGCCAGATACTCGTAGATCTTCAGCGGGCTGGCGTGATACGTTTCCCGGGTGACCCGGTAGGGCGCGAGCCCCACGTCAAACCCGCGCACGTAATCGGCCACCCGGTCGCCGAGCACGGGCGGCAACAGCCGGACGTTGTCCCGTGCAGCCAGCCGGTCGAGTTCGTCCGCGCAGCCGTCCCGGTAGATCGTGCCAAGCATGACCAACATCCATTCGGGATGCGCTGCCGCCAGCGCATCCAGCAGGGCCAGGTCCAGCCGCACGCTGATCAGCCCGACATAGCCCAGGATGGGTCGCGGCAAGCCGGCCAACTCCGGTGGAAGTTCGGGCGATGGGTTACGGTACGCGGCCTCATCGACCGCGTTGGGCAGCAGGCGGAACTTGGGGTTCCCCGCGCCTTTGGCGTCCATCAGCTCGGGCGAAACCGCGATCACCAGGTCGGCCCAATCAATCAAGCTGCGCTCGCGCTCGGCCCAGGAGGCCCGCTGCGTGTCGGATAAGCCGTAATAGCCCAGGTAATCGTCCACGATGTGGTACACCCGCAGCCGCGCCGGCAGATCGAGCCGGACGTCAGCCTGGCTGGGATGCGAAAGCCACACGATCGGGTGATGAATCTCCAACCCATCCAGCGCCCGCCGCAGGCTCGCCCGCCGCAGCCGGCAGGTGAGAAACCGCAACGGAGGCGGGCCACCGACCGGCGCGTAGCGCGGTGACCGATAGAGCCACAGGTTCTCCCGCTCGCGTCGCACTCCGTCCGCCCGGAGATTCGCCACGGTCAGCTCGCCGCGGCGCAGCCCGCCGGTGATCTCGTACGTGTAAGGCCGCGGTTCCACGTAGACCACCCGGTTGGCGCGCGCCAGCCTGGACAGCAGGTGGTGCCGGTTGCGCCACATGCTGTCCCACTGCTCGGGGCCAAAGTAGACGAAGCTCTCACCGGTGATCATGGCAGTATCGTCTATGGTCAATCGTCCATCGTCGTTCTCGACTTGCCGACCGCTTTGCGCTCCAGCGCGGCGGCCAGCAGTTCTGAAATCTGTGCCACGCGCATGTCCCACGTATGGGTCGCGGCGATCGCCCGACGCTGTGCCGCCAACGCGGGTGAATTTTCGGCCAGCGCGGCCTCGATTGCCGCACTGAAGCTGGCAGGATCATCGGTGATGCGAACCAGATCACCGAAACCCCGCGCCGCGGGGATATCGGTGCTCACCACGGGGCGACCGCAGGCCAGGTACTCGTACAGCTTCAGCGAATCGATGTTCCGTGTCCACGCGTTGCGCTCGTAGGGCAAGATGCAGACATCGCACGCGGCGATGGCGAGCGGCACATCCTCCACCGGCACCGGGCCGGGCAGAAAAACGTTCGGCAGGCCACGGATCAGGTCGAGCTTCTCCGGCTGATCGTAGAATGTCCAGAAGCCGACCACAAGGAATTCCCAGTCAGGCCGCGCCAGCGCGACGCCGCGCAGCAGGGCCAGATCCAGCTTCTCGTTCAGCGCGCCCACGTAGCCGATGCGCGGATGGGATGTGATCAGGATGTGGGTATCACTCTCATCCGGGAAGCGCAGCTCTCGCCCCGAGGCCAGGGCTGCCTGAAAACCCGCGTAATCCACGGCATTGGGGACAAGATAGGTGTGCGGGTTGTATGGTCCTTTGCTTGCCAGCAATCCCGGTGAGGTGACAATGACCAGGTCAGCGCGGCGTAGCAAAGCGATTTCTGCCTGGCGGAATGCCGCCGGGTTCTTTTCCTGCGGGTAGGCGCTGTATTCGTCGGTGATGTGATACACGACGAGCTTCTCGCCGTACTGGCCGATTTGATCGGCCTGCGCGGGCCGCAGCAGCCACAGGATCGGCGCACCCGTTCCCAGGCGCTCCAGCGTGCGGCGCAAGGCTTGCCGGCGCAAAGCAGCCGTCAGCCGCCCCCCGCTGAACCGGCCCGCGTACGGCGCGTAGTACGGGTCGTGATAGATCCACAGCCCGTCGCGGCAATGCTCGGCCAGCGGCCGGCGCAGGTCCGATGATCGAAGCTGACCGGCGCGAAACCTGCGCACCGTCTCTCCCAGGTAGAGGCGCGGCTCGACATAGAGCACGGTGTTCTCACGCGTCAGCCGGGTCATGATCTGGTGCCGGTTGCGCCAGACGCCGGCCCAGGCGTCGGCTGCGAAACAAAGAATGGTTTGGGCGGACAACAAACCGAAACTCCAGGCGGCCGCTGCGTGCGGCGGAACGGCCATGAATGAATTCACGGCCTGCCACGACCAAACCGGCTAAAGCCGGTTGGGAATTCACCGCCCACCGAACCTGCTTCAGCAGGTTTCCATTACCAGACGCCGAATTCATTCGGCGGCGGTTGGCGGCCGTTGCGTGCGGCAGAGCGGCCATGAATGAATTCGCGGCCTGCCACGACCAAACCGGCTAAAGCCGGTTGGGAATTCACCGCCTACCGAACCTGCTTCAGACGCCGAATTCATTCGGCGGCCGGTGCCGGCCGCGGCCCCAACCGCTCGTTCCACAACCGGATAGCCTGCCTGACGATCATACGGATCGCATCCCGGAACCGCCGATCGGCCAGCCAGGCGAAAACGCCATAAAGCGCGACCAGGACCGTGCCGGCGATCACCAGCTTGATCGAAGCCTTGTGGATCGGCAGAATGTTGTAGAGCACGTGCGACAGGAAGCCCGCGGCCAACGACGTGAAGCAGGTGGGGAGCAGCATCTCCGCATATGCCCGCCAGCCCACCGCGACCAGCCGGTTTACCAGTGCCGCGGAGATGGCGAAGTCCACGACCGCCACGATCACCGACAACGTGGCAACGCCGGTGATGCCCCAGCGTTTCGTCACCGGGTAGAGGGTGATCAGCATCGTGATCAGCCGCCAGGCCGCGATGTAGGTGAGCCATTGGGGCTTTCCCAGGCCGCGAAAAATGCTGCCCATGTTGGCGGCGACGGAGCGGATCAATCCGTAGATGGCAAGCAACTGGAGCGGCAGCACGGCAGGCGCCCACGTCTGGCCGTAGACGCCCAAAAAGAAATCCGATGCATACAGGATCATGGCAACGCCGATCGGGACCGTGAGCCACGAAATGTAACGCATCGTCGTCAGATAGTACCGCGCTCGAATCTGGCCCAGATGGGCTGGATCACCGTCGGCCAGCTTCGAGAAAGTCGGGAACATGACCTGGCTCACCACGCTGGTGACCTGCGTCGCCGGCAGGTTGGACAGATTGTACGAGGTCTGATAGTAACCGAGCGCCGTGTCACCGGCGTAGCGGCCCACCACCGCGTTATCCACGTTGGTGATCAGAAAGATCAAGCTCTGGGAGCCGACGATGTGCTTGCCATAGGTGAACAACTCACGAGCCACCACCGGGTTGAAGCGGAATCGGGGCCGATAACTGGAGACGGCCCACACCAGCACGGTGGAGAGTACCGTGCGAATCACCTCGCGCCAGACGAGAGCCCATGCGCCGAATCCTCTGTACGCCAGCCAGATCGCAATCGCGCTGCCGACCACCTGGGCGCTGAGGTCAGGAATGATGCGACGCCGGAAGTTGAGCTCGCGGCTCAACAAGGTGTATGGCACGCTGCCGACGCCCGAGATCAGGAAAGTCAGCGACAGCACCCGCAAGACGGGCGTCACGGCGTCCTGCCGGAAGAAGCGCGCCACCAGCGGTGATGCCAGGAAGGCGACTGCAAAAATCACCGTGCTGCTGGCCATGACCGTGATGAAGGCCGTGTCGGCGGCTTCCTCCACGTTCTTGCGCCGGTAGATCAAGGCCGATGCGAAACCCAGGTCCTGGAGGAATTGAAAGGCGTTGATCGCCAGCATCGCCATGCCCACCAGCCCGATAGCCGCAGGCGAAAGCAGCTTCAGCAGGATGAGCTGGGTGACGGTCTGCAGGAAGCGGCCGGACAACTGGGCCGCCGTCATCCAGAACAGCCCGCCAGCGACCTGGCGTTTCAACCCCGGCACGGAAGACTGACTCGCCACCGGCTGGTCACTCATGGCGCAACGTCCTCCTGGCCCGAGAACGACGATGGACGATGGACCATAGACCATGACTCCTCAAGCGCCGTGGTGCTACGGCCACCGGGGGCTATCGGCTCTGAAAATCGCCCATCCACCACAAAGGCTTCAAGGCACGAAGGACACAAAGCCTCTCCAATTCCTTGTGCTCTTAGTGTCTTTGTGTCTTGGTGGTGAACCGTTTTTACCCGCCGTGGTGCCGCATCCGGCATGGCTAACTGGGCGGACGGACTCTTGCGCGCCACCACGATGAAATCGCGCGCAAACATGCCGGGCCAGCGCCGCGCCAGGCGGGTATACAACCGGGCGATAAACCGGCTGCGCACGAATGCAGGGTAAAGCTCTTTCACCCACAGGCTGGCGCTCCCATCGGTGGCCTCGACGGTGAGGCCGCGGGAAGCCAGCAGCGTTTGCGTGTCGTGCAGCGTGAAGAAGCGCAGGTGCAACCAGTCGGTCGGAGTGTTCGGCACGTACGGGAACCGCCCAGCCAGCAGCCACAGCCGTACCCGCCAGTGAGCGGTGTTGGGCAGCAGCAGGATGAGCCGGCCGCCGGGCCGCAGGACGCGTGTCAGCTCATCCAACGCGTGCTCAGGGTCGAAGCGATGCTCCAGTTGCGAGTCAGACACGACGACATCGAATGTACTATCCTCGAACGGCAAGGGGCTGGCGTCGATGTCGCACTGGCGGGCATCCACTCCGCGAGCCTGCGCTCGCGCGACGGCCACATTCGAAAGGTCTGTCATGATAACGTGCGCGCCACGAGTCAGCATCATCTCGGCCAGCCAGCCGGGACCGCCATCCACCTGTAACACACGCTCGCCCGCGGCGACCCAATCCGCAAGCAACGCCAGGCGCTGTCTGTCAACCCTGTCGCCCTTCTCCTGCCAATAGGCGTCGTAGTAGCGGACGAAATCCATGGCGGCCACTTATCCTTCGCCTGCCAGCACCAGCGGCAGGAAGAGGCGCCAGGGCGTTGCGGTCGGGGTAGCCGTTGCCGTCGGTGTCTCCGTCGGCGTCGCCGTGGCGGTCATCGTTGGTGTCTCGGTCGGCGTTGGTGTCGCGGTGGACGTCGGCGTGGCAGTTGGCTCTGGCGCCGTACCGATCTCAACTTCCACCTGCGCGCCCACACTCACCAACACGGTAAACGGGTTGTTGCCGGTGGTCGTCTCGTAGCCGGGTGGCAGCACTGCCCGCACCGACCAAACACCCGGCACCACATCAGTAAAGGCGAAGTGCCCGTCGGAACCCGTCGTGGCGTTGTAGAGTTGTTCGCCCTGCTCCAGGTAGATCAGGCGGCCCGGCAGGCCTACCTCGCCAGCATCCTGCTGGCCGTTGCGGTTACCATCCAGGAACACCGCGCCGATGACTGTGCCGGTGGCCGGCGTAGGGGTGGCGGTCGGCGTGCTGGTCGGCGTCGGCGTGCGCGTCACGGTAGGCGTGGGTGTGATGGTCGGCGTCGCGGTCGCGGTGGAGGTGGCGGTCGGCGTCGGTGAGGGGGTCGCGGTCGGCGTCTGCATGGTGTAGAACAGGATCAACCGGGGCCGCTTATTCGTCGCATCGGAATTCTCGGAGGAGCCGAGGATGACTACATCGTTGTACAGTGACTCGGGCTGCGCCTGAGGCCCGCTGCGCAGGATCAGGCCGCGGTTGCTGGAAGGATCGGCCAGCCAGCGTTGGACACTCGCGGTCACATCGAAGCCGTAATGGACGGTGGCGTCCGGATCCGCGACGAACTCCCGGTAATCCATCAGCGTCGCCGACCGGTCCCCCGGCACGCCTTCGGCCCCAGGGCTGGCCCACGGCTGGCCGGCCATGGCCTGATTCCATGTCGCATCGCTCTCGCGCCACGAACGGTTGAGCTCGTACAGCTCCGCGGGGAAATCGACCTGCCCGGTGCCGCCGTTATCGGTCACGCGCACGTTAAGCAGCGCGAACCGCACGTGCGCGCCGGCCGGCAGCGGGCTCAGATCGAACCGGAAGAGCGGGTTGAGGGCCGCAACGCTGCCCGTATGATGCACGTACAGGCTTGCCGATGCGCCCTTGGCCGTGGTCGGCTCCCAACTGCTCAGATACGTGTCGGACACGCCGTTGTAACCGTTGAGACCTCGCCGCAGTTCCAGGGTCGCCATGGAGGGCGGCTGATTGCCGGCGGTGATGCGCAACATGGTCGCGCCCTGGGCCAGCGATACTTGCAGCGCGCCGTTGCTTGCGGTCGGGAATTCGGGGGCCGCCATCGTGCCGTCGTCCTTGTTAATGCGCTCCACCGTGTAAGGGCCGCTCGTCGGCAGGCCCATGCGGGCAAGATCGAACGTGAGCTTCACCGTCAGGTTCGTCGGCGGGTACGCCCCCAGGTAAGCCGGATCGCCTGTCAGCGGCATCAGGTTCTCCGCATCCACCTGGATGACCTTGCCGGCACGGTCGAAGCTCGCCCGGTTCACGCGCACCCAGTGCGCCTCGTTCAGGGAAGTGGACGACATCTGCACATTCATCCAGAAGTGCGAGCCGGTCCAGTCGAGCGCGAAGCTGATGTCCTGCGGAACATAGTCGGCCGGCCGCGTGAACTGGCTGAGCCAATTCAGGGTGTAGTTGGCATGATCCGCGATCCGGTCGCCGTGCTGGCCGGGGAAATAGACCAGCTCCACGTGATCCGGCTCGAAACGCTGGATTCTGGTGTACAGGTCGCTGGCATCATGCGTGGGCACCTTTTCATCGCTTTGCGGATGCAGGATCAGCAGCGGCAGATGCTTGAAGTTGGCCACGAATTGCACTGCCGAGCGGCGCTGAAACTCGAACGGGTAAAGATCCCACGTCCGGCGTCCGGTCAGATTGTGGTCGGTGGGATTATACTGGCCGCACTCCCGCTCGATGGCCGCGTTGAGGATCAGCGAATAGTAAGGGGACGCGGTATCGGCCGTCTCCTGATCCCACTGCACCAGGTCGGTAGGGCTGCTGTCAGACACGACGGCGGCGAAGGTATCGGTCCAGCGGGCGCCGCTGAGCAGCGCGGTCATGCCACCCATCGAGTGGCCTACCAGGTAGATCCGGCTGGGATCGACGTCGTAATGCGCCTTCATGTAATTGACAATATCGAAGACGTCCCACTGCGAGGCGCGCGAACCCATGGTGCGCTCGCCATCGGTCAACACGGGCATGTGGGTGTTCGAATCGATAGCGTAAAAACCGTTGTTGACCTCTCCATGTTCATCCGACGCGGCCACCAGCCAGCCCTTCGCCTCGGCTGCATCGGCAAAGTCCTGCATCGCTTCCAGGCCGTTGCTGTTATAGCCGTGGCTGGCGATCAATAACGGCGTCGGTGTCGCCGCGTTGTAAGTCCGGGGTACCATGATGTGCGTCCAGGTGCCCTGGTTCCAATAGCCCTGCCAGTTGTTGAAATAGGTGCTGGGCACCGTGACCTGGCTGTACTGGCGGCCGTCCACATCAGGGCCGCTGACTTCGATCTGGACGCGGCTCAGCCCCCACGCCGTCTGCGGTGTCTGCCCCGGATCGAGCGTGATCTTGACGAGATTGCGGCCGGGTGTCAGCCAGGCCACGTCGGGGATGTCCCACGACAGCGCCGTGCGGCCGTCAAAGCCCCGGCACAAGGAATCACCGCTGCGGGTGCCGGTCGCATTGCCGATCTTGTGGCCGTTCACCCAAATCTCGCGGCCTGCGGTGCCGGCGGCCTGGAATTCGTAGGCGATCAACCGGGCTTTGGTCGGCGTGCCCGTGTAATAGAGCCAGACCTCTTGCTCGATCGAGTAGGGTGATGGGTTATCGGCGCCCAGGTTGCCGGGTCCGACGGGCAGACAAGGGATGACCGTGGAGGATGCGACCCCGGTCACTTGCGGCTCAACGGCGAGGGGTGACGCCAGGACACCCCCCAACATCGTGGCCGGCAGGATAATGAGGGCGATACCCACCAGGGTGATCAGCAACCCGGATCGGCTGGGGTTTTTTGATGTTGTGCTGTGCATACTCACCGAAAGTACACCTGAAATGGGCTGGGATATCCGGTCTTGCAGGTGATGTAAACGTATTCCGATGCCAGACCCGCCCGCTCCAGGAATACGCGGGCGGGGTCGAGCCCAAAGCCGTAGCCCGACGAGACCGGGCCCCGGATGACACGAAGCAGGTTGAACCCGGCGGCAGCCAGTCGCGTTCGCCAGTGCGCCGGGCGAAATGTGCGAAACTCTTCCAGGTTGCTGTTCGCCGCGCCATGCGGTGTTGCCCACAACAACCGGCGCAGGTAACTGTAGCGCCGGCCTTCAACTTTCGGGTTATTGTCCCAGGTGCCTGTCGGACCGGCTGCGGCGCCGGTTTGGCCGGTCGCCGCGGCCTTGCGCCCGGCCCGACGCACCGAGTAACGTTCCAGCCGCGCCAGCACGAAATTCGGGTAGAAACCGACCATCTGGCACAGCTTCCAGAACGGCGACGGCATAACATGGATCGCCAGGCCATCATCCCGCAGGGCGCGGTGTATTCCGGCCAACGCCTCTCCGACTCGCGGCAGGTGCTCCAACACGTTCGACGAGAAAATGAGATCAAACTCACCCGCCGCAAAGGTCTCGCCGACCCGTTCGGCATCGCACATCCGATGGGTCATCGTGGCTGTGTCGGGCAGATTCAGAATGCCGGGATAGTAGTCGGTCACCACCAATTCGCGCGTGTAACGCGCGAGCAAACCGCTCTGAAAGCCATCGCCTGCGCCCAATTCCAGCCCACGGGCGAAGCATGCAGGCGGGCATTGCCAGAAGATGGCCTCGATTTCCCTGCGCCGCAGCGTGTGGAGGTAAGTCTGCCAGTCGGGTCTGAGCTTCAACAACAGGGCCCTTTCCGATCGGGTAGAGGCTGCTGTTCGACAGAGTGCCCCGCCCCCCGATCAGGGGAACGGGGCACTCCATGAGGAGGGAATTATAGCACCGTCGCAAATCCGGTGCAAAATGCCCCACGATTCTTCGTGTTCCGCAACCTCCTCAAGGCTCCGTGGACAAATTTGCCAGCACCAAAGGTAGATAGGTGCGGAACTTCGGCGTGTTGGTGATGGTCGGCGTCCGCGTGGGAGTCCGCGTGATCGTAGGCGTCGCGGTAGCTGTGCGAGTCGCAGTAGGTGTCCGCGTCGCGGTCGCTGTGGCTGTGCTCGTCCGCGTCGCGGTCGGCGTCAGTGTCTGCGTCGGGGTAGGAGAGCGCGTCGGCGTCGCGGTCGACTCATAGGCCAGGGCGAACGGCAGATCGATCTGCGTGTTGGTCTGAATCATCACGGTCAACGGGTTTGTCGGGTAGGTCACTTCCATGCCCGCCGGCACCAGGAGCTCGAGAGTCCACGGGCCGGGATCGAGGTCCGGGAAGATGTAATGCCCGGTTTGATCCGTGATCGATTGCTGGGTCGGCGCGCCGCTCTTGCGGATCTCCAGGGTGACGCCGCTCATCCCGGACTCGCCGGAATCCCGGATCGTGTTGCGGTTAGCATCCACAAACACCGTGCCTGAGACGCTGCGTACCCCTGGTATGCGCGTCGGCGTAACCGTGGGGGTGGGCGTGACCGTCGGCGTGTAGGTCGGTGTGAAGGTGGCTGTGGGTGATGGGCCGAAGGTGGGTGTCGGCGTCGGCGTCTGGCGCATCGCGAGCGGGAAGGACAGCGACAAGGTAGTGCCCGCGCCGATGTACCCGACCACGGGATTAGGCCACCCGCCGACCGGCTCCATGTTCGGATTGAACACGATCTCAACACTCCACAAGCCGGGTGTCAGTTGTGCGAACTGGAAACGTCCATCCGGGTCAGTCTGCGCCGAGCCGTAGATGATGGTCCCCTGCTTCAGCCAAACCCACAGGCCCTGGAGTCCCGGCTCACCCGCATCCTGGACGGTATTCCGGTTCAGGTCGTTGAAGACCAGGCCCTTGATATTTCCTGTCGTGGGTGTGGCGGTCGGTGTGGGTGTCGGCGTGTTGGTCGGCGTGCTGGTCGGTGTGCTGGTCGGTGTCTGGGTAGGCGTGGATGTCTCCGTTGGAGTCGGCGTCATCGTCGGCGTGTTGGTCGGCGCCGGGGTGGCGGTGGGCAGTTGCGACTGACCGTTATAATGCCACACCGTCCCGCCCCAGTCGATCACAAAGACATCGTTCATGTTGAAGATATACAGGTCCATCAGATCGCTGTTCGAGAATGACTGCAACGGCACCCAGTTGATGCCATCCGTGGTCCGATATATTGCGCCGACGCCGATGCAATTACCCGTCTGTGAGTCCGTGTTGGTGCAGCCGATGGCATAACCATGTTGTGTGTCAAGCATGCGGACCCGGTTGAAGGTCACCTGCGACCCGATGTTGGCGCTTTGCTTTTGCCAGGTGAGCCCTTGGTCGGTAGTACGCTCAATCTCACCTCCGTTGCCGACCACCCAGCAGGTGCTCAGGCTGGTGCAGGCGATCCCGTTGAAGTAGGCCGAATCTGTGCCGGCCTGCCGCCGGGCCCAGGTGATGCCGTTGTCGGTCGTCAGCAGGACGCTCTGATTGCTGGACGCGGTATAACAGGTGCCGGCAACCGGGCAGGCGAAATCCGTCTGGTCTGTGCCGTAGCCGGTGTTCACCTGGGAGAAGTTGTAACCATCCGGTGCTCGCAGGACGTAGCCCGAGCTGCCGCCCTGCAACACGGTGTCACCCTCACCCGTCCACTTGGTGCTGACGAGCCAACCGACGTAGTTCTGCAAGTTCTTGACAGTTTGCCACGATACGCCGCTGTCGGTGGTGCGCAACATGGCGCCGTTTTTGCCCGCGATCCAGCACGTATCGGCGTCCTTGCAGTCCAGGCCCGCCATCCAGCCCACGCTGCTCAGAGTGGTTGACGCCCAGCTCAGACCGCCGTCAGTCGTCTTGATCAGCGTAGCGGCGCCATACTGTGACCAGTCCGGCCCACCGACAGCAAAGCCCAGGTTGCGGTTCACGAAGTGGATATCACGCCAGTATACGCTCGCGTTGGTGTAGAGCTTTTCCCAGCCGTTCACCATCGGGAAAGTAGGGGTTGCCGTCGGCGTGAGCGTGGGTGTGTTTGTCGGCGTTGGCGTCGCAGTGCTGGTGGATGTCGGTGTGGACGTCGGCGTGTCGGTCGGCGTCGCCGTCGGTGTCTCGGTGCTGGTAGATGTCGGTGTCGGGGTCAGCGTGGGAGTGCTGGTCTCTGTCGGCGTTGGCGTCGCAGTCGCCAACAGGTGTAGAGCAAACGACAGGTCGTGAACCGTGTCGGACAGGACCGTCATGGGCGCAGGGTTGACGGTGGGAGTAATCAACTCGGTGCCAATCGGCAAGGTAATACCGACCGTCCAGGCACCTGGGGCTACACTATCAAAACTGTAATGGCCCGCGCCATCGGTAGTCGTCTGTGCCTGCACGGCGCCATCGGGATCCGTGCGCAAGGTCACCGATACGTCCAGGACACCAAACTCGCCCGGATCACGGGTTCCGTTCTGATCCGCATCCAGGAAGACTGTCCCCGCGATCATACCGGACCCGGCCACGAGCGTCGGCGTGGCTGTGGGGGTCGATGTTTCGGTCGGCGTCGCGGTTGCAGTCGGCGTCGCGGTCTCAGTTGGTGTGGCCGTCGCCGTGGGCGTCTCGGTCGGTGTCGCCGTGGAGGTGGCCGTGGAGGTTGGCGTCGGTGTGCTGGTCGCAGTCGACGTGGCCGTGGGCGTCGCAGTCGCAGTGGAAGTGGCCGTGGGCGTCGATGTGACCGGCGGGTTGTCATATTGCCAGATATTGCCGCCGTAGTCCGTGACGAACAGGTCGTCGATGCCGCGCACCGCGATGCCGGTCAGATCGCTCGTCCATGTGCCGGCCGGAAACGTCGTCATCAGCGACCAGGCGCTCCCGTTGTCCGTGCGATACACCACCCCCGATCCCGTGCAGTGCTCCGGGTCATCCGGGTCCGCGAACGCTCCCGAGCACCCCACAGCATAACCGTGCGTGGCATCCGCCATCTTCACGTCCCAGAACCGGATCGATGTCGTCGTGTTGCCGTACACCGTCAACTGCGTGGTCCAGGTGGCTCCACCGTCGGTCGTCGCCTCGATGATGCCGTGGTAGATGTACGAGCCGTCCGGCTTCTTG
>Ga0172368_10001053_pt1 | contig 38473 bp, 36 predicted proteins | sample Lak11m_FD_114540 | JGI IMG/M metagenome (GOLD analysis project Ga0172368, IMG submission 114540) | Freshwater microbial communities from Kabuno Bay, South-Kivu, Congo - kab_022012_11m | ecosystem: Environmental > Aquatic > Freshwater > Lake | place: Democratic Republic of the Congo: South-Kivu... | reverse complement strand
TTCCGACCTTGCCTTTCAACCCGTGACGGGACGCCTGGCAAAATTGCTGTTGGAACAAGTCCCCGTCTTGGAAAATTTCGCGCAACGCGACCTGACCCTCGACCAGATCGCGTCCAGGGTGGCTTCCTCGCCCGAAGTGGTCTGCCGCACCCTCTATCAACTCCAACGGGACGGTTTCCTTCAGGTGACGCGCGCAAGTATCACCCTTCACGACCGCGCCGCACTGGAACGTTTGGTTGGAACCGAGTCATGAGCATTGCCTAATGAACAAAAAGGAGCCAGTTTTATCTCTGGCTCCTTTTTGCGATCATGGGCGAGTAAGGTAGCGTTCTAATCGCCCTTTTCGATCAGGAATTGCTTGAAGGCGGGGATCAGCAGGATCACCAGCAGTGCCGTGGACAACAGTCCGCCCTGCAGCCATTCGGTGGAGTGGCGCACAATAAAGCCCTGGAAACTGACAACAGCGGTTGCCAGCGCCGTGGCTGTGGCAATGTACCAGCCCGATTTCTTCTTCATCGCCATCAATGGGATGGATACGACCAACAGCACGGATGCAATGTAAAGCAGGAAGCCGCCCAGCAACAACGCCAGTGTCTGCGGACTGTAGACTGCCTGATCGGATACCATTTCAAAGGTTCTCCAATCCAGGTGATCGAGGTTGGTGATGTAGTGTGCCAGCGCAGAGGTGAAGGGAGGCGGGATTGGGTTGGCGGAAATCAGTCCGTTGGCGTCGGTGACAAACTCGCCGGGGATGTGAATGAAATAGCGGACGCCATGCTGTCCGTTCATGAAGACCATGCCCGAAACAATTCCGAGTGCGGTAAAAGGGATGAGTTTCAATGCCTTATTCTTAAGTGTATCCTGATCTGCAAGCAGGATGATGAAGTAGAACAGCAGGTTCACGAACAGGATGGGCAAGGCAGGCGGCATCCCCGTGATGGTATGCTGCGGGACGCCCTTTTCGGGATATTCAGCCAGAACCAGTACAAACCAGGGAATCATCATGGTGATTCCAGCCACCGAAGGGATGGCAAACATGCCCAGTGCGATGGCGCGCGCCCACTTTGCCCCTTCGTACAATTTCTTGGCCAGAACCAGGAGCATTGCACCTGCAAACACGAAGGCAATGATCCATGCCGAGAAGGTAACAGAGAGAACTGGCACAGCGGGATAGAAATCTGCGTCGTGCGGCACTAGGCGCAGCAAGACCTGGTCGATGGCTATCTTCGCGGTCTGCATCGCCTGGGTGGGGGCAATCAGCATCAGGTACAAGCCGCCGATAACCGCCACAACCGTCATGATGATACGTTGGGTCTTTGTGGTTTCGTTCGTCATTTTATTCTCCTAAATGTTGGATATAATGAACCTGCCAAAGCAGGGTATGGAGTACATGAGAAAAATATCACAAAGACAGGCAGTTGTCTTTGACATTTTGTAAATTGGACACAATATGCAAAACATCCTCAATTGTCTCGTCCGCGCGCCCGTCTTTGAGAAACTGACAGACGCTGACCGCACCGAACTCGTCAGCTGCGCCAGTCGCAAGATCCATGAAAGAGGCGAATTCATCTGTTGGCAGGGCGAACCGTGGCCGAATGTGGCCTACATCGCCTCGGGGCAAGTGGAGTGGGTGATGGTCTCCCCCGAAGGCAAACGGCAGGTGGTTTTCAGACTCGGTTCATGCGATGTGGTTTGGGGTCATACGGTCTTCGATGACCAACCCATGCCCGCTTCGCTTGAAGTGATTCAGAAAGCCGAAATTTTGATCTGGCCGCGTGAGGTGATTGTGCCGATCGTTTCGCGCAATGCACAGGCGGTGTGGGAGACGGGGCGCGTGCTGGTCAATTACGTGCGCCATGTGCGCGAAGTGGTTTATGGATTTGCCTTTCATCCCGTCGCGGGACGGCTTGCTCGCCTGCTTTTGACTCACTACCAGCATGAGGATGGAAACTCCGCGCCGCGTGACCTGACCCTCGACCAGATGGCGAACACGGTCGGTACGACCCGTGAACTGATCAGCCGCACTTTGCATCGCTTCGCCGATGAGGGACTTATCCGTATCAACCGCGTGGAACTGGCTTTCCTCGATCGCGAGAAACTCGAATTGCTGGCGGGAGGCAACGAACAATGACGGACCTTTCGGGCTTGTTGAAAAAGAATCCTGTCTTCTCGTTCCTCTCGGAAAACGACATGGACCTGATGGCGCGTCAATCCACGGCGCGTCCATATGGCAAAAATGAAAAAGTGATTCTCTACGGCGATGTCTGGCCGTATCTTTTTATCGTGGGGGAGGGGAGCATCGATGCAGTCAAGGAATCCAGCGAGGGGCGAAGTTTGATGGTCACTTCCTTTATGGCAGGCGATGTCTTCTGGGGGCTGGCTTTCTTTCAGGAAAACGCACCCATGCCAGTCACATTGGAGGCACGCCAACCCAGTCGATTGTTTTTGTGGTCACGCGAAACGATGGAGCCGATCCTTGCGCGCAACGGACGCGTAGGCTGGGAATTGTGCCGCCTCATGGCGGGGCGCATGCAACGCGCGAGCGTGATCCTTGAAGACCTGGCGTTTCAACCCGTGGCGGGCAGGCTGGCGAGGCTTCTTCTTGATCACTTTGAAATGGCGGGCGACGCGGCCATCTCGCGCCATTTGACGCTCGACGAAATGGCGGCGCGCATCGGCTCCACACGTGAAATGGTCTGCCGCGCGTTATATAGTTTTTCGGATAAAAAAATGATTGAAGTGACTCGCACCGAATTCGTACTGACCGATCGTGATGGGTTGGCCAAACTTGTTGCGCGCGGCTAATCCAAAGACTGGTCTCGGCGCAATAGATCAGCAGTTGTTTCCCGCCGTACGATCAGTTTTACTTTTCCCTCTTCCAGCCATAAAACCGTCGGCTTTCTTGACCCGTTGTAATTGCTGGACATGCTCAAATGATATGCGCCTGCCACAGGGACGGCGATCAATTCTCCGACTTCGATCTTCGGCATTAATATATCTTCGATGACGACATCGCCAGACTCACAATACGGACCCGCAATCGAGACCCGTTCGCTTCCTTCCCTGCCGATGCCTGATACGGGCAGACAAGAGTATCTTGCCCCGTACATCGCATGGCGCGGATTGTCGGTCATGCCCCCGTCTGTTAATATCCAAACTTTGTCCCCGCGTCTTTTGATTGCACCGACTCGATAAACAGCCACACCTGCCCGCGCCACCAAACTGCGTCCTGGTTCCAAATGTAAATGGGGGAGATCAAGGCCGTGCGTTTTGCAGCCCTTGATCACACTGTCCGCGATCACATGCACATATTCATTTATATCCGGCTGCGGTAGCTCGTCTTCATGATAGGCCACCCCCCAGCCTCCGCCCGGACTGAAATGCCATTCATTGGGAAATCCGATTTCCTGCGCGATCTCAAGCCCGACCTCAATCGCCGCCTTCAAGGGGTTTACATCCCGAAAATTTGAGCCTTGATGAAAATGCACCCCTTTAAGTGGCAGGTTGTATTGTTTGCAAAATTCTGCCGCTTCCAGAATCTCTTCGCGCGTCATGCCAAATTTGCTGTCGTGTTGACCGGTCTGCGTGTGGGCATGGTGCGTATGCACCCCCAGGCCGGGCAACAGGCGAAGCCAGATGGCCGGGAATTGGACTCCGGGACCCTGGAATAGATTTTTTATGCGGGCTAACTCAGTCAGGTTATCGATGACCAGGGTGCCGGCATTTTGGATGGCAGATTTCAAATCCGCGGTTGATTTATTCACACCATGAACCAAAATATGCTCGCGAGGTACATTGCCGGCCAAGGCCATTGCGATTTCGCCTTCGCCTGTGCAATCCACATGCAAGCCATGTGTCTGAGTCCATTGCGCGATGGCGGTGCAGAGGAATGCCTTGCCCGCATAGGTAATTGAAGCAGGCATGGGGTAGTGTGAGGCGAGCGCCTTTTTGTAATCCAGGACCGAGGCGTCCATGGTCGCCCGGTCGTATAAATACAGAGGCGTGCCATATTCTTCAGCCAGTTTTTCAAGATCATGCCCTGCAATAGTGAGGGTGTCGTTTACTATTTTTGTTGAAATGGGAAAGAGTTTCAGCCTGGTCATCATTCTTGTGATCGCTCAGCCTGGAAGGTTATACTTCCCGACCTTGTGCAAAATCAGGAGGTTTTACACCCCGAGCGAAAGTCCTGATATTAATTGTCGAAGAATAAATCCCACCAGATTTCCCAATTTCGCATTGGGGTTGGATTTGGGATGGGGGTGTTCACGATCACCGCTTGACTGCCCGGTTGCTCCAAAGGGATGACCGGGTGATCGCCGTCCTTGAGGTAATGTCCGTCAGTGCGGGCCCACTCATCCACTGCCGCAGTCGACCCCGCATACGCGACCTGCGTTTCAAGCGCCATTTGGGTTTGTATCGCCTCAGTCGCGAGCAGGCGCACCTGGTCGCGTTGGTTGTTCAAACGATTTAGTTCTTCAAGGCGTGTATTGAACTCGATCACAAATAGGATCAGGATAAAGATACCAGCAAAAATTGCCACACGCCGAAATCGGATGGGAATCTGAAACATACCTTTATCTTAATCGCATTTCGTTGCGTTGGCAAGAAAGGCTTTCTTTGTGGTACAATCCTGCCCCGCAGGGCGTAGTACCCTTCGTCCTGACAAATCATGCCAGAAAGGGCTTATAGAAAATGAAAGTATTGCTTGTTAAAGACGTGTACAAACTTGGACGGGCCGGGGATATCAAGAAGGTAGCTGACGGCTTTGGCCGCAACTTCCTCATCCCGCAGGGATTTGCAGTGTTGGCCACCGACGGCGCAATGAAACAGATTCAGAAGATCAAAGCGCAGGCTGAGATCCGCCGTGCTGTTCAAAACAATGACCTTAAGGGCGTTGCCGACCAGATCAAGGAAGTTACTCTTACCTTCCCAGCCAAGGCGGGCGACACCGGCAAATTATACGGTTCCATCACCACCCAGGATATCACCACCGCGCTGACCGAACAGATCCGTTTTGAAGTGAAGCGTCAGCAGGTGGATATTCAACCAATCCGTTCGCTTGGCGAGTTTACAGCTCATATCCGCTTGACGATGGACCTCGTCCCCGAGATCAAGATCATCGTCCATCGCGAGGGCGAAAGTCTCGAAAGCGCAATGGAAAAAATGGAAGCTGAAACGGTTGAAAAACCTCAAAAGAGTCCTCATAAGCCAAAACCAAAAGAAGAAGCTGCGGCTGAAGCACCCGCCGCTACAGCCGAATAAGAATAACCCTCCATCACCGGCATAAGTCGGTGATGTTTGTAATAAAATACATCCATGCCAGAATCAATTGGTCAACGCCTGAAACAGGCACGCGAAGCCCGCTATCTTACGCTTGAAAAAGCGTCGGATGATACGCGAATTCGCGTAATTTTTTTGCAGGCCTTGGAATCGGATGATTACTCCAGCATGCCGTCTGCCGCGCAGGGGCGTGGATTTTTGCGGAACTACGCTGAATACCTTGGTCTTAATGTTGACGAGATGATCGCAGACCTTCAAAAAAATGCGCCTGCAATCGCCGAGGTAAGCGGTCCTTTGCCGCAGGTCAATCTCGTTGAAACGGAAATTCCCCCATTAACCGTTTCACGGGATAAAAAGACAGCGCCTCCTTTCTGGACCTCCTGGTTTGCCCGCCGTCCGAAAGCAGAATCAAACCCTGAGACAGAATCCATCGAACCTGTTCAAGAAGAATTCCCTTCTCCGCTTGCGGAAACTGAAACAGCGGAACATCCCAAACCGCGTGGTGGGAAGAAAAAGAAGGTAAAAGAAGAGTCTTCTCTACCAGCAGAAGGGACGGAAATAGAAGTTGAAGCTGGGATTCTGCCTGTTGAAATTGAGCAGGTCGAGGATAAGGATGAGGCGAAGTTGAGTCTCATATCGAAGCTGATTTCTTTTATCCAATTCCGAAAGAAAAACGAATCGAATATTGTGCAAGAAATAGAAGAAGAGGAAAGCACGCCCGCAATTGAACCGCAGGTAAAACAGGAAGCGCCATCCATGCCCGCGGACTTGATCTTTGCTGAGATTGGCACACGGTTGCGTGAGCGGCGTGAGTTGATCAGCCTGACCTTTGAAGAAGTGGAACGCCATACGCGTTTGCGCGCAGTATTTGTTAAAGCTTTGGAGGAAGGTTCGTTTGATAAATTGCCTTCGCCCGTGCAAACCCGCGGGATGCTCGCAAATTATGCGGCTTTTCTTGACCTTGATACCGATACTATTTTATTGCGCTTTGCCGACGCACTGCAGGCAAGGCGTCGCGAGAAGTATGCGGAAACGCCGCGTGAAAAGATACAAATGGAAGTGGTTACATCCATGCCGTTCCTGCGGACTTTTATTGCGGGCGATCTAATCTTCGGCGTGGCGATGATCGCCATTCTGATTGCGCTTGCAATTTGGGGCGTGGGGCGTGTAGTCAGTTTGCAGGACGCTCAAAATCAAATTACTCAACCTGTACCTTTGATCGTGGATGTGCCTGGCGATGTACCCCTGCCAACTGCTTCCCTGGAATTAACCTTTGTGGCGGTTGATGATATTCCCCTGGGAACGGCTCCCGCGGAAGGCGCGTTCACTACGCAGGGTGCGCCGACTCCGGGCACCAATGCGAATGTGGTGGTCAGCGTCTTCGCTGTGGAACGCGTTTTTGTAAGGATTTCGGTGGATGGGACAGTGGCTTTCGAAGGGCGCATGGCTCCGCGTGAAACGAAAGTTTTTGGAGCCGATGACCAGGTAGTGATACTCACCGGTAATGCTGCCGCAATACGAGTTACGTATAATGGGCGCGACCTTGGTTTGATGGGTGGTGTGGGTGAAGTAGTGAGTCGTGTGTATCTGGTTTCCGGGATTGCCACACCGACGGCAACCATGCCACCGACGCCGACAAATACGCCGCAGGTCACCTCCACACCCACGGCGACGAGTACGCCAACGGCCACGCCAACTATAAGACCGCCGGATGGCGGTTAACCCCTGTTTATTTTAATGTTAGGAAAATAACGTGTCAAAAAATACATTTCATTTAATTTCTCTTGGTTGTGCAAAGAATACAGTTGATTCTGATTCGATGGCCCAGTTACTTCTACGCGACGGTTATCATTCCATGGACGACCCGTCAAAGGCGGCTGTGTTGATCGTGAACACCTGCGGTTTTATAGGTCCTGCGAAGGAGGAATCCTATCGCGTGCTGGATGAGCTTGCCAAATCAAAGCGCAATGGTCAGGTGCTGATCGCGGCGGGCTGCCTGACACAACGCTATGGCATGGAGGTTGCACAGAAAGTGCCCGGCCTGGACGGGATTCTCGGGACGCGCCGCTGGATGGATATTGTGGGAGTGGTGCGTGCAGCGCGCAAAGGGGAAAGTTCTTCGACAGACTCGGGACTGCGTCCTGAGCCGATCTATCATTTGACCGAAGCGCCGACTGTTGGCTCGGACGAGAAGGATACGCTGCGCGTCAGTGTGGCCGGTGCAAGCGCTTACATCAAAGTGGCGGATGGCTGTCGCCGTCCCTGCGCCTTTTGCGCAATCCCATTAATTAAAGGCACGGCGGTATCCCGCCCGCTCGAGGCCATTATTCATGAAGCGCGCACCTTGCGGGATGCGGGCGTGCGCGAACTGGTTTTGATCGCGCAGGATACAACCGATTATGGTCACGACCTTGGCCTGCGGGATGGCCTCGCCATTTTACTTGAGCAATTGACAGAGGCTGTTCCAGACATGGATTGGATCCGTGTAATGTATGCCTATCCGGGTTATGTCACTGACCGTTTGATCGAAGTGATGTCGACGCGCAGGCAGGTTTTGCCCTATCTGGATATGCCGCTTCAACATGCCCACCCAAAAACCTTGTATCGGATGAAGCGCCCGTCCAATATGGATTGGGTGTATAAGACGCTTGGGAAAATGCGCGCCGCTGTGAGAGACCTGGCCATTCGGACTACATTCATTGTCGGGTATCCCGGCGAAACCGACGAAGAATTTCAATCCCTCTACGATTTCGTGAAGGAGATTCGATTTGACCGCGTGGGCGCCTTCCAGTTTTCCTTTGAGCCGGGCACGACCTCCGCGCCTCTGGGCGACCCCGTACCTGCTTCTGTTAAACAGGAAAGATATGAACGCCTGATGGAACTCCAGCAGAACATTTCGCTGCAGGTGAATCAATCCTATGTCGGCAAAACGCTGGACGTGCTGGTGGAGGGGTTTGATAACGGCATCTCCATCGGCAGGTCTTATCGCGATGCGCCTGAAATAGACGGCATGGTTTTAATCGAAGGACAGGCAAAGGTGGGGGAGATCGTCCCTGTGAGGATCAGCGGCGCCATGGCATATGATTTGACAGGCGTACTGGTTGAGCCCAATTTGATAAAACTATAATCAAAAAGAGACTGTTGCCCTGAAAAAGCAACGGTCTCTTTTTGATTACGATACTCTTGCCAGAGCGGTGGCTCCAAGGATCAGGGCTGAGAGCGTCAAATTGATCCGCAGGATGATCACTTCTTTCCTTTGCAGTCTGGCGAGTTCATCTTCATCAGCCTTCCCTTTTTTCATCAGCGTGCGGTGAATGGCGGGAAGCACCTCCCAGGTTTGAATGGCGCTGACCACGACCATGATGACAGCCAATCCATGCTTGATGAGGATGGCAAAAGACCATCGCGTGCTTAGGGCTAGAAAGCCATCGTAGTGCGGGCTGATGCTCAACTGGAAGAGGCCGGTCACGAGTAATATTCCCATGCAGAACCAGGCCAGCGGTTCGAGCCTTTTTTGCAGGGCGGCGATAAAGCTGAGTTGATCGGCCAGCTTCAAGGTCCGATGGGAGGCGGGCAGGACGAGCAGGTTGATCGCCGCCAGGCTGCCAATCCATGTGACGGTTGCCAGCATGTGAAGCCAGAAGATGATTGCCAGTATCCAGGTAGAGGGGGCGGTCATAGATGATGGATTTTATGGGACTGTTGGAGGATCTGTTGGCACTGCTTCCGGTGTGGCAAGGATCACCGGTTCGGGGGTGGCGGTCGGCGGATAGCATTGTTGGAATGCCTGGTTGGAGTTGTTTGCCGAGCCTGCCTCCAATTCGTTGATGGCAGCTGCGTGTTGATATTGTTCATAGGCAGCGCAGTATTCCAGGCGCTGGAAGAGTTCGTCGCCATAGCGCATGGACGCAAAATAGTAGCGTTGTGAGGCGGTCATGGTGCCGTCCCAGAGAGAGGGCCAACCGCCGCTTAATTCGGTGAAGTATTGCACTGCCTGCCGCCAATCCAGTTCCCAGAAACTTGCGCCGGTGATATATGTGCGGGCAGCCTCACGAAGACCGATGGCTGAATTATCCAATGGCCCGAAACGTTCGGCCAGGGTCAGGTAATAAATACCGCCTTCAAGGTTGCCTTGTTTGGTGACCAGATCGTATCCATAATTGCGCAAGGCGAAGTAATACATGCCGTCCACTTGCGCAGTTTTGTAGCTCTGGTCAAGTTTACGGATGGTATCCAGTGCTGTAAGCGCACCGGGCCAATCCTGTGCAAGAATGAGTTGTTGGGCGCGTTGAAAGGCACTTTCTGCGCCGCTGAAATCGGGCGTGGCTGTCAGCGTGGGGGCTGGGGTTGGGGTGGGAATGGCGCTCAACACCAAAACTTCCGTCAGTTTTTGCTGTACACCGGGATAGCCAGGATCCTTTCGGATAATAAATTCAAGGCGTTGTCGTGCGTTTTCATACCGTCCAAATTCAATATCCACCAGCGCATAAGAGAATTGTTCAGAAAGTTGTTGTGTAAAAATGGCATTTTCCGCGCTTTTGCGGATTTTGATGCCGGAAGAATATCCGCCAAATCCGCCCAGCCCGATGAGCAAAAGAAAACCCAGAATACTGAGCAGAATGGAACGCCAGCGCGGAGCTTTCTTGACAGGCTTGAGCGGTTGGGTATCATCTTCCTTGAGAGGTCGAATGGGTTGTGTGTTTCCAGTTTGTTCAGACATGGTGATGATTATACTTCCCTTTGAATTGTGGTAATTTTTCTTTTTTTCGCTTTATCCGAACAGCCCTCTAGGCTTCGAGGATAAATCACAAATTAAACAGCTGCTTTGCATCGGACCAGACAACAGCCAGTGCGACGGAACCGCCGACCACCATGCCGATCAATGCGGTAACGATGGCGCCGCCGGGCAAGTATAACGCAACAGCATAGGTGACGACTCCGCCGATGACGGCTGCCACCAGCCCTTTGACTATGGCAGCGCCCACGTGGATCGGCTCATGGGTCCGTTTGGATAACCAACTGAACAGGATGATGGCTTCCACTAATAGCGCAATCTCTGCCAAGGCAATGATCGGTGCGCCGATCCCTTTGAGGAAGGTCAGTCCGATATAACTGATTCCCAGAAACATGATAATTCGCAGCACCACCGCGTAAAGCGGGAACATCGGTTCCTTGCGTGCATAGAAGGAACGCGATGCAATTTCATGGATCGCGAAACCGGTCAACGCCATTAAATAGGCTCGTGTGGTCCAGGTGATCAGCGTGGAGGTGCTTTCGTCAAACCCGAAGACCCCGCGCACAAGCGGGTGAATGCCCGCCGCCATCACCGCTGCGATGGGAATGGTTAATGAGATCAATACCCTCAGGGCGCGTTCTATCGTTGAACGGAAGCCTGTCCAGTCGCGGCGTGCCGCGAGTTCTGAAAGCGCAGGCAGCATCGCGGTGGCGATGGCCGTCCCAAGAATTGTCTCAGGGACTTGCATGATCATCCAGCCGTAGGTGAGAGAAGTCACCGCACCGACTTGATCCAAGCGGGAGGCCAGGTTGTCGCGTGCCAGCACGATGATCTGAATGCCGCCCATGGTCAATAAACGCGGTGCCATTAATTTTAAGGCTTCGATCAAACCGGTGTGACGTAAATTCAAGGATGGCGTCCAGCGGAAGCCAAACTTGAAGAGCATCGGCGCTTGAATCAGCAGGTGCATTGCCGCGCCGATGATGACACCATAGACCAATCCGTGAATGCCGAAGCGCGGCACAAGGAAGATCGCGCCAAAGATTTGCCCGATGTTGTACATGCTGGGTGCTATCGCGGGGAAGACGAAATGCTGGTTGGCTTGCAGGGAGGCCATCACCAAACCGCTGATCGAAAAGATGATCGTGCCGATCAGGTTCAGGCGCATCAGCTCCGCGAGCAGCTTGCGTTGTTCCTCGCCAAAACCTGGCGCAATGCCGAGCTTTGCATCCACGAGTTGCTGGGCGAAGATGGCGATCAGGATTGCGATGGAACCTGTCACGAGGAAGGCGACGTTCGCCACGCGTGAGAACAGGTCCCAGGCAGCGGCGCGGTCCCTGGTGGTCAGATATTCCGTCAGCAATGGAATGAACGCCATTGCCAGCGCGCCGCCGGAGATGAGCGCGAATAACACGTCGGGCAAATTGTTTGCGGCGTTGAATGTGTCGAGCAGATGAACTGACCCCGAAAATTGACGCGAGATAATTCCCGCGCGAACGAAGGCGAGGACTTTATCTATCAAGAAAAAGAACGCGACGATTAATGAGTTGCGGGTGAGGCGGGAAAGTTTGCTCATCAAGCGAAGGTTCTAATGTTCGTGCGGCGAAACCACGGGAGGCGTGAAGTCCGGCAGTTTATCCACCAGCAGGTGCGGCTTGTGGATCAGATTGGGCAGGCACTGGGGGCAGACGTGTATCATGTCGCCTTTAAAGGTCAATGCGATCAAAGGGATTTTTTCATCCGTGCAGTTGCAATTCAGGCAATATTTTTCATTTTGTGTGTTCATGGTTTTACAATGTACCCTTATACATCCCGCCATCCACATTTAACATCACGCCGGTGATAAAGGACGCAGCAGGAGAGACAAGAAATACCGCGGCGTTGGCGAACTCTTCGGGTTGGCCCAACCTGCCCAGCGGACTTTGCTCCGACTGTTTGCGCGTCTCCTCCTCAACCGTGGAGTTGTTCGCTTTCGCGCGGGCAGTCATCAACTCTGTGACTCGTTCCGTCTCCGTCCAGCCTGGCAGGATGGAGTTAAAACGAATGCCATCTTTGCCGAGTTCCAATGCCAGTGATTTGGTCAGGCCGACCGTCGCGGCACGGACGCTGTTCGAGAGCACCAGGTTGACGATGGGCTGCTTGATCGACATCGAGGTGACTGTCAACACGCTGGCCGCGGATGATTTTCGCAAATACGGCAGCGCGGCACGGATCAAGCGGACGTGGCTCATCAGCGATAGGTCAACCGCTTTTTGCCAGGCTTCCTCAGCGAACGACTCGAATGCGCCGGCAGGCGGTCCGCCTGCATTGGTGACGAGGATGTCCAGCCCGGCAAACGCATCCACAATTTGCTGGATCAAATTTTCAGGGACGCCAATTTCACTAACATCACCAGCAATCCCAATTACCTGATTACCTGATTCCTTGCTCATCTTTTCCGCCACACTTTTTATCTTGGCTTCATCCCGCCCGTTGATGGCAACCTTACAGCCTTCCTTTGCCAATGCCAGCGCAGTGGCGTAACCCAGTCCGCGGGATGAGCCGCTGACGAAGGCGCGTTTGTCTTTGAGTTTTAAATCCATTTTTATCTCCTTGTTATAATTTTGGCTTTATAATGATTCTTGTTTGAACTACATTTTGGCAAAACAGAATTGGGAGGCCGCGATGCAATTAGATACGGGTCAATGGGTTGTGATTGGCGTATGCACCGTGCTGATCGTTGGGTACGTTGGCGGATATTATTATAACCGCCGCATGGCGGAACAAGTTTTGGTTTGGCTGAAAAGCGGATTGGGCCAATGGGGGCAGGTGATGCCGGGGGATCGCCTGGGTGGCTTGGCGACGGGGGGACACTTGTCTGTCAATGCAGCCAGCGAACCGTTTCAGCGCATCGAGGCGGTTTTCCTGCTCGAACCGCGCGAAAACCTGATCTTCTGGCTGTTCGGCCGTCTGCGCGGGCGGCAGGACGAATTGATCTTGAAAATCAAATTGCGCGCCGCTCCGGGGAAAGAATCGCAGATCGAAGCAGGCCGCCATCGTGATCGGGATTTCCAGCAAGCCGTCGAAAAAGAGAAATCGCCCATCCTGGAGTCCGCGGTTCGCGGGTTGGAAATCGCCCATTGGGGCAAAAAATCCCAGGCTGGTGATTGCGCGCGGCTTTTCCTGGAACAGTATGGGCGATCGGTTATGCGTCTTTCCATTCGGCGGCAGTCTCCGCATGTCTTCCTTCGGGCGCGCCTGAAACCTTTGCTTAACCGCCCCGCCGAAGATTTTTTCTCAGCCTTGCACGATTTGATTGTGGAATAGTATTCGTAAAAACACCCGTTGTGACTATCCCATCCACAACGGGTGTTTTTTGTTGGGTACACGCTATCCAAACAACAGGCCAGCTGTGCGCTTGAGCATCTCGGCGCCGCGTATTTCCGTCTCGAAAAGTGGCAGGATGGAACGCACCTGTCCGTCAAACTCTTTCCAAATGGTTTCCATGTGTTCGTCCTGCATGGCGACGCGATTCTTCACGAAGTCGGGCGAGTCTTGCTTGACGCTGTTCTTGTCGATCAGCATATTGACGATCACGCCGCCAACGGGGATATTGAATTCGTGGAACCAGCCGATGAAGCGGGTGATGACCGCAATCGGCAGCGCCTCTGGCAGGGTGACGAAGAAGAACGAAGTCAACGATTTGTCGGTCAGCAATTTTTTGGCATTCGCCATGCGCTCCCGCATGTTGAGCAGGTAGTCCATGAGCGGGTCTTTTTCTTTTTTCTTCCTGCTGTAGGAAAGCAAATCTTTCATCGAGGCCGCCTCTTCACGACTCTGCACCATCTTGTTGACCCACATCGCATACACGCTGGACATTCCCAACAGGCGGCGGGCGTTGGCAGTGGGAGCTGTGTCGAATATGTAAACTTCGTACTCGTCGTCGAACATCAGGTCAATCATGTTCTCGAACATGGCCGATTCCTCGAAGGACGGGTTCATCGTGGCTGACTCGACGAACTCATCCGCCTTGGTTTTGATGTCGGCGAATTTCAGGAACCACTCGATCTTCTCGCGGATGCCCTTCTTGGATTTCTCGATGGTATCGTGGGTGTCGATCTCGTAGGCGGTCAAGTTGGGAACGCCTACGACGGGCATTGGCTTACCGAAGACATCCTGCCCAAGCAGACTGCTGAGCGAGTGGACCGGGTTGGTGGAGGCCAGCAGGGTTTTCCTGCCCTGTTGCGCGGCCCAGACGGCGGCCGCCCCGGCCATGACCGTCTTGCCGACGCCGCCCTTCCCACCGAAGAAGATGTACTTCAGCTTTGAATTTTTAGTCATGTATTGTTGCATGGATGTTTCGATCATCGCTTACCTCCAAACATCACATCTGCCATGCGTTCGATCATGGGCAGACCGGTGATATCGCGCTCGAACTCAGGAATGTGCGCCAAAACTTCACCGGAGAAGACCTGATCAATTTCTGCCAGGTACTTCGTCTGCATCTCCATGCGGTTGCGCAGGTAGGCGGGGATATCCTGGCTGGCCAGTTCGGGCGGGATGACGCGGTTGACAATGTAGCCAGCCAGCGGCACGTCGAACTTGGCGAACAGTCCGGCGGCTTTCTTTGTATCCAGGATGATCATCTCTTCCGGCGTGACGACGAAGAAGAAGGCGGTCTTGAGTTTGTCGGTCAGAATGCTGGAGGAGGTGTTGATGCGATGCTTGATGAATTGCAACTCTTTGAGGATTTGATCCTCTTCGCTTTCCTTATCGCGCTGCATCACCGCCGCAACCTGGGCGTATTCTTCCATCTCGGTACGCAGCGCGGTGATCTTGTCAATCCACTGGTCGTATACCGAAGCCATGCTCAAGTAGTAGAGAGCGTGGCCGAGCGGCACGAGATCGTAGATGTAATAGTCGTAGTTACTGCTTCCGACAATATCCACCACTTCGTCGAAGATGGCGCTTTCTTCCATGGCTGGTTCGGCGGCCGCGGCCTGGATGTAGTTTTCGATCTCTTCCGGGATTTCCGTCATCCCATACATATCGCGGATTTTCTGGCGGATTTCTTCCTGATAATCCTTGATGCGGCGGTCGGCGTCAATTTCCTGGGCGAACAGGTTGGGCATGATCTCGACCGGCCCTTTGCCGAAGATGTCGCGTTTGAAAATATCAGAGAGGCTGGCTTGCGGGTCGACAGAGAAAACCAGGACTTTGTGACCCTGCTTGGCCAGCCAGTAGGCGGTGGCGGCGCTGAAGGTGGTCTTGCCCAGACCGCCCTTGCCGCCGAACATAATGTACCTTCTATCGGGATTCTTGTCGAAGACTTCGCGCATTGACATGATTGGCTCCTACGCGAGTGCGTCGGTCAGGTCTTTTTCACGCAACATACGCCGTTTCCAGGTGCTGACTTGCGGTACCACGTAGGGTAACAACCGCAGGCTGTAATAGGGCGGCAGGATGGGAATACCCAGTAAATCGCCCATCGTGATCAGGATGAAGAGATGCTCCATGCTGCCGCGCGTTTTGAGGGCGTAGCGGGCCATGTCATGCCCGGCCATGCCATACAAGACACTTTTAGCGCCGTCTAACCAACTGGGTTTCTTTTCTTTTTTGTCTGCCATTGCATATACTCCTTATCTTGGAATGAAATTTGCCTTGATGACAATTAATGCTTAAGTGATTTCCTGATCGCACAGGTCGGTCAAGTCGCGTTCACGCAACAGACTGCGCTTCCAGCCGGGGATGCCAGGTACGATGAAGGGCAGCAAGCGCAGGGTGTAATAGGGCGGCAGGACGGGAATGCCCAGAATATCGCCGAAGACGATCAGGATGAATAAATGCTCGAGGTGTGACCTCTCTTTATGCAGGTCGCGCACCATCTCGTATATGGTGGCGCCATACAGGATATCACGGAGCGCTCGAAGGGATTCACCGATTTGTTGTTTGAGCCTCATGGCTGCACCGGGTTGGCATCTTCCTGAGCAACCGCGCCGGCTTCTTGCAATGCCTGTCCCAATTGCGACATTTCCAGCCCGACAATTTTTTTGCGCCCGCCCACAACAAATGTAGGATAGCGGTGGACGCCGTAACGAACGGCTTTGAACAGTCCCTGGAGCGAACGCGGATCCCAGATGCGGATCATGACTGAATCTCCGTAGCGCATGGATAGATCAAGAATCGCCTCGGAGAAGCGTCGAAAGTCAGCCTGCCATTCAGGCGGATACTCATCCAGGCCGCGCTCGTGGGGCGCTTTTTCCATCTCAGCCTGGGCGATCAATGCCTCGCAGGAAAGACAAATGCCCCAACCTTCCGGCAAAGGCGTAATCACTTCAACTTGAACAGGTGACATGGTCATTTTTTAGGCAGGCTGTGCGACCGCCCTTTGGCGCGTCGCACAGCCCTTGGGGGTTACTCTATTTTGCCTTACCGGATGCAGGCAAAGCTTTTGCGCGCATGGCCATCAGCGCCTTGAGAGCGTCCATAGCCAGAATGACCGCCGCAACCACCAGGTAGATGGCGATCAATCCAGCCAGCCAGTTGCCAATCACCTTGTCAATCGGCAGGTCGGGGGTGGTCAGGACCTGTTTGATGACATTGTAGGCTGTGATCAACAGCGCCGCGACGGTGGTCACGAACATGAAGATGAAGGGGACGAATGTCCACATGTATTTCTTGCCATTGGACATCAGCCACAGGGACGCCAGCAACAACGCGAGGGAGGCCATCAACTGATTTGCGCCGCCGAACAGCACCCAAATGCGCGCCCAGAAGCCGGTATAGATCAACAGGGCGGAGAGCAGAAGGGCAACGATGGTGCCGAAGGTCGTGTTTTTGAACAGCGGGACTGATTCGCCCATGAATTCTGCCGAGGCGACCCGCATGAAACGCACCACCAGGTACATGATGGTCAAGCCCATCAGGGTCAGGAAGACCGAGCCGTAGGGCAAGCCGAAGGAAACCGGCACGCCGATCTTTGCCATCATCTCGCTCAAGCCAACGGCAAATACGCCTGCGTTCTTGCCAGCCGCGATCATGCCAACATAGCCGACAAAGCCCTTGGTTGCGCCGACGCCGACCACCGCAGTCAGCAGTGAGAGTACGGCTAAGAACATTTCGAGGAACATGGCGCCGCCGCCCACGTACAGGGCGTCAACTTCGTTTTCCAATTGACGGGCTGTGCCAGATGAAGAAACCAGGCTGTGCCAGCCAGAGACTGCGCCGCAGGCGATGGTCACGAACAGGATCGGCCACAGAGGTCCGAGAGCGAGAGGTTTAGTATCTACAGCGGAGCAATCCGCCGCAGCGCACAGGTTGCCGCTCCAGTTGGTGAAGGCCGGGAAATCGGCCGGGAAGGCCGGATGCCAGACCAACAGGCCAATCGTACCAGCCAGAATGCCCAGGAAGACGATCCAGAAGGCAACGTAGTTGATCGGCTGTGCCCAGCGCCAGATGGGGAGGGTCGCGCCGAAATAGCAGATGACCAGCACGACCAGACTCCAGACGAACTGGGCTTGCGTGACTGATCCAAAGATCAACGTGTCGTTGCTGCCGTTGATGGCGGCAAAGAGACCCTTGACGGATTCCAATGTGCCCAGCCAGATGCCGATGAAAGCCAGCACAACGGTCACGAGACTGGTCACAAGGATATCCATTTTCCACTTGTAGGTCATTTGACCTGCCAGCAAGCCAACGCCAATGACCAGCAGTACTCCCAGTGGAACGGCGGGATTGGTCATCAGGTCGTAGCCGACGATCTTACCGAAGGCGGCCATGATGAGCAACAGGTAGAAATAGATAAAGGTCAGCAGGATGTTGCGCGACCGCGGCGAGATGAAGCGGTAGGACAGCGCCCCGAAGGACTGGCCTTCCTCGCGCACACCCAACATGATGCTCGAATAATCTTGTACCCAGCCGATGAAGAACGTGCCGAAGATGACCCACAGCAGAGCCGGCAGCCAGCCCCATTGGACAGCGACAATCGGGCCGGTGATGGGTCCTAGAGCGGCAATGGATTTAAACTGGTAGCCGAACAGGACGTTGCGGTTGGCTGGGCTGAAGTCAACGCCATCCATGAACATCTTGGCAGGAGTGGCTTTCTTTTCATCAGGTTGGATGATGTCCTTGTTGATCGTGCGGGCATAATACCCGTACCCGACAGCGATCCCTAAAAAGGCGAGGATAAGTGTTAGAACAGCAGACATAATTATCTCCTCTTTTGACTAATTCATGATCAGATAGTTGGCGAATCATTTGTATTGCTCAAATGATCGCCGCAACAAGGGAAATACTTATTTGCTCCTCTCCAATATTGCACCTCCTTTATCTGTCTATGTTGACATTGACACTTCTAGCAAGGCAGGTATACTATCCACTACTATTTTGGAACAAGTAAAGGCAGTAACATGAGCTTACCAATAATATTATTGATCGAAGGCTTCTTGTTTATTGTTCTGTTTGGCGTCATATCCCTGCTCAAACGGGAAGGCCTTTCCAGTCGCTTTGCTGTTGAAGGAGGGATCTTCACGCTTGTAGTCAGTGGTTTGACGGCGCTGACAGGTATTCAAACCCACCCGGTTTTGTTTTTGGTATTGATCTACCTCCTTACCATACGCGTGCGTATCCTGGTCGACGCGGGTAACATCTTTGCGAAACGCGGTCAGTTTGAACAGGCCGACAGGCTTTATCATCTGGCGGTTAAACTCTGGCCTGATGCCACCAATGACTTGATCATACAAGTCAATCAGGGCACCTCACTCCTGCAGCAGAAGAAACTTGACGAAGCCATTGCCATATTCACGGCTGTTTTGCAACAGGCGGAACAGGGTTACCTCGGTGTTAAATACGAAGCCGCAACACACTATAATTTGGGTGTAGCTTATCTCCGTAAAAATATGGATGCGCGAGCCTCCATCGCCTTCAATGCAGCTATAGATACCTGGCCAGCTTCTGAATATGCCCGCCGCGCGGAAGTTGCTTTAGAAAAACATCGCCGCGCCAATAAATCCTCTACCTCTGAAGATACGTAACATACCTCAAACTACACAACTTCGATGTGTATCAGGCAAATACTAAAATAAAAAGTGCCATGTGAAAATCTCCACAATGGCGCTTTTTGATACAATACCCTTTGGATTGGCTATTCGCATCTACCAATCCTGAACCTTCGGTTTGGATATTTGAACAAATCACTTGAATGTTATTTTCCATTTTATGTCAGGGATTGCCTGAAAAGAATGTTCAAATAGTACAGCACACCGTTTTTTTTATGAGTACTACAGTATTATTATACAAACTGGTGTTTATGATACAAGGGGTCATGTAAAAGAAGTGACTTTAATCACCTTTTCGAGCCGCAATTTCACCCGGTAATAAAGACGCATACACCATATCGGCAACAGGGGTGGGAACTCCCAGTTCGCGTCCCCGGCGTCCGATCACACCGATCATCGATTCAAGCTCCGTCCTGCGGCTTGCCTCCACATCGAGTTGCATGGAGGCTTTAATATGCGGCGCGGCGTCGTCCATGAATTTCAAGGATTTTTCAACCACATCTGCATCCAGTGCGATGCCTTGCGCACGTGCCGTCGCCTCCACCTCCCGCATTAAGCCGCCTATCATCGTTCGCGTCTCAGGCACTGAACGATAGTTTCCCATTGGCAGGCGTGTCAGCGAGCCGAGACCGCTTGCCGCCGAAATAAAAATGAGTTTCGTCCACAGCACTTTGCGGATATCTCTTGTAATCTCAACCGTGATCCCTGTGCTTCTTAACACCTCGTCAATGCCTTGGGCGCGTGGGGAAATGGATCCATCCAGTTCCCCGAAGGCGATGCGGCGGAACTGTGAAACCTGCTTCACGACTCCAGGCGCTTCAAGTGCGGAAGAAATGTGGGTCACACATCCGAGAACATGTTCCATGCCGACGATCTTTCCAATCCGCTCCGGTGCGTCAACCCCGTTTTGCAGGCTCATCACCACAGTCTGCGCACCAATCGCAGGCTGGATGGCTTTAACCGCCTCGTCTGTGTTGTATGTTTTGACGCAGAATAGAATTAAATCCACAACCCTCGCTTCGGCCGGGGTATCTGTAGCCTTGACAGGCACAATGTGGAAATCACCGTGAACGCTCTTGACCTGCAAGCCGTTTGCCCGTAAAGCTTGTAAATGTGCACCGCGTGCAATGAAGATTACATCATTTCCCTGTTGTGCCAGCAGTCCCCCATAATAAGCACCGACTCCACCGCTTCCCATGATCATGATTTTCATTGGATTCTCCTTTATTAATCCTAGATCATTTCAACCTTTTGTGAAATTACATCCCCATCCGTCCAATTTGCTTCCACCCATTTTGCCACACTTTGCAGGGACTGTCGCAAGGTTACAGAATCAGAATTGACCATTGCACACGCTATCACCGCCTCCTGCCATTTATCCTGCAAATCCATTTCTGCCACGGAGACATTGAACTCGCGATGCAAACGCGAGATGAGCGGCTTGATCCGCCCGCGCTTTTCTTTTAGGGACGCGCATGTAGGAAGGTGCAGGTGCATGGTGAGGATGGCGAGCAAGGTTATTCGATTGGCGGCGGAGGCGGGAGGATTGCTTCCAGGTCAGGAATCAAAGCAGGCGCGTGGACGGTGGCAATCAGCCGCATGCGTTCCTGCTTTATGTCATCGTATTCCTGAGCAATCGCGTTGCGCTGCGAGATGATACGTCCCCATGGAATTTCTGGATGCTCTGCCTTCAATTTGTCTGAAACGCGGCGGGATGCTTCCCCCATGATTTCCACGCAGCGTTCAATCGCCAGTTGAAGTCTTCTGTTGTGTAGAAATTCCTCGAAGCGCACGCCAGCCATGAATCGTTGAATGGTTCGGGCAGCGTCCAGCATATCCCAGATATACCCGGCCTCACGATTGGTTGGCGGCATATAAAATCTCGCGTCCAGTCAGGATGGAATGACGGCGATATGGATTGCGGATCGCCTCTTTTTCGAGCAGGTCAACCTTGCGGTTGAACATGGCTTCCAGTTCTTCCTGCATGGTGATTAAGTCCCAAAGACTCCACCCAGCATTCGGCACAAAACTGACCAGCACATCCACATCGCTGTCGGGACGAAAATCCTCGCGCAAGACGGAACCAAAAAACGAAAACTCTGAGATTTTCCAGCGTTTACAGAATGCGGCGATTTTCCTAGGGTCAAAAGGAATCCGCTCTTTGACGACCGCCGATTTGACCTTGATTTCCCTGACGTCATATTCGGCAACCGCGTCTTTAACAATGTGGGGTTTGGAAGCGAAGTGTTTACTCATGCCGCTGTTATTTTACTTCAAAATCATACCGGACTTTCACGGTTTTCTTTGAGGGACTGCGACAGCGAGCTGTGGGGAGGTGCAGGTGGATGGTGAGGGTGGCGAGCATTATTTGTCTTGTCGAAATTAATAAATCCCTACCTATTACAGGTTTATAACATTGCCTGCTCTGCAAGTATGCTAGTAGAAATTTTTGTATGTAATTCTGACACAGAATCATAATTCCAGAATTTCACAAACGGTTTGATAGATGTAAAAGCACTAAATCCAATTTTGCTGTCAAACTCTGCTCGCCTTTGACTATCTGCCACAATATAGAAATTTATCCTGAAATCTTGAAACTCAACAAATTTTAGCAAAGAGTTGTAGATATCCGTTGAATGTTCTATTTCAAAAAATGAATTGGGGTATTTCCTGGAATTAATCCAAGTCACATCAATTGTTAATGCGCGACGCAACACTTCTTCGTAGGTAAATTCGTATAGTTTTGAAACTGTTGTAACGTCTCCCAATTTTTGTTTTGAAAAAGGCTTGTTCTTGTCTTGTGATGGCACAAACGTTTGAAAACCTTTCATATTACCAATTTCAACAACCAACCCCTGAAAAAAATAATGGGAATATTCCCGCTCTTTTTTTGTTTCTTTTTCATTGGAAAATAATTCCATCACTTTTACTTTTTCTGAAGTTAATGCCCAAAGTCCCGAACGAACTTTGAAAAATTCGTCACGCATTTGTACAATTCTTCTTATGGTTGCAAATGGCGTTTTTGTTCCCCATTTGCAATCGGGAATTTTAGGCGCAGTTTGATATAACTGCCCAAGCGTTGCATAACCGCCGTTTTGTTTCATGGCTAGAATCACTGCTTCATGTTGTTTCATTTGCAAACCACCATTTCAAGAAAGGCTTTGATACTGGAAAAAAAGTTTTTCGTGCTGAAGAGAATGGATTTTCCCTTTTCCAATACCTTCAAAAACCCAAAAATATTTTAACCGTTGGTCTATTATAATCTCGGCATGGACACCGAAACTTCCTATAACCAAACTCTCGATTACCTATATTCCTTCGTGGATTATAGCCTGAAACATTCCTCAGAACTTGCCAAGGCGGACTTCAATCTCGACCGCATGTTCGCGTTGATGAAGTCACTGGGCAACCCGCAGAATAAGTATCCCAGCATCCACGTGGCAGGGACGAAGGGCAAGGGCTCCACGTCCGCGCTGTGTGCATCCGCCTTGCAGGCGGCGGGCTATATGGTGGGCTTATACACATCGCCGCACTTGGAGGATTATGTTGAGCGAATCCAAATCAACAGCGAGCCGGTTTCACATGAACAATTGGTAAAACTGGTGGAAGAGATCAAGCCGCATGTGGCGAGAATTGAAAAACTGACCACCTTTGAAATCACCACCGCTTTGGCATTCATGGCTTTTGCCAAATATGGTGTGAACGCGGCTGTGTTTGAAGTCGGCCTGGGCGGAAGACTGGATGCAACCAATGTAATGGTGCCGAAGGTGTCGGTCATCACCTCGCTTTCGTATGACCATACCGCTGTGCTGGGCAATACCCTCGCTTTGATTGCAGGGGAGAAGGCGGGCATCATTAAAGATGGAGTGCCTGTGGTTTCGTCACTACAAAAGGATGAGGCGTTTGAAGTTTTGGAGCGTGCAGCCACACTTAAAAAATCAAGCCTCACGCTGATCGGGCACGATATAAAATTTGTGTTAATCGAGTCATCATTAAGTGGGCAACGTTTCAGCCTTCAACCTTCAACCTTCAAACCTTCAAACCTTCAAACATTCAGCATTCCGCTGCTTGGGTCTCACCAGATCGAAAACGCGGCCACAGCTTACGCGGCTTTGAAAGCCAGCGGAATTCCAATTACTGATGAACAAATCCGAAAGGGATTTTCTCAGGTAAAATGGCACGCCCGCTTTGAAGTGGCGCGGCGCGATCCGCCAGTGATCTTCGACTCGGCGCACAATCAGGATTCATTTGCCAGGTTGAGCGAGACCTTGCAAACGTATTTCCCCGGTAAGCAGGTCTATCTCATCTTTGGCGCGTCAGAGGATAAGAATATCCCCGGCATGTTTGCAGAGATGAAACCGAAGATCAGGAAAATTATTATCACGCGCGCCGACCATCCACGCGCTTTGGAAGTGGAAAAAATTCAATCGTTGGCAGAGCAGGCCGGGGTGGAGTCCGAGGCGGTTGTTCCGGTCAAGGATGCTTTGGCGCGGGCGCTGGAATTATCGTCAAATGATGGTAGCATTGTATTATCGGCCGGCTCGATTTTTGTGACGGCGGAAGTGATGAGAGAATGGAAAATACTGGATGAGTCAACCAAACTGGAATGAAGAAGAAGATAATTTCGATCTAACGCTTTCGCAGCGGACCGAGGAACTGTATCGCATCCCGAGCATGGAGGCCAAAGCCGATGGCTTGATCGAGGCGGCGGTTTTGCCGTTGCGTGACATGGTCATCTTCCCGCGCATGGTCTCGCCGATCTTTGTCGGGCGCGAGGCTTCTTTGCTGGCTGTGAAGGAGGCGCATCACAAGGAACAAACCGTGATCGGTCTAACGCAAAGAGACCCTGAACTGGACGAGCCAGGCTCGGAAGACTTTTTACCGATCGGCGTTGAGATGGCAGTGGGGCGTTTGCTGAATATGCCCGACGGTTCACACTCCGCGCTTGTGCAGGGACGGCGGCGCGTGGAGGTTGTGGAATTCATCCAATTGAAGCCTTATATCAAAGTGCGCGCGCGCGTGATCCATGAACCCCAAACCGCAGACAGGCAAATACAAGCGTTGATGCGCTCTGCGTTGAGTCTGTTTGAGCGTTGTGTGCAATTGGATCGTTCAATCCCCGAAGAAGCGCATTTATTTGCCTTGAATATTTCCGAACCCGGCTGGCTGACCGATATGATCGCCACGTCGCTTTCGTTGACATACGAAGCCAAGCTGCGTTTGCTGCTTCTGGCTGACCCGAAAGCGCGCCTTGGACAATTGAACAGCCTGCTTGCACAGGAAGTGGATGTGCTGGAACTGGAAGATGAGATCCACTCGCGTGTGCAGAGTGAAGTGGATAAAAGTCAGCGGGAGTATTATCTGCGCGAACAGATGAAGCAGATCCAAAATGAACTGGGTGAAGGCGATATTTTCACGCGGGACGCTTTGGAGTTAAAGAAAAAAGTGGATGCGGCGAACCTTCCCGAAGAAGCGAAGAAGGTCGCATTAAAGGAATTGGAGCGGCTCAATCAAATGCCGCCGATGGCGCCCGAGGTGGGCATCATCCGCACGTACATCGATTGGATCATAGACTTGCCGTGGACGATTTCCACGCCTGATAATTTGGATGTAAAAAACGCTGCGAAAATCCTGGAGCGTGACCATTATGGTTTGAAGAAAGCCAAGGAAAGAATTTTGGAATATATCGCTGTGCGTTCTTTGAAACCCAAGAAGGAACGTCAGCCGATCCTTTGTTTTGTGGGCCCGCCCGGTGTCGGTAAAACTTCGCTGGGTCGTTCGATTGCGGATGCGCTTGGGCGCAAATTTGTGCGCGTCTCACTTGGCGGCGTTCGCGACGAGGCGGAAATTCGCGGACATCGCCGCACTTACATCGGCGCATTGCCCGGGCGAATCATTCAGACGATGAAACGGGCAGGCACAGCCAATCCGCTTTTTATGCTGGATGAGATCGACAAACTGTATTCAGACTTCCGCGGCGATCCCGCCTCGGCCATGCTTGAAGTGCTGGACCCGGAACAGAACTTCGCTTTTAGTGACCACTACCTCGAACTGCCGTTTGATCTTTCCAAGGCCATGTTCGTGACGACGGCCAATTCGCTTTCCACGATTCCTGCCCCCTTGCTTGACCGCATGGAAGTGATCGAATTCCCCGGTTACATCGAAGAGGAAAAAATAGAGATTGCCAATCGCTATCTCATTCCACGCCAATTGGAAGAGAATGGAATCGAAGGCCTCGGTCTGGTATTTGACCACGCGGCATTGCAGCGGATTATCCGTGAATATACCTATGAAGCCGGTGTGCGTGGATTGGAACGCGAGATTGGGCGCATCTGTCGTAAAGTGGCGCGTATGAAAGCGGAGGGAAAGAAGTACCCTGCCTCCATTGCGCCGCAGATGATCGAAAAGTTATTGGGTCCGCAACAGGTTTTTCCCTCTGAAGCCGAGCGGACGGATGATGTCGGCGTGGCTACCAGCCTGGCGTGGACAGAAAACGGCGGTGAGATCATGCCGGTGGAAGTTGCCATTATTGAAGGCAAGGGCGGCTTGCAAATGACCGGGCAGATGGGTGAGGTAATGCAGGAATCCGGTCAGGCCGCACTCACGTATATCAAGTCCCGTGCTGCGAGGTTGAAGATAGATTTGGAAGTCTTCGAACGTTTGGATATTCACGTCCACATGCCGGAAGGTGGCATCCCGAAGGACGGTCCCTCTGCTGGGATAACGATGGCGACGGCAATCGTCTCAGCATTGACAGGGAGGCCAGTTCATCGTCACGTGGGCATGACCGGCGAGATCACCCTGCGCGGACGTGTGCTCCCGATTGGGGGTGTGCGCGAAAAAGTCCTCGCCGCGCATCGTGCCGGACTCAAAACCGTCATTTTGCCTGAAAAGAATTTAAAGGATTTGGTGGATTTGCCGAAGACTGCCAAGTCTGAATTAAAGATCGTTCCCGTCAAACACATGGACGATGTGCTGGCAATTGCGCTTTCCAATAAAGTGACCACTGAACCGCCGCGCCCAAAAAAGCATGCGCGTGAGGAAAATCAGGAAGAATAGCGGGTCTTTGCCTGGGCTTCATGAATATATCAATTCTCGTGATGCGGATGATGGAATATCCGCATCATCTGTTTAATCCTGTAAAATATACATGAAATAAATTCATCCATCAAAACGGACAAATCTCCATGGCTACACTTGAAAACAAGGTTGTTCTGATCACTGGCGCATCATCGGGGTTTGGCGAAGATGCCGCGCTGCTCTTCGCAAAAGAGGGGTGCAAGGTGGTGCTCGCCGCGCGGCGCATGGAGCGCTTGCAAAATCTTGCTGAAAAAATCCAGAAAGCAGGCTGTGAAGCGGTGGCCATCCCTGTGGATGTCTCCAACCGCGCCGATATCGAAAATATGGTGCAGTCCGCGCTTGACCTGTATGAACGGATCGATATTCTTTTTAACAATGCGGGCATTGGCCGTACAGACTGGTTCGAGAATCACACCTCTGAACGAGATATTGAACTGCTCGTGCGAGTCAATTTGATCGGGTTGATGCAGGTCACGCATTCTGTGTTGCCGCACATGCTGGCGCGGCGCCAGGGACATATCATCAACATGATTTCGGTTGCGGGGCTGATCTCGCCGCCATTGATCGCATCCTACTCCGCAAGCAAATTTGGCGCGCGCGCCTTCACCGATGCGCTGCGCCGTGAAGTTGCTCCGCTTGGCATCAGGGTGAGCGGCATTTATCCCGGTCCCGCCGTCACGGAATTTGGTTCGCATATAGGCAGGAGCAAAGCCTATGGCTCTGTCCGCTCCAAATTCAAGTCGCGCATGTCTTCCGAATATGTCGCCCGCCGCGTGGTGGAAGTTGCCAAACGGCCGCGCCGCAGCCTGGTCATTCCGTGGTGGTTTCGGATTGTCACAACTTTCGATATGCTTTTCCCCGTCGTTGTGGATTGGATTACATACATCTTCTCAAAATCGAAACATAAATTGGATTAGGAGACTCACATGTCCCTCATTAGACTCACCAACCTCATCGCCTCCCTGCGGACCTCCGGGTTAGATGCGGTTATTCTGAATCCCGGTCCCACGCTGAAATATCTCAGTGGATTAAATTTCCATTTAATGGAACGTCCGGTCGTCCTGTTCGTTGTACCGGATAAGGATCCCGTGCTCGTGCTGCCCGTACTCGAATTGCCCAAAGTGGATTTGTTCCCATATAATGTGCAGGCCTTCGCGTATGGCGAGAATCCTTCAGAGTGGGATGATGCTTTTCAGAGGGCGGCGCAGGCCCTCGGTCTGACGCGAAGCGGAGGGAAGCGGATCGGAGTCGAACCGCGTCAATTGCGTTTGCTGGAGTTCCGTTACGTCCAAGCCGGCGCGCCCGAAGCGGATTATCCAGATGCCACAGATGTATTGGGGGGATTGCGCCTTAAAAAAGATAAAGCCGAAGTGGAGGTCATGCACAAAGCGGTGAGAATCGCGCAGGCTGCCTTGGAAGCGACCGTCCCACAGATCAAAATTGGAATGACTGAAAAAGAACTGGCTTCTGAGTTGGTGATGCAATTGTTGAAACATGGCTCTGATTCTGAAATCCCTTTTGCGCCGATTGTCTCGGCTGGACCGCATTCCGCCAATCCGCACGCCTCGCCAACTGAAAGGAAATTACAAGCTGGTGATCTGTTGGTTGTGGATTGGGGCGCGGCGCGTGATGGTTATATCTCGGATTTGACGCGCACCTTTGCAGTGGGCGAGGTGGACGAGGAGTATCAAAAGATCCACAAGATCGTGCAGGAATCCAATGCCGCAGGCCGCGCCGCTGCAAAACCCGGCGTGCCTTGCGCAAACGTGGATATCGCTGCCCGCGATGTGATCGAGAAATCCGGCTATGGAAAATATTTCACACACCGTACGGGTCATGGCATTGGCATGGAAAGTCACGAAGCGCCGTACATACGCGGCGACAATCTGCAATTGCTTGAGCCCGGCATGGCTTTCACGGTGGAGCCTGGAATATATTTGACAGGCCGCAACGGCGTCAGGATTGAAGATAACCTGGTCATTACGGATGATAGCGCAGAGAGTTTGTCCGATATGCCGCGTGAAATCAGAGAGGTGGGTTAGATGACTTTGAAAGAATTTAATGAGAAATATGGCCGATTGGTATTGATTATCGCCGTGGTTATTATTTGGGCGCTAATTCTTTGGTCTATGTGGACAAATGGTTATGTTGAAACCTGGTCGTTGTGGAAAATCCCAACGGTAATGCCACCCTTTATAGATTTTCGGCTTATTCCTTCAGGTGCTGAGGCGTTTCGTTCTGGTTTTGACCCGGCTGTATCCAATCCCAATGATCCCTTCGAGCATATTTTTAATTATCCCAAGATATGGTATATTTTTTTCTATACTGGAATTACGCAGTCTGACACGGTCTGGATATGTATCATTTTGATCGTTTTGTTTTTTGCGACTCTGTTTGCCTTCCCTGACAAGCTATTTACAGTCGATGCGTTGATGATGCTGGCGGTTGTTTTTTCACCTGCCTGCATGTTGTTGTATGAAAGGGGAAATGTTGACCTTATCTTTTTTATCCTGTGCGGATTGACGATTCTTTTGGTTTCTCGTTCCCCCGTATGGGCTGTTATTGTGCTTTCCCTTGCATCTTTTTTTAAGTTCTTCCCTTTCTTTGGGGTTAGTGTCTTTTTACAGAAGGATAGGAATAAGTTCTTCAAACCTTTTATGGCCAGTGCCTTGATCTTTGCTGGGTATATTTCCTTTAATATCAACAGCCTGAGCGCTTCATGGGAATTGACTCAGCGCGGAACATTTTTATCCTATGGAGTATTTGTAATATTTGACATTCTGCATGCTTATGTGCGATATTACCTGTTGCAAATATTCTCTGAAAGCCAGGCTGAGGTTATGATCAAGATTATGCCGTATTTGGTTGCACTTTCCTTACTGGCATCGCTCTTCTTGTTGGGAACCAGGGTTAAAGATGGGTACGAATCTAACTCTGAAAGAAACCTGGCGGCATTTCGTGCTGGTGCCTCAATTTTTGTGGGGACTTTTTTGCTGGGGAATAATTGGGATTATCGCCTGGCTTTTTTGATATTTACGATCCCACAACTGTCTCGCTGGATTTTTGCTTCCAACTCCAGGCGACGTTGGCTGGTTTCAGGGGTTTTTGCCGCCATTTTGATTTCCTGCTGGTATGCTGTCATCCGGCATCATTTTTTACTGGCATTTGGTGGAGACTATGAATTGCAGTTTGGTATATTCGATGAAACCGTGAACTGGATCCTGTTTGGCGGATTGGCTTATTTACTTGTAGTCTCTGCCCCCAAATGGTTTCGGACTTTTGCATGGCTTCCATCTGCTCCCCGGATTGATGCAAAAGGTTAACCATGATCGCTCCTGCACAGTTTTGGCACGCCAGCGGGTTGACTGAGATCACAATCACAGATAAGGATTTTAGGAATTATCCCTAAAAACGGACTGGATTTTAACTTTCTGTACTCGCCAATTCATCAAGCTATATTTTCGGGCATGAAGCGATGCACATGTGCGGTGACATTCTGGAATTGCTTGAGCATGGCAAGGAGTCCAATGAAATTAACCGAGATAGCCAAATTTACAAATAACGTGGCTGGGATGTTCGCATTTTATCGCCGCCTGCTTGGCACTGAACCAGTCGCTGAGTCGCCTGATATGGCGATCTTCATGAGTGCCGAGACAAAAATTTTCATCCATAAACTATACCGGCAGGGAGCAGATGACCTGCCCCCCGAAAATCACATCGCTTTTACGGTGGATGATGTGGATAAAACCTGCGCGGTTTTGCAATCACAGGGACTTACTGTGGACACCCCGCCGAAGGATTATTACTGGGGACGTTTCGCTTATCTTCACGACCCTGACGGGCAATTAATTGAAATTACCAACCCGTAATGGAAATTAACTTATGACCACCTACTGTGATTATTGCAATTCCCATCCCGAAGATACCTTCAATAAAAATTATCACGATACTCAATATGGCTTTCCCCTGCAAAGCGATGATGAACTCTTCGAACGTCTCGTTCTCGAGATCAACCAGGCTGGTCTTTCATGGATCACCATCCTGAAAAAGGCGGATAACTTCCACAAAGCCTATGATAAATTTAAGATCGAGAAGATCGCAAAGTATACCGAAAAAGACCGCACCCGTTTGCTGGAGGATGCCGGTATTATTCGCAACCGCTTGAAGGTTAATGCGGCGATAGTCAACGCGCAGAAGATACTCGAACTCAGAAAAGAATATGGTTCATTCAAAGGCTGGCTGGATTCGCATCATCCGCTTGCAAAAGATGAGTGGGCTAAATTGTTCAGGAAGACCTTTGTTTTCACTGGCGGAGAGATTGTGAACGAATTTCTCATGTCCGCAGGTTATTTGTCGGGCGCGCACCAAAAGGATTGTCCCATTTATAAAAGGGTTGCCGCGCAAAAACCGGCATGGATGAAAAAGTAAATAAAATTGTTACTTTTAACTTAGGAAATTTATGAGTCCAACATTTGCCATAGCCGGGAAGCTCACACGGGAATATGTCCTGCCTCCCTTGGGCAATCCCCTGATTGACTCGCCCGGAGGCAATTTGTTATATGCTGCCGGTGGACTTGCGGTTTGGGATTCAAATGCGGGTTTGCTTGGGTGTGTTAGTGAAGACTATCCATATCCATGGCTGCGCGACCTCGAAACACGCGGTTTTGATATTAGCGGTATTCGCACATTTCACGGGTCGCAAAAAATTGATCTGCGTAGTTTCATTGCATATACTGATTCGAACGAACGCAGTTATTCCAGCGCAGTTTCACATTTTGCGCATCGTCAGCTTGCTTTTCCCAAAACCCTGCTTGGCTATCAAGCTGTGGACGATTCTCGTAAGGACCCGCGTGAACCAGATACCGCCTCTCCCGCTGCGCTGGATGTGCCCAAAGATTTTCGGGATATCCGCCATGTGCATCTCTGCCCTTTTGACTTTGTCAGCCAGAGCCAGATGGTCAATCTCTTCAAGGGCGGCTCAGATCAGACTGTCAGCCTGGACCCCGCTCCCGGTTACATGACTCCAGGTTTTTGGCGTGACCTGCGATTGGTACTCCAGGGCGTGACCGTCTTTCAACCATCAGAGGATGAAATACGCGCGCTCTTTTGGGGTGAGACCAATGAGTTATGGGAGATGGCACGCCAGGCCAGTGAGTATGGCCCGCAGATCATTGTCATTAAACGCGGCGCTCTCGGCCAACTGGTATTTGATGCGGCGGGTAATCATCGCTATGAAATTCCCGCCTACCCCTCGCGGCTGGCGGACCCAACCGGCGCTGGGGACGCTTTCTGCGGTGGATATCTGGCAGGTTTTCAGAAGACAAACGACCCGCTTATGGCGGCCTTGCATGGAAGTGTCTCTGCTTCATTGAAAATAGAGGGGAGCGGCCCTTTTTATCCGCTGGATGTTTTGCCTGGGCTTGCCGAGATGCGTTTACACGCTCTCAAAGAAATGGCACGCGAGGTTTAGTGCCGGATGTCAACTTGCTTAACTTAATGAGGAATGATGACCGATCTTTCAACCCAGGTGCTTAACCTTGCTATTCAAATACAGCAAATCCCTGCGCCAACTTTTGCGGAAGGTCCGCGCGGTGAATTTGTGCATGCTCTTTTTATCAAGGAAAAACTCAAGGATGTTTCGATGGATTCATTGGGAAACGTCTTTGCGCGCTTGCCGGGGAAACAGAAAAACGCAAAGATATTGATCGTATCTGCTCATTTGGATACTGTGTTTCCTGCGAGCAGCAACTTACAGATTAAGAAAGAGGCGGATCGAATCGTCGCGCCAGGCATCGGGGATAATTCCCTCGGCGTCGCGGCCTTGTTCGGCATCCTCTGGTCTTTGCGTGAAAGGAAATCTGAATTGAAGCACGATGTCTGGTTTGCGGCAAATGTGGGCGAAGAGGGGCTTGGCGACCTGCGCGGGATGCGCGCTGTGGTGGAACGATTCGGAAAAGGTGTGCTTGGCTACCTTGTGCTTGAAGGACTTGCGTTTGGCAATGTCTATCATCGCGCGATTGGGGTGAAGAGGTATCGCATTACTGCAAAAACCGCGGGCGGACATTCCTGGTCCGACTATGGCCAGCCTTCGGCCGTACATGAAATTGCTTCTTTGGTCACAAAATTGACTGCGATTCAATTGCCGCATGAACCGCGCACGACGATGAACGTCGGCACGATTGGCGGAGGTACGGGCGTCAACGTGCTGGCGTCGGAAGCAGGATGCGAATTGGACTTGCGTTCGGAAGATCCAAATACGCTGGACAGGCTGGTGCAGCAAGTGGAAGAGGTAATCGTTAATGCAAGCCGCTCAGGTGTGAAGATCATGGCGGAGGTCATTGGTGAAAGACCTGCTGGTGGGATATCGGCGGAGCATGAATTGGTGCAATTGGCGGTGAAGTGTTCACAGGAACTTGGTCTGGATGTGACCCTCACGACAGGCTCAACCGACGCGAATATTCCATTGAGCCAGCACATTCCCGCCGTTGTCATGGGCATTACAACAGGCGGCGGCGCACATACTATGCATGAATATATTCATATCCATCCAATTGAACAGGGAATTGAAAGTTTGGCGAGGTTTGTGGAGTTGGCGGGAGCGGGTAAGAAGTAAAAAACGGATTTGTAATAACAAGAATGAGTAATAATGACTTCCGATCCAATGAGGCTTCGGAAGTCTTTTTGTTTATTACATTTTATTTCTTGCTCATCTATCTTTCTATTTCAATCGAAAAGACTCTGCCTGTTCAATAGAATAATCTTGCTCATCAGAACCCTCATTCGGGGATGATATGCGACGCACATCACGAAGAATTAATTCCCGGTCACCAGCGAAACACCGAGCATCAAAAGCATACCCAACAGCTGACAGGCAAATAACGCCGCAAACACATAGGCAATATACGTCCACACCGGGGTTGATTTTGTCCCGGATTGCGGGCGTAGTTTCTGTCCTTCGGCCAATCCGCGCACAAACTCAGCTGCCTGCCCAAAATCATTCAACCAATAAACGCCCGCCGCCTCATCCGGGATAATGAGCTTGCTGCCATTAAAGGAACTGATCCACGCCCCAACATTTTGCGGTGTATGCACTGCCAGCGAGCCGGGCAATATAACGGCGTCCGCTTTTATATCGGCAGGGATTCCATCTTTGACATTCAGAACAGTCACAGGCACTTTGGGTGCGCGTTTTAGGAAAGCAGCTCTGACCGATTCGCCGAACTTGCCATCGCTGTTATCCAATACGACAAGTTTGAAACCCCCATGTTTGGCTTCCAACACATCGGCACGGGCTGTGCCGTCCTTCTGCAAAGCGGACAGGTGATATAACAGCAACACGATAAACAGAACCAATGTTTGCAGGGTGTTGAGGGTGGAATTTGTAAAGTTGCCAGTATCACCGCCCAGCGCCGCATTGATTATAGTAAAGATCAGGCCTCCAGCAGAGGTCATCCCGCCGATGACAGCGGCAAATAACACAAGATATAAATATGTCTTGCGAATGATAGAACGCCGCGCATGATCGCCAACAGGCCCATCTTCCAAGGCATCTGCCTGCGCGGGGCGCCAGGTCATTAACCAAAGCGGAAGCCCCACAACCAGGGCCGCCAGTGCGCTGGAAAGCGGCGTGTTGAATCCGCCGCCGCTGATATAGGTCTTTGAAGTCAGCAGGTCAATGACAACTGAAAACAAGGATACAACTGCGAAGAATGTTGCCGCCAGACCGAGGAAAGAGAGAATGTAGAAATACAATCTCCGCTTGCCTGCACGGCGCGGGGCGTCTTCATCATATGCAAATTGCTGGTTGAGCCATTTCCCATAATATGCCCAGATGACCCCAAACGGCACGCCAATGGAAATGGGTCCGCCAATATTCTGCATGAATTGAGTGAAGTCCTTGCCATCACCAAACACATGCATCAGGATCATGTAAATCAGACTTCCGCCGGCTGTCAGCACCACGATTACGCCGCCAAGTGAAAGCAGGTAGAGAACACCCAGGCGCAGGTAAGATTCCCTTTCAGCAGGATCAGGCACAACCTCTTGCAAGATGCGCCAGGAGAAGAACCAGACCGGCGCGCCGATCACAAGCAGCGCCATCGCATTGACGGCAGTCTCCCGCCCAATCACTCCGAGCACATTTTGGGCGGACAATGTAAAGGCGTAGTCCAGCGCCTGTTGTGCGCCGAAGACCACCATGAGCAAGCCGTAGAGCATCCAGATAAAACGATACAGACGGTGGATCTCTGCAAAGTTCTCAGTTTCGGGCAGCGTGCGCCATTCATCTTTCAGGATGTTCCAGAAATAGGCCGCGAGGAGCAGATTGATGACGATGGCGATCAGGTTATCGATCCACGTTTGCGAACCGCCGATAATGGCGCGCGAGGTGAAAAGATTCGCGGTGACGAGGAAGGTGCGGTCAATCAGCGCGAGCAGATTTTGCACAACGGGAATGAGCGTGGCGAGTAATATTCCGTAGAAAAATACTGCGCGGACGCTGGCGGTTTTTTCTTCGTCGTCTCTTGTGGAGACACGCTGCGCCCATAACCAATGCACAAGGAAGATCGGCACGCCCACGAGAATGAGCGATAAGGCCTGTGCCAGCGTGGAGGCGCTATCCACAATCTTATTTGCGTTGAAAATGGAACGGAGCAGACTGATAATGCCCCACATTACCACTTCAATACTGATGGAGGCAACAGCGTAAAAGTAAAGTCGTCTGATGGTTTTCATAATATTATCCTCTTGTCATTGCGAGTCTGCGGTAGCAGGCAAAGCAACCCCCACTTGTGAAGATTGCCAACTATCAGGAGATTGCTGCGATCACTCCGCTCTCTTGCAATGACATGCTGCTACGGCTTATACGGTTCCTGATACCAGTTGTAATCCCAGAAGTTATAAGGCATGGAATTCAACTTCCATTCGCCGTTCTGTTCCACCAGCAAAGCGCGATCTTCGTTTGTGTAACGGCTGGAGAAGGGGTCGGTATTGGAATAATAAATGGAAAGAGTCACAACTGCCTCATCACCATGGGTTTCCACCGAGCCAATCTCCAGGCCTACATCGCCGGGATTGACCGTGCCATTAAAGAAGGATTGGCGGAACTCTTCATAAGCAGGTTTATGTTCGAGATCCGCCAGGTAGCCGTAGGCTTTTTGATAATCCTTGTTTAATACCGCAAGCACATAGTTATGCACTACGCCCTCGGGTCCCGTCTCCGCGACATAATCGCGCTTATCCTGCCGCGTGAAAAACAGCCCCAGCGCAAGCAGGATGAGCACACCGATGCCGATCAGAATACCGATGAGAAATTTGTCCTGTTTCATAAGGTACCTCCGAGTTAACTTCATTGTATTGGTTTGCGAGATTAAAGGCAAGCAGTGGGACAAAAACACCCGCCTGAACCATATTCAGGTGCGTGTTTTTGATTTCCAATCACGGTATCTTTAATCCGTCTTTTGATAGCGCAAGATATTTTCTGTAAATTAGACCAGGTTTTATCTTGCAAGTTTATCATTCAAATAAGTTGAATTCTTCAAAAGTCAGATATGCTCTACCGGTAATCCATTCATCACTGACCTCACTTGGAGTCGCTGAAACTTGATACCAACTGGAATCTTTATTAGGAAAGAAACAGACCATGTGGGTGCGACGACACAGTTTGAGGTACAATTGCTCTGCAGTGTTGACGGTCCAAGAGACCGACTCACTGGCAGCCCAATCCATCATTTAAGATCATCCAATCTGCATCCTGGCCTTGAGCTTGACCCGATAAGAGAATCTAGATGCCCTCCAAAAAGAAACCCGTCGTAAAACCAGGGAAAACGAAGAAGAAAAAACTGACAGCGCATGTTGACAGCCGACAGTCAGGTGATCCTATTGTCGGTTCCGAGGCGGCGGCAGGTGAACTGGAGACGCCGCGCGAATCTGAAGAACGTTATCGTTTATTCGAAGGGATTTTGCAATCTTCTTCGGACGGCATTCTGACAGTCAATCGGGAAAACGAGGTGCTTTTTGCCAATCAGCGTTTTGTCGAGATGTGGAGGATTCCGAAGAAGATAATGGCGAAGAAGGATGACACTCTCCTTCTTCAATATGTCCTCGATCAATTAACTGACCCACAAGGTTTTCTTAATAAAGTCCAGGAACTGTACAACTCAGCTGAAGAAAGTAAGGATACACTGAAATTCAAAGATGGCAGGGTGTTTGATCGCCGATCACGACCCCTGCTGCAAGGGATGGAACTGCGAGGCAGGGTCTGGTCATTTCGCGACATCACCGAGCAAAAGCAGGTGGAGGAAGCCCTGGCGGGAGAACGATATCTTTTGCGCACGGTCATAGACTTTTTGCCCTACGAAATCTTCATGAAAGACCTCGAGTGTCGATACACCTTGGTCAACGCGAACCAGGCGAAGGTGTTGGGCCTTGCGACACCAGCGGAAGCGCTGGGCAAAACGGCTTTTGATTTTTTCCCACAGGAACTCGCGGCTCTATTTCATGAAGACGATCTATCAATCATCCAGACGGGTCAGCCGATGTTTGACGCAGAACGGCCACGGAAGGGTCGGAAAGGTGAAGAACAATGGAGACTGGTCAGCAAGGTACCTTTTCGGGACACGAACGGAAATGTCACCGGGGTGGTGGGAATCGGTCGCGACATAACCGAGAATAAGCGGGCGGAAAAAGCCCTGCGCGAATCTGAGGAACGATACCGCTCCCTATTCGAGCGCATGATGGACGGTGTCTACCGCAGCACGCACAAGGGCAGGTTTGTAGATGTCAACCCGGCCATGGTAAAGATGTTTGGATATTCGAGTAAGGAAGAAATGCTGAAAGTGGACATAAAAAAAGAACTCTACTTTGCAGCGGAAGAAAGAGGCAGTCATATCCTGGACACCGGGCAGGAAGAGATGGATGTTTACTGGATGCGTCGCAAGGACGGATCCGAAATATGGGTTGAGGATCACGGCTTCTACATACACGACCAACAGGGAAATGTACTTTACCATGAGGGCATGTTGCGCGATATCACCGACCGCAAGCAGATCGAAGACACACTCTCGGCTTCTGAAGCAAAACTGCGCGCCTTGTTCGCCTCCATGCATGATGTGGTGCTGGTCATTGACCGCGAGGGGATTTACCGGGGTATCGCCCCGACCAATCCCGGGCTGTTGGTCAGACCGCCCGAGGAATTGTTCGGTAAAAACCTAAGTGATGTCTTCCCTGCCCAGGAAGCTGAGTTCTTTTGCGGAGTCGTACAGCAAGTCCTGGAAACAAAACAAAACACGCAGATCGAATATGAACTTGTCATCAATGGTCAAGCTCTGTGGCTCCAAACGACTATCTCTCCGCTGGATGCAGACAGCACGCTGTGGGTGGCGCACGATATTACCGAGCGCAAGCGCGTGGAAGAGGCCTTGCATCAGGCCGAAGAGAAATATCGCACTATCTTTGAGAACGCGGTGGAGGGCATCTTCCAGAGCACCCCGCAGGGACGTTTCATTACCGTCAATCCCGCGTTTGCACGAATGCTGGGCTACGAGTCGCCGGAAGAATTGATTTCGATAGTAACCGACATTGCTTCACAAATCTACATGGAGGCGCCGGGCCGCGCCGAATTCATGCAGGTAATGGCGGAGCACGGGCGTGTATCCGCGTTCGAGTTCCAGACGCGGCGCAAGGATGGCAGCGGGCTGTGGGTCTCGGAAAGCGCCCATGCGGTTCGAGACGACGAGGGCAGGATTCTTTATTACGAAGGCATCGCCGAAAATATTACCGAGCGCAAGCAGGTTGAAGAGTCTCTGACAGCTTCTGAAGCGGAATTGAGCGCCCTCTTTGCCGGTATGTCGGAAGTGATCATCATTTTTGACGTTGACGGGCACTATGTCAAGATTGCCCCTACCAACCCCACAAACCTCTACCGCCCGGCGGAGGAAATGCTGGGCAAGACCCTGAATGAAATCCTGCCAAAAGAGCAGGCTGATTACATCCTTGCCAAGATCCGCGAGTCCATCCAGAGCGGCCAAATTGTCGCAGGCGAATATAGCTTGCAGAGTGAAGGCAAGGAAGTATGGCAATCTGCCAGATTTTCGCCGCTTTCGGAAACAACCGTTATCATGGTGGCGCACGACATTACCGAACGCAGGCAGGCGGAGGAGGAATTGCGCCTCGCCAAATATGGACTCGAAACCGCCAATCTCGAACTCCAACAGTCTCTGGAGCGTGAAAAATTGCTGGCTTCCACCGATGGCTTGACCGGCATATGCAATCACCGCCACCTTTTCGAACTCGCCGCGCGCGAATTCAAAGCCGCCGTACGATATCGGCGCCCGCTGGCTTTTCT